>ERZ1026997.40-NODE-40-length-78213-cov-9.811702_pt1 | contig 78213 bp, 73 predicted proteins | sample MGYA00519289_ERZ1026997 | MGnify/ENA primary metagenome ERZ1026997 (study PRJEB26926, sample SAMN06164455) | human gut metagenome | biome: ENVO:00009003; feature: ENVO:2100002; material: ENVO:00002003 | host: Homo sapiens | place: USA | collected 2012 ... | reverse complement strand
CACGCGTAAGATCGTCGGCAGCGTCAGATGTGTATAAGAGACAGAGCTGCGGCAGCAGGAGCTGGCGGAGGGGGACCCCCAGGCGGCCCAGACCCTCCGCCAGAGGCAGCAGGAGCTGCGGCCCCTGCTGCGGGAGGCCCGGGAGCTGGCGGAGCACACCGCCCACTATTACGACAGGAGGTACATAAGACGTGAAAAATACCGCATCTGATATGGCCGGCATCCCCTATGATCCGCTGGACATGGCCAGCCTGCAGCTCTGGGCCCGGGAGAACCGGGACGACAACCGTCTCCAGATCGAGCGGCTGCTGCGGAATCTGCCCATGGCGGTGGAGCAGGATCTGACGGACCGTCAGCGCCAGATCCTCCGCATGCGCTATTCTCAGAGCATGACGGTCAGCAGCATTGCCCGGGAGCTGGGCATCAACAAGTCCACCGTCTCCCGGACCCTGTCCAACAGCACCATGAAGCTGTACCGTTCCCTGCGGTACAGCCTGTAAAAATGTGATTATTTCCCCGGAAAAGCCTTGACTTTTCCGGGGAAAACCTTATAATGCCTATACTGTGTGGATAATTTGGGCGGCGTGTCCGGACGGCGGACAGGAGGCCGCGCCATAGAGAGTAAGAAAGGGTGTTATCTCCGGTATGTTGGATAAGGTTCTGCATAATCGATGGCCCCGGGTGGGGGCGGCGCTGTTCGGCTCGCTGCTGCTGGCCCTGGCCATCAATCTGTTTATCGTGCCCCAGCACCTGTATTCCAGCGGTCTGCTGGGCCTGTGCCAGGTGATCCGGACGCTGCTGGATACCAAGCTGGGCATCCGGTTTGACAACTTTGACCTGGCGGGCACGCTGTATCTGGCGGCGAATCTGCCGCTGCTGCTGGCCTATAAGACCATGGGGCGCTCATTTGTGGCCATGCTGGCTCTGTGCACGGTGTCCAACTCCGTGTTTCTGTCCATTATTCCCATTCCGGCCACGCCCATTATCCCGGATGTTCTCACCAGCTGCCTGGTGGGCGGCATTCTGGCGGGCTTTTCCAACGGCCTGGTGCTGACCTGCGGCGCGTCCTGCGGCGGCCTGGATATTCTGGGGCTGTACCTGTCCAAAAAGACCAAGGGCTTCACGGTGGGGCGGTTTTCGCTGCTGTTCAACGCGGTGCTGTATGCCATGTGCCTGGTGCTGTTCAGCGCGCCCACGGCCATTTATTCCGCCATTTACACGGTGTTCAACGCCCTGTTTGTGGACCGGGTCCATCAGCAGAATATCACCACCCAGGTGCTGATCGTCACGAAGCTCCAGGATCTGGAGCCCTTCTGGGAGCTGGGGCGGAAAATGGATCGGGGCATTACCTATTGGTCCGGCCACGGGGCCTATACCGGGGACGAGGTGCAGATCCTTTGCATCTGCCTGTCCAAGTATGAGATCGAGACCCTGCAGCAGGAGGTCCGGAAGGTGGACCCCCATGCGTTCTTCATGGTCCAGGAGGGGGTACATACCCTGGGCAACTTCAAGCGGCACCTGAACCCCTGACGGAAAAAACCGTCCCGGTACAGAGCGGGACGTCCCGGAAAACCGGCGGTTTGTCCCGGGACAAAGGCGAGAAAAGGCGGGACGCCCAAGGCTGTGGAAATGCCTTGGGCGTCCCGCTGTTTTTTGAACCTATTCGCCTAAAATTTCGGCAAAAATTCCGATACTGTCTGCTCCGGCGTCATAGACTTTTCCGCCGGACTGGGTCAGAGGCAGGGTCAGGGTCACGGCGCTGCCGCTGCTGTCCGTGAAGGTCAGCTCCATGGACATGGCGCCGGGGGTGGTGACGGAGGCGTCCGTGGGAACAAATTCCAGGCTCCGGGCGGCGCCGGTCATGGCCCGGACCTGGGCCGGGTCGGTGCAGGTAACGGTTTTTCCGGCGTAGGTAACGGTGACGGCGGTCACCGAATCACCGGGCAGCGGCACAGCCGCCGGGGCGGACGGCACGGTCCACCCGGGAATGGGGTGGCGGAAAAGCAGCAGGGGAGGGGCAAAGCCCCTCCCACCATGGCGGAAATGTGTATTTACCCGGAGGGCTTATTCTGCCCGGTCGGCGTGGCGGCAGATGGCCTCAAAGGTCTGCTGGCTGATGTCGTGCTCCATCTTGCAGGCGTCGGCCTCGGCGGTCTCCGGGTCCACACCCAGATGGATAAGAAACTGCGTCAGGGTCTTGTGCCGGTCCAGCATGCTGGCGGCGATGGCCATGCCCGTGTCCGTCAGGGTGATGAGCCCCTCCTTGTCCATGGTGATATAGCCGCTCTCCCGCAGGCGCTTGGTGGCGTAGCTGACGCTGGGCTTTGTCACGCCCAGATACTCCGCAATGTCAATGGAGCGAATGTAGCCATGCTTCTCCTTCATCATCAGCATGGTTTCCAGGTAATCCTCCGATGCTCTTAAGATCTGCATGGCAAACAGTACCAACCTTCCAGTAAGATTATATATAGGTTAGCATATTTTAACCAAAAATGCAAGGAAGAAAAATTTTTCCGGAAAAAGGGTTGACAACAAATGTTAGAGGTGTTAAACTATGCAGCGGTTAAGGGAGCTTAACCTTTTTCTTCGGAAAGAGGTTAAGGTAGATTAACCACTATTTTTCCACGATCGGTTAGCGAACGCTAACCGTTACAGCAGGGAGGGAAGCAGCTATGATGCCGCTGACATTAGCCAACATCGGCGAAGAAAATCTCATCCATCGGGTGGGCGGCAATGCCGAGGTGAAGAAGCACCTGGAGGATCTGGGCTTTGTGGCCGGGGGCACCGTTACGGTGGTGGCCGCCCTGGGCGGAAACGTCATCGTCAAGGTCAAGGAGGCCCGCATCGCCATCAGCGAGGAAATGGCCCGGAAGATCATGATTTGAGAAAATCAAAAAATACATAAAAGGAGAGAATCCACATGAAAACACTGCGCGACGTGAAAATCGGCGAGACGGTCCAGGTGGTGAAGCTCCACGGGGAGGGCCCCGTGAAGCGCCGCATCATGGACATGGGCATCACCCGGGGCACCCAGGTGTTTGTCCGCAAGGTAGCCCCTCTGGGCGACCCCATGGAGGTCACCGTCCGCGGCTATGAGCTGAGCCTGCGGAAGGCGGACACCGAAATGATCGAAGTGGAATAATCCCGGAAAGGAGATACGAGAATCATATGGATAAGCAGATCAAAATTGCCCTGGCGGGCAACCCGAACTGCGGTAAGACCACCCTGTTCAATGCACTGACCGGCTCCAACCAGTTCGTCGGCAACTGGCCCGGCGTCACCGTGGAGAAGAAGGAAGGCAAGCTGAAGAAGCATGATGACGTGGTCATCATGGACCTGCCCGGCATCTACTCCCTGTCCCCCTACACCCTGGAGGAGGTGGTAGCCCGGAATTACCTGATCGAGGAGCGGCCCGACGCCATCCTGAACATCATCGACGGCACCAACCTGGAGCGTAACCTGTATCTGACCACACAGCTGACCGAGCTGGGCATCCCCGTGGTCATCGCCGTGAACATGATGGACGTGGTCCGCAAGAACGGCGACCAGATCAACGTGAAGGAGCTGTCCCGCCAGCTGGGCTGCGAGATCGTGGAGATCTCCGCACTGAAGGGCGACGGCGTGATGGAGGCCGCTGAGGCCGCCGTGAAGGCCGCTCAGGGCAAGACCAAGACCATCCCCATGCACACCTTCTCCGGCCCCGTGGAGCACGCCATTGCCCACATCGAGGAGGCCGCCGTGCATACCATGCCCGAGGAGCAGCAGCGCTGGTACGCCATCAAGATCTTTGAGCGCGACGACAAGGTGCTGCAGAAGATGAACATCCCCGCTGACGTGATGCAGCACATCCAGCAGGACATCCAGGCCGCCGAGAAGGAGCTGGACGACGACGCCGAGAGCATCATCACCAACGAGCGCTATGTTTACATCGCCGAGATCATCAAGAGCTGCTATAAGCAGAAGAACAAGGGCCAGCTGTCCACCTCCGACAAGATCGACAAGGTGGTCACCAACCGCTGGCTGGGCCTGCCCATCTTCGCCGTGGTGATGTTCCTGGTTTACTGGATCGCCATGGTGGCCGTGGGCGCTCCCGCCACCGACTGGGCCAACGACGGCGTGTTCGGCGACGGCTGGCACCTGCTGGGCATCGGCTCCAAGGAGTATAACGAGACCAACGACGAATACACCGCCGCCATCCAGGCTGTGGACGCCTTCCTGGGCACGGAGATCGACCCCGAGGCCGAGGACTTTGACGCCCAGACCCTGCTGAGCGACATGAAGAGCTTCCAGCCCACCTCCGACACCGCCACCGTGGATGTGGAGGACGAGGAGACCCTGGCCATCAACACCATGACCGCCTACTATGACGCCCTGCCCGAGGGCGCCGACAAGATGGACGACGTGGTGCAGATGACCTTTGTGGACGCCGTGAAGTATCTCACTGAAAACGGATTTGACGCCCCCGACCCCGCCGACTACGGCGTGTGGGTCCCCGGTATCCCCGTGCTGGTCAGCAATGGTCTGGAGTCTGCCGGCGCCGCCGACTGGCTCAGCGGCCTGATCAATGACGGTATCGTGGCCGGTGTGGGCGCGGTGCTGGGCTTCGTGCCCCAGATGCTGGTTCTGTTCCTGATGCTGGCCTTCCTGGAGGCCTGCGGCTACATGGCCCGTATCGCCTTCGTGCTGGACCGCGTGTTCCGCAAGTTCGGCCTGTCCGGCAAGTCCTTCATCCCCATGCTCATCGGCGTGGGCTGCGGCGTGCCCGGTGTCATGGCTTCCCGTACCATCGAAAATGAACGCGACCGCCGGATGACCGTTATGACCACCACCTTCATCCCCTGCGGCGCCAAGGTCCCCTTCATCGCCATGATCGCCGGCGCCATCTTCGGCGGCAGCGCATGGGTCTCCACCTCCGCTTACTTCATCGGCATGGCCGCCATCATCGTCTCCGGCATCATGCTGAAAAAGACCAAGATGTTCGCCGGTGATCCCGCTCCCTTCGTGATGGAGCTGCCCGCCTATCACTGGCCCACTCTTGGCAACGTGCTGCGCAGCATGTGGGAGCGCGGCTGGAGCTTCATCAAGAAGGCCGGCACCATCATCCTGCTTTCCACCATCTTCGTGTGGTTCACCACCTACTTCGGCTGGGTGGACGGCACCTTCCGTATGCTGGACGAGAGCGAGATCCAGAGCTCCATCCTGGCTGCCATCGGCGGCGTCATCGCCTGGATCTTCAAGCCCCTGGGCTGGGGCAACTGGCAGGCTGCCGTGGCCTCCATCACCGGCCTTGTGGCCAAGGAGAACATCGTGGGCACCCTGGGCATCCTGTATGGCGGCGGTGACGGCACCGTGTATCAGAACATCGGCGCGGCCTTCACCGGCATCAGCGGCTTCAGCTTCCTGGTGTTCAACCTGCTGTGCGCTCCCTGCTTCGCGGCCATCGGCGCCATCAAGCGGGAGATGAACAACCGCAAGTGGACCTGGTTCGCCATCGGCTATCAGTGTGGCTTTGCCTATCTCGTCGGCCTGATGATCAACCAGTTCGGCGGCCTGTTCACCGGCAGCGTCAATGTCATCGGCCTGATCTTCGCCCTGGCGGCCCTGGCCCTGATGGTCTATATGCTGGTGCGCCCCTATAAGGAGGCCACCAAGCTCAACGCCAAGGTCTGAGCAGCGCAAGCTACCAATTCTGAAAAGGAGTGATTACCCATGCTGCATTGGATCAGCGCAAACCTCTCCACCATTCTCATCAGCATCGCCCTGTTAGCCATTGTAGTCCTTATCATCCGCAGCTTGGTCCGGCAGAAAAAGCAGGGAAAGTCCTCCTGCGGCGCGGGCTGCGCCCACTGCGCCATGCATGGCCAGTGCCATCACAGCCAGCCGTGATTCTTACCCGGGGGGAGACGTGGGCAGCTCCGCGTCTTCCCCCGCCCCTTCACCCAGGAGGTTAGATATGTCTAATTGCACGCCGGGCATGACGCCGGCCGCCATCAAATATCTGCTGGTTCTGGACGACCTGTGCCGGGAGGGCAAGGGCGTTCGCTCCGTGGAGATCGCCGCCCGGATGAATGTGTCCAAGCCCAGCGCCCACTCCATGCTCCAGAATCTCTGCCAGGCGGGCCTGGTGGAAAAGGAGCGGTACGGCACGGTGTATCTGACCCGGGAGGGCCGCAGCGCCGCCGCAGGCTATGCCGCGTGCTTCGGCCCCCTGTGCCGCCGGATGCAGGAGGCGCTGGGCCTGGAGGAGGACGCCTGTCAGACGGCGGCCTATGCCATCCTGGCGCAGTCCCAGGACCGGCTGCCCCAGCTCCGGGACCGGCTGCGGGCGGCGGAATAAACTGCTTTTGCATTTTCCAAGGAGGTAATGATCCATGATCGAAACCATTGTCAAGGTGGACGGCATGATGTGCGGCATGTGCGAGGGGCACATCAACGACGCCATCCGCAGCCATTTCCAGGTGAAGAAGGTGTCCTCGTCCCACAGCAAGGGCCAGACGGTGATCCGGTCCCAGGAGGCCCTGGATCAGGCGCAGCTGCGCCAGGTCATCGACGCCACCGGCTACAAGGTCCTGGACGTGGTGTCCCGTCCCGTGGAAAAGCGCGGCCTGTTGGGCCACCTGAAAAAGTAAGGCATGACGCACTCATGTCTGCGTGACGCCGCACCGCTGCCGGGGCGCACCGTCCGCCGGGAGACCCCGGACGGGGGCCGGGCGGCGGTGACGCTTTATCCGGTGTTTCCGGGCATTGACATCCGCTATCACGACGTCCACGCCGGGTCCTGTCCCATGGACCCCGCCGCCCCCGGGGCTCTGGAGATCAGCCATTGCCGGGAGGGACGCATGGAGTATCGCCTGGGGGACCGGTATTTTTACCTGGCTCCGGGGGACCTGTCCGTGGCAAGGCAGGACGTGCTGCCCACCGCGGCCACGTTTCCCACCGGGCACTATCACGGCGTTACCGTTACCGTGGATCCCCGGCGGGCGCCCCGGTGTCTGTCCTGCTTTCTGGAGGACGTGGAGGTGCAGCCCGCCGCCCTGGCGGAGAAATTCTGCGCTGCCGGGGGGTATTTCGCCGCACGGTCCTCCCGGCGGGTGGAGCACGTATTCTCGGAGCTGTACCATGTGCCGGAGGATCTGCGGCAGGGGTATCTGAAGGTGAAGGTGCTGGAGCTGTTGCTGTTTCTCAGCGCTCTGGAGGTGTCTCCCGTTCCGCAGGCGGTCCCGGGGCTGACCCGGGGACAGGTGTCTCTGGCCAGAAAGGCGGCGGATTATCTGCTGGCCAACACCGAGAGCAAGGTGACCACCCAGGACCTGTCCCGGCACTTCGGGGCCTCCGCCGCCCAGATCAGGGCCAGCTTTCAGGGAGTTTACGGCCGGAGTCCCGCCGCGTGGCTGCGCCTGCAGAAAATGCACGGCGCGGCGGAGCTGCTGCGGTCCACGGACCGGACGGTGCTGGACATCGCCGGGCAGTTTGGCTATGACAACGCCAGCAAGTTCGCACGGGCCTTCCGGGACGTGATCGGCGTGTCTCCCAACGAGTACCGCAGCGGCGTGGACCAGGATTCCTGCGCGCCGGTATGATCCGGTAAATACGAAAAATGGCTGCCCTTCTCGGGCAGCCATTTTTCATCTTTACTGCTGGAGTTCGGAGAGGACGCTGTGGCACACGCCGTTGGTGATGAACACCGACCCGGCGTGGAGCGGGTCCATGGGGCCGCCCTCCAGGCGGGTGGCGGTGGCTCCGGCCTCCTGGGCGATGAGCGCCCCGGCGGCATAGTCCCAGGGGGACAGGCGGCACTCGAAGAAGATCTCCGCCCGGCCTGCCGCGATCTGGCAGCAGTCCAGGGCCGCCGAGGCAAAGCGCCGGTAGTCCAGGCACCGGTCATACAGCCGGCGCAGGATGGAGAAGTTCCGGTCCGTATACGTCCGGTCATAGATGGTGGAGCCGCACACCACAATGGCATGGGGCACGTCGTTGCCGCTGACGTGAATGGGGGCGCCGTTGAGGGTGGCCCCATGGCCCCGCCAGGCGGCGAACAGCTCGCCCACATAGGGGTTGTACACCACGCCGTACTCCGTCTGGCCATTGTGGACCAAGGCCACGGAGATGCTGCTGTAGTTCATGCGGCGGGTGAAGTTGGTGGTGCCGTCGATGGGGTCCACCACAAAGACCCAGGGCCGGGTCAGGGCGGGATGCTCCCCCTCCTCGCCGAAGAAATCCGCCTCCGGCAGCAGGCGCAGCAGCTCCCGGCGCAGAAACGCCTGCACGGCCTCGTCATATTGGGTCACCAGGTCCGCGGGGCCGTGCTTTTCCCGGGTGACATTCTGGATATCGTGGGCGGAGAGGACCATGTCCCCCGCCCGGCGAACGATTTCAATGAGTGCTTCCAGCATACGATTGCCTCCTGACAATGCGTCCGGCCAGGGCGCCGGTGTATACGCCGCCGTCGATGACCGGGGCGCCGGCCACCAGCACGGTGTCCATCCCCTCCGCCATGCGGCAGGGGTCCTGATACGTCCCGGGCTCCCGCAGGTCCTCCGGGGCAAATATGTTGATATCCGCCTGGGCTCCCGGGGCCAGCACACCCCGGTCGGGCATGCCCAGCACCGCTGCCGGACGGCCTGTCATCTTGTGGATGGCCGCCTCCGGCGTCAGGTCGCCCCGCTGCAGGACGAACCGGGTCAGCAGGTGGACAAAGGTTCCGTATACCCGGGGATGAGGCTGTCCCTCGGTGGGATAGGTGGAGTCGGAGATCAGGTTGGAGAAGGGGTCCCGCAGAATGGCGGCTATGTCCTCCTCGTCGGCCATGAAGTCGATCATGGTGATCTCTCCCCGCTCCCGCACCAGCAGGTCGCAGCAGCAGGTCAGGGGGTCCTGGCCTGTCAGGGCGGCGATCCGGGCAAGGCTCATGCCCTGGTAGGGGTGATCCTCCGGGCAGTGGAGACTGGTGAGGAAAATGCCGTCCCAGCCCGCCAGTTTGGCGATGTCGTCAAAGCCGTCGCCGCTTTCGATGCGGCGGGCCAGCTGGCGGCGCTGGTCCGGGTCCCCCAGACGGCGGACAATGGCCTCCATGCCCCCGGCCAGAAACTCCGGCGGCAGAATGTGCAGCAGCTGGGTGGACCCGGCGGTGTAGGGATACACGTCGCAGGACAGGTCCAGCCCCTCCTGGCGGGCCCGGTCCAGCAGGGCCAGCACCTGGGGCACCTTGCCGCGCCAGTTATCCCGGCCCATGGCCTTCAGGTGGGAGATATGCACCGGGGCCTTCAGGGCCCGGGCCACCTCTACCATCTCCTGGGCGGCCGTTACCACGCCGCCGCCCTCCTGGCGCATGTGGACGGTGATGGGGATGCTCTGCCCCGCCAGGGGGGCCAGGGCCCGGATCAGTTCATCGGTGGTATAGAAGCACTCCGGCGCGTAGCCCAGACCCAGGGATACGCCCAGGGCTCCGTCGGCCAGGGCCTGCTCCAGCCGCCGGTGGATGGCGGCATAATGCGCCGGCTCCAGCCGCTGGACCTGGTACCCGGCCGCGCTGGCCCGGACGGTACCGGCTCCCACCAGCATCCCCGTGTGCAGGGGAGCGGCAGGCTGGGCAGCAAAATACCCCGCCAGAGTCTCCTGTGCCGCCTCCGGCGGCACCCGGCCGCAGATAGGCTCCAGATACGACAGGATGGCAGAGAGATTTTCCGGCCCCACCGGAGCGCAGGACAGGCCGCAGTTGCCGTTGACGATGGTGGTGAGCCCCTGGCGCAGCTCCAGCTCCCCGAAGCCCGGGCGGAAGGCCGCGGCGTCGGCGTGGCGATGGATGTCGATAAAGCCGGGAGTTACCCATTTGCCCCGGGCGTCGATGACCCGGGCGGCCTGGGCCTGGGGCAGCGGCTCCACCGCGGCGATTTTGCCGCCGGACACCGCCACGTCGGCCCAGCGGGCGGGACGGCCTGTGCCGTCGTACACGGCGCCGCCCCGGATGATGAGATCAAACATGGTATTTCCTTCTTCTGACAGACAGTTATTTCCTCCCGCCCAGCGGGAGAATCACAATGAAACGGGTGGAGCGGGCGTCGCTTTCGCAGCGGATGGTCCCCTGATGCTCCCGGACGATGGCCTGGGCAATGGACAGGCCCAGGCCGAAGCCTCCCTGGGTGCGGCTGCCGTCGGCCCGGTAGAACCGCTCAAACAGGTGGGGCAGCACCTCCGCCGGGATGGGCGGGCCGCCATTTTCCACCGTCAGCACGGCCTTTCGGTCCGCCTGGACCAGGGTCATGCGGACCTGTGCCCCCTGGGGGGCGTATTTGATGGCGTTGTCCAGCAGGACCCCCGCCACCTGTTGCAATTGGTCCCGGCTGCCGGTGACGGCGATGCCCGGGGCAATGTCATAGTCCAGCCGGCGTCCGGCCTCGAAGGCCACGGGCTCGAAGCGCAGGGCCGTATCCTCCATGGCGTCGGACAGGTCCACCGGGGTCATGGCGGCCTTCAGCCGCCCGTCGTCGGCCCGGGACAGAGTCAGCATATCCTCCACCAGGCGCTTCATCCGCCGCCCGGACCAGCGGATATTGTCCACATAGGGCTGCTGATCCGGCTGCACATCCGTCTGCTGCATCAGGTCCGCCGAGGACAGGATCACCGTCAGCGGGGTCTTCAGCTCGTGGGACGCGTCGGACAGGAACCGGCGCTGCTGGTCCAGGGAGCGGGCCACAGGCCGGGCGGCCAGACCCGCCAGCAGCCAGCTGCATCCCAGCAGCACCGCCAGGGCCGCCACGCCTACGATCAGGCACATTTTCACCACCGCCCGGAGGGTGGCGTCCTCCTGGGCGGCGTCGGTAAAGGCGATGCGGGTATACAGGGGGCCGTCGGCCCGGAGATAGCGCAGGTGATACGCCCGCAGGACGCCGGATTCGCTGCCCTGCTCCAGGCAGGCGGTGACAATGTCCGCCACGGCGTCCTGGTCATCCAGCTGGTAATAGCTGCTGCCGGACAGGCGCACGGTGCCGCTGGGGTATATGTCCGCCACAAAGCAGGGGGCGGACCCCTGGCCGGGCAGGGACGCGTCATACCGCCCCGTCTGGATCACCTGAAACAGCCGCTGGTTCACGCTGCGCTCCACGGCGGCCCGGCTGGACAGCAGCACCCCGGCGAACACCGCCAGCAGCACCGCCGTCACCATGGCCATGTTGATGGCCACGATCTTCCAGCGAAGGCGGCGGATCATGCCTCCACCTCCAGATAGTACCCCACCATCCGGCGGGTGCGGATGGACACGGCGGAGTGCAGATGGGTCAGCTTCCGCCGCAGGAAGGAGATGTATACCTCCACGTTGTTGTCCTCGGCATCGGAATCATAGCCCCACACCTTCAGCAGCAGCTGCTCCTTGGGCACCACGCGGCCCTGGCTGCGCAGCAGCAGCTCCAGCATATCGTATTCCCGGCGGCTCAGCCGCAGGGACCGCTCCCCGCAGGACAGCTGGAACGTTCCCGGCTCCAGCCGCAGGTCCCCGAAGGCAATGGCATCGTCGGTTTTGGCCTCGCCGCCGCCCCGGCGCAGCAGGGAACGGATGCAGGCCAGCAGCTCGTCGGGCTCGAAGGGCTTGGTCAGATAGTAGTCCGCGCCGCAGTCCAGGCCCTGGACCCGGTCGGCTACGTCGCTGCGGGCCGTCAGCATCAGCACCGGCACGGCATGGCCCCCGGTGCGCAGCCTCCGCAGCAGGGTGAAGCCGTCCATCCCCGGCAGCATGGCGTCCAGCAGGATCAGGTCATAGATATCCGTCACGGCGTTGTCGTAGCCGGAGACGCCGTCGCTGCTGACGTCCACGGTGTATCCCTGCCGCCGCAGCAGCTCCGCCAGGTTCTGGGCCAGGCGCTTTTCATCCTCGATCACAAGCAGCCGCATGGGGCGCCCCCTCTTATTCCAGGCCCGACTGGGCCAGGGTCAGCAGCGGGGCCAGAGCCTCCGCGCTCATAAGATAAACCGTATCGTCATCGGAAACGGTGACGCAATAGCCTGCGCCCCGCTGACCGCCCACCGTCAGGGTAAGGCTGCGGTCGGCCCCGGCGTGGGTGTATGCCGCCGTCAGGGTCACGGCGGGCTTGTCCAGGCCGCACAGGGCCGCTGCCCCGGCGCTGGGCCGCCAGTCCACACAGGCCGCCAGGTGCATGTCCCCCAGCCAGGCGGTCAGGTCCGCCAGCTGATCCGTTACATCCCGGCCGTCGGCGGTCCAGGCCCCCTCCGCAGGAGTCAGGGTCAGGGTGCGCTCTCCGGCGGTGACGGTCAGGGAGGTGACATTCTCCGCCGTCAGCTGGGGCAGCTCCGGCAGGGCCATCATGTCATAGATGCTGCGGCCGATCTGGCTCATCAGGTCCGGCACGGCGTATACCGTGGCCTCGGCCCCCTCCCGGTATACATACACGCTGCCGTCGGACTCCTTGCCCAGGCGGTAGGTGACGGACGCGCCCTGGCTGTCGGTGACGGTGACGTATTTGGTGGGGCTGTCCAGCCCATAGTCCGCCAGCTGGGCGGCGGTGGTGACAGGCGGCAGACTCTCGATGCCCTGCACCGCCTCCAGCAGGGCCAGGGCATAGCTCTCGTCCAGGGGGAAGGTCTTGTCGTCGGCCCACAGCCAGTGGCCCTCCTCCAGGGAAAAGCGCAGGGTAATGGAGCCGTTGCTGCACACCAGGTGCACCGGCACCGCTTTCTCCTCCTGGGTGACGTTGGGGTCCTCCGGCTGGGGATGATCCTCCTTTTTGCCGCAGCCCGCCAGGGCCAGCAGCATCAGAGCCAGCAGCAGGGCGCATACGCTTCGTGTTTTCATGGCAGTTCTCCTTTTTTTCTTACCGTTCCAGGCCCAGCAGGGCCATGATGGCCTCCTCCCGGCCTCGCATCTGAGCCTTCATAGGCCCCTCGTCCAGATGGTCGTAGCCCAGCAGGTGCAGCACCGAGTGGGTCACCAGATAGGCCAGCTCCCGCCGCTTAGAGTGGCCAAATTCCTTGGCCTGGGCCGCCACCCGCTCCATGGACAGCACCATGTCCCCCAGGGGGATGAGCCCTGTGCCGGGGTCGGCGTCCTCCGGCCCCGGGTGCTCCCCGGGGGCCAGGTCAAATTCCGGAAAGCTCAGCACGTCCGTGGGCCTGTCCACCTGCCGCATGTCGCGGTTGATCTGATGGATGCCGTCGTCGTCCGTCAGGAGCACGTCCACCTCGCAGGGGAGCGTGACGCCCTCTGCGGAAAGAGCCGTGCGGATGGTGCGGCGGATCAGGGCGCAGTTGGCGTCGCTGGCGGCGCCGGGCACGTCGGCGGTGACGGGAATATAGTGGGTCTTTCTCATTTCTTTTTCTCCTCAAACCGGGCATATGCCTCGATAATGCGCTGGACCATCACATGCCGCACCACGTCGGCCTTGCCCAGCTGGCAGATGGACACGCCCTCCACCCCCTTCAGGACCTTCATGGCCTCCTTCAGGCCGCTGGGCTTGTCCCCGGGCAGGTCGATCTGGGTAATGTCGCCGGTGATGACCACCCTGGAGCCGAAGCCCATGCGGGTCAGAAACATTTTCATCTGTTCCCGGCTGGTGTTCTGGGCCTCGTCCAGGATGATGAAGCTGTCGTCCAGGGTGCGGCCCCGCATATAGGCCAGGGGGGCCACCTCGATGTTGCCCCGCTCCAGGTATTTCTGGTACGTCTCAGCCCCCAGCATATCGAACAGGGCGTCGTACAGGGGCCGCAGATACGGGTCCACCTTGCTTTGCAGGTCGCCGGGCAGGAAGCCCAGCCGCTCTCCGGCCTCCACGGCGGGGCGGGTCAGGATGATGCGGTTGACCTGCTTGTCCCGGAAGGCGGCCACCGCCGCCGCCACTGCCAGATAGGTTTTGCCGGTGCCGGCAGGACCCACGCCGATGGTGACGGTATCCTTCAGAATGGCGTCCACATACTGCTTCTGGCCGATGGTCTTGGGCTTCACGGGGCGGCCCTTGGACGTGATGCAGATCACGTCCTGGGTCAGCTCCCCGATGCGCTCGGACTGGCCGCTGCGGCACAGGCCCACCACATACCGCACATGCTGCTCGCTGATGCTCTCGCCCTTGGCGGACAGGGTCAGCAGGGCCTGCACCGCCTTCTCCGCCAGCATGACGTTCTCCGGCTCACCGGAGATCACCAGCTCGCCGCCCCGGTTTACCACCGTTACCTGGAATTCCGATTCCAGCAGGCGAATATTTTCGTCAAAGGAGCCAAACAGATTGATGGCCTCCTCCATGCGCTCGATGCCGATGCGCTGTTCCATTGGGCATGCCTCCCTATTGTATATCCAGATTGTTCAGCCATATTTTTCAGTCGTCCGTCAGCGGGACCTCCCGGCCGATCTCCTCCAGGCACTCCGCCCGCAGGGTCACCGTCAGCCAGCCGCCCTGCTCCACCGCGTCCACCCGGACGCTTTCCGCCGTGCCGGTATCCGCCAGCAGCCGGGTCAGCCGGTCCCGCAGCAGGGCCTCACCCTCGTCCCGGGCCTCCTGGACCGGACGGCGGACCGGCGTACCGCCGCAGGACGTCACCGTCTCCGACACCACCGTAATGGGCAGCCGCAGGCCCCACAAAAGGGTCACGGGGTGATACCGGATTATTTTATCACAGTCTGCCCCCAGTGTGCTACCCTTTCCATAGAATTTTATCCGCTTTTTGCCGATATCCAGGGCATACCGGGTCCGGGAGGAGACCGGGGCGCCCTTTTCCGACACTGTCAGGGGAACCTGCGCCGTCAGCTCGTACCAGGTCCGGGCCCACACCCGGCCCATGCCGCGCTGCCACCGGAGACCTCCGTTGTCCAGGTCCACCGCCCCGGAGATCAGCAGCTGCCCCTGGGTAACGGTGGCTCCGGGCAGCACCATGGCCTGGCCTCCCAGGGCCTCCACCCGGGTGACCAGGCCCGGACGCCGGGCCACCACATTGGTGAGCCGGTCCTCCACCACAGCCTGGCCCCGGACCCGCTCCACCACCTGCACCTGGGCCACGCAGCCCTTCACGTTCACCGCCAGCCACACCACGTCCTTCAGCTCCAGCAGCACATGGCTGCGCATGTCCTTCTGGTCGATGTCCAGACTCCGGGTGCCGATGGTGATGCCGTAGTCCTCCAGAGCCCGCAGGATCACCTCGTCCGGCACCGTCTCGTTGCCGCTGACCCGGAATTCCCAGATGGTGAAGTTTCCCTCCAGCACCAGCAGCACCGTCAGCAGAAGGCCCGCCAGCAGCACATACCGCCGCCGCAGCCGCCGGGCCAGCAGGGGAGCCCCCTGCTCCCGCCGCACCGTGGCCGCTGCGCCCACCTGCCGGGCCGCCTGACGCACCTGGGCCAGTCCCCGGCGGGTGGTGCGCAGGGTCAGCTCCACCGGCGACAGCCACCGCACGTCCCAGAAGGGGACCTCCGCCCCGGCGCACAGATTCACCACCCGCTCCGGGCAGCCGCTTTCAATATGGACCAGCACCTGGCCCCGCAGGAAGTTCAGCACGGCTTTATACATGGTCCCCTCCCTGCCGCCGCAGCTCCACGGCGGCGATGCGTCCCCGCAGACGCAGCTCCCCCTCCGTCATGGCCATGAGCTGCAGGTCCGTTCCGATGACCCGCACCGTCATGTCTCCGCCGCCGATGTCCACCGTCTCCGTGGTGTAGGACAGCACGCCCCGGTGCTGGGTCATGAAAAATTCCCGGTCGCCTACCAGCTCCATCCGCGGCACCCCCGGCTGGATATCCCCCGGCAGGTCCAGCCGCTCCATGGCCGCCTGTCCCGCCCGGGTCAGCCATCCCTTTTCCAAACCGCTGCCACCGCCTTTCTTCCGATTCCGTAAACTCTATGCGTCCCCGGGAAAAAACTTGCATGTCCCACCGGCGGGGGGCATACACTCAGGCGGGAGGTGACGGCCATGCGGGAAAAGCTGGGGCTGCTGGGATGTCTGGCTGCGCTGGGGGTGCTGCTGCTGTGCTCCGCCGACACGGCCCGGGCCGTCCGGGAGGGACTGGCCCTGTGCGCCGGGTCGGTGATTCCGGCGCTGTTCCCGTTTCTGGCGGTATCGGGGCTGCTGACGGCCCTGGACGCCGGGGCGGCTCCGGGCCGGGGGCGGATGCTGCTGGCCCGGGTGCTGGGCTGCGGCCCCGCCGGAGCCGGGGCGTTTCTGCTGGGCCTGGTGGGCAGCTATCCTGTGGGAGCCCGCACCGTGGCCCAGCTGTACCGGGAGAAGCGGATCTCCCGGCCGGAGGCCTGCCGCCTGCTGCTGTTCTGCAACAACTGCGGCCCGGCGTTTATTCTGGGCGTGGCGGGCCTGGGCTGCTTCGGCAGTCTCCGGGCCGGGGGACTGCTGTGGGCCGTCCACATGCTGGCAGCCCTGGGCATCGCCCTGGTGCTGCCCCGCCGTCCGCTGCCGCCGGGCCGGGATGCCGCCGGGGTGCGGCCCCCGGCCTTTGCCGCCGCCTTTGTCCGATCCGTCCGGGATGCCGCCGGGGCCATGGTGCAGATCTGCGGCTTTGTGGTGTTTTTCCTGGCGGCGCTGCGGCTGACGGCACGGCTGACGGGGCTGTCCCACCCGCTACTGTCCGGGGCGGTGGAGCTGACCCAGGGGATTCTGGCCCTGCCCGCCACGCCCACGGGCTTCGTGTGGGCGGCGGCGCTGCTGGGATGGGGCGGCCTGTCGGTCCACGGGCAGTCTGCCGCCGCGCTGTCCGGAACGGATCTGCCTCTGGGGCCGTATCTGGCTGCCAAGGCGGCCCAGGCTGCTCTGTCTGCCCTGCTGGCCTGGCCTGTGAGCCGCTATCTGTGGGGATAGGGGCGGGGGACGTTCTTGTTTTCCGGCCCCGCGCATACAGTGAAGAAAAAACAGGGGAGGGGCTTGTGATGAAAAAATGGCTCGGGGGCGCAATGCTCCTGCTGATGCTGCTGGTGCTGTGGCCGGGAAGGGCCTGGGGCGTGGAGCTGCCGGTGCAGGCGGAGGCGGCGCTGCTGATGGAGAAGGAAACGGGGCAGGTGCTGTACGCCCAAAATGAGCACCAGGCTATGGAGCCAGCCAGCGTCACCAAGGTCATGACCCTGCTGCTGGTGATGGAGGCCATCGACAGCGGGACCCTGTCCTATGACGATGTCGTCACCGTCAGCGCCTATGCCGCCTCCATGGGAGGCAGCCGGATCTTCCTGTCCGAGGGGGAGAGCATCACGGTGGAGGACCTGCTGAAGGGGGTGTGCGTGTCCAGCGGCAACGACGCCGCCGTGGCCCTGGCGGAAAAGACGGCGGGGGTCACGGAGCTGTTTGTGGAGCGGATGAACAACCGGGCCCGGGAGCTGGGGATGCAGGACACCCATTTCGTCAACTGCACCGGCCTTCCGGCGGAGGGGCACGTTACCAGCGCCTGGGACATCGCCGTGATGTCCCGGGAGCTGATCGTGAATCACCCGGACATCCGGCGGTTTACCACCATCTGGATGGACACCCTGCGGGACGGACAGTTTCAGCTGTCCAACACCAACAAGCTTATCCGGTTTTACCAGGGAGCCACGGGGCTGAAAACCGGCTCCACGGACTCCGCCAGATACTGCATCTCCGCCACGGCGGAGCGGGAGGGCATGGAGCTGATCGCCGTGGTGCTGAAATCCCCCTCGGGGCAGCAGCGGTTCGAGGACGCCAAGGCCCTGCTGAACTACGGGTTCTCCACCTACGGCCTGGTGCATGCGTCTCCGGAGGAGCCGCTGCCGCCGGTGCCGGTGCAGCTGGGGGCCCAGGGAACGGTGCAGCCCCGGGTGGACCCGGCGGAGGGCCTGCTGCTGGCGGAAAAATCCCGGCTTCAGGGGCTGGAGCAGACCGTGACCCTGCCGGAGTCTGCGGAGGCCCCGGTGCGGCAGGGAGACGTGCTGGGTACGCTGACGGTGACCCAGAACGGGGAGACGGTGCTGGAGGTCCCCATCCGGGCGGCGGAGACCGTGGAAAAGCTGACCTTCGGGCAGATGCTGCTGCGCCTGGCCCGGACCATGTGCTTCTGCGGGTGATCCTTGGCGGAAGCTGAACTTGCGGGCGGACAGGGCTATGCTATAATAAAGGCAAATCCACATACAGGAAACGGCGGTGCATGAAGCCTTGAAAAATATTCTTCAATATCTGACCCCGGAGATCCTGGCCTGGGAGAGCGGCAATATCCGGGAGGTCCGGCCCCTGGGCAGCGTTCTGTGCCTGCCGGACGGGCGGGAGTGGTACGCCTTCGGCTTTACCCGGAATGCGTATGACGGCAGTCTCAGCCTGCTGATGGCGTCCTCCCAAAGGGAGTGCGGAGAATGGGCGCGGGCCAACAGTCCGGTGGCTATCCGCTTCGGCGCGCAGCGGTATCTTATCGATGGGACCGGCTATGAGATGTTCGATGGCAGCGACGATCAGCTGTTCCGGCTGTCACTGCTGCTGCGGGACCGCCCGCCCATGCCGGACTGGCTGAGAAGCACGCCGCTGTCCCGGCTCCTGATGGTGGACGCCCGGGTGGACCGGGCCCCGGAGCGCATCCCCGGCGGTCCGGCGGAGCTGCTGCTGCGGGATGGGCGCGGCTGGGACCTGACCGCGCCCCGGGCAGAGCTGCGGACTATGTGATCGGATAAGATTTTCACCGTTTCGACGGGTATCCCCTTGTATTTTCCCGGGAAAAGCGGTAAGATACGAGATGATGGATAAATCCGATACACATAGGAGGTAATCTCTATGATCCAGGTGGACCTGACCCACATGCGGCATTTTATCGCGCTGCCCTATGAGGCGGCGCTGGCGCCCCGGCTGCGCATTGCCCACAATCATTTGCAGAAGAGCGACGGCCCCGGCGGCGAGTTCACCGGCTGGGTGCGCCTGCCCCAGGAATACGACCGGGAGGAGTTCGCCCGCATCCAGGCGGCGGCCCGGCGCATCCAGAGCGATTCCCAGGCCCTGGTGGTCATCGGCATCGGCGGGTCCTATCTGGGGGCCCGGGGCGTTATCGAGTGCCTGTGCTCCCCCAACTATAATCTGAAGCGGAAGAACACGCCCAACATCTATTTCGTGGGCAACGGCCTGTCCGACCGGCAGCTGCGGGAGACGATGGAGCTGCTGGAGGGGGTGGACTTCTCCGTGAACGTCATCTCCAAGTCCGGCACCACCACGGAGCCTGCCGTGGCCTTCCGGTTCTTCCGGGAGCTGCTGGAGAAGAAATACGGCCCGGAGGGGGCGGCAAAGCGCATTTACGCCACCACCGACCGGCACAAGGGCGCGCTGAAAGCCCTGGCCGTCCAGGCCGGGTATGAGAGCTTTGTGGTGCCCGATGACATCGGCGGACGATACAGCGTGCTCACCGCCGTGGGCCTGCTGCCCATCGCCGTGGCCGGAGTGGATATTCAGGCGCTGATGCAGGGCGCGGCCCGGATGCAGGAGGCCTGCACCGCCGGGGATATGGAGCAGAATCCCGCCTGGCAGTATGCCGGAGCCCGGTATCAGCTCTATCGCGCCGGGAAGAAGATCGAGGTTCTGGCGGCCTATGAGCCTGCCTTCCGGTTTATGTCCGAGTGGTGGAAGCAGCTGTACGGCGAGTCCGAGGGCAAGGAGAGCAAGGGGCTTTTCCCCGCCAGCGTGGAATTTACCGCCGACCTGCACTCCATGGGGCAGTATATCCAGCAGGGCGAGCGGCACCTGTTTGAAACGGTGGTGCGCTTTGACCCGGAGGCAGGGGAGAGCGCGGTGCCCTTCGACGCCGCCGACGGCGACGGGCTGAACTTCCTGGCCGGAAAAACCATGGACTTTATCCGCACCCAGGCCATGGACGGCACCCTGCTGGCCCACGAGGAGGGCGGCGTGCCCAACATCATCCTGCGCTGCGGGGCACTGGACGCAGACACCCTGGGGCAGCTGATCTACTTCTTTGAATACGCCTGCGGCCTGTCCGGCTATCTGCTGGACGTGAACCCCTTCGATCAGCCCGGCGTGGAGGCCTATAAGAAGAATATGTTCGCCCTGCTGGGAAAGCCCGGCTATGAGGACATGGGCAAGGCCCTGCGGGAAAAGCTGGGCCGGTAAAAAACCGTATATTTTCCCATTGCCATTTCCGTCGAGTTATGGTATGGTATACATATATGCAAAAGGAGTGATCTCTTATGGTTAGATTGATTATGGGCGACAACGGCGCAGGCAAGACCAAGCAGCTCATCGAGCTGGTTCATGCCTCCGTGGCCGAGGAGGGCGGCTGTGTCGTCTGCATCGAGCCCGGCGCTGATATGACGTACGATATCAAGTCCAGCGTGCGTCTGGTCAATGCTGGTGAATACCACCTGGATTCTTTTGAGTGCCTGCGGGGCTTCATCAGCGGTCTGTATGCGGGCAATTACGATATTTCCCACGTCTATGTGGACAACCTCTGCAAGATCGTACATAGCGAGGACTTCACCGCCGTGGAAAAGTTCCTGTGCTGGCTGGACAAGTTCAGCGACGCCAACACCGTGAAGTTCACCGTGACCCTTACCGCCGACGCTTCTGTGGCTACTGATGGCATGCGCAAGTATCTGTAAGCCAAAAGAGCCTGCAACACCTGTAACAGCTGAAAAATCCCTTGACCGGCACGGTCAAGGGATTTTTTGCGCGTGTGGGTATCTGCTTGTCAGTCCTCGATGACGCCGCCGCCCAGCACCTGATCCCCGTCGTACAGCACCACGGCCTGGCCGGCGGTGACGGCCCGCTGGGGCCGGTCAAAGACTACCTCTATCCGCTGCCCCTCCAGGGGGGTGACCGTGGCCTCCGCCTCCGTCTGGCTGTACCGGGTTTTGGCGGTAACCCGGATGGGGCCCGCCGGGGCCTGCCCGGCAATCCAGTTCACCCGGCAGGCAGTGAGGCGGCCGGTGAACAGATCCTCGTTGTCGCCCAGAAGGATGGTGTTGTCGGCGGCGTTTTTCCGCACCACATACACATGCTTCCCGGCGGATACCCCCAGGCCCTTGCGCTGGCCGGTGGTGTAGCAGGGGAGGCCCTTGTGGCGGCCCAGCACATGACCGTCCTGGTCCACAAAGTCCCCGGGCTCCATAGCCACATGGCCATACTCCCGCAGAAACTCCGCATAATCCCCGTCGGGGACGAAGCAGATATCCTGGCTGTCGGCCTTGTCGGCGTTCAGCAGCCCCGCCTGACGGGCACTGTCGCGGATGGCGGGCTTGTCGTAGTTCCCCACCGGCAGCAGCAGATGGGCCAGCTGGTGCTGGGTCAGCTGATAGAGCACATAGCTCTGGTCCTTGCGCCGGTCCCGGCCCCGCAGCAGGCGGTACAGTCCGGTGTCCGGGTCCCGGTCCACCCGGGCATAGTGCCCGGTGGCGATATAGTCATACCCCAGCACCAGAGCCCGGTCCAGCAGGGCCCCGAACTTCAGGCAGCGGTTGCAGTCGATGCAGGGATTCGGCGTGTGCCCGGCGCAGTATTCCGCCACAAAGCGGTCCATGACCTCCCGGGCGAAGCGTTCCGTTTCGTTGAACACATAGAATTTCATGCCCAGCCGGTAGGCCACGGACCGCGCATCGTCCGCATCGTCGGCAGAGCAGCAGGTCCCCGCCTTCTCCCCGTTATACAGACGCAGCATGGCTCCGTCGCAGTCGTACCCCTGCTGCCGCAGCAGCAGCGCCGCGGCGCTGCTGTCCACGCCGCCGGACATGGCCACCAATACGCGTTTTCCTTCCACGCCAGACCTCCTGTGCATAAATCCGGTAAAACCGGGAAAAATTACTCAATATAGTTTTTGGTGAACGCCTGATACGGCAGGGCGTCCGCCAGCTCCACCAGCGTGGGGTTGAAGCCGCCGGCATAGTGGAACGGCATGTCCCGCACCAGGGTCACGCCGCTGCGGCGGTCCGGCAGGCGCACCGTCACCGTGGTGCCCTGCCCCTCCCGGGATGACACCACAAGGCTGCCGCCGTGGCCCTGGGCAATGCGGCGGCACAGAGGCAGACCCAGCCCCAGGCCATGGGCCGGCAGGTCCATATGGCTGTGCTGCCACCGGTCAAACAGCTGGGCCTGCTTGTCCTGCGGAATGCCGGAGCCGCTGTCCTTCACCGACAGCAGCACGCAGCCCTGGCCGGAGCGCAGGCACACGTCCACGGTCCCGCCCCGGGGAGTGAATTTCATGGCGTTGGACACCAGGTTCCAGAACAGCCGGGCCAGATACTCCCGGTTGACAGCCACGGTGTGGGCCCGTTCCGGGCAGGCAAAGGTCAGCCGCAGCTCCATCAGCTGGGCCAGGGCCTCCCCCTGGCGGCACAGGCCGTCCAGAAAGCGCACCAGCTCCACATTTTCCGTATCCAGAGGCTTTTCCTCTGCCAGCATAGGCGCGTCGGACAGATTGTTCACCACCCGCAGGATGCGGTAATAGCTCTGGCACAGAATGGCGGCACTGCGGTCGGTGTCGGCGCTGGCGTCCCGCGCCTGCTCCGGGGCAAGGCGTCCCAGGGCTGCGTGGATGTTGGCCAGAGAGCCCCGCAGCTGCGTGGCGATGCCCGGCAGGATCTCCCGGAGCATTTGCTTTTCCGTTTCACTGTACTCCATATGATACAGCCTCCTTCCCCTGTATACGATTCCGGGAAGGCATAGGACTTATCCCCGGAACCATCTGGCTGTCATGTGAATTTATACCATACTATATCAAACGCAAAGGAAAAACACAAGATATTTGTCGCAACCTGCTAAAAGATAAAAAAATTTGCACGCGGGTATTGCATTTTCCAAAATTCTCGCATATAATACTAAACGTACCATATGTTTGATATATTCCATCACAGAGAGGAAGCTGTATTTATGAGCATCAAAGTCGGTATCAATGGTTTTGGCCGTATTGGCCGCATGGTCCTGCGGTGCAGCCTGCACCACCCCGAGATCGAGATCGTGGGCATCAACGACCTGTGTCCCGCTGATTACCTTGCCTATATGCTGAAGTATGACACCATGCACGGTAAGATCAACGCCCAGGTGTCCTCCAGCGAGAACGCCATCATTGTGGATGGCCGCTCCATCCCCGTGTTCGCCGAGCGCGACCCCGCCAACCTGCCCTGGAAGGAGATCGGCGCGGAGTACGTCATCGAGTCCACCGGCCTGTTCCTGACCAAGGACAAGGCCAAGGGCCACATCGAGGCCGGCGCCAAGCACGTGGTCATGTCTGCCCCCTCCAAGGACGACACCCCCATGTTTGTTATGGGCGTGAACCAGGACACCTACACCTCCGACATGACCTTCGTTTCCAACGCCAGCTGCACCACCAACTGCCTGGCCCCCATTGCCAAGGTGCTGCATGATCACTTCGGCATTGCCGACGGCCTGATGACCACCGTTCACTCCACCACCGCCACCCAGAAAACCGTGGACGGCGTGTCCGTGAAGGATTGGCGCGGCGGCCGCGCTGCCTCCGGCAACATCATCCCCAGCTCCACCGGCGCCGCCAAGGCCGTGGGCAAGGTGATCCCCAGCCTGAACGGCAAGCTCACCGGTATGTCCATGCGTGTGCCCACCCTGGATGTGTCCGTGGTGGACCTGACCGTGAATCTGGAAAAGCCCGCCTCCTACGACGAGATCTGCGCCGCCATGAAGGAGGCTGCCCAGGGAGAGCTGAAGGGTATTCTGGATTACACCGACGAGCCTGTGGTGTCCTCCGATTTCCTGGGCAACACCCATACCTCTATCTTTGATGCCAAGGCCGGTATCGCCCTGACCGACACCTTCGTAAAGGTGGTCTCCTGGTACGACAACGAGATCGGCTATTCCGATAAGATCCTGTGCCTCATTGAGCACATGTACTCCGTGGATCACAAGTAAATCCGCTTTCCATCCTTTTATTGTTTTCCTTCTTTTTGTTCCGGAAAGAACGCCGTCCGCTTGGGCGGCGTTTTTTCCGTCAGACGGTCAAAAAGTGCGGTGGGCGCCGGCTTCGGAAAGGAAGATAGTTACGAAAGAAACCCATCAGGGGTGTCTTTCGTTTTCAATCACCGCATTTTCAGGACTTCTATGGAAGTTCTGAAAATGCTACGGAGCGTGTCAAAATTTTTTTGACACGCTCCCGGAAAGAACGCCGTCCGCTTGGGCGGCGTTTTTTCCGTCTATTTGCCGGAGAGAGGGGGACAATTTTTGTGAATACCGCCCTATTTTCCGGTTCGTTCTTGCAATTCCCTGCATTGGACGCTATAATAAACTTGTTATACTGTCCGCCTCGGAAACGATTGCGGCAGACAGAAAATGAGAGAAAGTAGGTGGCGGCATGGAGCAATCTCCCCAGTATGTGATCGAAATGCTTCACATCACCAAGGAGTTTCCCGGCATTAAGGCCAACGACGACATCACCCTGCAGCTGCGCAAGGGTGAGATCCACGCCCTGCTGGGCGAAAACGGCGCCGGCAAATCTACGCTGATGTCCGTCCTGTTCGGCCTGTACCAGCCGGAGGAGGGCGAGATCCGGAAAAACGGCAAGCCGGTGAAGATCAACGACCCCAACGACGCAACGGCACTGGGCATCGGCATGGTGCACCAGCACTTCAAGCTCATCGATGTGTTCACCGTCCTGGACAACATCATCCTGGGCGCGGAGGACACCAAAATGGGCTTCCTGCAAAAGAAGGCAGCCCGGCAGAAGGTGCAGGACCTGTCCCAGCGGTATGGCCTGCGGGTGGACCTGGACGCCAGGATCGAGGACATCACCGTGGGCATGCAGCAGCGCGTGGAGATCCTGAAGATGCTGTACCGCGACAACGAGATCCTCATCTTCGACGAGCCCACCGCCGTGCTGACCCCCCAGGAGATCGACGAGCTCATGGAGATCATGCGCAGCCTCACCAAGGAGGGCAAGTCCATCCTGTTCATCTCCCACAAGCTCAACGAGATCATGGCCGTGGCGGACCGGGTCACCGTTCTGCGCAAGGGGCGCTATGTGGGCACGGTGAACACCTGCGACACCAACAAGCAGGAACTGTCCAACATGATGGTGGGCCGCCCGGTGCAGCTGCAGGTGGTGAAGGAGCCCGCCCAGCCCAAGGACCCCGTGCTGCGGGTGCGCCACATGTGCGTGGCCTCCCATCAGCACAAGCGGGACGCCGTCCACGACGTGAGCCTGGAGGTCCGGGCCGGTGAGATCGTCTGCATCGCCGGCATCGACGGCAACGGTCAGACGGAGTTCGTCCAGGGCCTGACGGGCCTGGACAAAATCACCGGCGGCACTGTGGAGCTGTGCGGCAAGAACATTACCCACGCCTCCATCCGCCACCGGGGCGAAAACATGAGCCATATCCCCGAGGACCGGCATAAGCACGGCCTGATCCTGGACTTTACCCTGGAGCAGAACATGGTGCTCCAGCGGTATCTGGAGCCCCAGTTCCAGACGGCAGGCTTCATCAAGAACGCCGCCGTCCGGGAATATGCCCAGCGGCTTATTGACCAATACGATGTCCGCAGCGGCCAGGGCCCCGTGACCATCGTGCGCAGCATGTCCGGCGGCAACCAGCAGAAGGCCATCATCGCCCGCGAGGTGGACCGGGATAAGTCCCTGATCGTGGCGGTGCAGCCCACCCGCGGCCTGGACGTGGGCGCCATCGAGTATATCCACAGCCAGCTGGTGGCCGAGCGGGACCGCGGCAAGGCGGTGCTGCTGGTGTCTCTGGAGCTGGACGAGGTCATGAGCCTGTCCGACCGCATCCTGGTGATGTACGAGGGCCAGCTTGTGGGCCAGCTGAATCCGAAAACCACCACCGTGGCCGAGCTGGGCCTGTACATGTCCGGCGCCAAGCGGGATGATATGGGAGGTGACCAGGCATGAAAAAGAACGCACTGGCAGCGCTTTACGAAAAAGACGGCACCAAAAAGGTGCTCTCATCCCTGATCTCCATTCTGGCGGGTCTGCTGGTGGGCGGCATCGCCGTGCTCATCGTGGGCCTGTGCAATGAGAAGATCTCTCTGACCGGCGCGTGGGACGGTATCCGCATCATCTTTGCCGGTATTTTCAGCACCGGCCGGGACGCCGCCGGTACCCTGACCTGGGGCTTCAACGCCGTGAACCTGGGCAACATGCTGTTCCGGGCAACGCCCCTGATCATGACGGGACTTTCCGTGGCCGTGGCCTTCAAGACCGGCCTGTTCAACATCGGCGCCCCCGGTCAGTATCTGATCTCCACCATGGTCACCCTGATGGTGGCCCTGTCCATCCCCTCCGAGTCCGTGCCCGTGGGCATCATCTGGGTGCTGGCCTTCCTGGCCGGGTGCCTGTCCGGCGCTCTGTGGGGCGCGATCCCCGGCCTGGTAAAGGCCCTGCTGAACATCAACGAGGTGCTGGCGTGCATCATGACCAACTGGATCGCCGCCAACCTGGTGACCTGGATGTTCGACATCAGCAGCTTCAAGAACCTCACCGAGAGCACCAAGTCCGGCTACATCTATAAGACCACCTTCAACGGCGTGGCCACGCCCAAGCTGGGCCTGGACATGCTGTTCCCCGGCTCCCAGGTCAACGGCGGCATCCTGGTGGCCATTGTCATCGCCATCGCCATGTACATCCTGATGAACAAGACCACCCTGGGCTATGAGCTGAAGGCCTGCGGCGCCAACCGCCACGCCGCCCGCTATGCCGGTATCCGGGACAAGCGCAACATCGTGCTGTCCATGGCCATCGCCGGTGCGCTGGCCGGCGCCGGCGCTGCGCTGTACTGGCTGTCCGGCAACACGGAGTTCTACTGGTCCACCTATCAGTCCCTGCCCGCCGTGGGCTTCAACGGCATCCCCGTGGCCCTGCTGGCACTGAACAACCCCATCGCCGTGGTGTTTACCGGCATCTTCATGGCCATGCTGAACATCGTGGGCCAGCAGCTGACCAACCTGACGGCTTATAACGAATACATCACCGACGTGATCATCTCCGTCATCGTGTATCTGTCCGCCTTCTCCCTGGCCATCCGCATGATGCTGTCCCGGAAGAAAAAGCCCCACGCCCATGTGGAGGAGACTGCCGCCCCGGCGGCGGACGCCGCACCGGCGGAGGAACCGGCGGAGGAACCCACGGAACCGGCAGAGCCGATAGCGGCTCAGACGGAGGAAGGAGGCGACCAGGCATGACGTTCCTGATCCAACAGACGCTTATTTATGCGGTGCCCCTGATGATCGTGGCCCTGGCCGGCGTGTTCGCCGAGCGCAGCGGTATCATCAACCTGGCCCTGGAAGGTATCATGATCTTCGGCGCCTTCATCGGCGTGCTGTTCGTGCGGCTGATGCAGGGCTCCGAGGCGGTGCTGGCCGCCAAGCAGGCCGGCGACTGGGTGGCCCTTCAGGGGCTGGAGCTGCTGACCATGCTGGTGGCGGCGGCCATGGGCGCGGTGTTCTCCCTGCTGCTGAGCTTTGCGTCCATCAACCTCCGGGCGGACCAGACCATCGGCGGCACGGCGCTGAACCTGATGGCCCCCGCTCTGGTGCTGTTCCTGATCCGCATCATCGCCAACCAGAATACCCTGCAAATGGCCACCGGCGACTCTGCCAGCTGGTTCATGCTGAAAAAGTCCACCTTCGGCGTGGACAAGAGCGTGGACTGGGGCTTCTTTGGGGAAACCTTCCTGAACAAGATCTATCTGGCCACCTACATCTGCATCCTGCTGTTCATCATCCTGTCCGTCATCCTGTACAAGACCAAGTTCGGCCTGCGTCTGCGGGCCTGCGGCGAGAATCCCCAGGCGGCGGACTCCCTGGGCATCAACGTCTACAGGATGCGCTATGCCGGCGTCACCATTTCCGGCGCTCTGGCGGGCATGGGCGGCTTTGTGTACGCCATGACCACCGCCAACTGCTCCTCCAACGGCGACGTGGCGGGCTTCGGCTTCCTGGCTCTGGCCGTTATGATCTTCGGCAACTGGAAGCCTCTGAACATCGCGGGCGCGTCCCTGCTGTTCGGCCTGTTCAAGTGCATCGCCGCGGCATATGCCAGCATCGACATCAACGGCGACGGCGTGTTCCTGCTGGCCGACATCGGCATCAGCGCCCACCTGTACCGGATGCTGCCGTACCTGATCACCCTGCTGGTGCTGGCCTTCACCTCCAAGAAGTCCCGGGCCCCCAAGGCCGAGGGCATCCCCTACGACAAGGGTCAGCGATAAAATTGCTCTGTGCTTACACAAACCGGCCCCGGCGCTTTTGCGCCGGGGCCGGTTTGCGCACTCAAAGCTCCACCAGCTTTGTGGCGATCCTGTCACAGAACATGCGGTCGTGCTCCACGAACAGAAGGGTGGGGCGGAAGGCCGTCAGCAGCTCCTCGATCTGGATGCGGGAGAGAACGTCCACATAGTTCAGGGGCTCGTCCCAGATATACAGGTGGGCGGACTGGCACATGCTCCGGGCCAGCAGAACCTTTTTCTTCTGCCCGGCGGAATAGTCGGACATGTCCTTCTCAAACTGCACCCGCTCAAAGCCCAGCTTGCGCAGAATGGTTTTGAACAGGGTCTCGTCAATGCCGCAGCGGGCGGCGTAGTCCCGCAGGCTGCCCCGCAGGCCGGATGCGTCCTGGGGCACATAGGAGATGACCAGTCCGCCGGCCAGCTCCAGGGTCCCGGTGTGGGGGATGTCCTGGCCGCACAGCAGCTTCAGAATACTGGACTTGCCGGAGCCATTGGGGCCGCAGAGAGCGATGCGCTCCCCCTGCTCCACTTGGAAGCAGACGCCGGAGCACACCGGCGCGCTGCCATAGCAGATGGTCAGGTCCCGCAGCAGCGCCAGCTGCCTTGCGTGGTGGGTCAGGGGATGCAGCTTCAGGGGCTGGTTGGTCTCCAGGTTTTTCAGCAGGGCGGATTTTTCCTCAATGGCGTTCTGCTGCCGCCGCTCCAGATTCTTGCGGCGCTGCTGCATGCGCCGGGACTGCTCACCGATGAAGGCCCGTCCGCCCATGGCGTCGGCCTCGCCCTTGGCCTTGGCGGAGTTTGCGCCGATCTTGGTGCTCTCCACCCGGTCGGCCCAGGCGCTGGACTGCCGGGCTGCCTCCTTCAGCCGCCCGATCTCCTTTTTCAGCTGGACGTTCTGGGCCAGCTCGTAGGCGTCCCGGCGCTGCTTGTTCTCGTACCAGGAGGAGAAATTGCCCCGCTGGAGCTCGATGCCGCTGGGGTTGATGGAGAGGATGTGGTCCACGCAGCCGTCCAGAAACGCGCGGTCGTGGGACACCAGCAGAAAGCCCCGTTTGCTCCTGAGATAGCGGCTGACCAGCTCCCGGCCTGCCCGGTCCAGATGGTTGGTGGGCTCGTCGATCAGCAGGAAGCGGTTGTCCCGGGAAAAGAGCATGGCCAGCAGAATTCTGGACCGCTCCCCGCCGGAGAGCGTGGAAAACGGGCGGTACAGTGCCTCCTCCGGGACCTCCAGCGGCGCAAGCTCCCGCAGAAAGCACCACTGGGGCACCTCCGGGCAGATGGCCGGCAGCAGCTCCAGGGGGCACTCCTCCGGGTCCGGCACCGTGTAGGGGAAATAGTCGAAGCCCACGCTGGCGCGGATGGTTCCCCGGTGGGGGTACATTCCCTGCAAAAGCCGGAGCAGGGTGGTTTTTCCCCGGCCGTTGCGGCCGGTGAGACCCAGCCGCCAGTCGGTGTCGATCTGGAAGCTGACGTTTTCAAAAATGTTGTCGCAGCTGCCCTCGTAGCAGAAGGTCAGGTTGGATACTTGAATCAAGGACATGGTTATGCCTCCTATAGCAAAAATGGCTGCGGGAAACGATTCCCGCAGCCAAATGCACATACTGTGCCCGCAAAAGGGCAGGGCAGCACCATGCATGGAGCCGAGAGATGAACCGATTTCCCGCGAAAAGGCACAACGAACCAGGCGGTCAACGCCGCCCGAAGCATATTGCGCCAGATGTTCAGCAGGAGATCATGCTCATCTTTTCAGCTCCCTTCTTTTTTCTCTATCATATCATGCTGCCGGGAGGAATGCAATGGCCCGGACCCGGAATTTCGCATTTTTCGCCTGTCTGCCATTGCACATTTCCGCCGCATGGGGTATAATAGGGCATCAAAAACTCCAGACAGAAAAGGGGAGACCATATGCAGGCAATCATACTGGCAGCGGGCATGGGCAAACGCCTGAAGGAGCTGACCCAGGACAGGACCAAGTGCATGGTACAGGTCAACGGCGTGGCCCTGATCGACCGGATGCTCCATCAGATCGAGCGCCGCCATCTGTCCCGCATCGTCATCGTGGTGGGCTATGAGGGCGAGAAGCTCATGGAGTACATCGACACCCTGGGCATCCGGACGCCTATTGTCTATGTCCATAACCCCATTTACGACAAGACCAACAATATCTATTCGCTGGCCCTGGCCAAGGACTACCTCTGCCAGGACGATACCCTGCTGTTTGAGTCGGATCTGATCTTTGAGGACTCCGTCATCGACCAGCTGCTGGACGACCCCCGGGAGACGCTGGCTCTGGTGGACAAGTATGAGAGCTGGATGGACGGCACCTGCGTGAAGCTGGGGGCAGATGACAGCATCGAGTCCTTCGTTCCGGGGAAGAGCTTCAAGTTCCAGGAGGCCGGCGAGTACTATAAGACCGTCAATATCTATAAGTTCGGCCGCCACTTTTCCCAGACCCACTACGTCCCCTTCCTGGAGGCGTACTCCAAGGCCCTGGGCAACAACGAGTACTATGAGCAGGTCCTGCGGGTCATCACCATGCTGGATGACCCCGAGATCCGGGCCAAGCGCCTGAACGGCCAGCTCTGGTACGAGATCGACGACATCCAGGATCTGGATATCGCCTCGTCCATGTTTGCCCAGGACCCGGACTTCAAGGTCAGCCTGATGCAGGGACGCTACGGCGGCTACTGGCGTTATCCCCAGCTGCTGGACTTCTGCTATCTGGTGAATCCCTACTTCCCGCCCCAGCGGCTGATCGACGAGCTGCAGGCCAACTTTACCCCGCTGCTGACCCAGTATCCCTCCGGCATGCGGGTGAATGCCCTGCTGGCAGGCAAGAATTTTGCCGTTCACCAGGACAATATCGTGGTGGGCAACGGCGCAGCGGAGCTGATCAAGGCCCTGATGGCCCGGCTGGAGGGCGTCACCGGCTTCATCCGTCCCACATTTGAGGAGTATCCCAACCGCTATCAGGACCGGCCCAACGTCTGCTTTACCCCGGCGGGGCCGGACTTCCGGTATACCGCCGACGACCTGATGGCTTTCTTTGGCGGCCAGGCCATTGACAACCTGGTGCTCATCAACCCGGATAACCCCTCCGGCAACTATATCCCTGCCGGGGATGTCCGCCGCCTGATCCGGTGGGCGGAGGAAAAGGGGATCCGCCTGATCGTGGACGAGTCCTTTGCCGACTTTGCCGACGAGGCGGACAACACCTTCATCCGCCAGGAGCTGCTGGATGCCCACAAGCGGCTGTATGTGGTCAAGAGCATCTCCAAGTCCTATGGCGTGCCCGGCCTGCGGCTGGGTGTTCTGGCCTCCGGCGACACGGAGCTTATTGATGCGCTGAAAAAGGACGTGGCCATTTGGAACATCAACTCCTTTGCCGAGTTCTATATGCAGATCGAGGAGAAGTATAAAAAGGACTATGCCCAGTCCCTGGACCGCATCCGGGCCGAGCGGGCCCGCTTCCGGGCGGAGCTGGAGCGTCTGCCCAACCTGCGGGTGATCCCGTCTCAGGCCAACTATCTGATGGTGGAGCTGCTGGGCGGCCTGTCCTCCCGGGCCGTTACCCGGGAGCTGCTGATCGGCAGCCGCATCCTGGTGAAGGATCTGTCCGCTAAGCTGGGCGGGCGGCAGTACCTGCGCCTGGCCGTCCGCAATACGGAGGACAATGACAAGCTGCTGGCGGCCCTGCGCCCCCTGTGCGGCCAATAAAAAAATCCCTCCTGACCGGGAACGGTCAGGAGGGATTTTTCAGAAATCAACAGTGCCGTCCAGCACCCGCAGATCGTAGGGCTCAAAGGTCACGCGGCGGTATTTCTCCACGTCCATCTTCACACCGGTCCAGTCGGAGTGGATCTCGCCGTTCTGCTTGATGAGAATATCATACAGAATGTCATAGGTCACGCCGTCGTCGCCCTTTTCCACGATGGTGGAATAGGGCAGAGTCTTGTGGTACGTCATGTGCAGGCCCTTGTACTCAAAGTGGAAGCCGTTGCGCATACGGCAGCCGTCCAGCCCCCGATAGGTGAACAGGCGCTTCAGGTCCTGCAGAATGGGGTCGTGATCCTGGTCATACAGGTTCTCCGGCGTGGTTTCGGTATAGTCATACCGGAACTGGATGGGGATACCATAGGGCAGGAAACGCTCCACATACTGGGGGAGCTTCTCCGCCGGGTATTTCTTGTACAGCACGCAGTTGATGCGGGTGGGGCAGGCGATCTGCCCCAGCACCTGGTCGGGACTCTCCTCCACGTATTTTACCAGGTGGCGGGAGATGTTCATGCAGGTGATCTTGTCCCGGTTGCGTCGGGTGAAGTCCAGCATTTCCTCGGCGGTGTAGAACCCGGTCTGCACCGGGAAGGTGGTGTTGATATACACCTTGTGGGTGGTGGGGATAGCGTCCAGCATTTTTTGCAGGGACTCCAGATTGGCCAGAGGCTCGCCGCCGGTGAACACGAAATCGCACCGGGGGGTGATGGCGTCCATGGTGCGGATGCTCTCCAGAATGGCGTCCAGGCTGAAGCCGGTGCAGTCGGCGTATTCCTTTTTGTTGATGCAGAAGGGGCAGTGGTTGTTGCAGTCGTAGGGCACGAAAACCGTGACGGTTGCGCCGCCCTCGCGGGTCTTATAGGGGTTGTTGCTCATATGTTGATCCAGTCCTCCCAGAAAATCTTCCCGAATATTCTATACCGTTTTCGGCAGAAAAGCAAGGAATTTCTGATAAAATGCCTGTATATTTTAAGACGAACCGCCAAAATTTTACGGCAATGGCAATTGACAGCCGCCCGGGATTGGTATACAGTATCGCAGGGCCCTTTTTATGGGAAATGCGGCGGCCCGGACATTCCAGGAGGTGTGTTTTGTTGAAGGAATTGCTTACCCTGTTTCTGACCTTTGCCAAGGTGGGGGTCATGACCTTCGGCGGCGGCTATGCCATGCTGCCGATTTTGCAGCGGGAGGTGGTGGAAAACAAGGGATGGGCCACCGATGAGGAGCTGACCGATTATTTCGCCATCGGCCAGTGTACCCCCGGCGTCATTGCCGTGAACACCGCCACGTTTATCGGCCAGAAGCGCCGCGGTATTCTGGGCGGCATCGTGGCCACCCTGGGCGTGGTGTTTCCGTCCCTGGTGATCATTGCGGCCCTGGCCGGCGTCATCACCACGTTTTCCCATCTGGCGTGGGTGCAGCACGCCTTTGCCGGGATCCGGGTGTGCGTGTGCGTGCTGATTTTCAACGCCGTGCTGAAGCTGTGGAAGGGCGCGGTGAAGGACGTGTGGGGCCTGGTGATCTTCCTGGCGATCCTGGCGCTGTCGGTGTTCACCAAGCTCTCGCCCATTATCTATGTGTTGGCGGCAGCCGTGGCGGGACTTCTCGTTAAGAATCTGGGGGCGAAGCGGTCATGATCTATTTGCAGCTGTTTTATGAGTTTTTCAAAACCGGACTGTTTGCCGTAGGCGGCGGTCTGGCCACCCTGCCGTTTCTGTATGACATGGCGGACCGCACCGGATGGTTTACCCGCACCCAGCTGGCAGATATGCTGGCGGTGTCCGAGTCTACCCCCGGCCCCATCGGTGTGAACATGGCTACCTATGTGGGCTATGTCACCCGGGGCGTTCCCGGGGCCATCGTATCCACTCTGGGCCTGGTGACACCGTCGGTGATCGTGATCCTCGTGATCGCGGCATTCCTGAAGGCCTTCCGGCACAACCGGTATGTGGAGGCGGCATTTTACGGGCTGCGCCCGGCGTCCACGGCCATGGTGGCCGCAGCGGGCCTGTCCGTGGTGGCCATCACCCTGCTGAACACCGGAGCCACGGGCCTGGCGATTGTAAACTGGAAGGCGTTGGCTCTGGCGGCGGTGATCCTGGCGCTGACCCGCTGGGTGAAGCCCACCAAGGGCCTGCACCCCATTGTGTTCATCCTGGCCTCCGCCGTGGTGGGGATCGTGTTCGGCTTCTGAATACGGATGGTGATATTTCTGGATAATATTACGAATGGGATTCGGCTTTATCGGGAAAAACGTCAAATACAAAAAGAAAGACACGCGCAAGGGCGACTCCTCATAAGGACATCTTGAAAACACCAGATTAAACCGATTGAGAGAATCTCTTGGTGTCGACCAAACGGGAAAAGCCATCAACCATTTCATCGTGGTTGGTGGCTATTCCTGTTTAAAGGTATATTCATGTTGAAATCCGAACCGGAATCTTTGTAAAATTCCCTACCGCTCTTTAACCAGAAACAATGGGTAACCGCATGCCTAACCGGGAGAGCAGTTCGTTGGTAATCGTCCCACAGCATGCAGCCAGTTCCTCTGCCCGAATCACCTGACCGCCATCCCGGCCGATAATAGTCACTGTATCGCCAGGAGCGACCTCCGAAAGATCGCTGACGTCCACCAGCAACTGGTCCATGCACATCCACCCCACCATAGGACAACGCCGGCCCTGAATCAGCACCTGGCCGCCCCGCTGAGGCAGATCCCGGGGCAGACCGTCCGCGTAGCCGATGGTGACCACCGCCAGTTTGGTTTCTTGCTCTGCCTGAAAGGCCCGCCCGTACCCGGCGCTCTCTCCGGCTTGCACAGTGCGGATACTGGCCACTCTGGCCCGGAGAGACAGAACCGGCCGCAGGTCAAGGCTTCGCTGAACAGGCGCATCATCGCTTCGAACTCCATAGAGTGCGATTCCAGCCCGGACATAGTCACAGGGCTGAGCTGGGAGGTTCCAAAGTCCATAGCTGGACTGGATATGAACTTTGCCGGGATCATATCCGGCAGTTCGGAGCCAGGCCACCGTATCATAGAACAAGGTCAGCTGCTCCTGGGTGTAGGCAACATCTTCGGCTTCCAGGCTGTCCGAGACGTATAGATGAGAAAAGACACCGTCCACTACCAGGTTTGGAAGCCGGAATGCCTCCAGGATCTCCTTCCGGTTTTCCGCCAGGATGCCCAGCCGGTGCATCCCCGTGTCCAGGGCCAGATGGACATGGACACGCCGCCCTCTGGCTGCCAAGGCCTGCCCGTGGTCAATATCCGCCACCGTCTGGGTCAGATGCCATCGTGTCAAGAGCGGAGCTTCCTCCGGGGAGGTATAACCTAAGATCAAGATCGTCCCCCGGATGCCCGCCTTTCGCAGAGCAATCCCCTCGGCCAGGCAGGCCACGGCAAAGGCCCGGACGCCCGCTCGCTGTAAGGTGCGGGCGGTCACTGCCCCGCCGTGACCGTAGGCCTCCGCCTTTACCACCGCCATCAGCTCTGTCCCCGGGGCCAATGTGTTCCGCAGCACCTGGGCGTTGTGCCCAAGGGCCGCCAGATCCACCTCCCGCCAGGCCCGAGCGGTGGGGCTGGGCTTCTTTTGAAGCCTCAGCAGGCAAGGGGCGGAGAGCAGCGCACTGAGCGCCAGCACCACAATAAAATGGAGAACACTGTTTTCAATGAGCATTTCTCCCAGTCCCAGTAGCTTTGCCGCTCCCCGGACCAGTACGATGCAGAGGGGATGGAGCACATACATGGCTGTGGAAAATTCCCGGACTTTCCTGGACTCGCCCTTGTTTCCGCCCAGCAGCAGAGAAAAAAGGCATACTATGCACAGGGGGAGGGCGAGGTACATGCTGTCGTGGCGCTGGACATCCATGCGATGGAGCCACAGCCCCTCGGCGCTCATGGCTGCCAGAGAGAGGAAGAAGCCCGCCAGAGACAGCTTTTGGTTCCACCGCCTTCCGGCGGCCCCAAGCAGAAGGAACAGTGGCGCGAAGAACAGGCCATTGCGGGTATAGCCGCACAGTGTAAAAATGCCGTCGTAAAGGGTCCGAAGCAGCGGGATCTGGGAAACCAGTCCATAGTAACTGTCCCCGCCCAGACCGATGAGATAGAGTAGCGCCGCCACAGGCAGAGCCACCCGCAGGCCCAGCCGGCTGAGCCACCGGGCGATGACGATGCCCAGAATGGTCGCCGGGAAATACCACAGGTGGTAGAAGGTGCCGTCCACCAGCAGTTTCCGCAAAACATCCGCCGGACCGGTGAAGCTGCCGGCATAGAGATTCACTGGCAGATACAAAAGGATGCAGACGCCGTAGAGCAGGCAGAGCTTTTTCAGCTGCCGCCCCACACCAGCCCAGTGATTCCGGCTCAGAAAGTACCCAGTGGTCATCAGAAAGAATGGGACTGCCACCCGGGCCAGTACCCGGGTAAGCCAGAAATCAGCCATGGCAGACACATCCGCCAGGGGCGAGGTGTGGTTCATCACCACCAGCAGGACTGCCGCCAGACGAAAGAGGTCCAAAGTCGGGACGGTTTTCTTAGCCGTTCTCATGGGTATCCCCCCACCATGTCAGGATAAATCCCTCCACATTGTCGCCGGATATCTGGCAGCAGCCCTCCGGCACTTCCACCTCTGTGACGGCTCCGGCGGCGGGCACATAGAACACCTGGGCCATGCGGCCGTTTTCCAGAGCGACGCTCCGGGGACCCTGCCGCAAAAAGTCCCGGTACTCCTCCAGACACAGCCCGTTGGTTTCCATCAGCTGGGCGTGGGGCGCCCCCACATAGCGGAAGTGCCACGGCTCAGCCGAGATCCCGGTGACTTCCTCCTTGCCCCGCTGGTAGCGTTCGATAAAGCCGTACCGGGCCGCCAGACGCCTAAATCTTCCGCAGACGCCGTCATAGGGAAAGGCAGGCCGGATGAAGTCGATGTATCCGGCAGCCTTTCCCAGGTCGATGGCGAGGCCGGTCTGATGCTCACTGCATCCTGGAAGGGCCACATACTGGCGGGTAAATGTCTCCCCATGCTCCGCCATGGAGTCGTTCCAGATCCGCTGCTGTTCCTGCTGGCTCCGCCAGCCGGACACCGGCACGATCTCCCGCTGTCCCCCCGCCTTTTGGATACAGGCAGACAGTAGCTGCCGTGCCCGGCTTTCAAGAAGAATGTCGGGGTGGTGCGGGTCCACCGAGGTCAGCGCAGATCGCTCTTTTTCATGCAGGGGATGCGCCCGGTTGACCAGGACCAGCGGCCCCTGAAAAATCTGCTCCCGGGGAATCGACACGGTTCTCATCCCACCACCCCCAACTCGATCAGGCGGGTCACCAGCTCCCCAAAGGAAATGCCGATGCCCTGCATCATGCTGGGGTAGCGGCTGTGGGCGGTGAAGCCGGGGATGGTGTTGACCTCATTGAAGACGATCTCCCCATCCGGGGTGAGGAACAGATCCACCCGGGCGAATACCCGGCAGTCCAGGGTACGGTAAATGGTTTTTGCCGCTGCCTGGATCTCTGCCGCCTTCTCCGGCGGGATGCGGGCGGGACAGTGGATGGCGGAGGTCTTTAAGGTGTACTTCTCCTCATAGTTGAAAAAGCCCTCCGACAGCGCAATCTCGTCCACCAGACCCACGGTCAGTTCCTCGTTGCCCATGACCGCGCAGCCCACCTCAAAGCCGGGGATCGTCTCCTCCAGGATCACGGCGCTGTCGTGGCGGAATGCCTCCTCCATGGCGGCGGGCAGCTCTTCCGGCCCGGAGACTTTGGTGATACCGAAGGAGGAACCGGCCCGGACCGGCTTGACAAACACCGGGTATCCCAGTTCCTCCGCTGCCTGGGCGATCCGGCTGAAATCATCGCTGGAATGAAAGACGTGGCTCCGGGGGACCCGGATGCCGGCCAGGGCCGCCAGCTGGTGGGCCCGGTCCTTGTCCATGCACAAGGCGCTGGACAATGTCCCGCAGCCGATGACCGGGACCCCGGCCAGTTCAAAGAGTCCCTGTACCGTACCGTCCTCGCCGTTCTTGCCGTGGAGGACTGGGAATACCGCGTCAAAGAGGAGACGGCGGCCGGAACCGTCCAGCAGTAGTAAAGCGTGGGCCTTCCGTTCCACCAGTGGGGTGCAGGGGATACAGTCTGCCGCCTGCTGCCAAGTACCGTCCTCCAGCCGGGAGAGGTCGCCGGTATAGCAGAGCCACTGCCCCTCCCGTGTGATGCCCACAGCCAAAGGAGTATAGCGGGCGGGGTCCATGTGGGACAGCACCGCATAGGCGGAATGGAGAGAAACTTCGTACTCCGTGGAGCATCCGCCGAAGAGAACGAGAATGGTTTTCATGGGATAAGACCTCCTAATCAAAATAAAGCGCCTGGTTCTGATACTGAAATGGTACCAGAACCAGGCGTTTCATACTTGTCTATCTACCAACGGATGCCTTGCAAGTTTTCTGCGAAATTCTTGTGATTTTCTTACGGCGCTTCTGAATGGTCTGACGGAAGACAGATGGTGAAGGTGATCCGATCCTCGGTGCTGTCCGCCCGAATGGTCCCGCCGTGGAGCTCCACGATCTCCTTGGCGATGGCTAAGCCAAGGCCCGCACCACCTGTCCGGGTGGCGCGGGAGCTGTCCAGACGGAAGAACTGTTCAAAGATCCGGTCCAATTTCTCCTGGGGGATGTTCTTTCCCGCATTGGAGAAGGTGAGTACGATTTTCCCGGCCTCTATCCGTCCGGCAATTTCCACCGTGCTGTCCGGCAGGCTATAATAAGACGCGTTGCGCAGGAGATTATCAAAGACCCTTGCCAGCTTATCCGGGTCACAGGAATAGTGCAGCTTGGGCGGCAGATCCAGGCTGCATGACAGCCCCGATTCTGCGAAAATGGGGCGGAATTCGCTGGCGACCTGCTCCAGCATCCGCGTCAGGTCCACGCTCTGCCGCTCCAGCTCCAGGCGAGAGAGGTTGAAGCGGGTGATGTCGAAGAACTCGTTGATGAGGTCCTCCAGCCGCTCCGCCTTCTCCAGGGCGATGCCGGTGTACCTGGCCCGGATCTCCGGGGAGATCTGAGGCTCATCCCGCAGGAGGGTCAGGTAGCCGATGACGCTGGTCAGGGGCGTTTTCAGGTCGTGGGCCAGATAGACGATTAGGTCGTTTTTCCGCTGTTCTGCCTCCCGGGCTGCCCGGGCGTCCCGGAGAGCCTGCTCCCGGGCCAGATTCAGCTGGATGGAGATGTCCTCCAGGGAATCCGGCAGCTGGATGGGCTCCTCACTGGGGCGGGATAATTGCTCTGCCGCATTGGCCACCACGTCCAGCTGCTTGATGGGCTTGGAGATAAAATAGAAGCTGATGACCACCCAGCCCGCCAGCACTGTGACGATGCAGACCAGAACGATGTAGTCTCGAACCCAATTCAGGAAGTCGTAGAGCGGCGAGGGCTGCCAGGTGATGCTGGCGCAGATGATGGAGCCCAGGAATGCCAAGGCCATCACTGCGACCACCCAAGCCATGAGGACCAGCAGGTAGCCGCCCCAGATGCGCAAAGACCTCCGGCGGCTGCGGGTATTTCCTTTCTTACTCAATGGTGTACCCCACCCCACAAACGGTCTTGATGAATTTGGGCTTTCGGCTGGGCTCGTGCATCTTTTCCCGTAGCCGGGCGATGTGACTCATGACGGTGTTGTTGCTGTCCATAAACGCCTCGCCCCAAACATGTTCAAACAGTTCCTCGCTGGACACCACATTCCCCCGGTGCTCACATAGATACCAGAGAATGGAGAATTCCAAGGGCGTCAGGGCCAGTTCCTCGCCGAACAGGACGCACTTGTGAGTGGCCTTGGAGATCTGAAGGCCTCGAAAGTCGTATTCGGTGACCTCCTGGACTGTCCCCTCCCTGGGGTTGTACCGGGTGTAGCGGCGCAGCTGAGTCTTGACCCGGGCCACCAGTTCCAGAGGATTGAAGGGCTTGGTGATGTAGTCGTCCGCTCCCAATGTCAGCCCCATGATCTTGTCCATATCCTCCACCTTTGCGGTGAGCATGATGATGGGGAACAGGTGGTCCTCCCGGATGCGCTGGCAGAGGGTAAAGCCGTCCATGTCCGGCAGCATCACATCCAGCACCGCCAGATTCAAGCGTGTCGTCCGCACACAAGCCAGGGCGTCGGAGGCATTATAGAATTTGTGGATGGTGAAGCCTTCGTTTTTCAGATAGACCTCCACCAGATCTGCGATCGCAGTCTCGTCATCGACGACTAAAATATGTGTAGCCATAGTTGCCGGCCTTTCGTGTTTTTCTGCATTATAGCACGGAACGTATAAAAAAGCGAGTATGACTCTTGATTTTTCCTAAACATGTCCTAAAGGGGACTGTTGCGGTCTCCTGTCTGCGCAAAATTCTCACCAGACTGTATCGAAACTACGATCTTCCAGACTCCTGATTTCGTAGGGTCGAAGTCGTGAAGCTGCGCCGCAGTGCTCTGTCATCCTTCGCTGGCAGGATCGGTCTGCGTATCATACGATGAACATTCCTCCAGATCTGCAGCCTGCTACCCGGATAGGCTTTTTTCAGCTTTGTGACAGCACGCTCCTTTGCCTTTTCCACGGCGGACTCCTTCATCATGTGGTACATGCCGATTTCCTTCAGCGAAGTTTTTTCAAATCCGAATACGCCGTAGAATTTTCCGAGGATGTCCCTGTCCTTCTTCGGGAGAGCATCAAATAGTTCCTGCAGCAGCTCAATGCAGACTTTTCGATACACGACCTGCTCCGCAGAAACAGAGAGATTCCCAGGCATCAGCCGCTCAAAGGGATCACCGTCATAGCTCCCAGGGATAAGATCATTGACACCAACAAAATGGGTGTTGTAACGGATGTGCTTGACAGCCTGTTCCAGAAGGACATCCATTTTCTCCGCGATCTCTTCGATGCTGAACTGACCTGAATGATATAGCCTTTGTGCCTGCCGGACAGCATCCATCTCGTGCTTGCTCAGAGAAAGATTTCCGATATGTTGCTCCAGCCAACGGGTCATCCGGCCTTTCAGATGTGGGTACAGGTAGGTGGCAAGCACAGCACGGCTCTCATCGTATTCTCTGCTCTGGACCCGTGTCAGAAATTCCAACGCACCCTCGCCGCAAAGATCCTCCAGAATCGTTTTCGTATAGCCGGACAACTCTCCCGGTCTTTCCCTGTCCATATGCAGACAGTTGAACTCTCTGGCAGTCTCCCGGGCGATGCGCCGGATCAGCCCGAGATTCCTGCGGTACAACTCCTCCAGCGCGCGCTCATCACCGCCGTAATATCGGCGGACCAATTCCTCATTGGTCATGGGTCCCACCCGCCTTTGCTTTCGGTGGACGCCCTCGGGGCTTGCTCACTCTGGTGATGCGGCAATATTCATACACTTGCGCAGTAGATATTTGTTCAGAAAACTCCTCAACAGAGATATCCGGGCTGCGCAGCGCATCGTAGAGCCGGTCTCGCACATGATCCTTGGCTCTTCTGGCATCTTCCTGAGAGATAGCTCCCCGCTGCATATCCTTCGTGATCCTGGAAAAGGCAGTCAGCTTGGCCTTCACCTTGGGGTTGTTCTTTGCCAGTTCCTTTTGAACTTCCACCGTGCCAAATTGCCGACAGGTGTAGCCAGGAGCGTGGGGACAGGCCCCTTCGCAGTACAAAGCGTGGACGCCGCTCTTCAGCATGAAGTATTTCCCGCAGATGATGCAGCGGCGGATGTTGTGTCCGCTATTCAGGGCCAGCATATAGTCTGCCTTCATCAGCGCCTGTAAGCTGTCCGTCACATGCTCCTGACAGATGGCCATGGAGCCGTCCGGCAGCTCCCGCGGGACATAGGAGAGCATATATTCATCGTGTCTCCTGTAGCAGTCCCCGTGGTAAGTGATGGGGTTGACGATCAGCTTCTCTGCGGTGCGATCATCGTTATAGAAACCATAGAGCGCTGCCGCATAACTTTCCGGCCCATTGGTCGTGAGTGTGGAGAGGATAAACTTGATGAAATTCCGGATGGTAGGAACAAAGGCACGGATGTCGTGAAGATACATCATGTAGCGGTCGATGTATTTCTTGTAGGCACTCCAGGTATCTTCGCACGCTCCCAGGAGGCGAAACATCTCGTAATAAAACAACTCGCCCTTTTCCTCGCTGCCCTCTCTGCGACGAAACAGATCCAGCAGTCCCAAGGAGATTTCAGGATCGCTGTCCCCATCATCGCTCTGGAAGAATTCTTCCGCTGAGGCGCTGAGAAGTTTTGTCTGATCATCCTCTGAAAGGCTGTGCTCCTCGGGAGGAAACAAGCTGAACTGTCCTGTGATCTCCCGTATCACCGAAAAGAAAGCGTCATAGCAATCGTCCGGTAGCAAGCGGAACACAGTATATCGGCGAAGTTCCTGACAGAGCTGCTCCATCTCATCATTCAGTTTCCACCAAAGTTCACTCTTGCGGACATACTCGTAGATGTCCATAAGGGTACGGATGCGCACCATCCGTTCGTGCAGAGGGTGGTAGTCATCCGGTGATAGATTCAGCAGATCTTCGGTTAGCCTGCCTGCCTCAAACTGCTGCCCGTTCAGCTCCAAGGTGCTGCCGTAGGTATAGAATATGATGCTCCCCTCCATTTCCGCTGGCCCCCTCCTCTGCAATAATTTGTCCTACTTGATTTTTAATCTGTCCATGCTTTTTATCAGGATACCATCTTTTCCACCACAATACAAGCAGAGGGGCAAGGGGATGCTCAAAAGTCCTGTGGGCACTGCTCCTCTAAAAGAATACTACTCCCACTTCTTTCGAGGTGGGAGATTTTTGTATTCAGATATTTTGAATTGGAGGTACTGACTATGAGCAACAAAAAGGACCGTCCTCTGGTCACGGTGGACGGTAGGACGCTGATGGACCGTCCGCTGGAGCCGCCCAATTTTGTGGTGGACACGCTGATCTCTCAGGGTCTGCATATCCTGGCGGGTTCACCCAAGGTGGGCAAGTCCTGGCTGGCCCTGTGGCTGGCGGTGACGGTGGCCAAGGGAGAACCGGTCTGGGGAATGAGCGTGAAGCAGGGCACCACCCTCTATCTCTGCCTGGAGGACTCCGTCCTTCGCATCCAGAACCGCCTCTTCGAGATCACAGAGGACGCGCCGGACAGCGTCCATTTCTGTACGGAGTGCGCTCCCATCGGCCAGGGGCTGGAGGAGCAGGTGGAGGGCTTCCTCGTAGCTCACCCGGATACTGTTCTGGTTCTCGTCGATACGCTGCAGATGGTCCGCCCCGTCCACGATGCCACCTACGCCAATGACTACCGGGACCTGTCCGTGCTGAAGCGGCTGGCGGACAAGCACGGCATCGCCATCCTGCTGATCCATCATCTGCGAAAGGAAACTGCCGATGATGTGTTCAACCGTATCTCCGGTACGACAGCCATCAGCGGGGCGGTGGATTCCAGTTTTACTCTGGTGGAAGATCGGCGCGGCAGCGGTAAGGCGAAGCTCTCCTGCATCGGTCGTGACATTGAATACCGGGAGTTGTCTCTGGAACGCAACATTGAAAACGTGTGGGAGATGGTAGCAGACAGCAGAACGCAGCCGGAGCTACTGGGCGACCGGATCACCTATCTGGTCTCTGAACTGATGCGCGACCGTACGAAATTTATCGGCACTCCCACAGAGCTGTCTGAAAAAATCGACCCTGTCGGTATGGAGCGTATCTCGCCTAAGAAAGTGTCCCGCCTGATCCTGCAAAGCCTTGACGCGCTAAGCAAAATCGGAATTTTCGGTATGGTGCGCCGCAGCAACGGGAAGCGGCTCATCGAGCTGCGCCGTGCCGAAAGTGACGATGCCCAGGGTGTACCTGTGGTCGCCCCTGTTGACCCTGTTGGGGCGCTGTGCGGCGATTTGCGGGAGATTGCCGGGCATGGCGAGTAAACACCCGCAGGGAAAAAGAAACGCCGTTTGTGGCCATTTGTGGCCGAAAGCGGAGCGCGGGTGTTCGGTGCAGGGAAATCACCTCCTTGGAGGTGGCCAGCATCGCGTTTGTCTGGTCTGCGGCAACGCCGCTGCCCGACTTCCGCATGAATTCCGGGCAGAAGCCCGGGCCCACTTTATCTACGATTTGGAGGAAACGACATGAAAAAAGATGTTAAATTCAGCACCCGCATGGCGTCCACAGACCGGGAGGCCATCAAGGAGTTGGCGAAGCAGTCCGGGATGTCCATGAGCGACTACGTCACTGCCTGCTGTCTGGGAAAGCAGGTGGTGGTCATCGACGGCCTGAAAGAAGTGCTGAAGGAGCTGAAGTCCATCGGCAGAAATCTGAACCAGCTCGTCACCCTGGCGCACATGGGACGAGTGACCGTGATCGATCTGGAAAGCGTATGTCGGGCGTTCTCTGAACTCTGTGGTGCCGTTCGGATGATCCTTGAACGAAAGCGCTGGTAAGCTATGGCTATCATCAGCTTCACAAACTACAAGCGGGGCCAGACCACCGGATGCATGAGCGCCGTGATGCGGTATACCATGCAGGATAAAAAGACCGAGTTCGAGGGGCAGCAGTTGGTCACAGGTATCAACTGTCAGCCGGAATCTGTCTACGCGGATTTCATGACCACCAAGCGGCTCTACCACAAGACGGACGGTGTACTGTTCTATCACATGGTACAGAGCTTCCCGAAAGGCGAAGCAGTCGACCCGGTCACCGCTCACGCGGCCGCGCTGAAGCTGGCCAAGTACTATGAGGGATACGAAGTTCTGGTCTGCACCCACACAGACCGTGAGCACATCCATTCCCACTTCCTCATCAACTCGGTCAATTTCGATACCGGACGGAAACTGCATATCGCAAAGGAGCAGCTCCAGGAACTGCGGCAACGCAACGACATGGTCTGCAAGGAGTTTTCACTTCCTGTATTTCAACCCAGGGAACAAAAGCAGAAAACAAAGACTATGACCATCGGAGAGTATCACACGGCGGCCCGTGGTCAGAGCAAGAAGCTGCAGCTCATGAATATCATCAATGACTGTATGCGCCACGCTTCCAACCGCGAGGAGTTCATTGCGCTGATGGAGAGCGAGGGCTACAAGGTTCGCTGGGAAAAGTCCCGAAAGAATATCACCTATACCACGCCGAGTGGCTGGCAGTGTCGGGACCGTTTGCTGTTCGGTGACAAATATCTAAAGGAGAACATGGAATATGAATTCAGGATCAGAGAAGAAATTATCTATGGACGAGCTCATGGCCCTGAACCGGCCCGAGCCTTCACCGCAGCCGACAGCGCGGGAGTCGAGTTCACCGATCACGCCCATTGTCATCCAGTGTCCGCTGCCGGAGGCTCTGACGATGCTGACACAGAAGACAGAATCCATCGGGTGGGAAGTGCGTGGAATGCGGGAGTATCTTCCGAACCTGAGATCACACACAGACCTGACAGCGGTGCAGAACAGCATGGCGGAGATCCAGAAATCGTTGACGGAGATGACCACTCTGCTGGAACAGGCTGGGAAGAAGAAAGAAAAGCATTCCTGCAAATGGCTGGACTGGCTTCCGGACTTCGACCTGATCGTAGTGGCCAAATGGATCGTACTGGTACTGCTCATCGTGGCGGCACTGCTGGGGATGGGGTATGGCACAGCGACAGTGGTCAGCAACATCCGCAACCTGTTTCTATGAAGCCGCTCCACGCTGGACTGTATGGTCTGGCGGTAACTGGAGCGTTACTGGATGATGGTAACGAAGATGTCGAGGAACGTTACCGCCGTATCCAGGCAGAACAGGAAGCCAAAAATATCGGCGCTGTCATCGGACTGGTGGCCGGCGTAGCCATGGTGCTCACACAGGATGAGCAATCATCTACAGAACAGCAGTGGACCGAAGATCAGCAGGCAGAACAAACACAGCAGCAGACCATGTAACGGTCTGCTATTTTTGTTGCCTGACTGTAGCGTCAGGAGAAAGGAACGATATGGCGTATAAATTCAAATACAATGAGCGTCCCCGCTCCTACAGTGAAGAAAAGCATGGAGATGAGGATATTCCCTCTGCCAAGGCAGTGCGGGATACCGCAGTGGAAGAAAGGGACGGCAAGATTATAAAAAGCCGCCGACAGCATGTATGCGGCAGAGAGTACATTGTGTTCGCGGAATTCAGTTTCGGAGGAACGCAATCTACGGTCGATCTTATGAAACAGGTCATCAACCTGGAGCAGGACGCAAAAAATATTTCCGCCTGAAAAACAGGTTCGCATAGACAAACAAACCGATTGAGGGTATTGTATGGTTGCAATCTCTCAATCGGTTTGGCATTTTATGAAGGAGGTCAATATGTTACAGCCAAACCAAAAGATCACGGCGCTCTATTGCCGTCTGTCCCGAGATGATAATCTGGAGGGCGACTCCAACAGTATCCAGAACCAAAAACTTATCCTGCAAAAGTACGCCGATGAGAATGGGTTCCAGAACACCAGATTTTATGTGGACGATGGCTATTCCGGCGCGAATTTCAATCGCCCAGCCTTTGAACAGATGATGGATGACATGAGCAACGGCGACATCGCCGTCATCATCACAAAGGATCTTTCCCGCCTTGGAAGAAACCAACTGCACACCGGTCTTTATATCGAGGAGATATTCCCTTCCAATGATGTGCGCTACATCGCTGTCAACGACAATGTTGACACCAAGTATGAAAACAGCAACGAGCTGATGCCTTTCAAGAATTTGTTCGATGAGTGGCACGTGCGGGACTGCAGCCGCAAGGTGCGGAATGTAGTGAACGCCAAGGCACAGCGGGGAATCCGGGTGGGGACACGAGCTCCTTACGGCTACCGCAAGGGTGCAACCAAGGACTCTCCTCTGTTGGTGGATGAGGAGGCGGCGGCTGTCGTCAAACGCATCTTCGCCATGTGCGCCGGCGGAATGGGACCAGCCCAGATTGCAAAGCAGCTCAAGAAAGAATGCATCTACAGTCCATCCATGTACGCCTATACGAAATTCGGCACATCCCATTCCGGGCTGAATGCAGAGCGGCCCTACAACTGGACTGGCGACATGGTGGCGGATATGCTTCAGAACATGGTCTACCTTGGGCACACGGTCAACCTTCGCTACAGCACCAAGTCCTACAAGGACAAAAAACGATGTGAACGCCCCAAATCAGAGTGGCTTATCTTTGAGAATACTCATGAAGAGCTGGTGGATCAGGAAACCTGGGATATCGTACAGGAGGTGCGATCTCATAAGCGCCGCCGCACGAATATGGATGAGCAGAATATGTTCTCTGGATTGGTGTATTGTGCGGACTGCGGTAAGCCCATGGTATTGCACCGGGCGCACACCATGAAGCCGGAACAGAATCATTTCACCTGCCGCACCTACAAGAAGGACGGGGCAGAAGTGTGTAGCGCTCACTATATCCGGGAAGTGGCACTGAAGGAAATCGTGCTGGAAACAATCCGCAGAGCTACAGAGTTTGCCAGGAGCGACCCGGAGCGGTTCGCCGCATATATTCAGCAAAAGCAATCTACTGAGGTGGCAAAGGAGATCCGGGGGTTGGAACGGGAATTGTCCACGATGCGGAAACGGGATGGCGAACTGGATGTAGTGTTCAAGCGGATGTATGAGGACAGCGCCTTGGGACGGGTGAGCAATGAGCAGTTCCGTTTGCTGTCTGAGGCATACTCCAAGGAGAAAGCGCAGCTGGCCGAAGCCATCCCTGCCACGGAGGAGCGCCTGGAGAAACTACGCAGTAGCATGGCCAACGCCAAGAACTTCATCGCCAAGGCCAGAAAGTTCACCGACATGACGGAACTGACCCCGGAACTGCTCCGCACCTTTGTGGCGAAAATCATCGTGTATGAGAAAGAGGTCAAATACTCCAAGCACGCACCGCAGAAGATCCACATCTGTTTTCGGGACTTCAACCTCAACGAGACAGACGATATGCTTCTATGCGGAGAGACAACAGAAAAGGCAGACAGTACAATTGCACTGCCTGCCTAATCCGAGGACACGCTTCAAGGTACCCCTATCAGGAGTAGCGCAAGCGTGTCTTTCTTTTTGGTGCCCCGTCGGGGATTCGAACCCCGGACACCCTGCTTAAAAGGCAGGTGCTCTACCGACTGAGCTAACGGAGCGTGGCACATATACAAAAAAGGATGGGGCCATCCGAAAAGGCGTGGCAGGGATGGCTGGACTCGAACCAGCGGATGAGGGAGTCAAAGTCCCTTGCCTTACCACTTGGCGACACCCCTGTGTGGAAAGGGATGAGGGACCGGGACACTCCCGATCCCTCATTTCTTTTTGTGGGGTGGGTAAAGGGACTCGAACCCTCGACACCCGGAACCACAATCCGGTGCTCTAACCAACTGAGCTACACCCACCATATACATCCGCACGGGAAGCGCTGACGCCCGCAAGGGGAAATGGCACGCCAGAAGGGACTCGAACCCCTGGCCTACTGCTTAGAAGGCAGTTGCTCTATCCAACTGAGCTACTGGCGCGTATCTGTCAAGTTGGAGCGGGTGACGGGAATCGAACCCGCATCCCCAGCTTGGAAGGCTGGTGCCCTGGCCATTGTGCTACACCCGCGTGCGCCCTCCACTCAAATCGTCAGCTTGTACATATTACCATAGGCCACCGTCCGTGTCAAGAAAAAAATCGGAGAACGGGGCACTTTTCCGTGGAAACAGCCTTGTCTACGCTCCGTAGACAAAGTCAGCTGGTGGGGGATGGACAAAAATCCGCCGTATGCTATACTGGGTACAACAAGAAAAAAGGAGGCCGCGACAATGGATATGGAAAAGACAGGCACCTATCTGGCATCACTCCGCAGGGGGCGGGACATGACACAGCAGCAGGTGGCGGATATATTAGGGGTGTCCAACAAAACTGTCAGCAAATGGGAGTCCGGCGCGGGGCTACCGGACATTGCCGCACTGCCGGCGCTGGCGGCGCTGTACGGCGTGACGGCGGACGACATCCTGGCCGGTGAGACGCGACCCCGGGCCTGTGCCGATACACCGGCGGAGGTGGAGGCCTATCTGGAGCGCCGGGGAAGCCTGCGCTTCCGCATCGGGTACAGTCTGGCAGTAATGGCGTTGGCGGTGTGGGTGGCATTCCCTTATAACAACTGGTCGTGGCTGTGCCTGCTGGCGTCGCCCCTGTGCCTGTGGCTGGGCTGGGGCGTGTGCCGCAGCCGAGAGACGCTGCGCCGCCGCATCCTGCTGCTGATACCGCTGTGCGCCCTGTGGCTGTTCGCGGCCATACAGCTGCTGGGGGTGTGGCGCCTACTGGTGTCCGCCTATGCGCTGCACGGCGGTGTGGTGCGGCAGTTTTCCTGGGCAGCGCTGACTGTGCGGCAGGAGGCGGTATGGCTACTGCTGCCGCTGCTGCTGGCGGCGGCGCTGGCCATCGGCGGCGCGGTGCTGAAAGAGCCGCTGGTGCGGGATAGGGGATTCCGTTTTGCACTGTATGGCGGCTGCGGGCTGCTTTTCGCCGTGGAGGTCGTGCGGATCCTGGTGTGCTGGAAGCCGGCCGCTGTCTATGCGGCCACGGTCAGTACGGCGGAAAGCGTTATGATCAGCCGCTATGCAGACCTGTCCGCGGTGGCCTGGCCCTTGGAGACGGTGCGTTGGATCGTCCTGGCGGCGGTGGTAGCGGCCTGGCTGGTGTGGGGCATGCAGGCATATCGGCACGCAAAGAAAAATTAAACTTGCCTAACCTACGGGATTGGTGGTATACTATACACGGGTCATCTTATGGCCCGTGTATTTTCTGACAGGAGGAAGACCTATGATCTCCACGAAAGGTCGCTATTCCATCTGCGTTCTGCTGGATCTGGCGGAGCACCGCAGCGGGGACTTTATACCCATGAAGGAGGTGGCCGCCCGGCAGGACATCTCCCTGAAATACATCGAACGGCTCATGCCCGCCCTGAAGTCCGCCGGTCTGGTGGAGAGCGTCCACGGCATTGGCGGCGGCTATCGCCTGACGCGGGAGCCGGAGGACTACACCCTCTGGGAGATACTGGAGCTGGCGGAGGGCGATCTGGCGCCCGTCACCTGTCTCCAGCCGGACGCCCCGGTGTGCCAGCGGGCGGGGGAGTGCCGGACGCTGACCGTGTGGCAGGGGTTTTACAAGCTGACGCGGGACTACTTCACCCACATCACGCTGGCGGATCTGATGAACGCCCCGGCGGGGGACAACTACGTGATATGAGCAAAAAAAGAGACCGCAGGGCGGTCTCTTTTTTTGCGTTTCGCGGTCAGGGCTGATAGGTGAGGGTGAAAGTGTCGTCAGCGGCGCCATCGGTGTGCTGGTGCCCTTCTAACGTGACGGAGCTCACGGCGTCCACATCCACCAGACGGTCAAACACGTAGGTGTTGTCGGCGAAAGGGACGTCGTCGCTGCCGCGCATACAGCCCACCACCCAGTTCATCAGGCTGCGGCTGCTGCTCTCCACGGTGAACTCGCTGCCGTCCTGATAGCGGAGGGTCAGCTCGTCCACAAGGGGCTCACGGTCGGGATGGGCATTGCGGATGCTCATGCCCAGCGGGGAGAGGGTCAGGGTCTCGCTGCCGGAGGTCAGGGTGGCGACGGGCACGTAGGTGCGGGGCTGCACGGCGATGGAGTAGGGCTGCCCCAGTTCGTCCTGCATGGTGACGTACAGCAGGTCGCCCTGCCGGAAGGACGTGCCGGCGGCGAAGTACAGCACCACATTCAGGCAGGTGTCGGTGCTGGTCTCCTTGTCCACGTAGCACTTGGCGAACAGGGCATTGCCCTCGTCGGGGCTGCGGAAGTGCAGGGTGGGCTGGAGGGGCAGGTCGATGCCCTCGCCGTAGCCCACGTCTGTGTAGCCGACGCCGGAGGGATTCTCCACGGAGTAGGTCAGCAGGCCGAGGCCGTTCTCATCGATCAGGAAGGTACCCAGTTTGATGGTATTGCTGTCCACGGTCATCTCTGCGTCCAGCTTGCTGAGGTACTGGCCCACCAGACGCTGGGTGGTCTGGACGTCACCGGGGATGCGCTCCATATCCGGGACAGGGACAAGGCCGCCCTTGCCGTCGTCTACGGTGGGCGTGGTGGCATCCAAATCGTCGGTAAAGGCGTGGTGGGTGGTGTCGTCCACTTTGTCGGCGGGAGATACGTCGGCTTTGATGAGCGTTACGATGCCGCCGGCCACGGCAATGGTCAGCGTCAGCGCGGCGGCAATGGCGACCACGGCGCTCTTGCCCAGCGCCCGGCGTGTTTTTTTCTCGTTTCGCATGGTCTTTCTAACCTCCGTCAGTGTATCCGGGGAGGCGTGCAGCGGGGAAAAGGCTTTTTCAAATAATTCTCTGTCATGCATACTGCGGCACCTCCGATAAAATGTGTTTCAGCTTGTCTCTGGCGCGGGCGAGCCGGGTGCGCACCGTTTCCTCCGGTATGCCCAGCAGTCCGGCGATCTCCCTCTGGCGGTAGCCCTCGTAGTAGTACAGCAGCACCGGCAGGCGGTACCGCCTGTCCAGCGACATCACCGCGTCGAACAGCTCCCGGTACTGGGGCTGCTCGAACACCAGCGTGTTCTCATAGTCGGCGATGTCCTCCGCCTTGTGCCACGGGGCGCGGAGCACATTCTTGCAGCGGTTGACCGTGACGCGAATGAGCCAATTCTTCACATGGGCGTCGCTTTCGAACGCCTTATCCTGCCTGTACAGCTGTATCAGCACGTCCTGGGTCACATCATCGGCGTCGTCCCGGCAGCGCAGATAGCTGTACGCCACCCGGAACACCGTGTCCATATACCGTTCCGCCAGCGGGGTGAACTGTTCGTCCGTCATAGGGGTTCTCCTTTTGTTGAGGTGAAAGGCCTTTCATCTATCATACACCTGCGGAGCAAAAAACGTTTCAAAAAAGCAGAAAAAATGTAGAAAGAAAATAGAAGGAGAATAGAAAGAAAGTGGAAAGAAACAGAAGAAAAGACGAACGGACCTCGAAAGAGGTCCGTTCGTCATGTTTGTGAGGAGAAAATGGAAGGAAGAAAAACGCAGTATCAGTCCGCAAACAGCGGGGTGGAGAGATAGCGGTCGCCGGTGTCGGGCAGCAGGACCACGATGGTCTTGCCGGCGTTCTCCGGACGCTTGGCCAGCTCGATGGCGGCCCACAGTGCCGCGCCGGAGGAGATACCCACCAGCACGCCCTCGCGGTGACCCATTTCCTTGCCTACGGCAAAGGCGTCGTCGTTGTCCACAGGGATGATCTCGTCGTAGATCTTCGTGTCCAGCACATCGGGGACGAAGCCCGCGCCGATGCCCTGGATCTTGTGGGAACCGGCGATACCGGTGGACAGCACGGCGGAGGTCTTGGGCTCCACGGCGACTACCTTGACGGCGGGGTTCTTTTCCTTCAGGAACTTACCGGTGCCGGTGATGGTACCGCCGGTGCCCACGCCGGCCACGAAGAAGTCCACCTTGCCGTCGGTGTCGGCCCAGATCTCGGGGCCGGTGGTCTCGTAGTGGGCCTTGGGGTTGGCGGGATTGACGAACTGGCCTGCCACGAAGCTGTTGGGGATCTCCTTGGCCAGCTCGTCGGCCTTGGCAATGGCACCCTTCATGCCCTTGGCACCCTCGGTGAGCACCAGCTCGGCGCCGTAAGCCTTCATCAGCTGGCGGCGCTCCACGGACATGGTCTCGGGCATAACGATGATGATGCGGTAGCCCCGGGCGGCGGCCACGGAGGCCAGGCCGATACCGGTGTTGCCGGAGGTGGGTTCAATGATGACGCTGCCGGCCTTCAGCAGGCCCTTGGCCTCAGCGTCGTCGATCATGGCCTTGGCGATACGGTCCTTGACGCTGCCGGCGGGGTTGAAGTACTCCAGCTTGGCGACGATCTTCGCCTTGAGGTCATGGGCCTTTTCGATATGGGTCAGCTCCAGCAGGGGAGTCTTGCCGATCAGCTGGTCAGCGGAAGTGTAAATGTTAGACATAGTGTTTATCTCCTTTATCGTTTATAGTCAGATGTTGTTGTGTGGAATGAAAGGAAAAGGAGTCAACATCGTCCGGTCAGGAGAACAAGAGTGCAGGTCATGTGATCGCCTCATTTCTGAAATACAACTACCAACTCGGTAGGTTGGTACAGTTATAACACGGCGGCGCGGATTTGTCAACCCTGTTTTTGAAAAAATCCGGTAAGCGAATGTGACAATATTGAAAGAGTAAGAGGGCTTGCGGGACAGAGGCGAGGGAGGGTATAATGAAGAGCGTAAAGGATGTGAGCGTATGTACCGTATATTTATTGTGGAGGACGACAGGACCATCGCCCAGGCGGTGGCGCATCTGGCGGAGAGCTGGGGACTGGAGGTCCGGTGTGCACGGGACTTTCGGGCGGTGACGGCGGAGGCGGCGGAATTTCAGCCGCACCTCATCATATTTGGATATCGCCCTGCCGTGCTTTGACGGCTATCACTGGTGCCGGGAGCTGCGGAAGCAGACCAGTGCGCCCATCCTGTTTTTGTCCTCGGCCGGTGATAACATGAACGTCATCATGGCCATGAACTTCGGCGCGGACGATTTTATCGCCAAGCCCTTTGACGGCGGTGTTCTGATGGCCAAGGTACAGGCCATGCTGCGGCGCAGCTATGATATGGCGGCACCGGCGGTGCTGCGGGAGAGACGGGGCGCACAGCTGTCCGCCGATGACCAGAAGCTGACCTATCAGGGGCAGACGGTGGAGCTGACCAAGAACGAGTACCGTATCCTGTCCTGCCTGATGGAGAGCGCCGGGAAGGTGGTCAGCCGGGAGAAGCTGATGCAGCGGCTATGGGAGACGGACAGCTTTGTGGATGAGAACACACTGACCGTCAATGTGAACCGCCTGCGGCGGAAGCTGGCAGGCGTGGGGCTTGTGGACTTTATCGCCACCCGGCACGGGGTGGGGTACATCGTGGAGTGAGAGATATGGAGCTGCTCAAAGCATATCTGAAGGAGCGTCGGCTGACGCTGGCGGCATTTCTGCTGTTTGTCGGGGTGTTTGCCGCGTCCTTTGCCCTGTACGGCCTGCCGCTGGCGGCGGTGGGCTATCCGGCAGGGCTGTGCGTTCTGCTGGGGGCGTGCCTTGCGGCGTGGGATTACGGCCGCGCGGCACGGCGGCACAAGGCGCTGAAGCGTCTGCGTGAGGCGGGCGAGGCGGTGCTGCTGGACCTGCCGGCCATGACCACCGTGGAGGGGGCGGACTGCGCCGCCGTGGTGGAGACGCTGCGGCGGGAGCTGTGCCGGCAGGAGACGGCGCGCGCCGCCCGGTGGGAGGATATGACAGCCTATTACACCGCATGGGTGCACCAGATCAAGACGCCCATCGCCGCCATGCGCCTGACCCTGCAGGGGGAGGACACCCCGGCCGCCCGACGGCTGATGACGGAGCTGGGCCGGGTGGAGCAGTACGTGGACATGGCGCTGACCTATCTGCGGCTGGAGGAGGGCGGCAGCGACTACGTGATACGAACGTGCGCCGTGGATGACGTGGTGCGCGCCGCTGTGCGGCGGTTCGCCGGGGAGTTCATTGACCGGCGCATCGCGCTGGACTACACGCCGGTGGAATGGGAGACGGTGACGGACGGCAAGTGGCTGACCTTTGTGGTGGAGCAGCTGCTGAGCAATGCCCTGAAGTACACCGGGCAGGACGGGACCATCCGGATCTACCGGGAGGGAGACGATCTGTGCATCCGGGACAGCGGCATGGGCATCGCGCCGGAGGACCTGCCCCGGGTATTTGACATGGGCTATACCGGGCAGAACGGGCGGCTGGACCGCCGGTCCAGCGGCATCGGGCTGTACCTGTGCCGGCGGATATGCCGCAATCTGCGGCATGAGATACGGATCGAGTCCGTGCCCGGCGTGGGCACCACGGTGAGGCTGACGCTGGGCCGCGGCGATTTCCTGCCGGAGTGAAAGGTGACAGAGTTGTTCGTTTTTGGTAAGGCAAACCGATGGATTGGCGGGGCGCGGCGCACTATAATGGCCTTGTTGATAAGGAGGTCGAGTGACTATGAGTATTCTGGAAGTAAGCGGGCTGCGGAAGGTATACACCTCGCGGCTGGGCGGCAGCCGTGTAGAGGCGCTGCGGAACGTCAGCTTTACCGTGGAGCAGGGCGAGTATGTGGCTATCATGGGTGAGTCCGGCAGCGGCAAGACCACGCTGTTGAACATTCTGGCGGCGCTGGACGAGCCCACGGCGGGTACGGTGCGGCTGGACGGCCATGAGCTGGGCAAGATACGGGAGAGGGACGCGGCGGCCTTCCGCCGGGACAACCTGGGGTTCGTGTTCCAGGAGTTCAATCTGCTGGACACATTTACGCTGGAGGACAATATCTATCTGCCGCTGGTGCTGATGGGAATGTCTTACGAGGATATGCGGGCGCGGCTGCTGCCTGTCGCCCGGGAGCTGGGACTGACGGAGCTTTTGAAGAAGTACCCCTATGAGGTCTCCGGCGGGCAGAAGCAGCGGGCGGCAGTGGCCCGGGCCATCATCACCGAGCCAAAGCTGCTGCTGGCGGATGAGCCTACCGGTGCGCTGGACAGCGGCTCCACCGACGAGCTGCTGCGGCTGTTCGCCGCCATCAACCGGGCAGGGCAGACCATACTGATGGTGACACACTCCGTGAAGGCCGCCAGCCGGGCGGGCCGGGTGCTGTTCATCAAGGACGGCCAGGTGTTCCACCAGCTGTACCGGGGCGAGGACGACGACACCAGGTTCTATCAGCGCATCTCCGACACGCTGACCATGCTGCAGTCGGGCGGTGAACCGGCATGAGGGAAAAGACATTATACGCCCGGCTGGCCTGGACGGGCATGAGAAAAAACAGGCGGCTGTACCTGCCGTATCTGCTGAGCTGCGCCGGGATGGTGCTGATGTTCTACATCCTGATGGGGCTGTCCGGCTCGGAGGTGCTGGGGCATATGTCCGGCGGGACCAGCAGCGCCATCATACTGCGGCTGGGCACGGTGGTCATCGCCGTGTTTGCGCTGATATTTTTGTTCTATACCCACTCGTTCCTCATTCGCCGCCGGGAGAGGGAGTTTGGCCTGTACAACGTGTTGGGTATGGGCAAGGGCAACATCGCCCGCATTCTGCTGTGGGAGACGGTCATCACCTATGGCCTGACCACGGGGACGGGACTGCTTCTGGGCGTGGTACTGTATAAGCTGGCGGAGCTGGGTATGGTGCGGCTTTTGCAGGTGCCCGTGACCTACACCCTGACGGTGTCCGTATCATCTCTGCTGGCTGCGGCGGCGTTGTTTGCGGTCATCCACACGCTGATCCTGCTGAACAGCCTGCGGCAGCTGCACGGCGTCAGCGCCGTGGCGCTGCTGCGCAGCGAGAGCGTGGGCGAGAAGCCGCCCAAGGCGCAGTGGGTGCTGACGGCGGCGGGGGCGGTGCTGCTGGCCGGGGCCTACTGGCTGGCGGTGTCCATCAGGGAGCCACTGGCGGCGCTGACGTGGTTCTTCGCGGCGGTGCTCATGGTGATCGCGGCCACCTATCTGCTGTTTATCAGCGGCTCGGTGACGCTGTGCCGCGGCTTGCAAAGGAACAAAAAATACTACTACCGGCCCCAGCACTTCGTGTCCGTGTCCTCCATGGCCTACCGCATGAAGCGCAACGGCGCGGGACTGGCGTCGGTGTGCATCCTGGCCACCATGGTGCTGGTGATGATCTCGTCCACCACCTGCCTGTATGTGGGGCAGGAGGACGCGGTGAATGCCCGATATCCCCGCGACATGGACGTGGCGGTATACGGCAGAAGCGATCATCCGCTGGACGAGGCGGAGGCGGAGCAGCTGCGTCAGGGTGTGGAGAGCACCGTTTTCAACTTCGGCGGGCAGACCAGTAATGTGGCGACATACCGTGAGATCAGCGTCAGCGGTCTGCCGGACGGCGGGGATCTGCGGTTGGGCAACGCCGGTGCGTCCGCAGCGGACAGCACCCGTGTGACGCAGCTGCATTTCCTGCCGCTGGAGGACTATAACGCCGCCACGGGGCAGAGCCTGACGCTGAACGACGGGCAGGTGTATGTGGCCGCGCTGCGGACGGATTTCCCTTACGACACCCTGACCGTCGACGGGGAATGGACGTTCCGGGTCATGGATCGGGACATTCCGCCGCTGAGCGGCCCCTTCACGGCGGATATCACCCCGACCCTTATGGTGGTCATGCCGCACTTCACACAGTTCGTGCAGGAGCTGGAGGACGGACTGAGCGAGAAGTACGGGTGGTATCTCACGGCCACGTGGCACTACGCTTTCGACACCGATCTGCCGGAAAACCAGCAGGGGAACATCGACGGAACAACGCCCAATCTGGAGGACGCGCTGAACGGCTATCTGGCGGGCGTCAGCAGTGACTGGGGCGTGGGCGTCAGCGTGGAGTCCAAGGCCGCCAACCGGGCAGACTTCTACGGCATGTACGGCGGATTGTTCTTCCTGGGCATCATGCTGAGTATCGTGTTTATCTTCGCGGCGGTGGCTATCCTTTACTATAAGCAGCTTTCGGAGGGCTATGAGGATCAGTCCCGCTTTGACATCATGCAGAAGGTGGGCATGACCAAGGTGGACATCCGCCGCAGCATCAACAGCCAGCTGCTGACGGTGTTCTATCTGCCGCTGGTGCTGGCGGGCGTGCACCTGTGCTTCGCGTTCCCGTTCATCCACAAGCTGCTGATCCTGTTCAATCTGGACAACAGGGGGCTGCTGATCGGCACAACGGCGGTGAGCTTTGCGGTGTTCGCGGTGCTGTATGCCATCGTGTACAAGCTGACGGGGAATACCTACTACCGCATCGTGGCGGAGGATACAGAAAAAGAGTAGAACGAAAGAGACGGCGGGAGCCGTCTCTTTTCTGCATTTTTGGGCAAAAAACGGGTTTTGCGTGGACAAATCATGGCGGCTTTCTGTATAATACATACTGATACACTATTGTTAACGACAGCTTTATATACAGCGCGGCGTGCCGCGCGTAAGGAGGCAGTATGCGTAATATCTGGACGGTGTTCAAAACCGATATACGGACGCTGAGCAAGTGCTTTTTCGCCTGCGTGGTGGTGGTCGCCATCGCCCTGCTGCCCAGCCTGTACGCCTGGCTGAATATCTACTCCAACTGGGACCCCTACGGCAACACCGGGGGGATATCCATCGCGGTGGCGTCGCTGGACGAGGGCTATACCGATGAGGACGGCACCTACGAGAACAAGGGCGACGACGTGGTGGCCGACCTGCGGGAGGCTACGTCCATCAACTGGGTCATCGTGGACACCGAGGAGCAGGCCAAGGGCGGCGTGGAGTCCGGCGACTACTACGCGGCGGTGGTCATCGACAAGCAGTTCAGCCGGAATATGTACCGGATGCTGACGGACTGGACCGGTAAGCCGGCCATCACCTACTACGAAAACGCCAAGAAGAACGCCGTGGCCACCAAGATCACCGACACGGCGGTGGAGACGCTGAAGCGCTCCATCAGTGAAAACTATCTGGAGGTGGTCATCGGCGGCATCATGGAGCAGAGCAATCTGCTGGCGGCGGACCTGACCGCCGACGATCCGGAGGCCGCTGTGAAGGGCGTGCTGTACCAGGCCCAGGACCTGCTGCACGCCTGCGGACGGATGATGGATGCCTTTGAGACGGCGGGCGGCAGCGGCGTGTCGGAGAGCAGCGCGGCGGCGCTGGAGGCGGCCGTGGCCAATATCAACAAGAACCTGCCGGACGGCGCACAGCTGCAGCAGACGGCGGCGGAGATACAGATGCAGCTGAACACGGCCCTGGCCCGGGTGGAACGGGCGCTGGACCGGCTGAACAGCGCCATTGAGAATGCGCCGGAGTTGCCGTCGGCACAGCAGCAGCTGCGAGATGCGGCGGCGCAGCTGGAAAAGGCGGCGGCCACGTTGGATCGGTGGGCGGAGGATATCGAGATGGAGGCGCCGGCCGCGGCAGAGCAGGCGCGAGCCATTTCCGCCGAGTGTACGCGTCTGGCGGCGAAGCTGCGGGCGCTGGCGGAGAGTCCGGATTCTGCCGACCTGCTGGCGGACTGCGACGCATTGGTGAAGTCCATCCGGACGATGGTGGATAAGATCCCCGTGACTTCAAAGGCGCTGCAAAAGGAACTGGACACCGTGGCCGGTCAGGTGGCGGACACCATGGAGGGCATGGCTGCGCTGGCTGGAGACGCCAAGGCCATGAAGACCGCGCTGGCGGAGACCGCTGACGCTGTGGGCGACACCATGGCGCTGCTGCGGCCGGCTACGGAGAAGCTGCTGACCTCGCTGGAGAGCACCATAGACGACCTGGAGGGGCTGACCACAGACGAATACATGGATACGCTGGTGAATATCCTGGGCGGCGACCCGGCGGTGTACGGCCAGTATTTTCCGGAAATGGTGCAGACCAGCGTGAATGCGGTGTATCCCATCGCCAACTACGGCTCGGCCATGACGCCCTTTTACACGGTGCTGGCCATCTGGGTGGGCGGCGTGATATTGTCGTCCCTCATCAAGATACACGCCCGGACGGAGGGCCTGATCGACCCGAAGCCGGCGGAGCTGTACTTCGGGCGGTACTTGTTCTTTTTCGTGCTGAGCCAGATACAGGCGGCGGTCATCGTCACCGGTGATCTGTACATACTGAAGGTCCAGTGCCTGCACCCGGGGATGCTGTATCTCACGGGCGCGCTGACGGCCTTCACATTCAGCCTGCTGATCTACTCGCTGGCGCTGTCCTTCGGCGACGTGGGCAAGGCCATTGTGGTGGTCATCATGGTCATGCAGATCGCAGGCTCCTCCGGCACGTTCCCCATCGAGCTGCTGCCGGCCATTTACCAGAAGATCTATCGCTTCTTCCCCTTCCCCTACGCCATCGACGCCATGCGCGAGTGCATCTGCGGGATGTACGGGAATTACTACTGGCAGCAGATCGGCTTCCTGCTGCTGTTCGCCGCGGCGGCGCTGCTGATCGGCCTGCTGGTGCGGCGGCCCTTCATGGGACTGAACCACTTTATGGAGGAGAAGCTGGAGGAGACGGAGCTGCTGTGAAAGGAGGTGTTGACCGATGACAAAAGAACGGGACTATCAGGAGTTGTATGACCGCCTGCTGGAGGAGGTCAGCACCCTGCACCGGAACAACCGGCGGCGCATACGCGTCGGTATGCGGATGCTGCTGGCGGTGACGCTGGGATTGATGCTGCTGATGTTTCTGGCGGAGGGGAACAAGGTGTTCACCCTGATGCTGTGGATACTGTCCATGTTCGCAGTGGCGGCATATCTGATCGCCGTGGAGTACGCGGACTATGAGCTGCAAAAGAAGCTGGAGAACATCACCCAGATGGAGCAGAAGAGCCTGGGCACACTGCTGGAGCTGCCGGAGCTGCCCAAGGTGCCACGGATGGGTCTGCTGCTGCGCCACGGCACCCGGGAGGAACAGGAGACGCCGGAGACGGAGGCAACGGCGGCGGAAGCGGCACCTGTGCCGGAGGAGACGGCTGCGGCAGCGGAGGACATATCCGCGGAGCCTGTGCCGGAGACGCCGGTCACAAAGGCACCGGCAGCGCCGGAGCCGGAGGCATATTCCGTGGACGAGATACTGCGGGAGGTGCACGGCGGAGCGCCGCAGGCAGACAGCGCGCCGACGCCTGCCGCGCCGGTATACAGCGGCGCGCGGGTGCTGGAACGGCTGCTGGATGACCCGGAGAAGCTGGCGTCCGATCTGGACGCGCTGACCCGGGCGATACAGGGGCTGTCCGATGACCTGCGGCGCGGTGCGGTGGAGAGCCGGGAAGGGCAGGTGGACCGATGAAGAACATCTGGAATATCTTTCGCGCCGACTGGCGGCGGCTGACGGCCAGTGTGGTGGCGGTGGTGGTGCTGCTGGGGTTGTGCCTGGTACCGTGCCTGTACGCCTGGTTCAACATCCTGTCCAACTGGGATCCCTACGGCACGGCGTCCACCAGCCGCATCAGCGTGGCGGTGGCCAGCGAGGACGCGGGCTGCGAGGTGCTGGGTCTGGAGGTGAACATCGGCGCGCTGGTGCTGCAGGGACTGGAGAGCAACGACCAGATGGGCTGGGTGTTCGTGGACAGCCGGGCGGAGGCCCTGGACGGGGTGGAGTCCGGCGACTACTACGCGGCGCTGATCGTGCCGGAGGAATTTACCGAGGACTTTGTGAGCATCCTGTCCGGCGACCTGCGTCACCCGCAGATACAGTATTACGAGAACGAGAAGAAGAACGCCATCGCCCCCAAGATCACCAGCAAGGCCAAGACCGCCGTGCAGGAGCAGATCAACACCACGGTCATCGGCAAGGCTGCTGAGGCGCTGACCACGGCGGGCTCCGTGTTCAAGGCCATGGGGCTGGACTCGGAGGCGCTGGCGGACGGCATTATGGATAAGCTGACCGGTGCGCGGCAGGAGATGGCGCAGCTGCAGCAGGTGCTGCTGTCGCTGAAGGACGTGATGAACGGGGCGGACGGCCTGCTGACCGCGGCGTCCGTGACCATCGCGGACGCACGGGGAACGGTGGAGGACGCCGACGCGGCGGCGGGCAGCACGGTGCAGCTTATCAGCACGGGCCTGAGCGCGGCGGACACGGCGTACAGCGACCTGCTGACGGTGCTGAACAACACGGATAAGGTACTGGGCGACATCGAGGATGCCCTGCGGAGTATGGATACCTCTGCCGCCGACGAAGCGCTGAAGGCGGACCTGCACCGGAAGATACAGGCGGCCATCGCCGCGCTGGAGGACCAGCTGGCGGCCGCCGAGGACGAGGCCGTGAAGGCGCAGCTGGAGACGGCTATCGCCGATCTGGAGGCGCTGGACGCGCTGGTGGATACGCTGGAGCCGTCGGCCCTGCAGGGACCGGTGCTGGATATGCTGCATCAGGTGCGGCAGGAGCTGCTGGCGGCGGCGGTGCAGACCAATAAGGAGGTCAACGAATATCTGCACACCACCGGGGCACAGGCCCAGACCACGCTGCGGTCCGTCCAGCAGCTGCTGGGGGCTGTGGGCGGCAGCCTGGGGGAGGTGTCCGGCACGCTGGACAGCTACGCCGATGCCATGACCACCGTACAGCCTACGCTGGACGCGGGCATCACCCTGGCCAACACGGTGGAGACGTATCTGGTGGACATCGAGGACGATGTGCGCCGGGTGACGGAGAGCGAAGCCTTCAAGCGCTTTACGGAGCTGATGGAGAGCAGCGATGCCGAAAGCATGGCGGACTACCTCAGCTCGCCGGTGCAGCTGAACACGGAGATCATCTATGAGATCAAGGACTACGGCGCGGCCATGTCGCCCTACTACGTCATGCTGGCGCTGTTTGTGGGCAGCCTGCTGACCGCCGTGATGCTGAAGGTGCCGGTGACCCAGCCGGAGTTTGCCGGGTGCCGGGCCGTGGAGCGGTATTTCGGGCGGTTCGCCACCTTCTTCCTGATGGCCATGGCCCAGGCGCTGGTGACGGCCTTTGGCTGCCTGTACTTCGTGGGGATGGAGACGGCGGAGCCGGCGCTGTTCGTGCTGGCCTGCTGCCTGTGCTCGCTGAACTTTGCCAGCATGAACTACGCGCTGGTGTACGCTCTGGACAACGTGGGTATGGCGTTGTCGGTCGTTATCATGGTCATTCAGGTGGCCGGGTCCGGCGGTTCGTACCCAGTGCACGTGCTGCCGCAGCTGTTCCAGACCCTGTATCCCTTCATGCCCTTCCACTACGGCATGGATATGATCCGGGAGACGGTGGGCGGTATGTACGGCGATACATATCTGCGCTGCGCGCTGGTGCTGCTGGGCATGTGCGCGCTGTTCACGGTGTTCGGCCTGCTGGTATATTACCCGGCCCGAAGACTGAACGCGGCCATCGCCGCCAGCAAGGAAAAGTCCGGTATCATGTAAACAGAGAGTGCCCCCCGCAGGCCCATGGGCCTGCGGGGGGCACTTATGCTGTCGGAGCCATGAAAAAAAGTTATGCCCCCTTGCTTTTTGCCGTTTAAGGCAAAAAAGCGGGGACGTTTTTGTGCAGGGTGGAGAAAAGTTCGCACGGCGAGAATTTCCCCTCTTTTGCTGTTGCAAGGCGGGCGGGCCTATGGTACAGTACGGGTGGAGTGTTAGAAAATTAACAGGCAAAGCGACACGGCGTTCAACACGTTTTAGGAGGAGAGAGCATGAGATCGGAACAGGAGAAAACGGCGGCCATCGTCCGGGCCCACGACTGCGACAGCGCGAAGCTCATCGCCATTTTGCAGGAGATACAGGCGTCGGAGAACTACCTGAGCCAAGAGAATATGGAGCTGGTGGCGGATATGCTGCACATCAGCGTCTCACGGGTGTACAGCGTGGCCACGTTTTATGAGAATTTCTCGCTGGAACCCAAAGGAAAGCACATCATCAAGGTCTGTGACGGCACAGCCTGTCATGTGCGGAAGTCCGGGCCTATCTACGACGCGATCTATGAGTACCTGAAGCTGGACGGCAAGCGCAGGACCAGCGCGGACGGCGTATTTACGCTGGAGACGGTGGCCTGTCTGGGTGCCTGCGGTCTGGCGCCGGTGATGACGGTTGACGGCGAGGTGTACGCCAAGATGACGCCGGAGACGGCGCTGGCGGAGTTGGAGGCCATTCGCGGAAAGGAGGCGGCGGAATGAGCAAGCTGACACGGGAGGGCTTCCACGCCATGCACGAACAGGCGGCGGAGGCGCTGGAACGGAGCAGATCATCCCTGAACGTGCTGATCTGTGCCGGTACGGGCTGTATCGCCAGCGGGTCCATGAAGGTGTATGAGAACCTGCGGGAGGAGTGTGCCCAGCGGGGACTGCAGGTGTATGTGGGCCTGACCCACCACGGTGACGCGGAGAAGAGCCTGCACATCAAGATGAGTGGCTGCCACGGCTTCTGCGAGATGGGACCGCTGGTGCATATCGAGCCGCTGGGTGTGATGTATGTCCGCGTGAAGCCGGAGGATTGCCGCGAGATCGTGGAGAGAACGCTGCTGGGCGGCGAGGTCATCGAACGGCTGACCTATCACCAGGACGGCGTGTCCTATCCCCGGCAGGAGGATATCCCCTTTTACAAGAAGCAGCACCGGGTGGTGCTGGCCAGCTGCGGCGCCAGTGACGCGGAAAATCTGGAGGAATACATTGCCAAGGGCGGGTACATCGCCTTTGAAAAGGCGCTGTTCGACATGGATGGCGCGGCGATCTGCAGGGAGATCTCCGACTCCGGTCTGCGGGGCCGGGGCGGCGGCGGGTTTCCCGCCGGACACAAGTGGGAGAGTGTGCGCCGGCACATAGAGGAACCGGTGAAGTACATCGTCTGCAACGGCGACGAGGGTGACCCGGGCGCTTTCATGGACCGCTCCATCATGGAGGGCAATCCCCATTCCGTGCTGGAGGGCATGATGATCGCCGGCGCAGCCACCGGGGCCACGGAGGGCTATATCTACGTCCGCGCCGAGTATCCGCTGGCGGTGAAGCGTTTGCAGGTGGCCATCGACAAGGCTGCGGCGGCCGGACTGCTGGGCGACGACATCATGGGCAGCGGGTTCAGCTTCCATATCCACATCAACCGCGGCGCCGGCGCCTTCGTCTGCGGTGAGGGCAGCGCCCTGACCGCCTCTATCGAGGGTAAGCGGGGTATGCCCCGGGTAAAGCCGCCCCGGACGGTAGACCAGGGACTGTGGGGAAAGCCCACGGTGCTGAACAATGTGGAGACGTTCGCCAACGTGCCGAACATCATCAACAAGGGTGCGGCGTGGTACCGGAGCATCGGCACCGAGGGCAGCGCCGGTACCAAGACCTTCGCTTTGACGGGCAACGTGGTGAATACGGGACTGGTGGAGGTGCCTATGGGCGCCACCCTGCGGGAGATCATCTTCGACATCGGCGGCGGTATCCCGGACGGCAAGAAGTTCAAGGCCGTGCAGATCGGCGGGCCTTCCGGCGGATGTCTGACCGAGGAGCATCTGGACTACCCTATGGACTTCGACTCGCTGAAGAAGCTGGGGGCCATTATCGGCTCCGGCGGCCTGGTGGTCATGGACGAGGACACCTGCATGGTGGAGGTGGCACGGTTCTTTATGCACTTTACCCAGAACGAGAGCTGCGGCAAGTGCACCCCCTGCCGGGAGGGCACAAAGCGTATGCTGGAGACACTGGAGCGCATCATCAATAACGAGGGGAGTCTGGCCGATCTGGATCTGCTGGAGTCTCTTAGCGATACCATCACGGACACGGCCCTGTGCGGCCTGGGGCAGACGGCCTGCAAGCCGGTGATGTCCACCCTGCGGAACTTCCGGCAGGATTATCTGCGCCATGTGGTGGATCACCACTGTCCCATCTGCAACGGGCGCAAACGCCGGTTGGAGATCAAACCGGAGCTGTGCAAGGGCTGCGGCAAGTGCGCGCGGAACTGTCCCATGGAGGCCATCTCCGGGCAGCCCCGTATGCCCTACGTCATTGACAACGAGAAGTGCATCCACTGCGGCGCTTGCTGGGGCGCGTGCCCCTTCGGCGCGATCGACGCCATTGAGGAGGAGTGAGCCATGGCAAAGGGAATTATGGTCATCGACGGGCAGCGGGTGCCCTTTGACGGCGAGCGCAACGTGCTGGCGGTCATCCGCAAGGCGGGTATCGACATCCCCACGTTCTGCTATTACTCCGACCTGTCCGTTCACGGCGCGTGCCGTATGTGCATCGTGGAGGACGTAAAGACCGGGAAGATCGACGCCTCCTGCTCCATGGAGCCCCGGGACGGCATGGAGATCAGGACCAACACCGCCCGGCTGCTGAGGCACCGGCGGATGATACTGGAGCTGCTGCTGGCGGCCCATGACTGTTCCTGCACTACCTGTGCCAAAAGCGGCAACTGCCGATTGCAGGAGCTGGCCCAGCGCTTTGGCGTGCGGCATATCCGTTTCCCCAACAATAAGCCCCGGTACGAGAAGGATTACACCAGCTACGCGGTGTTCCGGGACCCCAACAAGTGCATCCTGTGCGGCGACTGCGTGCGGGTGTGCGAGGAGCTGCAGGGACAGGGCATTCTGAACTTTGCCTTCCGGGGCAGCGAGCTGCAGGTGATGCCGGCCTTTGACAAAAAGCTGGGCGAGACGAAGTGCGTGGGCTGCGGCCAGTGCGCCGCCGTGTGCACCACCGGCGCTATCACCGTTAACGATCAGATCGGCACCGCGTGGGCGGCCATCCATGACCCGAAGAAGCGTGTGGTGGTGCAGATCGCGCCGGCCGTCCGTGTGGCGGTGGGTGAGGCCTTTGGCATTCCGGCAGGCGTGAACGTCATTGACAAGATGACCACGGCGCTGAAGCTCATGGGTGTGGACGAGGTGTACGACACCAACTTCGGCGCGGATATGACCACCATACTGGAGGCGGAGGAGTTTTTGCAGCGGCTGAAAAACGGCGGGCCGTTCCCTATGTTCACCAGTTGCTGTCCCGCCTGGGTGCGGTATCTGGAGTTCAACGACCCCAAGTATCTGAAGCATATCTCCACCTGCAAATCGCCCATGGAGATGTTCGCGGCGGTCATCCGTGACAAATACGCCGAAAAAGATGCCGCCGACGGGCGGACTACCTACAACATCGCCATTATGCCTTGCACCGCCAAGAAGATGGAGGCGGCGCGGCCGGAGTTCGTCCATAACGGTCGGCCGGATGTGGATCTGGTGCTGACTACCCGGGAGCTGGTGGACATGATGCGTGAGACGGGCGTGCAGCTGGACGAGCTGGAGCTGGAGTCCCCGGACCTGCCCTTCGGTTTGGGCAGCGGCGCGGCGGTGATCTACGGCGTCACCGGCGGTGTGGCCGAGGCGGTGGTGCGTCACTGCCTGCCGGACAAGAGCAAGAATGCGCTGCGGGCCGTCCGTGTCACCGATCTGCGGGGAGACGGATCCATCCGCCATGTGGAACTGAACGTGGACGGGCAGGAGCTGCGTATCGCCGTGGTCAACGGGCTGATCCACGCCAAGGAGCTGATCGCGGATATCGAAGCGGGCAAGTGCTTCTACCACCTGATAGAGGTCATGACCTGTCAGGGCGGCTGCGTGGGCGGCGCGGGACAGCCCTATGGGCTGAGCAACGTGAAGAAGAAGCGGGGCGAGGGACTGTATGCCGCCGATGCCTCCGCTATGTTCAAGCGGGCGGAGAAAAACCCCATCGTCACGTCTTTACTCAGGGAGTACGGCGAGGAAAAGTGTCACGCGCTGCTGCACGTGCACTACGGAGAATAAAAAAGCAGCCCCCGGCTCACACCGGGGGCTGCGGGTAAAGAAAGAGCATGGCCCCGCCGGGGCCATGCTCTTAGCTTGCCTTTTTATCCAGAATATACACGGTGACGTTTCGGCGGCCCCAGGAGTAGCAGTCCGCCTTGGTGGGGAACCACAGGTCCACGATGTTGCCCTTGACGGCGCCGCCGCAGTCCAGGGCGGTGCCCATGCCGTAGACACGGCGGCCGTTGGTGGTCTGGATGAACATTTTGGTGTAGTAGGGGATCACCTTTGGGTCTACGGCCACGGTGCCCACGCCCACCGCGGCACCCACCGCCGTGGTCCAGGCCGCGCCGCCGTCGCCGCCGCTGTAGTAGGCGGTGGAGGAGCAGAGCATCACCTTGTTATAGGTCATGGTGTCGCCGGAGGCGAACAGCAGGTAGCCGCCCTCGCCCACCTCGTTGGGGAAGTCTTTTTCGATGGTGTCGCCCTCCTCCACCTCGTAGACGCGGGTGCCGTAGCGCACCAGCTCCGCGTGTGAGGTGTCGTGGCTGGCACCGATATACTTGGTAGATACTACCTCACCGCTGACCACAGTGTCCTCATACGTCTCCACGATCTGGCCGGGGATACCCTTGCGGATGATCTCCTCGGTGCCCTTGTCCATCAGGGGATCCGGTGAGCGAAGGATCTTGTAGTCCGTCTCCACAGTGACATAGTGCTGGTAGGTCAGCGTATCGCTGATGCGGATGGCGGGGTCCTCGCCGGCGACATTCAGTTCCACCATCTCGTCCTCACCCAGACGGATGCCGCTGCGCCGCAGCAGGGAGGACAGGCGCTCGGCCTCGGTGGTGAGGGTGTGTGTGTCGTCGCCGTGGGTGATGGTGACGGTGCGGCCCGGCTCCAGCAGCAGCTGCATGGACTTGTCGCCCAGGCTGCGGCGCAGCAGCAGGTCGTCATAGGTGCGCTCCTCGCTGCGCTCGTCCAGTACGTGGGGACCGTCGCCGTCCACCACGATGCAGATGGCGTCCATGGTGCGTACCGGCTCCGCCATAACGGCGGCGGCGAAGATCACCGCCGTGACGGCGATCATGGTGATGGCGCGGATAGAGGGATGATCGCGCATGATGTGGTGCACCTCCCGCAGGGCCGGGGAACGCAGGGCGTCACGGCAGCCGGTCACCAGCCGTCCGCAGCAGAAGGCGCGCCAGTTGGCCCTGACGTCGGAAACGATGGCGTCCCAGGTCCAGGCAAAGCAGTGGCCCACTGCGCGCACGGCGCGGATCAGGGCCCGAGCCACGATGTAGGGCACATCGTGGATGGCCTGGCACACCGTGACCGGCGTGATGCGGCGCCGCGGCTTTTTCGGCTGCAAGCGCTTCGGTTGTGTGACGACTGTTTGTTCCATAGTACCTCGCAGTATAGCCGCCCCGGGAGGTGTTCAAACAGGACGGACAATAAAAATTGAAACAATTTGTAACTTTTGTTACCGATTAGCAATACCCGTGGAGTATAGCACTATCTTCCAATTTTGTCAAGTTTTAGGGGATGCGGCACGGAGAAAGGCAAACTTTTTCCGGCTTTTCGTTGCGCGGGTGGGGAAAAGGTGGTACAATGGCGGCAATATGCAGTGAAGGAGAAACACGATGGATCTGTGCGATCGGAACGATATACAGGCACTGCTGGCGCGGCACGGCTTTCACTTTGCCAAGGCGCTGGGACAGAACTTTCTCATCCGGGGCGACGTGGCGGAGGATATCGCCGCGGCGGGCTGCGTTCCCGGCTGCGGCGTGCTGGAGGTAGGCCCCGGCATCGGCGCACTGACGGTGCAGCTGGCCCGGCGGGCGGAAAAGGTGGTTTCGGTGGAGCTGGACAAGCGCCTGCCGCCGGTGCTGGCGGAGACTATGGCGGACTATGACAACTTCACCCTGATCGAGGGCGACGTGATGGCGCTGGACCTGGCGGCGGTGACGGCGGAGAAGTTTCCGGGCTTGCCGGCGGTGCTGTGCGCCAACCTGCCCTACAACATCACCACACCGTTTCTCACGGCCTGTGTCCGGGCCGGGTGTTTCCGGCAGCTGACGGTGCTCATTCAAAAAGAGGTAGCCCTGCGGATCTGCGCGAAGCCGGGCACGGCGGATTACGGCGCGTTTTCCCTGCTGATGCAGTACTACACCGTGCCGGAACTGCTGTTCGAGGTGCCCAACAGCTGCTTCATGCCGCCGCCCAAGGTGACATCCGCCGTGGTGCGCTGCGTTACAAGAAAGGCCCCGCCGGTACAGGTGCGGAGCGAGGAGGCCTTCTGGCGGACGGTGCGCGCGGGCTTTGCCCTGCGGCGCAAGACGCTGGTGAACAGCCTGCAGACCGGCTGGCAGCTGCCTAAGGAACAGCTGGCGGCCATCGTCGCCGGCTGCGGCCTGTCCCCCACCGTGCGGGGCGAGGCCCTGGGCCTGGAGGAGTACGCGAGGCTGTCCGATGCGCTGCTGGCGGCGGCGGGTGAATAAAAAGCTTCCCGGCAAATGCCGGGAAGCTTTTTATTCGCCTTTTTCTATCTTTGCCTCCGTCTCCCGCCGGATGGCGGCGCGAAGCGCCGTGAGGTATGGGGAGAACGCCACGTTCTCGTCGGCATAGGTCAGGTTCAGGTCGTACTCCCGGGGCAGCCAGGAGGAGATAGGGGACTCGTTGTGGGCGATGACGGCCTCCAGCTTGTCCAGCGCCTTATAGAGCTTGGCCTCCGGCGTCTCCAGCGCGTCCATCTCCGCGTACAGGGCGGCCATCTCCGTGCGGTAAGGCTGGGGCAGCGTCTCCACCCATTGAATCAGGAGGGCGTCCTCCTTCGCTGTGTCGGCGTCGGTCTTGAGAAAGCTGGGGATGTCGCCGGTAAAGCACTCGCCCAGGTCGTGGATCAGGCACATTTTAATGACCTTGTCCATATCCGTCTCCGGGAACTCATCCCGGAGGAAGAAGGCCGCCAGCGCCAGCCGCCAGCTGTGGTCGGCCACGCTCTCGTGACGGTTCCCAGGCGTCCAGCAGTGGCGGGTGGTGTCCTTCAGACGGTTGGCGGTGTGCAGGACGGAGAGCAGCTCTTCAGGCTTCATGGCGGGGCCTCCTTGCATTTTTCCACAGTATAGCACGGTGCCGCGGTGCCGTCAACGCTTGCACTTGCACGGCGGAGAAAAGTGTAGTAGAATAGCGGAAGAACATAAAGGAGGGAGACTTTATGGGAGTTTTGTACGCGCTGGAGAGCATCCGCACGCCTGCGCTGGATAAGATCATGTCGGTCATCACGCTGCTGGGCGGCGAGCTGTTCTTCATGGTCATCGCCGTGACGGTGTTCTGGTGCGTCAGCAAGCGCGAGGGCTATTACCTGATGATCGTGGGCTTCTTTGGTACGGTCATCAATCAATTCCTGAAAATACTCTGCTGCGTGCCCCGGCCGTGGATAAAGGACCCGGATTTCACCATTGTGGAGTCTGCCCGGGCGGAGGCCACGGGGTATTCCTTCCCCAGCGGTCACACGCAGAACGCCGTGGCCACCTATGGCGGCATCGCCCGGTATACTCGCCGCGGCTGGCTGCGGGTGGTGCTGGTCGTGCTGACGGTGCTCATCGCGTTCAGCCGGATGTATCTGGGTGTCCACACGCCGCTGGATGTGGGCGTGTCGTTCCTGATCGCGGCGGTGCTGGTGCTGGTGGTCTATCCGCTGATGGAGGAGGCCGACCGGCGGCCGGTGGTGCTGACGTACACCATACTGGCTATGGTGGTGTGCAGCGGGGCCTTCGTGGGGTATCTGTACCTGCGGGGGGACACCGGTGCCGCTGAGGACACCGCCAACTACGTCAGCGCGCTGGAGAACGGCTGGAAGCTGCTGGGCGCCACGGTGGGCATGCTGGTGTCCAACATCGCCGACCGGAAGCACATACGGTTCGAGACACAGGCGGTGTGGTGGGCGCAGATCATCAAGCTGGCAGTGGGCTTTGGCTGTCTGCTGGCGATACGCTCCGGGCTGAAGGCCCCGCTGATCGCCCTGCTGGGCGGCAACGCCGCCATCGCCGGGGGCATCCGCTACCTGCTGGTGGTGCTGTTCGCCGGGTGCGTGTGGCCGCTGACCTTCTGGTGGTTCAGCCGGCTGGGGAAAAGATGAACAACAGAAAAAGCGCATCCCCCGGCGTGTGCCGGGGGATGCGGTGCGTTATGGGGGACTGTCTCACTCGGTGACGGTGAGGGTGGGGTGCATGAGCGGGTCAAAGGTGGCGAGGACGCGGTCGCCCTCCACGGTATATTCGCTCCACAGGCGGATCTCGGCGCAGCGCTGTGTCCGGTCAAGGGTGATGCTGTGGATGGGCGTGGGTTCGGAGTAGGCTTGGTCGCGGCAGTAGACATCGGTACTCTCGTCGCCGCGGAAGACGACGCAGAGGTCGTCACACTGGAGCACACCGGGTATGTCGCAGCTGCCGGTGTAAACGTTCTTGCGCAGCTGGCCGTGGAAGGAAACGGGAACGGTCTCGATGGCAGAATCGAGCGGGCTGGCATGGTACAGGCCGGTGCCGTCGAAGTCGATGGCCACGCCCCTGTCCCGGCAGGCGAAAATAAGTACGGCGGTGAACAGCAGCAGGATGGGAAGCAAGACCTTGCGGGATGTCCATATCTGTCGCATGGGGAGTCCTCCTTTACAGTGTTGTACCTGCTGCAAGTATACCATCAGGCGGGGAGAAAATCAACAAAAAACCGTGCGCTGCACAGCAACGCACGGTTTTGTATGTACAGGAGGTCAGACGGTCTCCCTGGGCTTCTTCAACGCCACGATGACGCCTACGGTGATCAGCACCGCACCGATGACGCTCATCACCGTGATCTGCTCGTCCAGCAGCAGGTAGCCCACCACCAGCGTCACGAAGGGGGAGGCGTACAGATAGTTGTTGGTGATGACCACGCCCAGCCGCTGGAAGGCGATGTTCCAGATGGCGAAGCATACGGCGTTGCCGAACACGCCCAGGAACAGCCAGCTCAGCAGGACGTTGGTCTGGGTGAACAGGGGGTGCAGGTCGGGCATACCGTCCGTCAGCAGCATCAGCGGTACGGCGGTGATGAAGGCCCACAGCATGACGCGGCGGGTGACCAGGAAGTTGTCGTACTGCTCGGTGTATTTCTTGATAAGGATGGAGTACACGGCCCACATGAGGGCGGCGGCCAGGGCGATCAGATCGCCCAGAGGGTTCAGGTGGAAGGTCAGCTGGCCGTTGAGCACCACCAGCACCACACCAGCGATGGCGATGACCGCGCCGATGTACACGAACTTGCCCAGGCGCTCGCCATTGCGGGAGAACAGCTGGGCCAAAATGACCGTCAGGATGGGGGACAGGGCGATGATGATGCTGACATTGGCGGCGAAGGTGTAGGTCAGCGCTGTATTCTGCAGGAAGAAGTAGAAGCTGCCGCCGGTAACGCCGATGAGGATGAACATCAGCTCGTCCCTCCAGGGGAGCTTCAGAGTCTTGGGCCGCAGCGCCCACAGTGTGATATAGGCCAGGCCCATCCGCAGGGGGATGATCTGGATAGCGGTATAGGCGGTGAGCATCTGCTTGGTGAGCACGAAGCAGCTGCCCCACACCAGAATGGTGAAAATGGCGTACACATGGCCCATGACTTTTTGCGTGGCGGACATGGCGGTTCTCTCCTTATGACTCTATTTCTCTCATCTCACGCGGCAGTTGGCCGCAAAAAATCATTATACACGGCGGAAAAGGAAAAATCCAGTAGTTCCCGGGTATTTTCTTCCAAATGCCTTAACTTTCTATTAAGACGCTTGAAATGCGCTTGTTTTTTTTGCCATCCGTGGTATGATGGTAGCTATGAAAAATCAAGGAGGAAAGACTATGCACGCAGCGCTGGTCATCATGGCGGCGGGGATCGGTTCCCGCTACGGCGGCAGCAAGCAGACCGACGGCGTGGGGCCCCACGGAGAGATACTGATGGAGTACGGTGTGTACGACGCGGTGCGGGCGGGCTTTGACAAGGTCGTGTTCATCATCAAGCCGGATATGCGGGAGCTGATGGAGTGCCTGTGCGGCAATATGGCGTCCCGGCTGCACACGGCGGACGGGCGGCCCGTGGAGGTCCGTTACGCCTATCAGGACGACACGACACTGCCGGCGTGGTATACAAAGCCGGCGGGGCGGACAAAGCCCTTCGGCACGGCCCACGCGGTGCTGTGTACCCGCGATATCGTACACGAGCCCTTCTGCGTCATCAACGCCGACGATTTCTACGGCGCGGACGCTTACCGCACCATATATGCGGAGCTGCAGCGCCTGCCGGAGACGGGCGCGGCCACCATGGTGGGCTATCTGCTGAAGAACACCGTCACTGCCCATGGCACCGTGTCCCGGGGTGTGTGCCATGTGAAGGACGGGTATCTCAGCGACATCCGCGAGACGCTGAAGATCGCCCTGCTGCAGGACGGCGTCATCCGGGACGAGGATACCGGAGCGGTGCTGGACGGCGACACGGTGGTGTCCATGAACTTCTGGGGCTTTGCCCCCTCCGTCTTCGACGCGTTGGAGACGTATTTCCACGACTTCCTCCGCAGCGAGGCGGGGCAGTCGGTGAAGGCCGAGTGCCTGCTGCCCACCATGGTGGGCGACATGCTGGCGGCGGGAGAGCTGCGCGTCAGCGTGCTGAAGTCGGCGGACCGCTGGTTCGGCATGACGTATCATGAGGACCGCGCCCGGGTGGCGCAGGCGCTCAGCAAACTGCACGAGACGGGGGCATACCCCGAGGAATTGAGGTAACAGAATGGATTACGAAAGAGAACGCCGCCGGCAGAAGCGCTACCGGGAGGCCATGCGGAACCGTATCATCGCCGCCGTGCTGCTGGCCGGCATCATCGTGGGTGCGATATTCATCATCAAGGGCTGCAAGAAGGACGACGTGCCGGCGGGAAACGATCAGTCGACGGAGCAGGGCGCGGACAACAGCGGAACCGTCACCCCGCCGGAGGACGGCGTGGTGGTGGACGACGAGCTGCTGACACTGGTGAACCCCTGGAACCCCCTGCCCGATGACTGGACGGTGGACCTGGTGACACTGGATGACGGCCACCGGGTGGACAGCCGCTGCCATGAGGCGTATATGGAGATGATCAACGCCTGCAAGGCGGCGGGCTACAGCCCGGTCAACTGCTCCAGCTACCGGACACAGCAGCAGCAGCAAGACCTGTACGACAACAAGGTGCAGCGGCTCATCAGCAGCGGCATGAGTGAGGATGAGGCCAAAGCCGAGGCGGCCAAGGCCGTGGCCATCCCCGGCACCAGCGAGCATCAGCTGGGCCTGGCGGTTGACCTGGTGGACGCCAATATGCAGGACCTGACCTCTGCTCAGGAGAGCACGGAGACCCAGAAGTGGCTCATGGCCAATTCCTGGCGGTACGGCTTCATCCACCGCTACCCCAACGGAAAGACCGATATCACCGGTATCATCTATGAGCCGTGGCACTACCGCTATGTGGGCAAGGACGCGGCACAGGAGATCTTCAACCGGGATATCACACTGGAGGAGTATCTGGGCAAGACGGAGCATTGATGGATATAAAGGGAGGGGCCGTCCGGCCCCTCCCTTTATACGAAGACATGAAGAAGTTATTTGCAGTTTTTCGCGTTCTTGGCGTTCTTGGTATTGGTGTTTTCCGTGTTGTCGGTGGTGTTGGTGTTCTTGGTGTTTTTGGTGTTCTTCGTGTTATCCATGAGATATACCTCCATTTTCTGTACCCTTTGTACCTCAGGTACAACCATAGTTTCACCGCCGCCGCAGAAAATATGTAAAAAAATTCTGGAAAAAGCCGTTGACAAACACGCCGGGATAGTATAAAATATCCGAGAAAACAAAGAAGGTCGGTGCATCCGCCTCACCTCCAGCAACGGCAAAGAGGTCAACAGCGTCATACAAGCGCCCGAAAGGGCTGTTTGCGTTGTTTCGCGGATGCCCGGAGCGTCCGCGTTTTTATTTTGGATTGGAGGTGCTTCGGTATTAGCAAGGTACAGCATCAACTGAACGAGGAGATCACCGACAAGGAGATCCGACTGATCGGCGAGAATGGCGAGCAGCTGGGCATTGTGTCCGGCGAGGAGGCGCTGCGTACCGCAGAGGAGCAGGGCCTGGATCTGGTAAAGATCTCTCCGCAGGCAACGCCTCCGGTGTGCAAGCTGATGAACTACGGCAAGTACAAGTTCGAGCAGAGCAAGCGCGAGAAGGAAGCCAGAAAGAACCAGCACGTTGTCGAGATCAAGGAGATCCGTATGTCTCCGGGCATCGACGTGGGCGACTTCAACACCAAGCTGAAGAACGCGCAGAAGTTCCTGTCCGACGGCAACCGCGTCAAAGTCTCCGTCCGCTTCCGCGGCCGCGAGATGGCGCACACCGAGATCGGACGCGATCTGCTCAACAAGTTCGCCGAGCTGTGTACCGAGGTGTCCACCCTGGACAAAGCCGCCAAGCTGGAGGGCCGGAATATGTCTATTTTCCTGTCCCCCAAGGTCGGCAAATAAGCATTTCATTCGCAAAGGATCATATTGGAAGGAGAAAACAACTATGCCTAAACTGAAGACCCATAGCGGCGCAAAAAAGCGCTTCAATCTGACGAAGACCGGCAAGGTCAAGAGAGCTCACGCGTTCAAGAGCCACATCCTGACCAAGAAGGACACCAAGCGTGGCCGTCGTCTGCGCAGCACCACCTATGCTGACTGCACCACCGAGGCGACCATCCGCAAGATGATCCCCTACAAATAAGATACGTTTTCGTTAGAATAGGAGGCAATTAGAATATGGCACGTGTTAAAGGCGCAATGATGGCGCGTAAAAGAAGAAACAAGACGCTGAAGCTGGCTAAGGGCTACTGGGGCGCCAAGTCCAAGCATTTCAAGATGGCCAACGAGCAGGTCATGAAGTCTCTGACCTACGCCTATGTGGGCCGCCGTCTGAAGAAGCGTGACTTCCGTCAGCTGTGGATCACCCGTATCTCCGCCGCTGTGAAGCCCAACGGTCTGAACTACTCCACCTTCATGCACGGTCTGAAGGTCGCCGGTATCCAGATCAACCGCAAGATGCTGTCCGAGATGGCCATCAGCGATCCCGTGGCGTTTACCGCCCTGTGCGAGATCGCCAAGAAGGCGTAAATCTTGTGCACATACAGCGCTCTGCCGAAGGCAGGGCGCTGTTTTTCGCATTTCGGTGCTGGAAAAAGCTTGACATTACTGCTATAATACCCCTGAAAAGATCATGGAAAGGATGAATGACCATGTATTGCATCAGAAAAGTCAACGACGACTACACCTGGGTGGGCGCGGATTGCCGCCGTCTGGCCCTGTTCGAGGGCGTGTTCGGTGTGCCCGACGGCGTCAGCTTCAACAGCTATCTCCTGATGGACGACAAGACTGTCCTGTTCGACACGGTGGACAGCGCCGTGCGTACCACCTTCCGTGAAAATGTGGCCCACGTCCTGAACGGCAAAGCCCCGGACTACCTGGTGGTCCACCACATGGAGCCGGACCACGCTGCCGAGATGGCCGACCTGGCCCGTCAGTACCCGGACATGGGCATCCTGTGCAGTGCCGCCGCCAAGAACATGATCGCTCAGTTCTTCGACGCGGAGCTGGCCGGCCGCGTCACCGTGGTGAAGGAGGGTGACACCCTCTGCACCGGCCGCCATACCCTGCGCTTTATCGCCGCGCCCATGGTCCACTGGCCGGAGGTGCTGATGACCTATGACGAGACGGACAAACTGCTGCTGTCCGCCGATGCCTTCGGCAGCTTTGGCGCGCTGAACGGTACCCTGTTCGCCGATGAGGTGGACTTCGACCGGGAGGTGCTGGACGAGGCACGGCGGTATTACACCAACATCGTGGGCAAGTACGGCGCACAGGTCCAGGCGGTGCTGCAAAAGGCCGCCGGACTGGATATCCGTATGCTGCTGCCGCTCCACGGCCATGTCTGGCGGCAGGACCTGGGCTATATCCTGGGCAAATACGACCTGTGGAGCCGTTGGGAGCCGGAGGCCCGCGGCGTGATGATCGCCTACGCCTCCGTATACGGCAACACGGAGAACGCCGCCAATATCCTGGCCTGCCGTCTGGCGGAGCAGGGGGTAAAGGTGAAGATGTACGATGTGTCCGTAACGCCCAGCTCCTATGTGGTGTCCGATGCCTTCAAGTACAGTCACCTGGTGTTTGCCGCACCCACCTATAACGGCGGCGTGTTCATCACCATGGACGAGGTGCTGCGGGACATCGCCTCCCACGGCCTGCAGAACCGCAGCTTTGCCCTGCTGGAAAACGGCACCTGGGCGCCGGTCACCGCCCGGCAGATGGCCGCCCTGCTGGAGCCCCTGAAGGGCTGGCGGCAGGTGGGGGAGAGCGTGACCGTCCGTTCCGCCGCCCACGCGCCCCAGCTGGCGGCCATCGAGGGCCTGGCCGCCGCCCTGATTGCGGATATTTCCGGGGAAAAGCAGTAAAAAACTGCGGAAAACGGCCAAAAACTTCTTGCATTATGCCGTGCCGCGTGGTATTATATTGCGGTAAATCCGCACAGCTTCAGACTTTCGGTCGGTGCCGCAAGGTTGGCCGGAGGGCGGAAGAGGCTGGAGGTACAAACTAAAATAAAAGGAGAAACAAACCAACATGGCAAATCAGAACGTCGTATCCATGAAGGCCCTGCTGGAGGCAGGTGTCCACTTCGGTCACCAGACCCGCCGCTGGAACCCCAAGATGGCTCCCTATATCTACACGGAGCGCAACGGCATCTATATCATCGACCTGCAGAAGACCGTGAAGAAGCTGGAGGAGGCCTATGCTTTCGTGCGTCAGCTGTCCGAGAACGGCCAGACCCTGCTGTTCGTGGGTACCAAGAAGCAGGCCCAGGAGGCCATCAAGGACGAGGCTGCCCGCTGCGGCCAGTACTACGTCAACGCCCGCTGGCTGGGCGGCATGATGACCAACTTCAAGACCATGCGTACCCGTATCGACCGTCTGAACCAGCTGAAGACCATGCAGGCTGACGGTACCTTTGATATGCTGCCCAAGAAGGAAGTCATCAAGCACCTGGGCGAGATCGAGAAGCTGGAGAAGTACCT
>ERZ1026997.35-NODE-35-length-82482-cov-13.077293_pt1 | contig 82482 bp, 75 predicted proteins | sample MGYA00519289_ERZ1026997 | MGnify/ENA primary metagenome ERZ1026997 (study PRJEB26926, sample SAMN06164455) | human gut metagenome | biome: ENVO:00009003; feature: ENVO:2100002; material: ENVO:00002003 | host: Homo sapiens | place: USA | collected 2012 ... | reverse complement strand
CGCGTAAGATCGTCGGCAGCGTCAGATGTGTATAAGAGACAGGGCCAGGGCCAGGATAAATGCCAAAAACTTCTTCATGGGGGTCGTGCCTCCTTTTCTGTCTCTATTTGTTTGTGTATATACACCGCCCGGGGGCGGGGAGGGCGATGGGACCGCCCTCTATCCACTAAGACGGAGCGCGGCGGGGTTTAGTTCCGCTTTTCTTATTCGCGGCCCTCGGGCAGCTGGGCGATGACGGTCTTGTACAGATGGCGGAAGAAGAACAGCGTCAGCGTCAGGGAGAATACCTCCGCGATGGGGTAGCTCCACCACACCAGGTCGCTGTTGCCCACGGAGGCGCCGTACCGGGCCAGCACGTAGGCGATGGGGATCAGGAACACCAGCTGGCGGACGATGGAGGTGATCATGGAGTACAGGGATCTGCCCAGCGCCTGGAAGGAGGCACCCAGGGCGATGCACGCACCGGCCATGCAGAAGCTGATGGAGATGATCCGCAGGGCGGGTATGCCCACGGAGAGCATGGTGTCGGTGGCGTCAAATATCTTCAGCAGAGGGCCGGGGATGACCCAGAAGAGGACGGTGCCGAAGACCATGATGATGGAGGCGTACAGCGCGCCGCGCTTGATGGTCTCCACCATGCGCTTGCGGTTCCGGGCGCCGTAGTTATAGGCGACGATGGGCACCACGCCGTTGTTCATACCGAAGACGGGCATGAAGATAAAGGAATTCAGCTTGAAGTACGCGCCGAAGGCGGTGGCCGCCGTCTCGTGGGCGGCGTGGTAGGTGATGAGTATCTTGTTCATCAGGAACGTCATCACCGAACCGATGGCGATCATAATGACGCTGGGCAGGCCGATGGCATAGATCTCGCCGATGAGCCGGAAGTCCGGGCGGAAGCCCTTGATGGACAGGGTGATGTCGGTATTCTTCTTGTGGTTGAAGTATATGGCCAGGGCGCAGCCGCAGAACTGGCCGATGATGGTGGCCACGGCAGCGCCGGTAACGCCCATGTTCAGGGTAAAGATGAAAATGGGGTCCAGAATGATGTTGATGATGGCGCCCAGACCCTGGGTGTACATACTGAGGATAGACCGCCCGGTGCCCTGGAGCAGCCGTTCGTACATGATCTGGCAGAACATACCCAGCGAGCCGATGGTCACCACCCTCAGGTAGTCGTTGCCCATGCGGATGATGTTCTCTATCTGGGTCTGGGAACGGAAGAACAGGTCGGAGCAGGTGGCACCCAAAAGGGCGGAGATGGCAAAGCCCACCAGCGCCAGCAGTATGCCGTGGTTGGCGACCTTGTCGGCGCGTTCACGCTGTCCGGCACCCAGTGCCCGGCCCATCAGGGCGTTGACGCCTACGGCGGTGCCGGTGGCCAGACCGATCATCAGGTTCTGGGCCGGGAACGCCAGCGACACGGCGGTGAGCGCCTGCTCGCTGACACGACTGACGAACACGCTGTCCACAATGTTGTACAGGGCCTGCACCAGCATGGACGCGATGATGGGCAGGGACATATTCCAGATCAGCTTGGAAATGGGCATGACGCCCAGCTTGTTTTCTTCGGGCAAGGTATCACTCTTTTCTGTGCGAAATATTCAGTGTCTCTTATTGTATCATGTATATCCATAAAAGGAAATCCCCGAAATGCGCTTTTTCTGCACATTTCGGGGGTGTTTTTTGTTGAAATAACGCAAAACTATTTCGCGCAGCGAAGCAGTTTACCGGCGGGAGAAAAAGGCCCGGATCTCCTCCGCCGTGCAGGCGGCGCTGCCCTGGGCGAAGCCGTCGCGGCCGCCGCCCCGGCCATGGAGCGCGTCGTTCATGTCCTTCACCAGCGGCCGGATATCCTGTCCGGCATGGATGAGCGCGTACCGGTATGTGCCGTCTGTTCCGGAGAACACGGCGCAGCGGCCGCCGCACGTCTGGGCCACGGCGTCGCACAGGCGGCGGACACCGTCGCCCTCCAGCGGCGCGGTGATGAGCACGGTGTCGCCCTTGCCGGCGTATTCCGCCGCTGTGTGGGCGAAGACCTGCGCTTCCAATCCGGCGGCGCGTTCCCTAGCGGCCAGCAGCTCGGACTGCATCCGCTCCACGGCGGCAAAGGACGCCTCCGGCTTTACCGACAGCGATTGCCCGATCTGCCGCGATTGTTCCCAGCAGGCGGAGAGATGGTCCAGCGCTCGCTGGCCGCACAGCAGCTCCAGCCGTACGCCGTCCCGGAATTTCTGCCAGCCTATGAACTTCACCAGGCCCACCTGGCCGCTGGCGGCCACATGGGTGCCGCAGCAGGCGCACAGGTCCGCGCCGGGAAACTCCGTAAGGCGCACAGGCCCCTCCAGGGCTTTTTTGCTGCGGTAGGGCAGGGCGGCCAGCTCCTCCGGGGAGGGATACCAGATGTGGATGGGGTGGTTTTCCCAGATGTACCGGTTGGCGCGGCGTTCGATCTCCAGCACCTGCTCCCAGCTGATGTCGGCGTTGTAGTCGATGGTCACGGTATCCGCGCCCAGGTGGAAGCCCACGTTGTCGCAGTGGAAGGCGCTGCACAGCATACCGGAGACGATGTGCTCGCCGGAGTGCTGCTGCATATGGTCGAAGCGCCGCGTCCAGTCGATGCGGCCGCTGACCTCCGTGCCCACAGGCAGCTCACGGTCGCACAGGTGGGTGACGACGCCGTCCTTCTCATGGACGTCCAGCACGCGGGCATCCCCCAGCGTGCCGTGGTCGGCGGGCTGTCCGCCGCCCTCGGGATAGAAGGCGGTGCGGTCCAGCACCACCGCAAAGCCGCCCTTCACAGCCCCGCAGGACTCCACCACGGCGGTGAAGTCCTGCAGAAAGGCGTTTTCATAGTAGAGCTTGACGGTCTCCATCAGTCGTCCTTCTCCACCTCGCCCACGATGGCGATGTGCAGCTCATCCAGCTGCTTCTGCTCCACGGTGGACGGCGCGCCCATCATGATGTCCTGGGCGTTCTTGTTCATGGGGAAGGGGATGATCTCGCGGATGGAGCTTTCGCCGGCCAGCAGCATGACCATGCGGTCCACGCCCGGGGCGATACCCGCGTGGGGAGGCGCACCGTAGCAGAAGGCGTTGTACATGGCGGGGAACTTCTTTTTCACGTCCTCCTCGCCCAGTCGCACCAGCTCGAAGGCCTTGATCATGATCTCGGGGTCGTGGTTACGGACGGCGCCGGAGGACAGCTCCACGCCGTTGCACACCAGGTCGTACTGGTTGGCGTAGATGTCCAGCGGGTCGATCTCGCCGCGCTCGGCCTTCAGCAGCACCTCCATGCCGCCGTTGGGCATGGAGAAGGGGTTGTGGCAGAACTCCAGCTCGCCGGACTCGTCGCCGATCTCGTACATGGGGAAGTCCACGATCCAGCAGAACTCGTAGCGCTCCTTGTCGAAGTGGTTTTCGCAGGCGGCGCCGAAGGTCTTGATGAGCACGCCCACGGACTTGGTGGCGTATTGGCCTGCGGTTGCCAGCACCAGGGTGCCCGGCTTCAGGTCGATGATCTTACCCAGCTCGGCCTCCACCGGGGCGACGAACTTGGCGATGCCGCCGGCCAGCTGGCCGTTTTCGTCCACCTTGAACCAGTAGGCCTTGCTGCCGGACTGGACCTCGCAGTCGGTCAGCAGCTTCTCCACCTGCTTGCGGGTCAGGGCGCAGTCGCTGATGGGTACCATCTTCACAGTCTGGCCCTTGAAGGCCTCGAACTCGCTGGCGACGAACAACTCGCTGACGTTTTTGCAGGTCAGGTCGATACGCAGGTCGGGCTTATCGGAGCCGTAGGTCTCCATGGCGGTGTTGTAGGGGATGCGGCGGAAGGGGGCGGAGGAGGCCACGTTGTAGGTGCCGAACTTGGCGAAGATGGGGGGCAGCACGTCCTCCAGCACGGCGAAGATGTCGTCCTGGGTGGCGAAGGCCATCTCCATATCCAGCTGATAGAACTCGCCGGGGCTGCGGTCGCCGCGGGCGTCCTCGTCGCGGAAGCAGGGGGCGATCTGGAAATAGCGGTCGAAGCCGGAGGTCATCAGCAGCTGCTTGAACTGCTGGGGGGCCTGGGGCAGGGCGTAGAACTTGCCGGGGTGCTTGCGGGCGGGCACCAGATAGTCGCGGGCGCCCTCGGGGGAGCTGGCGGTCAGGATGGGGGTTGTGATCTCCAGGAAGCCGTGCTCCATCATGGCGGCGCGCAGGGCGGCCACCACCTGGCAGCGCAGGATGATGTTCTGCTTGACCGCTGGGTTACGCAGGTCCAGATAGCGGTACTTCAGCCGCTGGGTCTCGTCGGCCTCGCGGCTGCGGTTGATCTCGAAGGGCAGGGCGTTATAGCGGCAGCGGCCCAGCACCTCGATCTTGGTGGGGACCACCTCGACCTCGCCGGTGGGCAGCTTGGGGTTCTTGCTGGCGCGCTCGCGGACGGTGCCCTCCACGCTGATGGTGGACTCCTTGTTCAGGCCCTTGATGATCTTCAGGTCGGCCTCGTCCTCCACCACTACCTGGGTGGTGCCGTAGAAGTCACGCAGCACCACGAAGGCCAGGCTGCCGCCTACCTCGCGGACATTCTCCATCCAGCCCACGATCTTCACGGACTTGCCCACATCGCTGGCGCGCAGCTGGTTGCAGGTATGTGTACGCATCTGCATCATTGTTGTTTTCCTCCCATTTATGATTGTGTTTTGTATAACCTTATTGAATTATTACGGATTGTTTATCAAAAACGCCGCCCCCTACACCCGCCTGCCGGAAATGCTTTGCGCCGTAGGGTAAGGCGCTTACTTCTCCACGATGACCTTGCCCTTGTTCCTCTCGGCCAGGCCGTCCCGTATCCGCGCCAGGGTGGCGGCAAAGTCCAGGGTGGTTTGCTCGCCGCTGGTCATATCCTTGCAGGCGATGACGTTGTTTTTCACCTCGTCCTCGCCCAGGAACACCACATAGGGCACGCCGGTCTTGTCGGCGTAGTTCATCTTGGCCTTGAACTTTTTTTGCTCGGTGTACAGCTGGGTCCGCACGCCGGCGTCCCGCAGCTTTGTGGCCAGTGTGACGGCGGCGGACAGGTCCTCGGTCATGGGCAGGATCAGCACATCCGCCGGAGCGGTGGGCAGATCGCCGTTGAGCATTCCCTGCTCGCCCAGCACGTAGAACAGCCGGGTCAGGCCGATGGAGATGCCCACGCCGGGCAGCTGCTTGTCGGTGTAGTATTCCGCCAGGTTGTCATACCGGCCGCCGGAGCAGACGGAGCCGATCTCCGGGTGGTCCAGCAGCGCCGTCTCATACACGGTGCCGGTGTAGTAATCCAGGCCCCGGGCAATGGTCAGGTCCACGGCAAAGTTCTCCTCCGGCACGCCGAAGGCGGACAGATATTTCACCACGGTTTTCAGCTGGTCCAGACCCTCGTCAAACGTCTCGTTCCGGCCGGCGTAGCCCTCCAGGGCGGAGAGTACCTGATCGTTGCTGCCGGTGATGGCGATGAATTTCAGGATCTCATCGGCGCTTTCGGCGGACACGCCCACCTCGTCGGTCAGCAGGGTACGGACCTTCTCTGCGCCGATCTTGTCCAGCTTGTCCACGGTACGCATGATGTCGCCGGCCTTGTCGGTCAGGCCCAGCATGGCATAAAAGCCGTTGAGGATCTTGCGGTTGTTCACCCGGATGCAGAAGCGCCTGAGCCCCAGCTCACTGAACGCACGGTAGATGATGGCGGGCATCTCGGCCTCGTTGGTGATGTCCAGCTTGCCGTCGCCGATCACGTCGATATCCGCCTGATAGAACTCACGGAAGCGGCCGCGCTGGGCGCGCTCGCCCCGGTAGACCTTGCCGATCTGGTAGCGGCGGAAGGGGAAGGACAGGTCGTTGTAGTGCAGGGCCACATACTTGGCCAGCGGCACCGTCAGGTCAAACCGCAGGGCCAGGTCGGCGTCGCCCTTGTTGAAGCGGTAGATCTGCTTCTCCGTTTCGCCGCCGCCCTTGGCCAGCAGCACCTCCGCCGCCTCGATCACCGGGGTGTCCAGCGGGGTGAAGCCGTACAGGGAATAGGTGCGGCGCAGGATGTCCATCATGCGCTCCATCTGCTGCTGCGGCTTGGGCAGCAGCTCCATAAAGCCGGACAGGGTCCGGGGGGTCATCTCAGCCATTTTCCGTCTCTCCTTTATCTTCGGTGGTTTCGTTTTGCTCGTTTGTCTCCGGCAGCTCCTCCGCGCCGGACGTTAGCGTGTGGGCAGCGGCCTCGCGGGCGGCCTCGGCCTCCGCCTCGTGCTTCAGCTCCCAGGCGACCTCGCGGTAGATATCATCCAGGGCCCGGCCCTTCTTCACGCCGACGCGCTGGCCGATGACGCCGCCGACTATGGCCAGCGCCAGGCCCGCATACCACAGACCCGGTACAATGACAGGCAGCAGCAGGCCCGCCAGCGCACCGAACCAGACGCCCAGCTCCTCGCAGTGGCCCCGGACGGCGTGGTAGGCACCTTTTTTCTCCCGGAGGTGCGTCATTCGCTTCAGCTGCGCCAGGCACATACCGACCCGCAGCAGCGCCAGCGCCGTCAGCGGGATGAAGATGTCCCGCACGTGGTTGTTGATGAAGTCCAAAACAGCCTGCATAGCGTTCTCCTTTGTGTTTGTGTCGGCGGCGCGGACGAAAAAACGCTCCCGTCCCTGCATTGGGACGAGAGCGTAAAACACTTCGTGGTGCCACCCAAATTCGGCCTTGCGGCCCTTTTTGCTCCTGTTACGGGGAGCGCGCCGTGGATGTTTCCATCCCCGCTAACTCGCTGTCTTCACCTGTGCCTTGCCGCGGTGCACTTTCAGCCGATGGCGCACCTCTCTTGCAGCGGCGGTGTACAGGCTACTCCTGCGAGGTCTGCACGGTTATCCCTTATTGTATGCGATTTGCCGATGGTTGTCAAGCCGTAAAGGGCTTGTTCTTGGGGTTGACGATGTCACGCCAGTCCAGGTCGCCCCGGTCCAGACCCAGCACCAGCATCTCGGCGGTGGCCAGGTTGCTGGCAAAGGGCACGTTGTTCTGGTCGCACAGGCGGGAAATATACGTGATGTCTGCGTCCGGCGTTTTCTGGTTGGGGTCACCGAAGCACAGCACCATATCGATCTCATTATAGGCGATGCGGGCGGCGATCTGCTGTCCGCCGCCGTGGGCGAAGGACAGGAAGCGGTGTATGGTCAGCCCGGTAGCGTCGGCGATCTGCTGGCCGGTGCGGGCGGTGGCGCAGAGGGTGTGCTTGGCCAGGATGCCGCAGTAGGCGGTGCAGAACTGGACCATCAGCTCTTTGCGGTTGTCGTGTGCCATCAATGCAATATTCATGGAGGGCTCCTTTCCTTATATCTTCATCAGCGGGGTTTTCTGCCCCATGATGCGTTTCGCAATGTTTTCATAGGCCCGGGCGGCGTAGTAGTTCTGCTCCCGCAGCACCAGTCCGCGGTTCAGGCAGTAGGGGACGTCCGGGTCCTCCGGTATCACGCCCAGCAGCGGCAGGCCCGCCGCGTCGATGGCGTCGTCGATGGTGGTGTGCAGCTGACGCAGCACCTTTTTGGACACGCGCCCCACCACCAGATGCACCGTCCCGCTGGGAAAGGCGGACAGCTCTGCGGCGGTGCGCTGGGCGTCCCGCATGGCGGACACGTCCGTGGTGGTGATGACGATCACCTGGTCGGCCATGCACGCTGCCATCTGGAAGCCCTGGCCCAGTCCGGCGGGCGCGTCGATCAGGCACCAGTCGTAGCTTTCCCGTATCTCACGCGCCAGCGCCTGCAGCTTCGGAACCGACAGGGACAGCGGACGGTCGGCCATGGGTGCGGTCAGCAGGGAGAGGGAGGGGTATCGCTCATGGGGCACCGCCGCCTCATGCAGGGTGCAGCGGCCCTCCAGCACGTCGGAGAAGTCCATCAGCGCCCGGTCGCTGAGCCCCAGCGCCAGATCCAGGTTCCGCAGGGTGATGTCACAGTCCAGGCACAGCACCCGCTGCCCCATGTGGGCCAGCGCCAGCGCCACGTTGGCGGTGAAGGTGGTCTTGCCGGTGCCGCCCTTACCGGACGCCACGGCGATGATCTTGCCCATGGACTTCCTCCTTTCACGGGCCGCTTATACCAGCGGCGCTTTTTTGATCCGGGCAAAGGCCCGGGGAAATTGCTTCGGTGTGTGCTGTGTTTTTTCGATGGATACGATGCGGTGCACCACGTCCGTCTCCGGCACGGTGTAGTCCGTGACGCCGGAGAGCTGTCCGCCCAGCTGGGCGATGGCACTGTGGGCCTGACGTATCTCCTCGTCGGTGGAGACGGATTTCATGGCGGCGAACTGTCCGCCTACCTTTACCAGCGGCAGCGTCAGCTCGCACAGTACGTTCAGCTGGGCCACGGCACGGGAGGCCGCCAGATCGAACTGCTCCCGGTGCTGCGCGGCGAATTCCTCCGCCCGTGCGTGGACGCAGGTCACATTTTTCAGGCCCAGGTCTGTCTGGACCTCCTTCAGGAAGTCCACCCGCTTGCCCAGACTGTCCAGCAGCGTGAAGCGGGCGTCCGGCGTTAAAATCGCCAGCACCATGCCGGGAAAGCCTGCGCCGGTGCCTACGTCGATGACGGTCTTACCCCGCATGTCCGCCTGCGCCAGCAGCGCGGCGCAGTCCAGCAGGTGCAGGGTGGCCACGTCCCGTTCATCGGTGATGGCCGTCAGGTTCATGACCTTGTTCTTCTCCAGCAGCAGCGCGGCATAGCGCTCCAGCTGCGGCGCGGCGGCGGTATCCAACCCCAGCGCCGTCAGCCCGGCGGTCAGGATATCCCTCATTTCTGCTGCTCTTTCAGCAGGTCGCGGATCTCGGTGAGCAGCTCCTCGCTGGTGGGCTTGGGATCCTCCTCGGGGGCCTCCTCTTCTTTCTTCTTGAGGGAGGCCAGCTTATTCATGGCCTTGACCAGCAGGAACATGGCGAAGGCCACGATGATGAAGTCCAGGATCACGGCCAGCAGATTGCCGATGCCCAGGGTGACGGGGTCCGCACCTGCCGCCACGGCGGCGCTGTTGAGCAGGATGTTCCACTGGGTCAGGTCGATGCCGCCGGTGACGAGCCCGATCAGGGGCATGATGATGTCATTGACGATGGACGTGGTGATCTTGCCGAAGGCGGCGCCGATCACAACGCCGATGGCCATATCCATGACGTTGCCGCGCATGGCGAAGGTCTTGAATTCCGCAAAAAACTTCTTCATGTGTAAATGCTCCTATACTAAAAGTATAATTACGGATAACTATTACGATACGCTATCAGTGCAGCGGCACCAGGCGCTCCTTGCCGCCCATGTAGGGCTGCAGCGCCTTGGGCACCAGCACGGAGCCGTCCGCCTGCAGGTTGTTCTCCAGCAGGGCGATGAGCATACGGGGCGGGGCCACCACGGTGTTGTTCAGGGTGTGGGGCAGGTACAGTTTGCCGTCCTCGCCGCGGACGCGGATCTTCAGGCGGCGGGCCTGGGCGTCGCCCAGGTTGGAGCAGGAGCACACCTCGAAGTACTTTTGCTGCCGGGGGGACCAGGCCTCGATGTCGCAGGACTTGCACTTCAGGTCCGCCAGGTCGCCGGAGCAGCACTCCAGCTGCCGCACAGGGATATCCAGGCTGCGGAACAGCTCCACGGAGTAGCGCCACATCTTCTCGTACCAGGCCTTGGAGTCCTCGGGCTTGCAGACCACGATCATCTCCTGCTTTTCGAACTGGTGGATGCGGTACACGCCGCGCTCCTCGATGCCGTGGGCGCCCTTCTCTTTGCGGAAGCAGGGGGAGTAGGAGGTCAGCGTCTGGGGCAGCTTGTCCTCCGGCAGGATCTGATCGATGAACTTGCCGATCATGGAGTGCTCGCTGGTGCCGATCAGGTACAGGTCCTCGCCCTCGATTTTGTACATCATGGCGTCCATGTCCGTCTGGCTCATCACGCCCTCCACCACGTTGCCGTGGATCATAAACGGCGGGATGCAGTAGGTGAAGCCCTTGTTGATCATAAAGTCACGGCCATAGGCGGTGACGGCGGAGTGCAGCCGGGCGATGTCGCCCATCAGGTAATAGAAGCCGTTGCCGGATACACGGGCGGCAGCGTCCATATCCACGCCGTCGAAGCGTTCCATGATCTCCGTGTGGTAGGGGATGGGGAAGTCTGGGGTCTTGGGCTCGCCGAAGCGCTCCACCTCTACGTTGCAGCTGTCGTCCGGACCGATGGGCACGGACTCGTCGATCATCTGGGGGATGACCAGCAGCAGCTTGTTCATGGCCGCCTCGGCGTTGGCCTTCTTCTCCTCCAGACGGGTCATGCGCTCGGCGTTGGCCTTTACGGCGGCGTTGTTGGCATCGATCTCCGCCTGAAGGGCGGCCTTCTCCGCCTCGTCGGCGCACTTTTTCAGCCTGCCGAACAGGGGACCGTTGGCCTTGGATAGTTTGTTGCGCTCGGCTTTCAGGGCCTCGCTCTCGTTGATGGCCTCGCGGCGCTCGCTGTCCAGGGCGATGACCTCGTCCACCAGGGGCAGCTTGGCGTTCTGGAACTTCTTGCGGATATTCTCCTTTACCAGGTCCGGGTTCTCCCGGATAAACTTGATGTCAAGCATATTCTATACCTCTATTCGATGATGTTTCACGTGAAACGCTTATCGCTTTCCCAGCTTCTCCAGAGCCTCCAGCAGGGCGTTCAGATCCTCGGTGCCGTAGTATTCCAGCTCGATGCGCCCCTTCTTTTTGCCGTTGACGATGCGGCAGGGGCGGCCCAGCTTTTCGCCCAGCTCACGGGCGGCCTCCTCAACATAATTGACGGAAAGCGCGTCCTTTTGGGGCTTTTCTTTTTTCTCGGCGGTGAGTTTTTTCACCAGCAGTTCCGTCTGGCGGACGGAGAGGGCGTCCTTGACCACCGTCTCCGCCGCGGCCTGCTGCTGTTTGCTGCCCAGCGTCAACAGGGCGCGGGCGTGTCCGGCGGACAGCCGTCCGTCCTCTACCATGGCCCGCACCGGCTCGGTCAGCCCCAGCAGGCGCAGGGCGTTGGCCACGGTGGGGCGGGACTTTCCCACCCGCTGCGCGCACTCGTCCTGGGTCATGCCGTACTGCTCCGTCAGCACCCGGTAGCCCTCGGCCTCCTCAATGGGGTTCAGATCCTCTCGTTGGAGGTTTTCGATCATGGCCAGCTCCATGGCCTTGCGGTCGTCGGCCTCGATGACCACCACGGGCACCTGTGTCAGCCCGGCCATCCGCGCCGCCCGCCACCGCCGTTCACCGGCGATGATCTGATAGTAGCCGGATTGCAGCTTCCGCACGGTCAGCGGCTGGATGATGCCGTGTATCCGGATGGAGTCCGCCAGGTCACTGAGGGCCTCCGGCTCAAAGCTCTTTCTGGGCTGGGTGGAGCAGCTCTCCACCTGGCTGATGGGCAGCAGCAGGGAGGAGGCGCGCTCGTCCTTGGCGGCGATGACGTCGTCACCAAGCAGTGCGCTCAGTCCCTTGCCCAGACCTTTTGTGTTCGCCATACCGCGTCTCCTTTCAGCAGTTGTTCTTCCGCAAAAATTCCGCCGCCAGCGCCGTGTATGCGTCCGCGCCCCGGCAGGTCTTGTCATAGGCGGTGATGGGCTTGCCGTGGCTGGGCGCTTCGCTGAGCCGCACGTTCCGCGGGATCACGGTGCTGTACACCTTCCCGGCAAAAAACCGCTTCAGCTCCTGGGCCACCTGAATGGACAGGTTGGTGCGGCCATCGAACATGGTCAGCAGCACGCCCTCGATGTCCAGCCCCGGGTTCATGCTGCGCCGCACGATACGCACGGTGTTCATCAGGTCGCTGAGTCCCTCCAGCGCGTAGTACTCGCCCTGCACCGGCACCAGCAGACTGTTGGCGGCGCACAGCGCGTTCAGCGTCAGCAGCTCCAGCGAGGGCGGACAGTCGATGAAGATGAAATCATAGCTGTCCGCTACCTGCCGCAGCGCAGCCTTCAGCAGGAACTGCCGGTCGTCCATGTTGATCATCTCCACGCCGGCGCCGGCCAGCGCCTTGCTGCTTGGCAGCACGTCGCCATAGGGCGTGGTCACGATCAACTGGGCCGTCTCTGCGCCGTTGATAAGCGCATCGTAGACGCCGTTGCTGGTGGTCTTGTCCACGCCCATGCCGCTGGTAGCGTTGGCCTGGGGGTCAAAATCGCACAGCAGCACCCGCTTGCCAGCAGCTTTTACGGCAGCGGCCAGGTTTACGCAGGTGGTGGTCTTGCCCACGCCGCCCTTCTGATTTACGATCGCAATGATTTTCGCCACAGCAAATTCCTCTTTCTGTCTGAGTTCATTATGATAGTATATACCACCTGCATGGAGGGTTTCAAGAGGGAAAATGCAAATTTTCGCCCTTTTGTTTCACGTGAAACATAAAGGGACAAAAACAGGGCGGCTGTTTCACGTGAAACAGCCGCCCCATTCCTCATATCAGTATCACGCCGTTCAGCGGCGGCAATGTTAGATGTGCTTTCCCGTCGATGACCAGAAATCGCTGTCCAGTCACTGCGTCCTGTACGGTGGGCCGGTCCCAATCCACCGCCACCGGCAGGGGAGAGGGGCCTGCGTTCAGCGCCGTTACCGTGCGCTCGCCTCCGTGCTCACGCTCGATGACCAGAGCGCCGTCCCGGGCCAGCAGATAGCGCAAGGCGCCCGAGCGCAGGCTCTCCCGCGTTCGCCGCAGCTGTCCCAGAGTGCGGAAGAAGTCCGTCAGCGCCGCGTCCTCGCTGCCCCAGGGGAAGGCGCCCCGGTTCAGCGGATCCTCGAAGCCCTGCACGCCGGCCTCATCGCCGTAGAAGAGGGTGGGAGAGCCGGGGAAGCTGTAGAGCAGCATTCCCGCCAGACGGAGCTTTGCCCGGCCCCGGGCCAGCTCAGTGGGGGAGAGGCGGTACGCCGCACGCTCCGCCTTGGTTTTCGGTGTGCCCTCCGCGCCCAGCAGCGTCAGAATGCGCGCTGTGTCGTGGGTGCCCAGGAAGTTCATGGCGCCATAGAAGGCGAAGGGCGGGTAGTTCTCACGAATTGTCTCCATGCTGTCGCGGAAGACCGCGGCGTCGCCGCCGGCCAGCCAGTTCAGCAGGGCCGTGCGGAAGGGGTAGTTCATCAGGCCGTGGACCTGGCGGCCCAGCAGGTATCTGCGCCGTTGGGAGTAGGCGATCTTGTTGCTGCCGTCCTCCCAGACCTCACCCAGCAGGTAAGCCCCGGGCTTTTCCGCGTCGATGGCCGAGCGGATGCCCTCGATAAAGTCGCCGGGCAGCTCGTCGGCCACATCCAGCCGCCAGCCGTCCGCGCCGCAGCGCAGCCAATGCCGGACCACACTGTCCTGATCGCCGAAGATAAAGTCACGGTAAGCCGGCTGCGCCTCATTGACGGCGGGCAGGGTCTTCACGCCCCACCAGGCGTCGTAGTCCGACGGCCACGGGTGGAAGCTGTACCAGTTGTAATACTCTGAATTCTGGCTCTGGGCCGCCCCCGGCTCCGGATAGTAGCCCTCGGCGTTGAAGTACCGGCTGTTGCTGCCGGTATGGTTGAACACGCCGTCCAGTATCACACGCATCCCGCGCTGATGGGCGGCGGTGCACAGGGCACGGAAGTCAGCCTCTGTGCCCAGCAGCGGGTCGATGGCCCGATAGTCGCCGGTGTCGTAGCGGTGGTTGCTGGCGGCCTCAAAAATGGGGTTCAGATACAGTGTCGTCACACCCAGGCCCGCCAGATAGTCCAGCTTCTCCGTGATGCCCTGCAGCGAGCCGCCAAAGAAGTCGCGGTTGGTGATCTGCCCGTGCTCGTCCGGAAGGAACACCGGCTGTTCGTTCCAGCCGCGGTGCAGCCACCGGTGCCCGGGCATATGGCTCACGTCCGGCATGGATACACGGCGGAACCGATCCGGGAAGATCTGGTACGTCACGCCGCGCCCGAACCAGTCCGGGGCGGGGGAGGGCTCGTATACCGTCAGCTGCCAGCGTGCCGCCTTCTCCGGCGCGTCCTGCACGCCATTTTTGCCGTACCACACGCAGCGCCCGTCCACGTCCGTCAGGCGGAAGCAGTACCAGCACAGCTCACCGCCAGCCGGCGCGGTGTATGTGCCGGCGAAGCCGCCCTCCGCCGGCGGCAGGGCGCACGTGTCCTCCGTGCCTGCGAACTCCCGGAGCACCAGCAGCTCACAGCCGTAGTAGGTGTCGTCCGCCAGCGCAAAGCGCACTTCGGCGCCGCAGGGGACGGCGCCGAAGGGGTCTTTATAATGTTTGTCTCTCGAATTGAAATAGGGTCCCATGTGTGCCTCTTGTCTCTATAACAGATTTACCGCATCAGCGCGTCCTCGCCAGCGGCGGTGGCGCCGGTGCCATCCCGGGTGAACCAGGCGTTGATGATGTCCACGGCCGCATTGGCCAGCAGACTGCCGCTGCCGCCCTTCTCCACCACGATGGCGATGGCGATCTCCGGATCGTCATAGGGGGCGTAGGCCACAAAGGTGCCGTTGGCGATATCCGTACCCACCTGGGCCGAGCCGGTCTTGGCGCCGGCCTCCACCACACAGCGGGAAAACGCGCTCCGCAGGGAGTCGTAGGTCAGATCGTGCATACCCTTGGTCACCGCCGCCATGGTGCTGTCCGAGATGTTCAGGTCGTTCAGCGGCCCCTTGCCATATACGCCGATAACTCGTGAATTATCATAAGATTTTACGTTTTTCAGAAGATGTGCCTCATAGTGCTCGCCGCCGGATACCAGCGTAGCCACATAGTTGGCCAGCTGCAGGGGGGTGAACAGGTTGTAGGACTGGCCGATGGCCGCCGTGATGGTCTGGCCGTCGGTCCACTCCCGGTCGTGGGCCTCCGCCCACTCCGGGGAGGCCAGCACGCCGCTGACGTCGCCGATCTCAATGCCCGTGGACTGCCCCAGGCCGAAGGCTGTGGCGTACTCGTCCAGCTTCTTGATGCCTGTCAGCCGGCCCACCTCGTAGTAGAAGTAGTTGCAGGAGTCCACGATGGCCTGACTGACGTTGATGCGCCCGTGGGTGGTGTGGGCCTGCCGCCAGATCCAGCACATGGGCTGCGGGTCCACATAGTAGGTGTAGATACCCTTGTCCTCAATGATCGTACTGGGGGTGATGATGCCCTCCTCCAGCGCCGCCACGGACGTGCACAGCTTGAAGGTGGAGCCGGGGGCGTACACGCCCTGGGTGGCTCGGTTAAACATGGGCAGGCGTTCGTCCTTCACCAGCTCATCATAGTCCTGGTTGAACGTCTCCAGATCGTAGGTGGGGTAGCTGGCCATGGCCAGTACCTCGCCGGTGCCCACCTGAATGACCGCCGCCGCGCCGCCGCGCTCGTTGCTGTCCTTGTCGATCATGCCCTGAATGGTACTGGCCAGCGTGTCCTCCACCACCTGCTGCAGGTCGATGTCGATGGTCAGCGCCACGGTGCCGCCGGGCTGGGGCTCCCGGGTGTACAGCTCGCCGGTGATCTTTCCGTTCTCGTCGGTGGTGATGAGCCGCTTGCCGTCATTGCCGTGGAGATATTCCTCAAAGGCCTTCTCCACGCCGTCCTTGCCCACCAGGTCATTCATATTGTAGCCCTTGTCGGCGTAGCCCACATAGCCGGTGCTCTCGTCGCTGCGCCACTCCTCCTGCCATATGGCGCCCACAGTGCCCAGAATGTGCGCCGCCAGCTTGGTGTTGTACACCCGCGCCGCCGCTGTCTTGATGGTCACGCCCCGATACTTTCCGTCGGTGATGCGGCCCAGCAACTCCGTGGATACATCCTCGGCAAAGGTGTAGCTGCTGCGCCCGTCCAGTTCATACCGCACGCCCACGATCAGACGCGCCTGCGCGTCGGTATAGCTGTCATCGACCTTGTAGAGCTTCCGCATGGCGGCCAGCACTTCCGCGCTGCCGCCGTCCGTAGGCAGCTTGTTGCCGTCCAGATACTCCCGGAAGCTCTTGGTCAGGCTTTTGCTGGTCAGCTGGGGAGAGGACCCTGTGGTCATGGGCAGGGTGTCGTTCCATGTGACGCCCTGCTCCTGACACAGCTGTATCAGCTGCCAGATGGCGTCGTTCAGCGCGGTCTCGTCCTTGCCGAAGTTGCTCTTGTCTACCACCAGCGTATAGGCCAGCCGGTTGCTCACCAGCACCTTGCCATTCCGGTCGGTGATGATGCCCCGGGAGGCGGTCACCGTTTCGCTGGCGGTGTTGCTGGTGATGGATCTGGCCCGATTTTCGCTGCCGTGTACCACCTGTGCGTCATACAGCACCGCAAAAAACAGCACCAGAAACGCACAGAAAAACCCCAGCAGCACATATACCCGCCGCCGGGAGGGGTGAGGATTTTTCATCATAGCTTGGTTCTCCTATGGTCATTCGCTCAGTGTCCGCCGCTGTGCCCACCGGAACAGCGTGTGCGCCGCCGCCGCGAAGGGCAGCGATACCGCCAGCTCCCTGCCCAGCAGCAGGCCCGCCGCGGTCAGCCCCGCGCCGCTGTGTCCCGCCAGCACCGCCATGTGCAGCAGTCCGCAGAGCAGCATACATACGCCTGTCACCACCAGCGAGCACACCACGCCCGCCATGATGACCTGCCCGCTCAGCAGCCACGCTGCCGCCGCGCCAAGCAGGAACGCCAGCGCGTAAAAGCACGGCAGGCCCGCCACCGGCGAGAGAAGGTCGCACGCCAGCCCGAAGAATACCGCGTACAGCAGCGCCTGCTCGTTGCGCTCCAGCGTGGCCGGTATCACCGCGATGGCCGGCAGCAGGAACGGGTGCACGCCCCATACCCGCACGTATACCAGCACCAGCCCCTGCAGCAGTGCCAGCGCCAGCGCGCACAGACAGTACAATATCCACTTCAGCAGTATCGCCCGCCGTGTCATAGCCGTCCTCCGTCATTGGATCACGTCAAAATCCGTGATAATAAACATCTCCTGTATCGCCGCCACATCGCACTTGGGCGAGAGCACCGCGTACCGCGCCAGCCCGCCGTCATCCGTCTGCACGGACTCCACCGTACCGATGACCAGCCCGGCGGGATAGTAGCCGCCCAGTCCGGACGTGACGATCACATCGCCCTTGATCAGGTTCGCGCTGTCGCTGAGGTATTGCAGCCGCAGCCGGCCCTCGGCCATCAGGGCCAGGTCGCCGCCGGCCACCGCCGTCTCGCCGGTGCGGAATACCCGCGCGCCGAACTGGGAGTCCGTGTCCAGCACCGTGGACAGCCGGCACCAGTTCAGGCCCACGTCTGTGACCACACCCACCAGGTTCCCGGCGCTGTCCACCGCGCAGTCGCCTATGGCCACACCGTGCTGACTGCCCCGGTCCAGCACCAGCGTGCTGGCCCAGTTGGACACGTCGCGCTGGGTGACGCGGGCCGCCTCGAACACCAGGTCGCTGCGCTGCTGCCGCAGGCCCAGCAGCTGGCGCAGCTCTTTATTCTCGGTCGCCGCCGGCTTCATCTGCCGCAGCTGCTCCTCCAGCTCCGCGATCTGCTGCCGCAGCTCGTCGTTCTCCTGCTGCAGGGTCTCCACGTCCTCAAACCGCTGGCTAATGCCGCCGACCCAGCCCGCCACGGCGGAACCCGCCGCCCGGAAGGGCGAGGCGATCACGCCCAGGGCGTTGTGCAGCAGCCCCGTTCCGGAGCTCAGGGCCGACACCACGCACAGCACCACCGCGATGGTGGCCGCCGCGGCCAGCAGCCATATTCCCGTTTTCGTAAAAAATCGCTTCATGTGTCGTTTGTTCCTCTCTGAAGTCTCCCCCGGCAGGGGAGGCGGCAGCGCACCCTCTCAGAGGGAGCGAAAGGGGCATTATCCCAGCAGATGTATCCCGAATTCGCCCAGCATCTCCGCCAGCAGCACCACCGGCAGCCCCATCACGTTGAAAAAGTCGCCGTCGATGCGCTCCACCAGCAGCGCGCCCTGTCCCTGTACGCCGTAGGCCCCGGCCTTGTCCATGGGCTCGCCCCCGGCGATGTAGGCCTTCAGCTCCCGCTGTGTGGCCGGACGGAAATACACGTCCGTGTGCTGGGCGCGGGTCAGGGCTTTCTCCCCCTGCCGCACCGTCACACCGGTACAGACGGTGTGGCGCCGACCCTGCAGGGCCGTCAGCATTTGCAGGGCCTCCGCCTCGTCGGCGGGCTTGCCCAGCTTCTTGTCGTCCAGAAACACCATCGTATCCGCCGTGATGACGATCTCGTCCGCGTCGGACGCCACCGCCTGGGATTTCTCCCGGGAGATGTAGCACACCGTCTCCTCCGGCGTCAGCCCGGCGGGGAAGTATTCCTCCACCTCCGGCACCCGGACGGTAAAGTCGGTGATGCCCATCCGACGCAAAAGCTCCTGCCGCCGGGGGGACCCGGAGGCCAGCACGATCTTTGCCATATACGTCACCTGCCTGTGGAGCCGAAGCCGCCGGCGCCCCGGTCCGTGTCGTCCAGGTCCTCCGCCACCGTCACCGTGGGCTGCACCACCGGCACCACCATCAGCTGGGCGATCCGGTCCCCGGGCTGCACCGTGTACGGTTCACGCCCCAGGTTCACCAACCCCACGCCGATCTCACCCCGGTAGTCGCTGTCGATGACGCCCACGCCGTTGGAAAGGCACACGCCCTTCTTGATGCCCAGCCCGCTGCGGGCGAACACCAGCGCCGCGTAGTCCGCCGACGGCAGGGCGATGGCGATGCCGGTGGGCACCAGCCGCCGTTCCCCGGCTGCCAGCGTCACCGCCTCGTCGATGCAGGCACACAGGTCCATGCAGGCCGCGCCGGCGGTGGCAAAGCGGGGGAGGGGTATCTCCGTCCCGATCTTGGGGGACAGGGCCTTGATCTTCAGCTCCATAGTAACACCTTTTTCTCCTGAAATTGAATACGGTTTGTAAATTATAACGAGTGTTATACCATTTGTTTTACTCTACGCCCCGGTAGAACAGCCCGCGTGTGCTGTTGTCGTCGGCGGTGACGGTCCCGGCCCTGTGGGCGCGGAGAAGCGCCGCGCACTCCGCCGCCGTCTCTGTGGTAAACCGCAGGCGTCCGTACCGCAGGCCGCACCGGAACACCTCCGGCTTGTCCGCCAGCACCAGTGTCTTTCCGTTCTCGATCTCGCACCGGCACCCGTAGGCGCACAGCACCGGGAACTGCTCGCCCCGCCGGTCGGTCAGCACGCTGCCTGCCCCATGGGCGCAGCCCACGCTGTTCTTCGTCACGCAGTTTTCGGTGATCATCAGCGGCAGGCGGCCATAGACAAGGGCCTCGCAGTCCGCATATTTTCCCAGGTCCCGCACCTGCTGCCACCGCAGCTCAAAGCTGGCCGTCACGGACGACAGCCCCTGCTCCTGCCAGAAGCGCACCGCCCGGCTGTTGTACACGTTCAGACCGAAGTCGCCGCGGAGCGTTTTGCCCAGTCCCTTCACGATGGCCAGATGGCCCAGGTTGCCGATGGCCGCGGAGGCGACCTCCGGGTGCCGCTGCAGAATATCCCGGAACACCGGTTCGTCCGCCGTGCGGAATATCCGGGGCAGCACCGCGCAGAACTCCGCCTGCCCGATATAGGGCATCAGGTCCATCTTATCCAGCAGCTCCGCCGGGATATACACGATGGCGGGGCGTTCCGCCAGCAGCTCGGCCGTCAGCTGATCGGGCCTGCTGATGGACACGGTAAAGTCCAGCTCCGCCGCGCCCGCCGGGGCCTCCGGCAGGGGAGAGGCGGGCAGCTCCCGGCGCTTCGGAGTGTCCATCCGCCGATCCGCCAGCTCGTCCAGCAGCTCCCGCCGCAGCGCGTTCACCGCGCTGGCGGACACCATCAGCCCCTCGTCCAGCTCTATTTCGATCTGATCCGCCGCGAACACCGTGCCGCCGGTCTTGGTCAGCCGCTGCCGCAGTTCCTCCTCCGTCACGGCGCGGTTTCGCGCCTCCTCCGGCATATCGCCCGTGGCCATGCCCATGGCCACGCCGTTCCGGACGGCGCACGCGCCGGTCAGTGCCACCGGTTTCCCCCGGCGCACCGTCAGCCGCAGGTTCACCGGTATCCTCCGGTTCTCTTTTCCGTTTTCGTATGTCTCGCGGGCGCGGGCGAACAGCTCCTTTGGCTCCGGCACGTTCTCCGGCCGGGTGCCGAACATGGCCTTGCCCTTTTTACCAAGCCAGTAGCCGTCGGTGAAGCCGCTGCGGGAGAAGGCTTGCTCCAGCGCCCGGGACTCCTCCGCCGTGGGCAGCCGCCTTTCGTCCAGCAGGCGGCGGTAGATGCCCGTTACCACGGCCACGTATTCCGGCCGCTTCAGCCGTCCCTCCAGCTTCAGGCAGTCCACGCCCATAGACGCCATATCCCGCAGATAGGCGGACAGGTTGGCGTCCTTCAGGCTCAGGGGATGCGCGTCCCGGCAGGGGCCGTTCACGCCGTAGGGCAGACGGCAGGGCTGGGCGCAGGCGCCCCGGTTGCCGCTGCGCTGTCCCAGCACGGCGCTCATCTCGCACTGGCCGGAGTAGCACATACACAGCGCCCCGTGGCCGAACACCTCGATCTCCGCGCCGCAGCCGGCGCAGATCTCCCGTACCTCGTCCCGGTCCAGTTCCCGGGCCAGCACCACGCGCTCCATGCCCAACGCCGCGGCCGCATTGGCGCCGCCCAGCGTGAACAGGCTCATCTGCGTGCTGGCGTGAAGAGGCAGGTCTGGCACGATCTCCTTTGCCAGGGTCAGCAGGCCCCAGTCCTGCACCAGCACCGCGTCCACGCCCATGGCGCTGGCCTTCCGCAGCGCCGCGGCCGCCCCGGGCAGCTCCCGGTCGGTCAGCAGGGTGTTCAGGGTCAAAAAGACCCGCACGCCCCGCAGATGGCAATACCGCACCGCCGACGCGAATTCCTCGTCGGTAAAGTTTTTCGCGCTTCGCCGCGCGTTGAACGCACCGAAGCCCATATACACCGCGTCCGCGCCATTCTGCACCGCGGCGGTCAGTGCCTCATATCCCCCCGCGGGGGCCAAAAGCTCCATCATCACCGGCGGTTATTCTGGTTCTGGGCGTTCTGCAGCTTCCGGCGCAGCTCAGCGGCCTCGTTCTTGGCGCGGCTGGCCTCGTCCAGATATGTCTTCAACTGCCGGCGCAGATTTTCCGCGCCCTCCTGCGCCTTGGTGAGCTGGTCCGCCAGATTGACCGCCGCCAGCACCGCCGCCGCGTCACGGCTCATGTGGGCGCTGTCCATCAGCTTCTGCATCTCCGCATCCACCATGTTGCCGATCTTCTCCATGTAGGCGGCGTCCTCCTCCGCTACGAGGATATACTCCGTGCCGCAGATAGACATCGTTACCCGGTTCGCCATGCCAAAACCCTCCTTAATTCATTTCGTTGGGTATATATACTTATACAAATAGCATTATACCACAAAACCCGCCGGAGAAAAGTCTATTTTGGCGAAAAGCGGAAATTTGTAAAAAGTTGTCCCGCCCCGCTTTACGCCGGCCCCTTTTTCGTGTAGAATGGAGAGCACGAATGAGAGGGGAGGTCATCGCCATGGACGGCTATATACTTCGGAACAGGCAGGAGCAGCTGACGCTGCCCGCCGATGCGGCCGACAAGCTGCTGCAAAGCGGGCAGGGCGACGCCGCCCTGCTGTATCTGGCCCTGCGCCGCTTCGGCCGGGGCGTCACGCCGGAGGAGCTGGAAAAAGTCCTGCCCATCAGCCGCCTGCGGATCGACGCGGCGGAGAAGGTCCTTCAGGACCTGGACCTGCTGCCTCGACCGGCCCGCCAGGTACCGCCCGATCCGGCGGACGAACGCCCGGTCTACACCGCCCAGGACATCGCCGGACTGCTGACGGACAACGAGGGCTTCCGCCTGCTGGTGCCACAGACGGAGCAGCAGCTGGGCAAGAAGCTCCGCACCGCCGACTTGCAGATATTGGCCGGTCTTTACGATGACCTGGGTATGCCCGCCGACGTGATCTATCTCCTGGTGTGCCACTGTGTCGAACGGGCCCGCAGCCAGTGGGGCGAGGGCAGACGACCAACCATGCGCCAAGTCGAAAAAGAGGGCTATCGCTGGGCACAGCTTGGCATATTTGACCAGAATTCTGCCGCGGTATACCTGAAAAAATGGGCAGAGCGCAACAGGAAGTATACTTCCTATTTGTCGAATTTACGAATTCTTAACAGGCCGCCGGTGGAGGCCGAACGCCGCTACATCGACCAGTGGATGGACATGGGATTCCCGCCGGAGACGGTGGCTCTGGCCTATGAGCGCACGGTGTTCTACAAAAAGGACCTGAACTGGCGCTATCTTAACGGCATCCTGCGCCGCTGGCACGACGCCGGCTGGCATACGCCCCGTCAGGTAGAGGAGGGCGAGGCGGCCGGCAAGCGGCCCGCTGCCGCCGGTAAGTCCGCCGCCCCCGCCGGGGACAAGGACGCCTGGATGCGCCGCTATATCAAGAGGTGAGAGTATGTCATACGACGGTATCATCATGCAGCGGGCCATTGCCCGCTTTGACCAGGCCCGCCAGCGTCGGGAGGCCGAGCTGGACCAGCGCCGCCGGGAGGTCTTTGCCCGCCAGCCCCGCCTGCGGGACATCGACCGAACCCTCCGCACCACCATGAGCCGTATCGTGGCCGCCGCCGCCAAAAAGGGCGAGGACCCGCTGCCCGCCCTGCGGGTCCTGCGGGATGAGAACCTCTCCTTGCAGCGCGAGCGCGCCGCCCTGCTGGAGGACATGGGCTATCCCGCCGACTATCTGGAGGACAAGCCCGCCTGCTCCCTCTGCGGCGACACCGGCTACACCCGGTCCGGCGTCTGCGCCTGCCTGAAGCAGTACTACGCCCGCGAACAGCTGGCGGAGCTCTCCCGGCTTCTTCCCTTGGGCGAGGCCCGGTTCGACACCTTCCGCTTCGACCTGTACGACAGCGCCGTGTGGGACAGCTACGGCGTTTCGCCCCGGGCCAACATGGAGCGCAACTTCGACGTCTGCCGGGACTTTGCCCGCCAGTTCTCCCGGGGCAGCGGCAGCCTGCTGCTCTCCGGCGGCACCGGCCTGGGCAAGACGTTCCTCTCCGCCTGCATCGCCCGGGAGGTCAGCGACGCCGGCTTCTCCGTGGTCTACGACACCGCGATCAGCGTTTTCTCCCGCTATGAGGACGCCAAGTTCCGCCCCGACGAGGTCAGCGATGCCGACGTCCGCCGCTGTGAGAGCTGCGACCTGCTGATCCTGGACGACCTGGGCACCGAGATGACCACCGCCTTTGTCCAGAGCGCCCTCTATCAGATCGTCAACGGCCGTATGCTCTCCGGCAGGTCCACCATCATCAGCACCAACCTGGCCCCGGAGGAGCTGGGCCATCGCTACGGCGCGCCCATCCTCTCCCGCATCGAGGGCGCCTACCAGATCCTGCCCTTCTTCGGCGAGGATATCCGCACAAAGCAGTGACCGCCGCACCCGTCCCGACAGGGGCGGGTGCATTTTTTTATTTCCCGACGGTCTTCGCCCGCTTTCGACAGGCCTCCCGCCGTACAATAGGCGAAAAAAGGAGGCGACCGCCATGAAAAAAGACCAGAAGACCGATTTCCTCTCTGCCCGTGTGCGATACATACCCATCAACGATATACGACCCAACCCCCAGCAGCCCCGCCGCCGGTTCGACCCGGAGAGTTTGCAGGAGCTGGCGGCCAGCATCGCCGCCTACGGCATTCTGCAGCCCATCACCGTCCGGCAGCAGGGCGCAGTCTACGAGCTGGTGGCCGGCGAGCGCCGCTGGCGGGCGGCACGGATCGCCGGGCTGCGGCAGGTGCCCTGTCTGCTGGCCCGGGTGGATGAGGAGGACGCCGCCCTGCTGGCCCTGATCGAGAACCTCCAGCGCCGCGACCTGGATTATATGGAGGAGGCGGCCGCCATCGCCCGCCTGCTCCGCCGCTACGGCCTCAGCCAGCAGCAGGCGGCGGAAAAGCTGGGCCGCAGCCAGTCCGCCGTGGCCAACAAGCTGCGTCTGCTCCGGTTGGAGGAGCCGGTGGCAGAGGCTCTGCACCACTACGGCCTGACCGAGCGCCACGCCCGCGCCCTCCTGCGTCTGGAGGACCCGGAGCAGCGCCTTGCCGCCGTCGAGCATATCGGCAAAAACCAGCTGAACGTCGCCGATGCCGAAGGTTACATAGACCGTCTGGTCGCGCAAAACCAGACCACGCAGCCCCGCCGCCGCAGCGCGTATATCATCAAGGACGTCCGGCTGTTCCTCAACAGCGTGGACCGGGGCGTCCGGCTCATGCAGACCGCCGGCGTCGGCGCCAAAGTCTCCCGCCGGGACACGGAGGACGCCATCTGCCTCACCGTCACCATTCCCCGCGCAAAGCCGCAGAAAGATGTGTCGTAACGCTTTTGTAACCCATTCCTTGACAAACCGTGATACAATGCAGTAACGGCACGGCATTTTGCCGGTATTGCCCAAACCTGATGATACAAAGGAGGGGACACCATGAGCGACGAGTTGAATATGTCCTCTGTTACCGCCGATCCCGCGCCGGAGACGGCCGGCAAGCGCGCGGCCCCGGAAGAAAAGCCTCCCAAGACCCCCGGCAAAAGAGCCGGACTGATCATCGGCATCGCCGCGGCGGTGCTGGTGCTGGCCTACGCGGGCTGCTGTGTGGCCGCCAACGCGCTGTATTCCCATACGGCCTTCCCCGGCACCTCCGTTCTGGGCATGGATATGTCCGGCCTGTCGGCGCAGGAGGCCGAGCAGCGCTGGACGGAGCAGGGGAGTGCCCTGCTGGACGGCATGACCATCCGCCTGACCCGTGACGGGCAGGAGATCGGCAGCACCACCCTTTCCGACCTGGGCGTCACCGTTCTGCCCGTCTATGTCTCCAAGGCTGCCGGCTGCGACGTGCAGGACCGGGGCTGGGGCAGCGATGTGACCGCGTTCCTCCGCGGCGGCTGGCGCTTTATCGAGAGCTGGTTCAGGGCCGTGGATGTCACGCCCCAGCTGGACGTGGACGAGGCGAAGCTTACCGCCGCCTGTGAACAGCTGTCCGACACCGTGGACTGCACCGTAACGGACGGCGGCTACCGGCTGGCGGAGGGTGAGGGCCTGTACATCACCAAACCGCAGGACGGCGAGAAGCTGGACGCGGCGGCGCTGCGCGCCGAGTTGGCGCAGCGCTTCGAGAGCCGCGACCTGTCCGCGGCAGCCCGGTCCGTGGAATGTGTGTTCGCGGCCCACACCGCCGCGCCCATGGACGTGCAGGCGCTCCACGACGAGATCGCCGGCACCATGGCCGCCGCCATCTGCGACAAATCCACCGGCAAGCCCACCCAGTCCCGCGTGGGCGTACAGTTCGATGTGGAGACGGTGCAAAAGCAACTGGACGCCGCCCAGCCGGGCGAGGAATTCCTGGCTGACGCCCAGGTGCAGTTCCCGCCCGCCGCCACCGAGGAGTTGGAGCAGGCCATGTTCCGGGATGTGATCGGCACCTGCACCACCACCTGCGCCGGCCCCTGGGGCCGCCGCCAGAACATCAAGCTGGCCTCCGCCGCCATCAACGGCCGCATCTATAACCCCGGCGAGGAGTTCTGGTACAACGCCACTGTGGGCCAGCGCACCGAGGCCCGGGGCTTCCAGCCCGCCGCCGCCTACTCCGGCGGCAAGACCGTTACCTCCATCGGCGGCGGTATCTGCCAGGTGTCCTCCACGCTGTACTACTCCGCCCTCATGGCGGACCTGCAGATCGTCCTGCGCTACGCCCATATGTTCGACCCCGGCTATATGCCCGTCACGGGCTGTGATGCCACGGTCAGCTGGGGCGGCCCGGACTTTGCCTTCCGCAACAGCACCAACTACCCCATCAAGATCACCACCAGCTACAACGACGAGACGAACCAGCTGACCATCACCCTGCTGGGCACCAAGACCGACGACCACTATGTGGAGATGACCAACCAGTTCCTCTCCTACTCCGAGCGCAAGACGGTCTATCAGGAGTCCGAGTCCGTGGCCCCCGGCACCACCGAGGTGGAGCAGTACGGCCACAACGGCTACGCCGTCCAGACCTACCGCAACGTCTACGCCGGCGACGGTACGCTCCTCCGCAGCACCAAGGAGGCGTACAGCGACTATGACCGGGCCGACAAGATCATCCTGGTCGCCCCCGGCGAGTTGCCGCAGTAAATAAAGAAACAGCCCCCTGCCGGGGGCTGTTTTCTGCTTTCGCTGTGTCTTCGCCGGGAGCAGACAGAGAAAAAGACCGGCGAAAGCCGGTCTTTTCTTTCTGCGTATCATTCTCTCCGCAGGGCTTCGATGGGGTTCAGCTTCGATGCCTTCATGGCCGGCACCAGGCCGAACACCACGCCGATGACCATGGAGAAGGCCACCGCGATAATGCACGCCGGTACGCTGATGGCCACCGGTGTCCCCATGATGTGGGACATCATCTCCGCCAGGCCGATGCCCGTAGCCACGCCCAGTATGCCGCCCATGCTGGTCAGCACCGCCGCCTCCGTCAGGAACTGCCAGAGGATGCGGCTCTGCTGCGCGCCGATGGCGATCTTCAATCCGATCTCGCGGGTGCGCTCGGTGACGGACACCAGCATGATGTTCATCACGCCGATGCCGCCCACTACCAGCGAGATAGCCGCGATCCAGATCAGCTGCTTGTTGGTGCTCTCCGACAGGCTCTGCAGATCGCTGGCCTGCTGCAGAAGGTCCTTGGACTCGTACTTGTACTTCGTGGTCCGGATGGCGTTCTCGTTCAGATACTTGGCCACATTGTCACCGGCGGCGGTCATGTCGTTGGTGCTGGTGGCCCGCACCGCCGCGTACTGGGGCTCATCATACCGGTACGGCACCGACCAGCACACGTCCGGGATGAAAATGGTCCCCGCTGTGCTGCCCGCGTACATCTGATAATCCTTAAAGTTGTTGATCACCGGTCCGCTGCTGGACCGGGAGGACACCACACCCACCACGGTGAACGGCATCCCGTTGATCTCGATGGTGCCGCCGATGGGGTTCTCGCCCTGGAACAGCGACTTTGCCGACTTCGCGTCGATCAGCGCCACATTCCGCCGGTTCTCATAGTCCGCCGCCGTGAAGGAGCGTCCGTAGTTCACCGCGTAGTCCACGGCCGTCAGATAGTGGTCGTCCACGCCGTACAGCGACCCGCTGAACGCCGTATTGCCCACGTATACGTTGTCGCACCAATCCCGGGAGTAGTACATACTCACCAGCGACACGCTGCCCAGCTTCTCCATCTCATCCCGCATCTCCCGGGTCACTGGGTCGATACCCTCCGGCAGCGCCGAGTAGTTCAGGTCGAAATAGTTTTGGCTGTCCGTGGCGCCGATGGTCACCCGCACCACGTTGTTGCCCGCGCCGATCAGGTTCTGCTTGATCTGCTCGTTGGTGCCCTGAATGGTGGACACGATGGTGATGATCGCGGCGATACCGATAATAATGCCCAGCATGGTCAGAAACGACCGCAGCTTGTGGCTCCACACGCCCTGAAAGGCGAGATTTATATTTTCCAACATATGGTTATCCCGCCTCCTTTATATGCCGTAGTTGTACAGCTGGTCGGTCGTGGCCTCCTGGGTGTGGGCACCCTCCACCACGTCGCGTCCATAGGGGAACGCCACGTAGTCGTCCACGGTCAGCCCGCCCCGTATCTGGGTGTAGCTGCCCCACAGATCCCGGCCGGTCTGCACCCACCGCTGCTCCAGTCTGCCGTCCTCGCCCCGGGCCATCACATAGCTCTTGCCGTTGTCGGTCCGGATGAACATACTCTGCAAATACAGTGAGCTGCCGCTTTCTTCCGCGCTGGTGTCCTTCTGGTACTGTATATCCACATAGTCATTGGGCTGCAAATTCGCGTCCTCGGTGACAAACACCTTGAAGGGGTAGTAGGACACGTTACTGTTGCCGTCGCCCCAGTTGTTGCCGTTGCTGGTGGGATAGTCGTCGATGGACACGATGGTGCCCTCGCAGGCCGCTCCGGTCATCCAGCTGCTGATGGATACGCTGTCGCCCACCTGCACGCTGCCCAGATCCATCTCGCTGAGGGTGCCGGTGACGTAATATCCGCCGCCGCCGGACAGCTCCACCACGGCCTCGCTGTTGTTATAGGCCGCGTCCGGGTCCCGCACGGCCTTCACCGTGCCGTCGAACTCCGCGTACACGTTGCCGTCGCCCAGCTCCGCCAGCTTCTTGTCCAGCTTCAGCTTCGCCACCTTCAGGTTGACCTCCTGCTCCTTTACCGCCTGAGCCTTCTCCAGAATGGCCTTGTTGATCTCCAACTGGGTCATGGAGGCATCCAGCAGCTCCTGCACCTGGGCGATCTTCCTGGTCAGCTCCTTGTACTTGTCGCTGCTGTAGGTGCGCTCCGGGTCCACATACCCCGTCAGGTCGCAGAACCGGAAGGACAGCTTCACCGTGCCGGAGCCGCTCTCGCCGCCGCCCTCGCCGGGCGTGGTGGGCGTCTCGCCGCCCTCACCGGGCGTGGTAGGCGTCTCGCCGGTGCTGTCCGGCGTAAAGGTCTCCGTGATCACCAGCCCCCGGCTGACGGGCTCGCCGCCCTTCTTGTCGCCCTCGCGGTACACCAGCACCACATAGGTGCTCACCGTGGTGATCTTGCTATCCGGCGTGTGCCGTCTCAGCGCCGTCAGGATGTCCTTCAGCGTCTTGTCGTTCAGCGGCGTGGTGGACTTGATCTGGTAGTACAGCGGCGCGTTTTCGCTGTTGCCGGTGGCGTCCTTTACCTCGAGATTGCCCTCCTCGATAGGCTCGTCGGGCTTGTATCCGCCCTCCTTATCCAGCTTGGCGATCTCCTCCGCCAGCTCCTTTTGCAGCTTATCATACTCTGCCTGCAGCGTCTCCTTGTTCTTCGCCTTCTTCAGCAGCTCCAGCTCGTTTTTCATGACCTCCAGGTTCTCCGTCTGCCGGTCATAGTCGATCTTGGCGCGCTCCACGGTGGCCTGTGTCAGGGTGGAGTCATAGCTCACCAGCGCCGTGCCCTTCTTGACGCTGTCGCCCTCCTTGACCCACACCTTCTTCACCGTCTGGCTCTGGGAGATGTAGATCTTCTGCAATTTGTCCGTGGTCACCATGCCGCTGGTGTTGGAGGTGTCCCCCCAGTAGTCGGTCATGGCGCACTCGTTGACGGCGTATACGTTCACGTCGCCCCGCTGGGCGTTCCGGGCGATGGTCAGTCCGCCCCACACCGCGCCGCACACGCCCACCACGCAGGCGGCGGCGATAATGCCCTTTTTCAGCTTCTTGCTCATGCGGGGCTTTTCGCCGTCGGTGCGCTTTTCACCTATGTGCAGCTTTTCCCGCAGCGTCAGCTTCTCACTCATAGTCGTCACCTCCCGACAGTACGCCGTCCCGTATGGTCATGACCTTGGCGGCGTGGTTGGCGATGGAATGGTCGTGGGTGATCATGATGATGGTGGAGCCGCCGTCATGCAGCTGCTGAAACAGCTCCATCACCGCCGCGCCGCTTGCGCTGTCCAGCGCACCGGTGGGCTCGTCGGCCAGCAGCAGCTTCGGATTGCCCACGATGGCCCGTGCGATGGCCACCCGCTGGCACTGTCCGCCGGACAGCTGGTCCGGCCGGTGCTCCACCCGGTCGGAAAGCCCCACTGTCTCCAGCGCGGCCCGGGCCCGTTCCAGCCGTTCCGCCTTCTTCACCCCGCCGTACAGCAGGGGCAGCGCCACGTTTTCCAGCGCCGTCAGCTTCGGCAGCAGATTAAAGCTCTGGAACACGAAGCCCAGCTCCTTGTTCCGCACCTCCGCCAGCTGCTTGTTGTTGCAGGTGGTCACGTCCCGCCCGCCCAGCAGATAGCTGCCGCTGGTGGGCACGTCCAGACACCCGATCAGGTTCATCAGCGTGGTCTTGCCGCTGCCGGAGGGACCCATGATAGCCAGGTATTCCCCCTCCTCCACGTCAAGGTTCACGTTTTTCAGGATATGTGCCACGGACTTTCCCATGGGGTAGTCCTTGCATATATCGCGCATTTCCAAAATCATGCTCAGCCCTCCATCGGCGGAATGACCGCTGACGCGGAGGCGGCCTCGCCGCCGGGAATCACGGCTGCGGTGCTGCCGTCGTCCGTGACGGTGTCGTTCTCAGCGGGCATATCGCCGCCATCCATGCCGTCCATGGGCACGTTTTCGTCGATTTTTTCACCGCCGCCCTCGGGGTATACCTCGCCGCCGCCGGCGCTGGGGTCAAAGGTGGCGTCGTCATAGGTGATGCACGTCATGCCCGCCTTCAGGCTGTCGTCGGGATAGGCGATATAGTCCTCTGCCGTCAGGCCGTCCGTCACGGGATAGGTGTCCGTCTCCGTGTTGTACTCGCCCAGGGTGATGCTCCGCTTCTCCAGCTTGCCCTTGCTGTTCTGAGCCCACACCCAGGGCTTGCCCTCGGCGTCGTTGATGAAGTAGCTGGGCAGGTTGATCAGGCTCTCGTCCTGGGTGTCCTCCTGACCGTAGTCCGGCTCTATGTACACGTGCTGGCCCATCAGCAGGCCCTCGCCGCCGCCGTCCAGCGTCACATAGAAGGGATACTTGCTGGACATGGCCGTGTCGCTGTCGCCGTAGTCGCTGCGGCTCTGCTGGGCGTTGTTCCAGTCGATGGAGCTGATGCTGCCCTTCCACGTCTGGTCGCTGACCCGGGAACGGATGACAACCGCCGTGCCCTCGGTCAGCACGCTGGCGTTGTTCTCATTCACATAGCCCTTGATGCGGAAGCCGCCCGTCTCCACGATGGTCATGAACGGCAGGGCGTTGCCGGAGTTGTCCGTGCCGCCGTCCGGGTTCAGGGACTGCACCTCGCCGTCCACCGGGGACTTGACGGTGCTGTCGGCGGTGTTGGCCTTCAGCTTCTCAATGTCCTTTTTCTTGGTGGCGATGTTGGCCTTCGTCTCCAGCACCTTCACGTTCTGCTCCCGCAGATCCAGGGCGTACTGCCGCTTGGTGGCGTCGTCATAGGTGCTGTCCATCAGCTTCTGTATACGCTCCAGCTCCGCCTGCTGGTCCTCCAGCGTGGCGTTCAGCTGCTCCAGCTCCAGCTGGGCCATCTCCAGGTCGGTGCGGATCTGGCTGAGGTCATAGGTCAGCAGCACGTCGCCCTTTTTCACGCTGTCGCCCACCTTCACCTTGATGGTGTCGATGGTCATGGCGTCGTTTTTCTTGATGGTCGTTTCGCCCAGGGGACTGACGATGCCCGCGAACCGGTCCGCCAGACCCACGGACCCCAGCCCGCAGATCATGGACACCGACTGCACGGAGGCCTCGCCCTCCACTGCGCCGCAGCCGGACACACAGCCCAGCAGCATCACCAGCGCCAGTACAAAAGCCGCTTTTTTCATGTTGTGTTCTCCTTTTTCCTTCCCGCGCGCCCGCGGGATGATTTGCCTATTTACTTAGACGGCAGAAATTGTCATTCCGTTCCGCCGCTGCCCCCAACAATATCATATCATGCGCCTGGCCCTCAAAATGTGAACAAATCGTGAACACACGCTTAAGACCTTACTAAGGTTCCGTATCAAAACGGTGGCAAAACGCCCCGCGGAATATTGACAGCGTGCGGGGGAGTGTCCTATTATTATGGTGTTCCGTGTCCACCCCGGATATCTTACCGGTGTACGGGCGCCTTTCGGCGGACACGGCCCGCGTACGATACCACCGGCAGGAGGTTTTGCCATGAACAAAAAACGTATCCGCCAGATGGACCTGGCCCTGCGCCGCCGCCTTTCCGACCGTCCCGCCGCGGACTATTTTGCCCCCGGGGACGCCCTGCTCCGCGCCCTCGAGACCGAGGGCTATATGCAGCGCTTTGCCGGGCTGTTCAGCGGCGCGCGCCTCCGCTGCGCCGACGTGCTGGCCCTCTGCCGCCCGGAGCTGGAGACGCTGTGCCCCGGCGAACCGTCCGAGGGCTGGCTGGCCTATGCCTACGACTATGCCCGCCGCCTGCTCTACCCGGAAAAGACCGATGCGGAGCCCTTCGCCCCCGGTGCGGTGTTCCTGCTGTCGGTGCTGCAGGTGCTGTTTGCCGCCGAGGCGGAGCTGCTGCCCCACGACCCGGCCTGGACCTTCGATTTCCTGACCGATGATGAGCTGGCCGGCAGTCCCTGTGCCCCGTCCTATCAGCGCTTCCTGCGCCTGTGGAGGCGGGAGTTCGTCTATGAGCTGATGCGTTTGGGCCTGGAGGTCACGCCCTACCGCACCCTTGAGCATATCGCCGGCGTCCACCACATCGCCGTCACCGCCGCCCGCGCCCTGCGGAAAAGCGGCGTGGCCGTGGACGTGGCCCTGGTCTCCGGCGCCGCCGCCGGCCACGATCTGGGCAAGTTCGGCTGCCGCCCCGGCGAGCGCGTGCCCTACCTGCACTATTTCTACACCGACCAGTGGTTCCGCCGCCGCCGGATGACCGATATCGGCCACGTGGCCGCCAACCACTCCGTCTGGGACCTGGAGCCCGACTACCTCTCCGTGGAGGCGCTGCTGCTGATCTACGCCGACTTCCGCGTCAAGCAGCTCCACGATGCGCAGGGCCGGGAGATCACACGTATCTCCACCCTGGCTCAGGCCTTTCAGGTGATCCTGGATAAGCTGGATGACGTGGACGGCGAGAAGCAGAAGCGCTATACCCGGGTCTACGCCCGGCTGGAGGACTTTGAGCAGTTCATGGTCAGCCGCGGCGTGGATGTCACCATGTCCGGCGGCGATACGCCCCCTCTGCCGGAGAAGCACACCGCCCTTATGACCGACGACGAGGCCCTCCGCGCCCTGACGCTCCGCTGCGTGGGCCACAATATGGAGCTGATGCACCGCCTCACCGATCAGCGCAGCTTCGCCCGTCTGCTGGAGGAGGCCCGCGGCGAGACGGATTGGCGCCGTCTCCGCGCTTATCTGGCGGTGATGGAGTCCTACTCCCTCTATCTGCATATCCCACAGAAGGTCCAGACCCTGACGTTCCTCTACGAGCTGCTGATGCACCGCGAGGGCGATATCCGCCGTCAGGCGGCGGCACTGCTGGGCGAGATCATCGCCGGCTTCCACGCCGGCTACGCCAAGGAGCGCCCCGCCGACATCCGTCCGGACCCCCGGGCCATCACCGACGTGGACCAGTGGAGACTCTATCTGGACAAGATACTGTATCCCGACCATAAGCTCATGCCCCAGCACCGCCGCTGGATCGGCTATACCCTGAAATTCGCCGTCGGCTCTCTGCTGAGCCACTGCCCCGGCCGGGAGGAGCGCTTCCTGGCCCCGGTGTTCGCCTACTACCGCAGGCCGGAGGATCTGGACGACTACACCGCCTTCCAGCTGCTGGATACCGCCGCCGCTCTGCCGGATACGGCCTATACGGCCAGCCGCGCCCGGCAGATGACGGACTTTGCCGCCGCCCTGTCCCTGCGTAAGGACCTGACCATCCGCATGGCCGCCGTGCTGCTGCTGGACCGTCTCGCCCGCCTGTACCCGGAGGACGGCCGCGCGCTGGAGGCCGTGACAGCCGTCCCCGACGGCGACAGCGGCACCCTGCGCTATCTCAAGCAGGATGTGCTCTCTCAGGGCGCGCCCCTTCTTCTGCCGGAGGACGTGGTCTCCGAGATCTTCCTGGACAACCTGAAGACTGCAACCCCCTGGATCACCAAGCAGGGCAACCTGCGCCTGCTGACGGACTTTGCCCGCAGCGGCAAAAGCCCCGCCCTCCATATCGCCACCCACCTGTCCAATCTCATCAAGGTCAGCGACCGCGTCACCGTCCGCCACAGTGCCGGCAACGCCCTGCTGGCCCTGGCGCCCCGCCTGACGGCCGACCAGCGCAACGAGGTGGCGGTGGAGCTGTGCCGCGGCCTGGAGCTGGGCCAGCAGGAGTTCACCAAGTATATCCCCGATTACCTGGGCCGTTTTGCCCTGTGGCTGCCCCCGGCGGAGCTGGATGAGGTGCTGGACGACCTTCGCGTGAACCTCAGCTCCTCCGACAGCCGCGTTACCGCCTCCGTGCTGGATACCGTGGGCGTCATCTATGAGGCGTACGATGCCTATCGCTCCCGCTTCCCGGAGACGGACGACGCCTACCGCCGCCGCCGTGAACGGCTGCTGGGCCTGCTGATGCGGGGCCTCAGCGGCATTGACGGCGCCACCCGGCAGGAGGCCCTGTTCGTGTTGGGCCGCCGGGTCTTCGGCTCCGGAGAGCTGGGCCGCCACGAAAAGCGCCGCGCCTTTATGCTCACCCAGCGCAAGCTGCTCTCCGCCCAGGACGAATTCCCCGGCGAGGGCCTGACGTTCTACTACCGGGCCGCCATGCTGGGCAAGCTCTACCGCTTCATCACCGAGGAGCGCCTGTTCCACAAGGGCTTTGACTTCGGCGCGCCCCGCCCCGTGGCCTTCTTCCCCGGCACCTTCGACCCCTTCACCCTGTCCCACAAGGGCATCGTCCGGGCCATCCGCGACCAGGGCTTCGAGGTCCTGCTGGCCATTGACGAGTTCTCCTGGTCCAAAAAGACCCAGCCCTACCGCCTGCGCCGGCGCATCGCCGCCATGGCCGTGGCCGACGTGTTCCACGTCAGCATCTTCCCGGAGGACTTCCCGGTGAACATCGCCAACCCGGAGAACCTCCACGAGCTGCGCGCCGCCTTCCCGGGCCGCAGCGTGTCCATCGTGGTGGGCAGCGACGTGGTGCTCCACGCCTCGTCCTACAAAAAGTCCGTCACGCCGGACTCCATCCACACCTTCGACCACGTGGTCTTCCGCCGCACCGAGCCGGATGCCGAGCCGGCGGATTACAGCTGCATCACCGGCAAGGTGCTGGAGCTGACGCTCCCGCCCCAGCTGGAGGAGATCAGCTCCACCCGCATCCGCGAGGCGGTGGATGCCAACCGCGACATCTCCAACCTCATCGATCCCACGGTGCAGGAGTTCATCTATCGCCGCGGCCTGTACCTCCGCGAGCCCCAGGACAAGCCCGTTCTCCGCACCGAGGACCTGAGCTTCCTGCCCGCCTCGCCGGAGACGGCGGAGAAATTCCTCCGCACCATGCTCTCCGTGCCCACCGCCGCGGCGCTGCGGACGCAGATCGAGAGCCGCGGCGACGACGTGATGGTCTGCCGGGACACCGACGGCACCATTCTGGGCGCGGCCAGCTACGCCTGCCTGGACTCCGCCCGCCTCTTCGCCCGCCTGGGCGACCCGGCCCTCTCCGGCCTGGTCCGCCAGAACGCCGGCGGCCGCACCCTGCTCATCAGCGGGCTGTTCGTGCCCCGGGGCGAGCGCCAGAGCGACCTCTGCCAGCTGCTCATCACCGAGGTCCTGACCCTGGCCCTCAGCCGTGAGTTCACCTATGCCCTCTACCTTCCCCTGGAGGGCGCCGTCTCCGGCTACGGTCGCCAGCTGCTGACGCTCCAGGGCTTCGTCCCGGCTGGTGACAGCACGGACGCCCTGGCCGTGGATATGCGCTGCCCCATCGTCCTCAGCCGCAACGTGGACACCGCGGTGAAGGCGCCCTTCAGCTCCTCGCCCCGGGTGCTTGCCGCCATCGCCGCCGCCCACCGCCGCCTGCAGGCGGCGCTGACAAAGCTGCAGCCCGGCTCTCTGGTGCTCAGCCTGTCCGCCGGCGTCATCTACCACCGGCTGCTCCAGCGTATCACCGGCCGCAACGGCGTCCCCGCGGAGCCCACCACGCCCCGCGTCCTCGGCCCGGATATCTGCGTCCCCTACGGCAAGATCCTCCGCGGCGTGGCCGTGCCCAACACCGTCACCAAGACCCTGCGTACCGACAAGGTCTACGAGCCGGACCTCAGCACCTATTCCATCGAAGCCTACCCCGACTACTCGCCCCTGCCCGACCAGGTCCGCACCATCCACGCCTTCGCCCGCCCCGTCATTCTCGTGGACGATATGCTCCACGACGGCAAGCGCATCCGCCGCCTGGCCCCGCTGCTCACCGAGACGAACACCCCCGTGGACCAGGTGCTGGTGGGCTACCTCACCGGCATGGGCCGCGATCTGATGGAGCAGCTGGGCTACGACGTGGACGCCATCTACTACCTGCCCAACCTGCGCCTGCGCTTCGTCGAGTCCACGCTCTATCCCTTCATCGGCGGCGACACCGTCCGCCGCAGCGAGGCCCTGCCCGGCGGCCTTCAGCCCGCCGTCAACCGCATCCTGCCCTACGCCGCCCCCGAGTACACCGGCATGGACGATGAGACCGCCTGGGAGCTCTCCCTCTGCTGCCTCGAAAACGCCCGCGACATTCTTCTGGCCCTCGAGACCGAGTTCCGTTCCCTCTACGCCCGCAACCTCACCCTCAGCCGTCTCGGCGAAGCGGTCATCCTGCCCCTCTGCCCCGACAAGGGCGGCTGCATGACCTACGATCTCTCCCGCGCCGCCAGCACGTATCTTGAGGGAGATATAGAGCTCCTGAAACGTATGCGCCCTGCGAGATAATGCACCGTCTTTTCCGCCCTGCCATCGTCAAATCTCCTCGACGTACACACGGTACGCCTTCGTCGGTTTGTCATCGGCAGGACGCAAAATCCGGCACATTCTCTATTCCTCAAGGGGGGGCCTGCGCCTCCGCGCCTCGTCTTGATACAAAATCTGAACCTTTATCAAGACTATACGGCGCCGCCTCGTCATCGGCAGGACGCAAGATCCGGCACATTCTCTGCTCCTCAGGGGGCCTGCCGTGGCATGAAATTTGCGCGTCAGCACCCCGCCGGAGGCAAAAAGATAGAAACAGGAGAAGCTACTATGATCGATCTCAACGATACCGCCCTGCCGCGCATCCCGTCTAAGTGCCGCGTCACCCTGCTGGCTCTGGGCGATGTGGGCAGCACGCTGCTGACGGGCCTGCGGCTCATGGGCGGCGACGTGATAGACTCCATCGGCATCTGCGACGTGCGCCCCGGCGTCTCCGAGCGCTGGGAGTTCGAGCTGAACCAGATACAGTCCCCGGACGGTGCGGCGCTGCCCCCGGTGGACATCATCGCGCCGGAGCAGCTGTTCGACGGCGACGTGTTCCTGTTCTGCGCCTCCCGGATGATCCCGGATACCTCCGTTACGGCGGGGGATGTCCGCATGGCCCAGTACGGCCTGAACCGGGAGCTGGTGTCCGTCTACGCCCGCATGGCCCGGGACAGGCGGTACAGGGGCCTGTTCTGTGTGGTCAGCGACCCGGTGGACCCACTCTGCCGTGCCGTCCTGCGTGAAAGCGGCCTGTCCCCGGCCCAGGTCCGGGGCTTCGGTCTGGGCGTCATGCACGCCCGCGCCCTGTACTACGCCCGGAGGGACCCACGCTTCGCGTCCTACCTCACCGAGGGCCGCGCCTTCGGCCCCCACGGCGAGGACCTGGTGCTGGCCAACTCCATTGCGCACTACGACGACGCCCTCTCCCGTGAGTTGACGGAGAAGGTGGCCCACGCCAATCTGGAGATGCGTAAGCTGGGCTACAAGCCCTATGTGGCCCCGGCCCTGTCCTCCGGCGCGCTGAGCCTGCTGGCCCTGCTGCGGGGGCAGTGGCATTATTCCTCCGTCTACGACGGCCAGGTGTTCATGGGATGCCGCAATCGTCTGACCCCCGCCGGCATCGAGACGGAGCCGCTGACCCTGCCGCCCGCCCTGCAAAAGCGTCTGGACGAGACGCGGGCAAAGCTGAACGCCATAGAATAACGGAAACGGAGGTATCCGCCATGCTCACCGTTCTGCTCCCCGAAAACGACCGCAGCCCCGCCCTGCGGGACCTGCTGGCGCCCCTGCTGCCCCCGGGCAGCGATATCCGCGACCCCGATGACGGGCTGGAGGACCTGGCCGGCCGCCGTTTGCTGTTCGCTGTGGCGCTGGACGAGGGCGGCTGCAATATGGCCTATTACCGTATGCTCTCCCGCCTGCGCCGCAGCACAGACCTGCTCTCCGACAGTATCGGCGCGTGCATCGTCACCGGCGTGGGCGAGTTCTACACCAAGGACGTGGCCCGGGACATGGTCTTCGCCGCCAACCAGGCGGGCTGCGGCTTCCTCGGCCGCCCGCTGGTGGAGGCCACCGGTTCCCTGCGGAATTTCCGCACCCAGGCCCAGATCGGCGGTACCGATGAGGTCACGGCCTTCCATGCCGCTGTGGCGGAGCTGCTCTCCCGCCTGAACGGCTGGGAAAAGCCCGCCCCCATCCGCCATGTGCTGGCTCTCCACGCCTCCCAGCGCGCCACGTCCAACACCCTGGCCCTGTGGGAGCTGGTGAAGGCCGGCCTTCCGTCGGACCTCGGCGTGCAGGAGATCTGCCTCCGCAACGGCACCATGGCCGACTGCAACGGGTGCAGCTATACCGCCTGTCTCCACTTCGGCGAGCAGGGCGGCTGCTTCTACGGCGGCCCCATGGTGGACGAGGTCTATCCCGCCGTGCGGAAATGCGACGCCCTGGTCATGCTCTGCGCCAACTACAACGACGCCCTGGCTGCCAACCTGACCGCCTGCGTCAACCGGCTCACGGCCCTGTTCCGCCAGACCCGTATGTACGACAAGCGGCTCTTCGGCCTGATCGTCTCCGGCTACTCCGGCGGCGACCTGCTGGCCCGCCAGCTGATCTCCGCCCTGAATATGAACAAGTCCTTCTACCTTCCGCCCCGCTTCTCCCTGCTGGAAACGGCCAATGAGCGCGGCAGCCTTGTGAAGCTGCCGGGTATCGAGGCGCAGGCGGCGGCCTTCGCCCGGCACATCGCGGAGAGCTGAATAACCCCGCCGCAAACCGGGGAAAATACTTCCATCAATCAAAAGGAGGTGTGTTCCATGCAGGCAATGGTGTTGGAAAAGGCGTGCATCCAGTGCGGACTGTGCGCGGGGCTGTGCCCGGAGGTGTTCGAGCTGAACAGCGGCGAGCCCGCCCGGGTGACGGTGGACCCTATCCCGGACGCGCAGAAGATCGGCGTGCAGGAGGCGGCGGACAGCTGTCCCGTGGCCGCCATTCAGGTAACGGCGTAAAAATCCCCGAAAATGCCGCAAAAACCACTTTACAACGGTGATTTTCTGTGGTATCATCTCAAAGTACGCGCTAAGCGCGTCCGACCCCTGCCTTAGCCCTGCGGAGCGTTCCATCTCTCCCATGGCCCAGGCTGCGGGCGTATTTCAAGAAAGGTGGAAACACAACCATGATGCTGAAAGACCAGAAGACCTCTATCATCGAGGCCAATCGCACCCACGAGACCGACACCGGCTCCCCCGAGGTCCAGGTGGCCATTCTCACCGAGCGTATCAACCAGCTGACCGCGCACCTGAAGGTCCATCCCCATGACTTCCACAGCCGCCGCGGTATGCAGATGATGATCGGTAAGCGCCGTCGTCTGCTGGACTACCTGGCCAAGAAGGACATCGAGCGTTATCGTGCCCTGATCGCCAAGCTGGGTCTGCGTAAGTAAGTTGAAACAGGGTGATGTGCGCTTGCGCATCACCCTTCTTTCACATTCTGCGCCGTGTACAAATTGACCATTAGCAGTTGAAAATGCGCCGAAATTCAGGGTTTCGGAGCGTTTTCAAGTGCTAACGGCGATAGGTCGCGGGCAGAATGCCATTTCACAAAAAAGGAGAAACGATATGTCAACGATCATCACCAAGCGCCAGTTCCCCCACTATCACAAATACACCATGGACCTGGCCGGCCGTCCCCTGACGCTGGAGGTCGGCAAGCTGGCCGAGCTGGCCAACGCCGCCGTCATGGTGGGCTATGGCGACACCCGCGTCCTCTGCTGCGTCACCGCCGCCCCCCGTCCCCGCGACGGCATCGACTTCTTCCCCCTGTCCGTGGACTTTGAGGAGAAGATGTACGCCGTGGGCCGCATCCCCGGCAGCTTCAACCGCCGCGAGGGCCGTCCCGGCGAGAAGGGCATCCTGACCTCCCGCGTCATCGACCGCCCCATCCGCCCCCTGTTCCCCTATGACTTCCGCAACGACGTGTCCGTCATGTGCACCGTCATGGCCGTGGACCACGACTGCTCCCCCGAGATCGCCGCGCTGATCGGCACCTCCGCCGCCCTGGCCATCTCCGACATTCCCTGGAACGGCCCCGTGGCCGCCCTGAAGGTGGGTCTGGTGGACGGCAAGTTGGTCTTCAACCCCGACAGCGAGCAGCGCAAGGTCAGCGACCTGGACGTGACCGTCGTCTCCACCGGCAAGAAGGTCGTCATGATCGAGGCCGGCGCCAACGAGGTCCCCAACGATGTCATGTTCGAGGCCATCAAGCAGGCCCACGAGGAGAACCAGAAGCAGATCGCCCTCATCAACCAGATGGTGCAGGAGATCGGCAAGCCCAAGTTCGAGTATCCCCACGCCGACTTCAACTACGAGTTGTTCAACAAGATCACCGCCGACTTCATGGACGAGGCCAAGGCCGCCATGGACACCGATGACAAGAACGTCCGCGAGCAGCGCTGGAACGCCATGATCGAGAAGTGGCACGAGAAGTACCTGGAAGAGTACCCCAACATGGACCAGTACCTGGAGGAGATCACCTACAAGTTCCAGAAGATGATCGTCAAGAAGTGGCTGCTGGAGGGTCACCGTGTGGATGGCCGCCAGAAGAACGAGATCCGTCCCCTGGACGCCGAGGTGGGCGTGCTGCCCCGCGTTCACGGCTCCGGCCTGTTCACCCGCGGCCAGACGCAGGTGCTGTCCGTCTGCACGCTGGATACCCTCTCCGCCAACCAGAAGCTGGACACCATCTGGGAGGAGACCGAGAAGCGCTATATGCACCACTACAACTTCCCCGGCTACTCCGTCGGTGAGGCCAAGCCTGCCCGCAGCCCCGGCCGCCGCGAGATCGGCCACGGCGCGCTGGCCGAGCGCGCCCTGCTGCCCGTCATTCCTCCCGTGGAGGAGTTCCCCTACGCCATCCGCGTGGTCAGCGAGGTCGTGTCCTCCAACGGCTCCACGTCCCAGGGCTCCATCTGCGGCAGCACCCTGGCCCTCATGGACGCCGGCGTGCCCATCAAGGCCCCTGTGGCCGGCATCTCCTGCGGCCTGATCCAGGATGACGACGGCTCCTTCACCACCTTCATCGACATCCAGGGCGTGGAGGACTTCCACGGCGAGATGGACTTCAAGGTGGCCGGCACCAAGAAGGGCATCACCGCCATCCAGATGGACCTGAAGAACGACGGTCTGACCATGGAGATCATCAAGAACGCGCTGGACATCACCTATGACGCCCGCTGCCAGATCCTGGACCAGGTCATGCTGCCCTGCATCGCCGAGCCCCGCGCCGAGGTCAGCAAGTACGCCCCCAAGATGGTCACCATGCACATCGACCCGGATAAGATCCGCGACGTCATCGGCAAGGGCGGCTCCGTCATCCAGAAGATCGTGGCCGAGTCCGGCGCCAAGATCGACATCGACGATGACGGCACCATTCACATCGCCTCCCCCGATGCCGAGAGCTGCGAAAAGGCCAAGAAGTGCATCGACGACATCGTCTTCGTGCCCGAGGTGGGCCAGCTGTACTACGGCCGCGTCGTGCGCCTGATGACCTTCGGCGCCTTCGTGGAGCTGGCCCCCGGCAAGGACGGTCTGGTCCATATCTCCAAGCTGGCCGACAAGCGCATCGAGAAGGTGGAGGACGCCTGCAAGATCGGCGACATGATGTGGGTCAAGGTCACCGAGATCGACGAGAAGGGCCGCGTGAACCTGAGCCACAAGGACGCCATGAAGGAGATCGCCGCCAAGGAAGCCGCCGGCGAGCCCATCAAGTAAAGCATCGTTTTTTATATCCCCCGGTCCGCCGGGGGATATTTCTTTTTCCCGCCGCCTGTGGTATACTGAAAAAAACACCCTGCAAGGAGGTCCCGACTATGTCCGACACCATCGCCGCCATCGCCACGCCCGGACAGCCCAGCGCCATCGGTATCCTGCGCCTGTCCGGCCCGGATACCTGTGCCGCGCTGGACGCGGTGTTCCGCGCCAAAAACGGCAGGCCCGCCGCGCAGCAGCGCCCCCGCGCCATGGTGCTGGGCGAGCTGCTGGACGAGACGGGGCAGGTCATCGACAGCGTGCTGTGCGTCCATTTCCCCGCGCCCCACAGCTATACCGGCGAGGACTGCGCCGAGCTTCACTGCCACGGCAGCCCCATCGTGCTGGACACGGGCCTCCGCGCCCTGTTTGCCGCCGGCTGCCGCCAGGCCGGTCCCGGCGAGTTCACCAAGCGGGCCTTCCTCAACGGGCAGCTGGACCTGCTCCAGGCGGAGTCCGTGGCGGACCTGATCGACGCCGAGACGGCCCAGCAGGCCCACAACGCCGTCTGCCAGCTGGACGGCGCGCTGAGCCGCACCGTGGCGCGTATCTACGACGGCCTCATGGACATGGCCGCCCGGTTCTACGCCGTGGTGGACTATCCGGACGAGGACATCGAGGATCTCCAACGCGAGCAGATGCTGGACACCCTGCGCCGGGCCCAGAACGATCTGGAAGCGCTGGTGGCCGGGTTCTCCCGCGGCCGCCTGCTGAAGCTGGGCGTGCCCACGGTGCTGCTGGGCAAGCCTAACGCCGGCAAATCCTCTCTGCTGAACGCCCTCCTGGGCTATGACCGGGCTATCGTCACCGACATCGCCGGCACCACCCGCGACACGGTGGAGGAAAAGGTCACCGTGGGCGGCGTGCTCCTGCGGCTCATCGACACGGCGGGCATCCGCGACGGCGGCGACGCCGTGGAGACCATGGGTGTGGAGCGCAGCCGCGCCGCCGCGAAGCAGGCATCTCTGGCCCTGCTGGTGCTGGACGGCTCCCGGGAGCTGACGGCGGAGGACGAGGCCGCCATCGCCCTGGCCAACACCGTCCCCCACCTGATCGTGGCCGTCAATAAATCCGACCTGCCCCGGGCGCTGGACGTCGGCGCCCTGGCGGACCGCTTCGACAACGTGCTGTCCGTCTCCGCCGCCACCGGCGCGGGACTGGACACGCTGACCGACGCCATCGCGGCGCAGTTCCCGTCGGGCGAGACTGCCGGCGGCGCGCTGCTGACCAACGCCCGTCAGGCCGACGCCGCCAACCGAGCCCTCTCCGCCGTGGCCGAGGCCCGCGGCGCCCTCCGTATCGGCATGACCCCCGACGTGGTGCTCACCGACTGCGAGGCGGCGCTGGCCGCGCTGGGTGAGCTGAACGGCAAACAGGTCCGCGACGATCTGGTGGACACCATCTTCTCCCGCTTCTGCGTGGGGAAATAGGCGGTAGGCTAATATTCCGTATTATTTACAATTTGGCTCTTTTCCTGCGGCGGTTTTCATGCTATGATAGCGGGGAAATATCACTCCCAAGGAGGTTTATCCCATGCGCGAATATGTCATTATGACCGACAGCTGCTGCGACCTGACCGACCACATGGCCAAGGAGCTGGAGCTGACCGTGGTGCCCCTGACCGTCCACATCGATGGGCACGATTACCCCAACCTGCTGGACGGCAGCGCCATCAGCTTCGAGGATTTCTACGGCAAGATCCGCGGCGGCGTGCTGGCCACCACCTCCGCCGCCAACGTAGGCCAGTTTCAGGAGGCCATGCGCCCCATTCTGGCTGCCGGCAAGGACATCGTCAGCATCAACTTCTCCAGCGCCCTCTCCACCACCTACCAAAGTGCGTGCATCGCCGCCCAGGACATGAAGGAGGAGTTCCCCGATGCCAACATCTATGTGGTGGACTCTCTCTCCGCCTCTCTGGGCCAGGGCCTGCTGCTCTATCTGACCGTCCAGAAGAAGCGCGAGGGCCTCTCCGCTCAGGAGCTGGTGCAGTGGGTGGAGGACAACAAGCTCCACATCGACCACTGGTTCACCGTGGACGACCTGAACTACCTGAAGATGGGCGGCCGTCTCAGCGCCGGCGCCGCGTTCTTCGGCTCCATGCTCTCCATCAAGCCCGTCATGCATACCTCCGACGAGGGCAAGCTGGTCCCCGTCAGCAAGGTCCACGGCCGTAAGGCCAGCCTGAAGGCCCTCATCGACAAGATCGCCGAGCTGGGCATCGAGCCCAGTGAGCAGGTCATGTTCATCTGCCATGCCGACTGCGAGGTGGAGGCCCGCGCCGTGGCCGAGGAGATGAAGGCCCGCTACGGCGTCAAGGAGGTCTACATCAACTACATCGGGCCTGTGATCGGCAGCCACACAGGGCCGAATACCATGGGCATATTCTTCGTAGGCACCAAGAGATAACGGCGCGTCTTTTGCGCCCTGCCATCGTCAAACCTCCTCGACGTACACAAAGTACGCCGTCGTCGGTTTGCCATCGGCAGGACACAAAATCCGACATCGATGGAGCGCCTCGTCCTGGCACAAGATCCATTGCCGTTAGAGGTTTGCCATCGGCAGGACGCAAAATCCAACGCCGTTGGAGCGCCTCGTCTTGGCGCAAGATCCATTGCCGTTAGAGGCTTGCCATCGGCAGGACGCAAGATCCGACGTCGATGGGGCGCCTCGCCCTGGCACAAGATCCATTGCCGTTAGAGGTTTGTCATCGGCGGGACACAAGCTCCGTCGCCGCTGGCGGTGTACGGTGCATTTCAACTTTGCGGGAGGTCATCCTATGGACTGGCTGGAACTCAAGATCGACACGAGCCACGCGGGCTTGGACGCGGTGACGGACATGCTGGAGCAGCAGGGGGTCACCGGCGTGATGATCGATGACGAGGCGGACTTTCAGAGCTTTCTGGAGAACAACCGCCAATACTGGGATTATGTGGATGACGACCTGCTGGCACAGAAGAAGGGCGTCAGCCGCGTGACGTTCTATCTGGAACGGAACGAGGATGCCTACGGCACCGTGGCCGCCGTGCGTATGGCCATGTCGGCGCTGAAAAAGGAGCACCCGGAGTACGCGCCCCTGCTGCTGACCATGGCCGACGTGGCCGACGAGGACTGGGAGAACAACTGGAAGCAGTTTTACAAGCCCATGGAGATCGGCAGCCGCCTGCTGGTGGTGCCGGAGTGGGAGGAGGCCGCCGACCCCACGCGGGTGAAGCTGGTGCTGAACCCCGGTCTGACCTTCGGCACCGGCAGCCACGCCACCACCCGCCTGTGCCTGCAGGCGCTGGATACCCACATTCACGGCGGCGAGCGTGTCCTGGACTTGGGCTGCGGCAGCGGCATCCTGTCCATCGCGGCGCTGCGCCTGGGCGCGGAGAGCGCCTTCGCCTGCGACATCGACGAGAAATGCGTGGACGTGGCCTATGAGAACGCCGCCCTGAACGGCATTGGAAAGGACCGCTACACCGTCCGCTGGGGCGATGTGCTCACCGACGCCGCCCTGCGGCAGGAGATGGGCGCCGGCTATGATATCGTGGTGGCCAACATCGTGGCGGATGTCATCATGGGCCTCAGCCCCCACGTCCGTCCCTTCCTGAAGCCCGGCGGCCTGTTCCTCTGCTCCGGTATCATCGACGACCGGGCGGCGGAGGTGCTGGAAAAGCTGAAGGCCGACGGCTGGGATGTGTTCGAGCAGCGCAGCAGCGAGGGCTGGTTCAGCTATCTCTGCAAATAACGCTAAGAAAAAGGCCGGCGCGGAACTGCCGTCCCGGCCATTACAGCACACCTGCCGCATCTCTGTGGGTAACGACAAAAAAAGACCGGCCCGGGCCGGTCTTTTTTTGTGCTTCGTCCGTCCGCGCCGCCGGGAACGGGAGAATTCACGGAATGTACTTTTCTTTTTCCTGAAAAGTTGCTATACTGAAAGCGAACATAACATATAGCGAACGCGAATGTATACAGCAAAAGCAACGGAAAGTAAACGAAAGTAAAGGAGAAAACCGAAGCCATGATGAAGCGAATTCTGCGCCTGACGGCGTTTTTGCTGGGGTTGACGCTGCTGCTGTCCGCCTGCGGCAATACAAAAGGTAAAGAGATGGTGGACGCCTCCACCCAGACCGCCCCGCCCGTAGAAGGCGTCACCGCCCTGGCCCTGTGCGACGGCGATGTGACCCTCCGTTTTGAAAAGGACGAAACCGGCGCCTGGACCTGGTTTGACGACCCCGCCTTCCCCCTGGACCAGACGGCGCTGGAGGACCTGCTGGCCCTGCCCGCCGCCCTGGACAGCGGCGAAACGGTGGCCGATGTGCAGGAGCTGGCCGTCTATGGCCTGGAGGCTCCCAAGAAGTACATCACCGTCACCTCCGACGGCGTGGACGTCGTCTATTATCTCGGCGACCAGGCCGCGGATGGCCGTTGGTACGTGCTCACCCCTGCCGGTACGGTGCGCTATACCTCTGACGAAAATAAGATGCTGCTCAGCCGCAGCATCTACGCCATGGCGGTCCTGCCCGTTCTGCCGGTCATCGAGCCGGACAGGCTGGTCAGCGTAAGTCTGCTGCGCGCCGACGGCACCGCCGCCGTCTCCTTCTACACCGCCGAGGACGGTACCCGCCGCAGCGCCAACCGGGACGTCACGGAAAAGACCGCCGCCCTGGCTGATGAGATCGCTGCCCTGACGCTCACCGCCTGCGTGGACTACGACCCGGCGGAGGGTGCGGCCGCCGTCTGCGGCCTGGACACGCCGGAGGTCACGCTGACGGTGAACTACCTGGCTGACAACAGCGCCGAGCGGACGCTGATCCTTGCCGTCGGCCTGTCCACCGGCGACGGCGGCCGCTATGTGGCCCTGGACGGCGACACCACCATCTACCGGATGGAGGAGTCGTCCCTGACCCAGATCCTGACCCTGTCCGAGACGGGGCTGTAAGCCATGAAAAGGGAGGCGCGGCTATGCGTATACTGATCGTGGAGGATGAAAAGCGCCTGGCGGGCACCCTGCAGGACCTGCTGCGCCGCCAGGGCTATACCGCCGACGTGTGTTATGACGGCATCTCCGGCCTGGACAACGCCCGCAGCGATATCTACGACCTGCTGGTGCTGGACGCCATGCTTCCCGGCATGGATGGCTTCGCCCTGCTGCGCCAGCTGCGCGGCGGCGGCAGCCGCCTGCCGGTGCTGATGCTCACCGCCCGCAGTGAGCTGAATGACCGCGTCCGCGGCCTGGATGCCGGTGCGGACTACTATCTGACTAAGCCCTTCGAGCCGGAGGAGCTGCTTGCCTGTATCCGGTCCCTGCTGCGCCGTGGCGGTGAGGACGCCGCTGCCGACCCGGAGGTGACGGCCTTCGGCGACCTGACGCTGCACATGGGCACATTCCTGCTGGAATGCGGCCCGCGAAGCGTCCGCCTCAGCCGCCGGGAGTACGACCTGATGGAGCTGCTGATGCGGAACGGCAGTCAGATCGTCTCCAAGGAGCAGCTGATCCTGAAGGTCTGGGGCTACGACTCCGCCGCCGAGGACAACAACGTGGAGGTCTATATCTCCTTCCTTCGCCGCAAGCTCACCCATCTGCAATCCACTGTGAAGATCAAGACCCTCCGTATGGTGGGTTATTGTCTGGAGGTGGAGGCATGATCCGGCACCTTCGCTGGAAGGTGGTGGCCACCAATATGCTGCTGATCTCGCTGGTGCTGCTGGCGGTGTTCGCGGCGGTGTACTTCATCTCCCGGGGCAACTATCACAAGAATGTGCAGCAGCAGCTGTACCAGGCGCTGGAGCAGGGCGACTATGGCCGCAGCCAGCCCGGCATGGACAGCATCCCCTGCTTTGTGGCCGAGGTCTATGGCAGCGGCACCGTCCGCGTGGCCGGCAACAGCTACTATGACCTCAGCGACGAGACCCGTATGGCGGAGATCGTCACTGCCGCCCTGGCGGCGGACGAGGACGCCGGCACGTTGGACGAATTTCATCTGCGCTATCTGCGCCAGCGGGGCTACACCACTACTGCCATTGCGTTTACCGATACCTATCTGGAATACACCTCCCTGCACACACTGCTGAAGGCCTGCTCTCTGGTGGGCTGCGGCGCACTGGTGGTGCTGTTTCTGTGCAGCTATCTGCTCTCCGGTGTGGTTACCAAGCCTGTAGGTGCCGCCTGGGCCCAGCAGGAGCAGTTCCTCTCCGACGCCAGCCATGAGCTGAAGACCCCTCTGACGGTCATCCTTTCCTCCGCCGAGCTGCTGGAGCAGAGCGCTTCGCCGGAGCAGGCGGTCTACGTGGACAATATCCGGGCGGAGGGCCGCCGCATGAAGGCCCTGGTGGAGGATATGCTCACCCTCTTCCGCGCCCAGAAGAACGCCGGCAGCCCGCCGGACACCGTCACCGACCTGTCGGAGGCGGCGGTGACCGCCGCCCTGCGGTTTGAGCCGGTGGCCTTTGAGGCCGGCCATGTGCTGGATTACGATATTGCGCCGTCTCTTCCTGTCCGGGGCGACGGCGCCAAGCTGGGTCAGGCCCTGGCGGTGCTGCTGGATAACGCCGTCAAATACGCCGCACCCGGTACGCCCATCCGCCTGACCGCCGTTCGGCAGGGCAGCCGCGCTGTGGTGTCCGTGACCGATCAGGGGCCGGATATCCCTTCGGACAAGCTCCCCCGCATTTTTGACCGCTTTTACCGCGCCGACGACGCCCGTACCGACGGCGACAGCTTCGGCCTGGGCCTGCCCATTGCCAAAGCCATCGTGGACGCCCACCGGGGCGTCCTCCGCTGTGACAGCGGCGGCGGCGTGACCACCTTCAGTATCTCCCTGCCCCTGACGGCAGGGAAGCAGGAGAGAGGCACAGACCATGTTTGATACCCTTATCCGGGGCGGCGCCGTTGTTGACGGCACGGGCCGCCCCGCATTTGCGGCCGATGTGGCCGTTTCCGGCGGCAGGATCGCCGCCATCGGCGATCTGTCCGCAGCGTCCGCCGCTCATGTAATCGACGCCGCCGGCAGGACCGTTACCCCCGGCTTTATTGACATCCATCGCCACGCCGACGCGGCGCTGTTCCGCCCGGGTTTCGGCGCGGCGGAGCTGTGTCAGGGCCTTACCACCATCATCAACGGCAACTGCGGCCTCAGCGCCGCCCCCTTCGGCCCCGCCCATGGCGATGCCATCCGGGACTACCTGCGCCCCATCACCGGCGCTCTCCCGCCAGAGCTGGTGACGGAAACCCTCTCCGGCTATTTCGCCTCTGTGCCGAATATCCCCGTCCATGTGGGTATGCTGGCCGGTGCCGGCGTCCTTCGGGCGGACGCGGCCGGCTACGAGCTGGAGCACCTGGAGGACCGCCACTACCGCGCCCTGCACCGCGCCCTGGAGCGGGCCCTGGCCGATGGCGCGCTGGGCGTTTCTCTGGGCCTGGGTTACGCCCCGGAGTGCTTCTATACCACGGCGGAGCTGATCCGTGCGCTCTCACCCATCGCGGGGCAGGATATCCCCCTCACCGTCCATATGCGGCAGGAGGGCGCGGGCGTCTGCGATTCCATCGAGGAGATGCTGCTGGTGGCCCGGGCGCTGCGGGTCCCTCTGCATATCAGCCACCTGAAGGCCATGGGCCGGGACAACTGGGGCAAAAAAATACCCCGGGCCCTGGAGCTGCTGCACCGGGCGAAGGAAGAGGGGCTGGATGTGGGCTGCGACGTGTACCCCTACACCGCCGGCTCCACCCAGCTGCTGCATATCCTGCCGCCGGAGTTTCTGGAGGGCGGCATGGACGCCGTTGTCCGCCGCCTGGCCGACCCTCACGAACGCGAGACGCTGGCTCACCGTATTGAAGACGGCAGCGGGTTTGACGACATTGCCAAGCTGGCCGGCTGGGACGGCATCTTCCTCAGCAGTCTTCACTGCCCGGAGGATGCGCCGCTGCTGGGCAAAAGCATTGCCCAGGAGGCCGCCATGGAGCACAAATCCCCGCTGGACGCCTGCTGCGACCTGCTGATCCGCGAGCACTGCCAGGTGACTATGATCGACTTCATGGCCGCGGAGGAAGACATCACCGCTATCCTCCGCGGTCCCCTCAGCTGCCTGATCTCTGACGCCACCTACCCCACCGAGGGGATGCCCCATCCACGGGTCTACGGCAGCTGTACCCGCCTGCTGCAGCACTTCGTCCGGGAACAGGGTGTGCTGACGCTGGAGCAGGGCGTTCACAAGCTGACCCAGGCCCCGGCACAGGCCCTTCGCCTTGCGGGTAAGGGCGTTATCGCCGTGGGTGCGGACGCGGACTTGTGTGTGTTCGACCCCGCCGCCCTCACCGAGCGCGGTACCTATCAGGACCCCTGCCAAACGGCCCTGGGTATGGACGCCGTGCTGGTGGCCGGCCGGCTGGCCGTGAAGAACGGAGAAATGACCGGCGTGAAGGCCGGGACCCTCATCCGCAAATAAAAAGATCTCCCCCGGTCGGGGGGAGATCTTTTTATTTCTTTTCGCTGCCGGACACGTTGGCCACGAACACGCACACCAGAATGATGACTACGCCAAGAGCCTGCCACAGGCTGAAATCCTCCTTCAGGAAGAGCACGCCCGCCAGCACCGATACCACCGTGGTCACGTTGGAGAACAGGGAACTCTCTGAGACCGTCAGGTGACTGTTGGCGAAGTTCAGCAGTCCGTAGGCCACGCCGGAGGACAGTATGCCCAGATACAGCACCGCCAGCCAGAAGCTGCCGCTTTGCGCCGGCGCGGTGATCAACTCGCTGCTTATCCCGCCGGCCTGTATCAGCGCCACCGGGATAAACGCCGCCATGCCCACCACAAACATCACATAGGTCATCTCAAAGGGGGTGAAGCGCTTGGCGGCATCGTGGCTCAGCCCATAGTACACCGTGTCGCTGAGCATGGTCAGCAGCAGGAACAGCAGGCCCAGCGCCGAGATCATCACCGCCCCGCCCACGGAGATCAGCGCTACGCCGCCGATCGCGCCCAGGGCGCACAGCACCTGCCGCCGGGTGACGCGCTCATGCAGAACCAGCACGTCCATCAGGATGCAGCACACCGGCACCGCCGCGATGATGGTCCCCGCCACAGCGGCGGAGGTGTACAGGATGCCATAGTTTTCGAAGATAAAGTACGCCACCGGCTGCACGATGCCCAGCAGAAGCAGCTTTCCCACTGGCTTTCCCTTCAGAGAGAAGGCGAACAGCGGCTTTCCGCGTACCTTGCCCACCAGAGCGTTCAGCGCGATGACCAGCGACATGGCCGCCACCGCCACCGTGAACCGGAAGGCCAGCAGCACTGTGGGCGCCGCTGTGGCCAGCGCCATTTTTGAGAACATAAAGCTCATGCCGAAGATGGTGGCCGCGGTCAGCGCCGCCAGCAGCGACAGGATATGCAGTTTTTTCTGGTCCATAGGCAATACCTCTTTCTCTTTAACGCCGGTATCATACCATACGCCGCATGAAATAGCAAGGAAAAGCGATCACCTCCCGTGCTGCGTCTGGGGCAAAAAGGGCGCCGCCCGAAGGGGGCGGCGTCCTTTCACCGGCACGTTGGGAGGGCGCGCCGGCATTCACCAATTTGAAGGGGAATAGGGAGAAAAATTAAGGATAGAAAACAAAGGGTGTTGGGTTACTTGTCCGTTGCCTTGGACACGATACCCGTAACCACCAGGACCGCCACCAGGCTGGCCAGAATGAGGTTCAGCACCATGCTCAGCGCCTCCTTTCGTTTGGGCTTCTTAACGTATCTTTAGCATAGCACAGAACAAGTGATTTGTAAAACGCATGATTATCATCAAAACCATGAAAAATACTTTGCAGCACATGGCGAGATATGCTATACTGAACCTGAAGGAGGTGTCCCCATGTCCGTCACCAAATACCAGATATACCTCAAGACCGTGGAGATGGGCAGCTTTACCGCCGCCGCCCGCGCCCTGAATTTCACCCAGTCCGGCGTCAGCCACGCCATCGGCTCGCTGGAGGAGGAGCTGGGCGTTACGCTGCTGGTCCGTAGCCACGGCGGTGTCACCCCCACGGCGGATGGCCGCGCCCTGGCACCATATTTTCAGGAGATGTGCGCCCTGTCCCACCGTCTGGAGCAGCACGCCGAGGACCTGCGGGGACTGGACACCGGCCTTATCCGCGTGGCCACCTTTACCAGTGTATCGGAAAAGTGGCTGCCCGGTATGCTCAAGACATTTCAGGAAAAGTACCCCCGCATCGAGTTCGAGCTTCTGCCCTCCAACTTCAACAACGAGATCTCCGACTGGGTCCTCCACGGTCAGGCGGACTGCGGCTTTATCTCCCTGCCTACCCCGGCGGAGAAGTATCTGGATTACTGGCTGCTCCAGCGGGACCAGTGGAAGGTCATCCTGCCCTGCGACCACCCGCTGGCGGGCCGCCAGCCTTTCCCACCGGAGGCCCTGGAGCAGTACCCCCTCATCCTGCTGGATGAGGGCGACGATTATGAGATCCAGGCCATTTTCGATCACTACAAGGTCCGGCCCCGGATCCAATACACCGTCCAGCAGGACCAGACGATCCTGGCCATGGTCTCCGGCGGCCTGGGTATCAGCGTCATGGAGGAGCTGATGCTCTACAAGTGCGCCTATCCGCTGGCTGCCAGCACCCTGCCCAAGGTGTTCCACCGGGACATCGGCATCTGTGTCAAGGACAAGAACGCCCTCTCCCACTCCACGCAGGCGTTCATCGACCACACCCGCCATTGGGTGCTGCAAAATTTCCCCGAGGGCTGGAACGCCCCCAAGCCCCATGAGCGATAAACGAAAAAGCGAAACCAAACGCTGTTCTCCGCCGTCAGTATTGGCAGAGGACGGCGTTTCGCTGTCCGCCGGAGGACGCTTCCGTCCTTCCGGAAACGGTAAAGTGCGCGGGGTCCTGCCCCGCGCCCGAAAGGAGTGCTTACATGATGAAAAAGATATCTGCATTGCTGCTGGCGCTGGTGATGGCGCTGGCTTTGGTGGCCTGCGGTCAGAAGGAAGACAACATCGGCGGCGAGAAAAAGGACGACCAGACGCAGACCGACGGTCAGTCCGTTGACCTGCGGGCGGCGTACGAGGCCGGTATCAAGCAGGTGCAGGAGGAGCTGGGCGATAACGCGCCCGTGCTGCTGGAGGAGACGGCTGTGGAGATCCTGAACAGCTACTACCCCGGTCTGGAGAACGCCAAGCTGAAGCAGTCCGTGTTCTTCATCTCGCCCACCGCCACCTCCTGCGAGGTGTCTATGGTGGAGGCGGAGAGCGCCGCCGACGCCGAGATCGTTCGCCAGAGCTTCCAGGCCCGCGTGGACGCCATGGCCGACGACACCACCTATCCCGAGGAGGCCGGTATGTGGAAGAACAACGCCACCGTTACCGTCAACGGCAACTATGTGGTGCTGGAGGTGCTGCCCGACGGCTGCACCGTGCCCGACGCATTTCTGGCAAAATTCTGATTTCCTATGGCGTTTCCCCTTTCTGTGTGCTATGATGGTCTGACCGATACACACAGAAAGGGGAGTGCCCGATGGAGGACGCTCAGATCATAGATCATTTTTTCCGCCGCGACCCGGAGGCCATCACCGCCGTACAGGAGAAATATGAAAAGCGCTGTCTGGCCGCCGCCGGACATATTCTGCCCGACCGCCGGGACGCGGAGGAGTGCGTCAGCGATGTGTGGCTCCGTTTGTGGAATGCTATTCCGCCGGAGCGCCCCCGCTCGCTGGCGGCGTACATTACCACCGTCACCCGCCGCCTGGCCCTGGACAAGTGCGACTATAACCGTGCCGCCCAGCGCCGCAGCGACCTGACTGTGGCCTTCGAGGAACTGGAGGGCTGCCTGCCCGCCGAGGACGGCGCGGTCCGCGCCCTGGAGCAGCAGGAGTTCCGCCGTGTGCTCAACGGCTTCCTGCGTAAGCTGACCCGGCAGAGCCGGACGTATTTCATCCGCCGTTACTGGTATGGCGAGAGCATCCGCGAGATCGCCGACAGCTGCGGCGCGGGCGAGGAGAAGGTAAAATCCTCTCTCTTCCGCACCCGTCAGCGCCTGCGTACCGTGCTGGAAAAGGAGGGGATGCTGTGAACGACAACAGAATGAAGCGCTGGATGGACGCCATCGATGACGACCTGCTGGAGGAGGCCCAGCGTCCCCTGCCCCGCGGCGGCGCGGCGCGCCATTGGGGTGCTCTGGCCGCGTGCTTCTGCGCCGCGGCCTTGGCCCTGGCCCTGTGGCAGCCCTGGTCCGCCGGTATCGGTGACAATACCGCCGGCGCGGACGCCGACTTCGACGCCATGGACAAGAGCTTTTCCGTCGCCATGCCGCCTGTGTCGGATGCCGAGCTGCTCTCTGCCTCTTTGGCCCTGCCGGAGGGCGCGTCTCTGACCTCCGGCTACCGGTGGCGTCAGGACGGCGAGGGCGCTGTCACCGGCGTGTCCTGTACCGTGCTGCTGGACGGCTATGACTACGACTACAGCGCGGCATATGCCAGCCAGCCCCTGCCTGCCCCGGACGGTACCCTCCCGACAGACACCTATCAGGTGAACGGCCTGACGCTGCTGGTCTACGATGACGGCGCCGTGGGCTGGTACGACACGTCCGCCGGTATCCAGTGGTACTGCGTGGCCTGGGACGGCGGCGCGCCACTGGTCACCGCCTTTACCCTGATGGACGCCCAGTATTACACCGTCCCCACCGCCCCGGAGGGCGCGGACGTGCTGGGCTACGATCTCTTTGATCTGGACGGCGCGACGGTCACGGAGGTCGCCTTTACGCTGGACGGCGTCACCTGGCACTACCGCATGGCGCCCACTTCGGACGTCTCGGAAACGACACCGGATATCTCCGGCTTCACCGGCGGCAGTCTGACGGCGGAGGGCAAGCTCCGCTGGTGCCCCACCGTCCTCCGATGGGACGCGGGCGGCGCCGGCTGCATCATCTGGCGTGACCTCGCTCCCGGCCTGGCGTACAGCCTGACGGCCGACACCGGCGCGTCGGAGGATGCGCTCTCCGATATGGCCGCCCTGGTGTTCAAGCCCGCCCAGGAGGAGTCATAAAGCGAAGCAAAAAAGGAAGCACCCCGCGGGGTGCTTCCTTTTTTGCTCAGAACTCCGGCGCGTCCGGCGTCTTATGATACAGCAGCGGCTTGCCCTCCGCGTCCACCAGCAGCGTCAGCCCGCCGGAGTTGCCCACAGCGTGGTAGAGATACTGCACGCCGGTCTGCGTGTCCACCAGCACCTCGTTGCTGCTGATAAAGCCGCTGTCCTCCATGACCTTGATAAAGCGCTGCTCCTTCTTTGCCATAGGCTTACTCCGCGGCGGGCGCGTCGTTCTCCACCAGCATTTTGGCGCTGGCGGCCAGACCGGCCAGCCCCTGGATCTCGCTGGGGATGATGAGCTTCGTGGCCTTGCCGTCAGCCACCTTCTCCAGCGCCTCCAGCGCCTTCAGCTTGATGACCTGATCGTTGGGGGCGTTCTCATTCAGCATACGCATAGAGTCGGCCATGGCCTGCTGCACCTTCAGGATGGACTCCGCCTCGGCCTCGGCGGCCATGATCTTGGCCTGTTTGGCGGCGTCGGCCCGCAGCAGGGTGGACTGCTTCTCGCCCTCGGCGATCAGCACCTTGCTGGCCTTTTCACCCTCGGCCTGCAGGATGGATTCCCGGCGTTCGCGCTCGGCCTTCATCTGCTTCTCCATGGCGTTCTGGATCTCCCGGGGCGGCAGGATGTTCTTCAGCTCCACGCGGTTGACCTTGATGCCCCAGGGGTCGGTGGCCTCGTCCAGAATGGAGCGCATTTTGGCGTTGATGGTGTCGCGGCTGGTCAGGGACTGGTCCAACTCCAGCTCGCCGATGATGTTGCGCAGCGTGGTGGCCGTCAGGTTCTCAATGGCGCTCATGGGGTACTCCACGCCGTAGGTGTACAGCTTGGGGTCCGTGATCTGGAAATAGATGACGGTGTCGATCTGCATGGTCACGTTGTCCTTGGTGATGACCGGCTGGGGATCGAAGTCCGCCACCTGCTCCTTCAGGCTGACCTTTTTCACCACGCGCTCGATGAACGGCAGCTTGAAGTGCATACCCACGCCCCAAACGCTGTGGAACGCGCCCAGGCGCTCGATGACATAGGCCTTGGACTGCTGGACGATCTGGATGCAGCTGACGATGACGGCCAGAATGAGAATGACCAGAATGATGATGGCGATGGTTCCCGGTGTCGGCATAGTAGTTCCTCCTTATTCTCCTGTTTGTTTCATAGTCGTAGTATGCTTATGGATGAGGTGAATGATGCGGGCGACCACGCCCAGCAGTATGGCGGCCAATCCGCCCAGAACATACGGCATATCAAGGCTCCTTCTGTACGATGAGCTTCACGCCCTCCATCCGCAGGATACGCACGGCGGCGTCCGGCTCTATGACCTCCCCGTCGGCGCTGCGCGCCGTCCAGGTCTTACCGTCTATATAGACGGCGCCGGAGGGCAGCGCGTTGTCGATGCGCTCTGTCACGCGGCCCACATTGTTCAGTACCCGGTCGGCATTGGTGGGCTTGATATCCTTTTTCATCAGCTTGACCACCAGCGGCCGGGTGAAGGCCAGCGCCGCGATGGACACCGCGAAGAACAGCCCCACCTGCAGCCACACAGGCCCGCCGCATACCGCGGCGATCAATCCGGCCACGCCGCCAAGCACGAACCAGATGGATGTCAACCCGGCGGTGGCGGCCTCCGCCACGCCGAAAATAATGATGGCGGCGATCCATATCGTTGTCGCCATGTCTGCGTCGCCTCCTCTCAAAATGAGTCCGATGATCCCGGCCAGCGCGCCGATGCCTACCAGCACAGCTCCAGCCAGCCATTTGTTTTTGGGGGACAGGTTGGTCAGGAAGGCGCCCACGGCGCTGCCCAGCGTGGCGCGGGGCAGGGGGGCGGCCTCCTGCTCCGGCGCGGGGCGTGCCTCCGCCGCCGCGGCGGGTACCGGGGCCTCCTCGGCGAACAGGTCGGCGATGGATACCTGATAGCGGTTGCAGATATAAAGGATCTTCTCCATCTCCGGGTAGCCCCGTCCACTTTCCCATTTGCTCACCGCCTGGCGGGAGACCTGCAACTGCTCGGCGAATTGCTCCTGTGTCAGTCCATTGCCGCGCCGTACCGCTGCCAGCCGATCACCAAATGCCATATGTGCCCTCCTTTGCTTTCGGTGCCGTCAGTATACGGGACACCGACGGAAAAGTCTATCACGTTCAGGTTGCATTTCCGTAAAATTGTCTGCCAATGTACCGCGCATGGTGCAACCTCAGGTTTACATTCCCCATTATAGCGTAAGTGGCCCCGAAAAGCCACCAGAAATTTAGGTTGCGCGCTATGGTATTTTTCGGTATACTCTTTGGTAGTCAAGAAACCGAGGTGTATCCCATGATAACTTACGAGATCCCCTGCCTGCTGGGGCTGGAAAAGCTGGTGGCCGACGAGATCAAGCGCCTTGGCCTGGCCGACGTGCGTGCGGAAAACGGCCGTGTGCTCTGTCAGGGCAGCTGGGCGGACTGCGCCCGGCTGAATATCAATCTGCGCTGCGGCGCCCGGGTCATCGCCCTGCTGGGGCAGTTCCCGGCGCGGAGCTTCGAGGAGCTGTTCCAGGGCGTGCGCGCCATCCCCTGGGAGGAGTTTTTGCCCCGGGAGGCGGCCTTCCCGGTAAAGGGCTACTCCATCTCCTCCCAGCTGCACTCCGTGCCCGCCTGTCAGAGCATCATCAAAAAGGCCGTGGTGGAGCGCCTGAAGGCCCACTACGGCATGGAGCAGTTCCCGGAGACGGGGACAAAATACCAGATACGCTTTTCTGTGTTCAAGGATCAGGTGTCCATCGGCCTGGATGCCAGCGGCGAAGGGCTGTACAAGCGGGGCTACCGCGCCGTAGGCGTGGAGGCGCCCCTGCGGGAGACGCTGGCGGCGGCACTGGTGACCCTCAGCCGCTACCGGGGCCGCGACCCCTTCTGCGATCCCTTCTGCGGCAGCGGCACCATCCCCATCGAGGCGGCGCTCATCGCAAAAAACCGCGCCCCCGGTCTGGACCGGCGGTTCGACGCCCAGAAGTGGGCATTTCTGCCAGCCGAAGCGTGGATGGACGCGGCAGATGAGGCCCAGGACAGGGAGTTCCACGGGCAGTACGATATCTGGGGCGGCGACATCGACCCCCGCGCCGTGGACATTGCCCGGGACAACGCCCGCAAGGCCGGCGTGGACGACTGCGTCCGCTTCGAGGTGGCCGACGCGGCCCAATTCCACCGGGACAGCACCTACGGCCAGTTGGTGACCAACCCGCCCTACGGCGAGCGTCTGCTGGAGCGGCAGGAGGCCGAGCAGCTGTACCGCGCCTTCGGCAAGGCGTGGCGCACGCTGCCCGCAGGCTGGCGCACACTGGTGCTCAGCAGCCATACGGAGTTCGAGCGTTGCTTCGGCAAGCCGGCGGACAAAAAGCGCAAGCTCTATAACGGCATGATCAAGTGCGACGTGTTCATGTACGGCAATGTCTGATGGCCATCTTTTCCGCTGATGCTTTGTTGCGGCGGCTTGCCGTACACAAAGTACGCCTACGCTGCCGCGCCGCGCCTCAGCGAAAAATCTGAGCCGTTAGGGGGGACATCTTTTCCGCCCTGCCTTAATAAATCCCCGGCATATGACTTTATTTTCAATTTGTTCACTTTCTTTTGCAGAAACATGATACAATTACCCGTATGCTTTCGAAATAAATTCAACGAAATTCTAATATGTTGATGAGGAGGAGAGCCTCGATGAAGCATATTTTTATCATCAATCCCACGGCGGGCAAGACCGACAGCCGGCAGAAGATCTACGACATGGCGGAGTCGCTGCGGCAGAAGCACGGGCTGGACGTGCAGTGCATCCTGACGAAAAAGCAGGGCCACGCCACGGAGCTGGCGAAAAAGCTCTGCGAGACGGGCGAGGCGCTGCGGTTTTACGCCTGCGGCGGCGACGGGACCGTCAACGAGGTGGCCAACGGCATCATCGGCTATGACAACGCCGCCATGACCGTGATCCCCGTGGGCACCGGCAACGATTTCCTAAAGAACTTCGGCGATGATATGGAGAAGTTCCGGGACGCCGAAAACCTGTGGGACGGCCCGCAGTTTCCTATGGACGCCATCGACGTCAACGGCCGCGTGGCGCTGACCATCGCCTGCTCCGGCATCGACGCGCGGGTGGCCCGGGACGTACATAAATACAGCGAGAGCCCGCTGCTGGACGGCAAGGGCAGCTATATCTACTCTCTGGCGGTGAATTTCCTGTTCAAGGGCATCGGCACCCACTGGACCATCACCCTGGACGATGTGACCACGGAGGGCGACTGGTCGCTGGTATCTGTGTGCAACGGCCGGTACTACGGCGGAGGCTTTATGCCTGTGGCCGAGGCCCGGATGGATGACGGCGTGCTGAACACCCTGGTGGTCAGAGAGGTCAACCGCCGCACGTTCCTGAAATTTGTGGGGCCGTACTCCAGGGGCGAGTACGCCAAGTTTCCGGAATACGCGCACTGCTCCTGTCCCAAGGTGGTACATATCCACTCGGAGAAGCCGGATATCGTCACCTGCCTGGACGGCGAGAGCGTGGTCAACAGCGATGTGACCATTAAGCTGCACGACAAAAAGCTGAACTTCTTCGGCCCGGAGGGCTGCTCCTGCAACCGGACGGCCCGCGGCTGAGGACAGCGCTTGAACATTTTGTGAATTTTTCAAAATTTCTCCGTTTCCCCCTTGCAAAACCCGTATAGTGTGGTATGATAATCAGCGTTAGCACTCATGAGTTTTGAGTGCTAACGCTGAAACTGTTTTATCAAAAATAGAAATACAAGGAGGAACCAACTATGAAGCTGACACCGCTTGCTGACCGTGTGGTGCTGAAGATGACCGAGCCGGAGGAGACCACCAAGGGCGGCATTATCCTGACCGGCTCCGCCAAGGAGAAGCCCTCTGTGGCAGAGGTCATTTCCGTGGGCCCCGGCGGCACCGTGGACGGGAAGACCGTGGTCATGTCCGTGAAGGCCGGCGACAAGGTCATCACCGACAAGTATGCTGGCACCAAGGTGACGCTGGAGGACGTGGAGTATATCATCGTCAAGCAGAGCGACATCCTGGCTATCGTGGAGTGATGTGCTTTGCCGCGTACACGCCGCGGCAAATGCTTTAAGTTTGCGTGTTCTCTTGTAAATCATTCTCAATTTTGGAGGCATTAGATATGGCAAAGATCATCAAGCGCGGCGACGAGGCCCGCAAGGCGCTGGAAGCCGGCGTCAACCAGCTGGCGGATACCGTAAAGGTCACCCTGGGCCCCAAGGGCCGCAACGTGGTGTTGGATAAGAAGTTCGGCACACCCCTCATCACCAACGATGGTGTTTCCATCGCCAAGGAGATCGAGCTGGACGATCCGTTCGAGAACATGGGCGCGCAGCTGGTGCGCGAGGTGTCCACCAAGACCAATGACGTGGCCGGCGACGGCACGACGACCGCTACGCTGCTGGCACAGGCCATGATCCGCGAGGGCCTGCGTAACCTGGCCGCCGGCGCCAACCCCATCGTGATGAAGAAGGGCATGGCCAAGGCCGTGGAGGCCGCTGTGGGCGCCATCAAGGAGCAGAGCCAGAAGGTCAACGGTACCGCCGATATCGCCCGCGTGGGCACCGTGTCCTCCGGCGACGAGACCATCGGCAAGCTGATCGCCGAGGCTATGGAGAAGGTCAGCGCCGACGGCGTGATCACCATCGAGGAGTCCAAGACCGCCGAGACGTACAGCGAGGTCGTGGAGGGCATGATGTTCGACCGCGGCTACATCACCCCCTATATGGCCACCGATATGGAGAAGATGGAGGCCGTCGTGGACGATCCCTACATCCTCATCACCGATAAGAAGATCTCCGTGATCTCCGACATCCTGCCCCTGCTGGAGCAGATGCTGCAGAGCGGCAAGAAGCTGTTTATCATCGCCGAGGACGTGGAGGGTGAGGCCCTGTCCACCCTGCTGGTGAACCGCCTGAAGGGCGTGCTGAACGTGGTGTGCGTCAAGGCCCCCGGCTTCGGTGACCGCCGCAAGGAGATGCTGCAGGATATCGCCATCCTGACCGGCGGCCAGGTCATCAGCGAGGAGCTGGGCCTGACGCTGAAGGATGCCACCATTGATATGCTGGGCCGTGCCCGCCAGATCAAGGTGACCAAGGAGAACACCATCATCGTGGACGGTATGGGCGACCAGCAGGCCATCAAGGACCGCGTGGCCCAGATTCGCGCGCAGATCGGTGTGACCACCAGCGAGTACGACAAGGAGAAGCTGCAGGAGCGCCTGGCCAAGCTGGCCGGCGGCGTGGCGGTCATCAAGGTCGGCGCGGCCACCGAGACCGAGATGAAGGAGAAGAAGCTGCGTATCGAGGACGCCCTGAACGCCACCAAGGCCGCTGTGGAAGAGGGTATCGTGGCCGGCGGCGGCACCATCTATGTGAACGTGATCCCCGCTGTTACCGCGCTGCTGAACAGCACCGAGGGCGACGAGCGCGTGGGCGTACAGCTGGTGGCCAAGGCCCTGGAGGCCCCCATCCGCCAGATCGCGGCCAATGCCGGCATCGACGGCTCCGTGGTGCTGGAGAAGGTGCGCTCCGCCGGTAAGAACGGCTACGGCTTCGACGCCTATAAGGAGGAGTACTGCGATATGATTGCCAGCGGCATCGTGGATCCCGCCAAGGTCACCCGCAGCGCCCTGGAGAATGCCGCCAGTGTGTCCGGCATGGTGCTGACCACCGAATCCCTGGTGGCCGACAAGCCCCAGCCCCCCGCACCGGCAGCCCCCGCACCCGACATGGGCGGCATGGGGATGTATTAATAAATTGACGCACGGGGGACACGGCGCCAGCCGCGTCCCCCGTATTTTCTCCCGGTTTTGCAAAAAAGCTGTTGACAAAGGGAGTTGAAATATGGTATAGTAACTCGTGCCTGTCGAGGATGACATGGCGGCGTAGCTCAGTTGGCTAGAGCATGCGGTTCATACCCGCAGTGTCACCGGTTCAAATCCAGTCGCCGCTACCACACCGGAGAGATGCGTCAGCATCTCTCCGGTATACCCCTCGAAAGACGGCCCGTTGGTCAAGAGGTTAAGACACGGCCCTTTCACGGCTGTAACATGGGTTCGATTCCCGTACGGGTCACCATGTCGGCACCCCGAGGGTCGCCGACAATTCGGAGGCTTAGCTCAGCTGGTTAGAGCGCCTGCTTCACACGCAGGAGGTCACTGGTTCGAGTCCAGCAGTCTCCACCAAAAAGTTCCTGATTTCGTAAGAAATCAGGAACTTTTTCTGTTTATATCCTCAAATAGTGACGCGGCATTTTGGCGTTTTTCGCTTGAACCAAACCGTGACCCAAAAGCCGAGAGGTCAGGAAAGCACCGGAGAGGGGCGGATGGCATCATCCGTCCCTCTCCGACTATTTTTGTGGGCTACATGGTCTGGCTGATGACGCTGCCGATGGTGTCGGCGGCGTCACGTTTCATCCCCTCCGTGGCGTGGGTGTAGGTGCTGAGGGTAAAGCCCGCGTCATAGTGTCCCAGCGCACCGGACAGCGTCTTGACGTCCACGCCGTACTTGAGGGACAGCGTGGCGAAGGTGTGTCTGAGGTCGTGAAACCTGATGTGCTCCGCGCCGATGGCCTTCAGGATCTTCTCATGGGTGTGCCGGAAGGAATCCGGGTCGAACATGGTGCCGGTCTTGGGCGACACAAACAGGTAAGGACTGTGGGGGTGCTTTGCGTGCTCCTCTAACGGGATTGTCCTGTCCCCACACCAGCACCCTTCGGGCCAGAAAATAGATTACCGGCACTGGCAGCATATTGCCCACGATGGCCACCACGAAGGTCAGCCACAGGGGCAGGCCGTATACCACGCCGTAGGGGATGGCACCCCGCAACTCGAGCAGCGGCACCATGGAGACGAAAAAGACGATAAGAATGTGTTTGAACATATTGGCAGTTTCCTTTACTGAAAATGAACCGCTTTATCAGAGCCTGTTCAGTATACCCCATTTGCTGTCATTTGGCAACTATTCCTAAAAAATGCCGGCAAAAAGAAGAATAACGCCACAAAAAGCTGACAGGTGTTTCTGAAGTGAAAACAGATTGCCGCCTGAGTGTTTCTCTTGGTAATACGCCAGAGCAAAATACGGGTGAATCTGACGAAAGGAAGGGATTTTTTTTATCGCATTTGTAGAAATCGATTGTAAAATATTGACTGATGTCGTGTTGGTGTCTATAATAAAGCTAAAACTGTACGTGGGGGTAGGGAATGGCGAATTTTGTCCCCATTGTACAGGAAAAACCCCAACGGGAAAGCATTTATGAGCAGTTGCGTCAGGCGATACTCAGCGGTGCAATCGAGCCGAATGAGCGGTTGGTAGAAACGACATACGCAGGATTATTCCACGTGAGCCGTACTCCAATCCGTGAAGCGATCCGGATGCTGGAGCAGGATGAGTTGGTGATTTACGAGCTGCGGAAGGGTGCAGTGGTTCGCCCGCAGCTCAGCGAAAAAGAGATGGAAGAGGTATATACCATTCGCGCCGCCCTGCAGATGCTGACGCTGGAGGAAGTCATCTAGAATATCACCTAGACTGAGATCACCCAAATGAACGAGAGTAACAGCACCTGTCTCAAAGCACTGAAAAGTGACGACAGTGACACCTATTTCTACCATTTGGATATGTTCAACGACATTTTGATCCGCAGCAGCCGTATGCCGCTGGTCATCAAGCTGCTCAATCAGATCGAGCAGTATAACCCCAGCACAGCATTTCTTAATCTCGGTCATACCCACCTGCGGGAGTTTGCTACCTACGGCAAGAGCCGACGGTATGAGGCGGTAAAGGAGCATATGGCGATTGCCACCGCACTGGAGGTACGGAATCTAGAGCAGTTTAAGAGCGCTATGCTGCTCCACCTGACTAACATAAAAGAGGCTGCGTTGCGCGGTTATCGTGAGCGGCAGAAGATTACTTCTTGCGCTACAATAAGCTGAAGTTTTTTCTTATATAAAAAACTGTATACTATATATTTTTTTATATAATGAAGTGTATACGGTATACAAGAAAAAATACGTTATTTTCTCTTGGGGATAATGGGAGATCAATCTATGTTTCCTAAAAAGAAAAAATGAATCTACTTTTGCGGGAAGCTGTCCTCCCTGAATCGCATAGAAAGGAGACGTAGTATGGAAACAATCGTATTGACCATTAACGGCGAAGATGTTGCCGTGGCGGTGGAGCCGAAATGGACGCTGCTGCACGTGCTGCGTCATGTTCTGCGCCTGACCGGCGCAAAAGAGGGTTGTGATTCTGGTGACTGCGGTGCCTGTAAGGTGATCGTTGATGGCGAGGCTGTGAACTCCTGCCGTGTTTTGGCGACTGCTGTTGCAGGCAAGCATATCGAGACCATTGAGGGCCTGTGCGACGGTGCTGCGCTGCACCCTATTCAGCAGGCATTTATTAACTGCGGCGCGGTACAATGCGGATTTTGTACACCTGGGATGATTATGAGCGCCAAGGCGTTGTTGGATAAGAGTTCCGATCCCACAGAGTTGGAAATTCGTCAGGCCATCGGCAATAATATCTGCCGGTGCACCGGATACTATAAAATCGTGGAAGCAATACAGACCGCCGCACGGATGATGAGGCACGAAGAACATGAAGCCTGAATCTATGATCGGAAAAAGCATCCCGGTGCATGACGCCGCCCTGAAGGTCACCGGCCAATTGCAGTTTGTGGACGATATGGAGTTGCCCCGTATGCTGCACGCGAAGGTGCTGTTCAGCCCTGTGGCCCATGCCCGCATCACAGCCATTGATACTTCGGAGGCAGAGGCGCTGCCGGGCGTACATGCGGTGGCCTGTTATAAGAACACGCCCCAGCGGCGGTTCAACAGTACCACGCGCTTTTACCTGCAGGTACCGGCTCCTATTGAGACGGAGCGGGTATTTGATGACACAGTGCGTTTTATCGGCGACCGGGTAGCGGCTGTGGCGGCGGATACGCCGGAGATCGCTCAGCAGGCCATTGACCTGATCCGAGTGGAATATGAGCCGCTGCCGGTTTACGTGGATCCGGAACAGGCCATGAAGGAGGACGCCTATCCTCTCCATGGCACTAGCAATATCGCCTGTAGGGTGGAGAAAAACGCGGGAGATGTGGACAAGGGCTTTCAGGAGGCTGACCGCATTTTCGAGGATCGCTATACCACGCCTGCCATTCATCACTGTGCCATCGAGCCCCATACCGCCATTGCAAGTATGGATGCCCGCGGCAAGCTGACGCTGATAGCACCTTTTCAGAACACCTTTGGTGAGCGGATCGTTCTTTCCCGCATCTTTGGAATGCCCCTCAGCCGCATCCGTGTGATCAGCCCCACCATCGGCGGAGCCTTTGGCGGCAAGATGGAGGCCTGTATTGAACTGATCCCTGCGGCGCTGACAATGCTGTGCCATCGCCCGGTAAAGCTGACCATGACCCGCCGGGAGTGCATGGTGGCCACCCGCGTTCGTCACGCATCCGTTACCTATATTAGAACCGGCGTGAAAAACGACGGCACCATCACGGCACAGGATATCCGTGTCATCACCAACACCGGTGCCTACGCCTCCAGTGCAGGCAACGTGATCGGCGCCATGAGCGCCAAGGTCTTCAAGGCCTATAAGATCCCCAACATGCGCTTCATCGGCACTCCTGTTTATACCAACACACCGGTGGCTGGTGCTATGCGGGGCTACGGTTCCCCCCAGGTCTACTTCGCTATGGAGTGTCAGCTTCAGCGTATCGCCAGAGAGATGGGACTGGATTATACTAAGTTGCAGTTGCGCAACCTTGTTGATCCCGAAGACAGCGACCTGTGCGTGGGCCACCCCATCGGCAATCCCAGACCCAAGGATTGTCTGGCTAGAGTGCTGGAGCTGCAGAAAAACTGGGAGCCCATGTCGGAGGAGAACGGTAGATACCGCATCGGTGTGGGCTGGGCGTTGGGCGTTCACGGCAGCGGTGCTTTTGGTTCTCAAATTGACCAGAACTGCATGGTCATCAAGATGAACGACGATGGCTCCTGCATTCTGCATACAGGTACCCATGATATGGGCAACGGATCACTGATTACTCAGATGCAGGTGGTGTCCGAGGAATTGGGCATCCCGCTAGAGCAGATCGACTGTCTGGCCTCTGATACCGATGTGTGCGGCTGGAATCTGGGTGACTTTTCCAGTCGCGGCGTGTATGTAAGCTGCGGCGCGGTAAAGAAAGCGGCGGAGAATGTGGCCCGCCAGTTGCGGCATGAAGCGGCGGCTCTTTTGGGCGATCCGGAAGAAAGTATTACGCTACAGCAGGGCTGTGCCGTTGACACGTCCGGCAAGCGGGTTCCTCTTGCGGAGGTGGTCAACCACGCACAGAGCGTATCCAAGAACGAGATCTTCGGCGTGGCGACCCACTCTTCCTACCATGTACCCGGCTCTTACGGCGTGCATATGGCCCGCGTCCGGGTGGATACCCAGACCGGCGCGGTGGCGGTCACAGATTATATTGCCGTTCATGATGTGGGTAAGGTAATGAACCGTATGGGGATCGAGGGACAGTTGGAGGGTGGCATTCAGATGGGCATGGGCTATGCCCTGTCTGAGGCGCTGGAGTTCAACGCCAGCGGTCATCTTAAACGTAGTAGCCTGCACAGCTACCATGTGGCCTCGTCTCTGGAGATGCCCCAACTGCAAACGGATTTCATCGAAAAGGGTGAGCCTACCGGCCCATACGGAGCCAAGAGCATCGCGGAGTGCGCCGTGGTTCCCAGTGCACCGGCTATTATCAACGCTATCTCCAATGCGCTGGGGAAGGATCTGCACGATCTACCCTATCGGCCCCAGCCGGAAGCGGATGGGATTTTCCGCCTTAATGCCGGAGAAAGTTGCGTTTACTGTGGGTTATGCGTCCGAAAATGCCCCTATAATGCCATTACGGTGGATCGCAAAAAGAAGCTGTGGCGTGTGCGGGACGATCTGTGCATGGAATGTGGTGCCTGTGCGATGGCCTGCCCCAAGCACTGCCTGACATTGGATCAGCCTATCAGCGAATAGTGTTATCGATAAAGAGGCATCAGTAAAAAGGAATAATATTTTAAGGAGGATTTTTCGTATGCCGTACAATGATTTGAGAGAATTCCTAGAGGAGTTGAAGGCCCGCAATGACCTGATGGTGATCGACCGTAAAGTGAGCACAAAGCACGAGATCGCCGCATTTTCCCGCAAGAGCTCTGATCTGGGCGGCCCCGCCCTGCTGTTTACCAATGTTGAGGGTTACGATATGCCTGTGCTGGCCAGCCTTTACGGCAGCCGTGAGCGTGTGCAGTTAGCCCTTGACCTGGGCCATGATACCCAAAGCACCATCAAAGAGTATGTGGCTCATGAGAACAAGTTCATTGAGCCGGAGATGGTAGAGGATAAGGACACCCCCGTACACGAAGTTGTCATCACGGGTGACGATATCGATCTGAACAAGCTGCCCATCCTGACCAACTTTGCCAAGGATTTGGGTCCCTACATCACAGCTGGCGTTCAAATCGCCAAGGATCCTGTTACCGGCAAGCGCAACTCCTCCATGCACCGTATGCTGCTGCTGGATAAGAACCATATGACCTGCTTCGCCCCCAAGGGCAGGAATCTGGGCACTATTATCGAGCGCAATGAGGATAACGGCAACGGCACCGAAATCGCTACCGTTATCGGCGGCGATCCTGTTATCGCCATTGCTTCCCAGTGCCGCCCCGCTCTGGGTACCGATGAGATGGGCATGGCTGGCGGTTTGCGCGGCGAGGCTGTGAAGATGGTCAAGTGCAAGACGATTGATGTTGAGGTTCCCGCTACCGCTGAAATCGTTATCGAAGGCCGCACCATCCCCGGTATTCGCGAGGACGATGGCCCCTTCGGCGAATATCCCGGCACCTACAGTGAGATCCGCAAGGCGCCCGTGGTGGAGATCACCGCCATCACCATGCGTCACGACGCGATCTTCCAGAACGCCCTGACCGGTATGCCCATGACCGAGAATCATTGGCTGATGGATCTGGCCGCCACCGCTATCGCCTATCGTGAGGCCTACAAGATCTGCCCCGATATCAAGGATATCTGCATGACCCACGGCGGTACCAGCCGTCATCATCTGGTCATCTCCATCAAGAAGCGTCATCCCTATGAGCCCCGTAACATCATTGCCGCACTGCTGGCCGCCAACATCGGCATCAAGCTGTGCGTAGTGGTGGATGAGGACATTGATGTCCACGATATGATGCAGGTGGAATGGGCTATCAACACCCGTATGCAGCCTGAGAAGGATGTTATGATCCTACCTACTATGTACAGCCCCACTCTGGATCCCTCTGCTCCTTATCCCAGAGCTTCTTCCAAGATGGGCATCGACGCCACGGCTCCTCTGGACAAGAAGGAGGACTTCCAGCGCGTGTTTACCCCCGGTCAGGACGCTCCCTATATTGAGGAGATGATTCGTGACTTCATGAAGAACCGCGAGAAGTAATTTCTTGCCGGTAGAACATTTTTTACTAGCGGAAACGAGGTACTGCTATGTCAGACAGAACACGAGAATTTGCCACCGTGCTGGAGCACACCCGGCTGGCGGACACCTATTACCGCTTGCGCTTGGCCGCTCCGGTCATTGCGAAGCGCTGCCACCCCGGACAATTCGTCTTTATCCGAGTAGGAGAGGGGGTACAGCCGCTTTTGCGCCGCCCCATCAGCATTTGTGATGCTGATCCCCAAAACGGCGAGGTGGTGCTGTTGTACCGCACTGTGGGGCACGGTACGGAGCTGCTGGCTCGAGTTTCCTGCGGCAGCCAGCTGGATCTGATGGGTCCCATCGGTACACCGTTTCCGGAAGATTGCACACAGGCCGTTCTTATTGCGGGCGGCATGGGTGCGGCGCCGCTGCACCTGCTGGCGCGGCGGCTCCATCAGGCCGATGTCCCTGTGACCATGTATTACGGGGCAAAGACCGAAGAACAGCTATTTCTCAGTCATTCGCTTTCCTCTTTCTCTTCTTTGCAGACGGCTGCGGAGCAGGACGGGACTATCGTCCTCTCCCTTCTGCCTGCGCAGTTGCCGCCGCAGACGACAGTGTATGCCTGTGGCCCTGTGGCGATGCTTCGCCGGGTGCAGCAGTGGGCTGAGCAATGCGGCGCCAAGGGCTTTGTCTCGCTGGAAGAGCGTTTGGCCTGCGGGATCGGCGCCTGCTCCGGCTGCGCATTCCCCATGCACGGCCCCAACGGAAAGACGATGTATAAAAAAGTGTGTGTCGATGGTCCGGTATTTCCTATGGAGGAGGTAGTGTTTGATGCATGAAGTCCTGGTTGGCGGCGTCACGCTGCAAAATCCCATTCTGAATGCCGCCGGTACAATGGGGTTCGGTTCCTCCTACGCTGACTATATCGATTTGAACCGGCTGGGTGGCTTGGTCACCCGTACTATGACGGCAGCGCCCCGTCCCGGTGCGTCCAATCCCCGCTTATGGGAAACGGCCGCTGGCTTATTGAATCACGTGGGACTACAGAACCCGGGCTATGAAAAATTCGCGCAGATATTCTACCGCAGTTTGGAGAAGCTGCACGTTCCTGTGGTCGCCAGTATCACCGGCACACCGGATGAGATCCGGCAGATGACAGGGCGGCTGTGCGAATTGGAACGGGTCAAGGCGATCGAGGTAAACCTCTACTGCACCTATGAGCAGTATCGCACCATGGGCTATGCTGCTTATCTGGAGAGCTGCTGCCGACAGGTGGAGGCGGCTGCTCAGGCAGGCGACCGGCCCGTGTGGGTCAAGCTGCTGCCGCTGGCCGGTGATATAGTGGAAACTGCAAGGGCTGCCGCTGCCGCCGGCGCAAAGTGCGCCGTGTGTGCCAATACCTATTGGGCTATGGCACTGGATGAGACCGGACATTCCCGTCTCGGCTCTCAGGTGGGAGGTTTGTCCGGCCCGGCTATCAAGCCGCTGTCCGTGTTCCAGACATGGCGGTTGGCACAGGAGACAGAGCTGGACATCGTAGGTTGCGGCGGCGTTATGACAGCGGATGATGTAAAGGAGTATCTGGTGGCCGGTGCCAAGGCTGTTTGTGTCGGCACGGCTAATTTCAATGAACCATCGTCTGTGGAACATATCTTGAATGCCCTGTGACCGGGTAAAGGAGGTACGGCATTATGACAGTGACAATAGGTATCAGCGGCGCCACTGGTTGCATCTATGGCATCCGGCTGCTGGAAATGCTGCGCCAGCGGAATGTTCCGACTAATCTGGTCATCAGCGACTGGGGAAAGAAAACCATCGCCTATGAAACAAATTACACAGTGGAGCAGGTGGAGACACTGGCCGGGCGCGTGTTTGACTGTGACGATCTGGCAGCTCAGATCTCCAGCGGTTCCCACTGTGCCGACGCCATGGTGATCGCTCCGTGCAGCATGAAGACGCTGTCCGGTATTGCCAACGGCTATGGCGACAATCTGCTGGTACGGGCAGCGGACGTTACGCTGAAGGAACGGCGCAGGCTGATCCTCCTGGCTCGTGAGACACCGCTGAACTTGAACCATATCGAGAATATGCGTACCGTTACGCTGATGGGCGGTATTATCGCACCGCCGGTTTCCGCCTTCTACAGTCGGCCTAAGGATCTGGACGATGTGATCGACCAGACGACAGGCCGTCTGCTGGATTTGCTGGGCATTGACGATAACGGTGTACTGCGTCGGTGGGAGGGATAAACCTTGCGAACCGTAATCAAGTGTCTGAGCGCGGGGCGTGTGTCCATCACCTATACGCTGTTCCTGTTGGGCAGCGATGTGGTGGCAATCGTCTCCGGCGGAGCTGCCCATGTGGGCAGTGTGGTGCTGGCGTATCCTAGACCCAGTTTGGCCGACAGGCAGGCTACCAGCGCTACCTCCAGCGTACTGAATGTGGCGGGCCATAAAGACGAATTTCTTTTGCGTGATCTGGCCGAGCATACAGCCGCCCAGACCAACCGGAATGTTACCTGTCTCGGTGGTGTCCATTACGACGGACTGACAAAGGAGGAGCTGGCGCAGGTTCGCGGTCTGGAGATACAGGCGCGCGAGCAGTGCGGAAGTTGGCTGGCGGAATTGCTGGCCTGACAACAGAATTATTTAGAGAGGATGTGACGGTGCTTGCGGAAAAAGGTAGCGTTTCTTTCCTGCCTGCTGCTTGTACTGCTGTGGCTGTCCGGTTGTGGCGGTGACAGCGGCGAGCTCGCCGTTTTGGTGGCCTCCGGCACCTCTACCAGTCAATGGTATCCCATATCTGCCGGCATTTGCAGCTATATCACGGATATCTCTGCAGAAGCGCAAGTGACCAGCGGCGGCATCGAAAACGGCACGTTGGTTGGCCGGCAGGATATGGAATTCGGTTTTATTAACAGCAACGCCGCATATGCTGCCAGAAATGGCCTGTGGCCCTATACGCAGTGCTATGATGTCAGTGCGGTGGCGGAACTGTATACCTGTGCTGTACAGATCGTGGTGTTTGATGACTCCGGTATCCGGAAGGTACAGGATCTGCGGGGCAAACGGGTGGTGCTAAGCCCCCCCGGTTCCTCGCTGTATATGGCGGCGCTGGATATTCTGGCCGCTTACGGATTGGACGAGAGTACTGTCAGTGGCGTTCAGATGAGCTACTCTGAAGGTGTTATCGCCATGAGGGACGGTCACTGCGACGCTATGATTGTTATTATGCCAATGCCCAACTCCTCCATCACGGAGTTGTCGCTGGTGCGTGATGTACGATTGCTGCCAATCGACAAGGCGGCGGAGCTGGCAGAACAATATCCTTACTTCCGTGCCGACACCATTCCGGCCGACACCTATTCCCAATCCGACGTATCAGAGGCGCCCATACCCACTGTACGTCTTGGGGTTATGCTGATCACGGGAAGTCAGGTGGCTGACAACCATGTGGACGCTGTATTGATATCTATCTTTGATCACTTGCCCCAATTGGGCGAGATACAGGCCATTGCCAAAGGGATCACGCTGGATAACGCAGCACTGACACCCATCCCGTTGCATCCTGCAGCGCAGCGATTTTACGCATCCCGCGGTGTGACGGAAATCCGGGGAGGGGCGTCATGAAACGATTATCATTGATGCGCTGTGTCAGCGTTCTGCTGGCATTGGCTTTGGCCCTATTCCAGAGCTGGACAGCGCTGTTTGGAATGCTTCCTGGTGTGTACCAGCGGGCTATCCATTGGGGCCTTTTGGCCCTGCTGGGCTGCAGCTGGAACATGGAAGCGGATTTGAAAGAGCATAAGCGTTTTCTCCTTGCGGTGGATGCTTTTCTAGCTTTGGTATCTGCCATCTCAGCAGCATATATTTGCTTGGAATTTCAGGCAATCAGTCTGCGGATGGGCAACTTATTACTGCTGGATAATCTGTGCGCCGCCGCGCTGTTGGTGTCGGTACTGGGCATTACCTGCCGATTAAAGAATAAAACGCTGACATTTTTGACGCTCATATGTATACTGTATACAGTATTTGAGGCTTTGTTTATTGGTCATGGACTGACGATCCCGCGGGTGCTGTCTTTTCTGTACGTGGGTACGGAGGGGATCTACGGCACAGCGTTGGGCGTGTCCACGAATTACATATATTTGTTTGTGATGCTGGGCGTGTTTATTGAGTTTTCCGGCGCGGGGAGTTACTTCGTGCAGGTCGCCCAGCGACTGACCTCCCGATTCAGCGGCGCCGCCGCTCAGACTTCGCTGGTGGCCGGCGGTTTGATGGGAATGATCTCCGGCAGCGGTGTGGCCAACGCCGTAACGGTGGGATCTCTGGCAATCCCGCTGATGGAGGACAGCGGCTATTCCAAGGTGGAGGCCGGTGCGATCCAGGCAATCTCCACCAATGTGGCGCAGCTTCTGCCGCCGGTGATGGGCGGGGTGATGTTTGTGGCGGTTGACTGCATGGGCAAGAACTATATGCAGATGTCTCGCGCAGCCATCTTCCCCTCACTGGCCTACTGCCTGATTCTTGGGATCGTGTTCTGGCTTCATGCCAAAAAGAACTGTATACACTCAGTTGTTCCTAACCAGCAGGAGACGGGACAGAGCCAGCCCTTGTGGCAGGGCCTGCTCTATCTGATACCCATTGCCGTTATGGTGCTGCTGATGCTGCTGGGCTCCAGTGCTATCAAAGCGGGGATCTACGCGGTGCTGTCCATCGCCGCCATTGGCGTGGCGGCACAGCTTCGGCGAGGAACATTCCACTTGGCCCAGCTTCTTGCCGCATTCGAGAGGGTGGGACGGATGGTACTCTCTGTGACTCCGACCTGCGCCTGCGCCGGTATCATCATCACGGTCATGACGTTGACGAATGTGGGGCCGAAGATGACGGATTTGGTGCTGCAGATCTCAGACAATCACCTGTATATCGGCTTGCTGCTGATGATGCTACTGACGCTGCTGCTGGGAATGTTCCTCCCCAGCTCCGCAGTGTATATCGTTCTATCCGCGTTGGGCGTTCCCGCCCTGATGGGTATGGGGGCTGATATCATGCCCGCCCATATGTTTATCATCTTCTTTGCGGTCATGGCACCGTTTACACCGCCTGTAGCGCTCAGTAGCGCTGCGGTAGCGGCGCTGACACAGGAAAATTTCAATCGCATTTGTCTGAAGGCCATGAGTCTAGCGCTTCCTTTGGTGTTGATCCCCTACGTATTTATCTGTGATGAAGGCCTGCTGTTTCAGGGGAGTGTCATTCAGGCGGTGATCCCGCTGCTTATTGCGGTGGTGGCAGGAGCCGCTGCTGCCGTGGCTATTCAGGGCTGGCTGGTGGTTTTGTGGCCCATGTGGGCCCGTGCAGTTGCCGGAATTACCAGCTGCGCCATGGTTTATCCTGACCGTCGTATATTCCTTGTTGCGTTGGCGGCGTTCCTTATAGTGGTGTTGCTTACAATAAAAAAAAGACCTGCGCAAAAAAACGGGACTGCCGCGGCAGTTACCGCACATGAAAAGGAGGAAGAGAATGTTTGGTAACAAACTTCGGATAGCGCTGATGGTGCCCTGTGTCAATTCTGTCATGCGTCCGGAATTGACCCAGATGGCACCGGAAGGTATAGAGATCTATGAGACCCGCATGCTGATGCGGGGCGCTGACAAGCTGGAGCAGCTAGCCTATATGGCAAAAAGTCTCCCGGATGTGGTGGAGTCTGTTATGGATGTGGGAGATGTATTCGCCTACGGCTGCACCAGCGGCAGCTTTACCAAGGGCTACGCCTTTGATCAGGAACTGGCTCATACCATTCAGGGTCAGACGGGCCGCCCCACTGTTACGGCGGCAGGCTCTCTGGTAAAAGCGTTGAACAAGTTGCAGGCCAAGCGTATCTCGCTGGCGACACCCTATCTAGACGCAGTCAACCAGCTTCAGATTGCCTTTTTCAAGGCGGCGGATATTGAGGTGGCTCAGGCCAACGGCCTGAATATCACCAAACGCGGCGGTTCCGGCCTGCTGCCTCCTGAGGCGGCCTACGACCTGGCAAAGCAGACCTTTGCTCAGGATAATAAGATCGACGCCATGGTGATCAGCTGCACCAACTTCCGCTCGGTGGACATTATTGCCCGTCTGGAGGATGAACTGGGCATTCCTGTTATCAGCTCCAATCAGGCTGTCATGTGGGCAGCGCTGCGGGCAGGAGAAATTCACCAGTCTATTCATGGATATGGAAGGCTGATGGAGATATAGCATCTTGAAGTCATTGGTCAATTTGCAACGATTGGCAGAAAGAGAGGTACCACGTCAACAACAAACCGCTACCCCATCAACACAACAGTAGTAAAAAAGAAAAGAAGAAAGGAAGGAAAACAAATGAAAAAACTGATTGCGATGCTTCTGGCGCTAGCCATGTGTTTCACACTGGTTGCCTGTGGCGGCAACACCCCCCCGCCAATGGCGATGAGAACGGCGAGAGCGGCTCCACGCCTACCCGTCTGAATCTGGCCACCGCTACCTCCGGCGGCGCGTTCTACGCAGCCGGTCTGGCCTGCGCTCAGGTCATCTCTGACAAGACCGTCCACAGAGCTTCCGCGACTACATCTTCCGGCTCCGTGGAAAACGTCAGTCTGCTGGCTGATGGCGAGGCCAACCTGGTGGTGCAGCAGAGCGATATCTTCATCGATGCCGTTAACGGTACCGGCAAGTTCGAGGGCAACCCCCATCCCGATATGCGCATCGTCCTGCCCATCCTGTCCCAGCAGTACAACATCGTTATCCGCGATGGTTCCGGAATCAACAGCATTGCTGACTTCAAGGGCAAGAACATCGTTGTTGGTGAGGCCGGATCCGGTCAGGCTGTCACCATGGAGAAGGTTCTCTCCTCCTTCAACATCACGATGGATGATATTAACGGCAGCTCTCTGGGTATCAGCGAGGGTCTGGACGCCATGCGTAACGGTCTGGCCGATGCGCTGATCACTCCGGGTGCCACTCCTGTCTCATCTGTGGCTGACGCTCTGAGCGGCAACAGCAACTGCCGCCTGTATTCCCTGACCGAGGAAGAGAAGGACACCCTGCTGACCGACTGGGGCTTCATGACTCAGATGGACATCGCTGCCGACACCTATCCTGGCCAGACTGAGACCGTCACTGCTGTTGGTCATATTGGCTTCATCGCCTGCAATGCTGATTTGCCTGAGGATGTTGTGTACGACATCGTTATGGCGCTGTACAACAATCAGGCTGACGTTTTGGCCATCAATCCCCAGATGAACGGCCCCTGCTTCCTGAACCCCGAAGAGAGCATCAACACCATGGCTGCTTCCGGCGTGCAGCTGCATCCCGGTGCTGAGCGTGCCATGCGTGAGCTGGGCCTCATCAAGTAAGTGAACCACAGCTTTCATTTGCTATACACTTTAATTAACTGCTACTGAGTTTTTTCTCCTCTCTCTGCCGCCTGGCCCCACCGCCGGAGGGATATCCACTCCGGCGGTGGGAAAAGGGCCATAAGAAGAGAATCGAACCACTTTAAGATGTCATTTTCCATGCATCTCCCATTCCAACACAATGGAATCGTCACATAAGAGATTGCTTATTCGGAGGAAATATGAAAAAGAAAGAAAAAAACATTATGAATTCGCGCCTGGCGCAATCCGAGATCGAAGATACCTCATTGAGCTCTCAGGATAAAACGCTTGAGGCACGGATCATTTTTGGTATCTCCCTGATTTTCGCTATTTGGGGTATCTGGTCCAATAGCTTCCTGCTGCTGGACGCCCTGAAGAAGGCCGGTATCTTCGTCGGCTTTGTGTTGACACTGGTTTTCCTGTGCTATCCCATGAAACTTGCTAAAAAAGCCCACGCCCTGCGGTATTTTGACTATTTGCTGGCATTGCTGGGTATGTTCTCCAGCTGCTATTTTGCCGCCATTGTCGACCGTTTGGCCGAGACCAACCTGAAGCCTACCACTCCTGACTATGTCATCGGTGTCATCGTGCTGCTGCTGGTCGTGGAAGCCACCCGCCGCTGCGTGGGTAACGTCATGGCGCTGCTGCCGGTGATTTTCACCCTGTACGCACTGTTCGGCGGATATATTCCCGGCGTTCTCGGCCACTATGGTATTTCTGTCAACCGCTTTATCACCCGCATGGTCATGACCAGTGACGGTATCTACGGCCAGACTACAAACGTGGCTTCCAGCTATATTTTCCTGTTCATCATCTTTGGTTCTCTGCTGAATAAATCCGGTACCGGTGAGTTCTTTACCGACGTTGCCAACAAGATCGCTGGTAAGGCTACCGGCGGCCCCGCCAAGGTGGCTGTTATCTCCAGTGGCCTGATGGGCACCATCAGCGGTTCTGCCGCTGCCAATGTGGCCACCACCGGCGCGTTCACCATCCCCATGATGAAAAAGGCCGGCTTTGATCCTGCGTTTGCCGGCGCCGTTGAGGCTGTGGCCTCTACCGGCGGTATGATCATGCCTCCTATCATGGGTTCTGCGGCATTCATTATGGCAACCTACCTGTCCAGCCCCTACAGCGCCATCATGGGCGCCGCTGTTGTCCCTGCTATTCTGTACTACCTGTCCTGCTTCTGCTGGGTTCACTTTATGGCAAGTCGACTGGGTCTAAAGGGTGTCGAGCGTACCGAGCAGGATCCTCTGCATGACTTCGGCCGCCGTGTATGGCTGTTTGCGCCGCTGGTCACCATTATCGTTGCCCTGCTGCTGGGTTATACCGCTATCTTTGCCGCTTTCATGGGTATGATCGCCACCATTCTGGTGTCTCAGATCCAGCGCAAGCGCATGACCTTCCGTGAGTTCATCGAGGGTCTGGCCGGCGGTTCCCGTTCTGCTCTGTCCGCTCTGATCGCCTGCGTTGCCGCCGGCATTATCGTGGGCGTCTGCAACATGACCGCTCTGGGCACCACTGTGACCTACAACATCATCTCCCTGTCCGGCGGTAACCTGTTTATCGCTCTGCTGCTGACCGCAGTGGCTTCCATCATCCTGTCCATGGGCCTGCCCGCCACCGCCTGCTACATCGTTGTAGCTACCGTTGTGGCGCCCGCTCTGGTCAACATGGGCTGCAACCTGTTCTCCGCTCACTTCTTCGTGTTCTACTTCTCCTGCCTGTCCAATATCACGCCTCCCGTGGCTATCGCCTCCTATACGGCGGCTGGTATTGCTCATGCAAAGCCCTGGATGGTGGGCGTGAAGTCCATGGCCATTGCTGCCCCTGGCTTCCTGATCCCCTTTATGTTTGCGTATCAGCCCATGCTGGTGGGTCAGAACATCGAGTCCATCCTCTCCTTCGCCATCGTACTGCTGACCGCTACCGTGGGCGTTGTGTTCCTGGCTGCCGCCGGTGCCGGCCATCTGTTCATCAACCACCCTGTGTGGCTACGGTTCATCTATGGTATCGGCTCCCTGCTGCTGATCGTGCCTGAGAGCATCACCGATATCTGCGGTGTGGCCCTGATCGTGGTTGCCATCGTGATCGAGCGGATCCTGATGAAAAAGCACCACGCTGTGGCTGAGGTTGAAGCGGCCCCCGTCTCTGAGGAAAACGCCTCCACATCTGATGTGTCTGACGTTTCTGATACCAATAACTGAAAAGGAAGGAAACGAACTATGGATAGCAAATTTATCTTTTTGAACCAAAACGACATCGTTAAGGCCGGTGGCCTGGACATGGCGAAGGTGTTCGCTGCTGTGGAAAAGGGCTTTGCCGTACACGGCAGAAAAGAATGCGTACAACCCAGCAAGCTGAATCTGCGCAAAGGCCCCGCTGGCTCCAAGCAGGCGGAGCAGGGTCTCATCATGGCTATGCCCAGCTATGTGGGCGGCGAATTTGACATCGTGGGCATCAAGTGGGTACTGGCTATGACCGAGAATCCCAGCAAGTACGGCCTGCCTCGCTCCTCCGCTTTGATTATCCTCAACAGCGCCGAGACCGGTCTGCCTCTGGCAATCATGGATGGTACCATTGTGAACGCTGTCCGTACCGGTGCTGTTACCGGTGTGGGTGCCAAGTATCTGGCCCGCCCCGATTCCGAGGTCATGGCGCTGGTAGGTGCCGGTCCTCAGGGCCGTATGCAGATCAACGGCGTTTCCTATGCCGTGCCTAACCTGAAGGAAGTCCGTATCTACGACATCAGCGCCGAGCGCGCTCAGGCTCTGGCCGATGAGGTCAACGCCACAGGTAAGCTAAAGGCCACCGTGGCTCCCAACGCTGAGGCTGCCGTTGTGGGCGCCGACATCGTGGTCACCGCTACTATCACTACCACGCCTTACCTGAAGCGCGAGTGGCTCAAGCCCGGCGCCTTCTATGGCGACATCGCCTCCAGCGACGCTGAGCTGGGCGTGTATGCCGGTTCTGACAAGCTGTATACCGACGACTGGGAGCAGATCAAGTTCCATGGCGCCGGTACGCTGGTCAAGGGTCTAAAGAACGGTGAGATCGACGAGTCCGTGGTCTCCGGCAATCTGGGTGAAGTGGTCATCGGCCAGAAGCCCGGCCGTGAGCCCGGCGATGACCTGTGCATCTTCAAGCACATCGGTATGTCCGTTACCGATCTGCCCGCAGCATGGTGCATTTATCAGAGCGCCAAGGAGATGGGTCTGGGCACTGAGCTGTCCCTGTGGAACGATAAGCCCGTCTGGTAAAGGAAGGAATACAGTATGTTTGGATGGCGTGCAAAGATCGGGATGATGATCCCGACAAATAATACCGTAATCGAGCCTGAAATGGCCTATTTTTCCCCTGACGGCGTGACATTCCACGCTACCCGCATGGTGTCCAGCCGTACTGGCACTGCCAGTATTGAGGGGCTGCACAATCTGGTATCCTGTGTGGATCGTGCCTCTGAGGAGCTGTCCATCACGGGTGTGGATTCTGTGCTGTATGGCTGCCTGTCCACCAGCTTTGCGGTGGAGGGCTGGGATCAGCAATTTCAGGAAAAGACTGCCGCATGGATGCCTACCCCCGCGATCACCGCGCTGGAGGCCACCTGTCTGGCCATCAAAAGCTTCGGCGTCAGCGAAGTGGCGGTACTGTGTCCCTACGGTGAAGCGCTGCAGCAGCTGGCTGCCAGCGCCTTCGCGCGGCACGGTCTGAAGATCACCACGTTGAAGAGCATCAACGTAACAGGTTTGCGGGCGGTTTGCGGTGTGCCGGAACGGGACGTTTACCGCGCGGCCAGGGAAATGGACAAGTGCGGCGCACCGCTGCTGTGCATTCTGGCCACTGACCTTTCCACCGCCACCATTATCCGCCAGCTGGAGAGTGACTTAGCTATGCCTGTGGTCACCACCAACCAGGCGCTGTGCTGGGCCACGCTGAATCTGGCCGGGGTGCATGACACCGTGCCTCGGGGCGGCTCTTTGTTTGCTAACAGGTTTGTCCGCTGACTCGGCCGAAAAGTACACAGAAAGGATCCTGAATATGGAGAAAGTATTCTTTGTCCCCATCGTGGACGTAAGCTGGAAAACGCTGGGACCATTGAACCCCCGCAAGAACTATAGCTGCCCGCCTCCCCCACTGGAACTGTGCGCGGAAGAGGCTGACGGGATCGTGACCCTCTATAAGAAGCTGCTGGACGGTAAGCTGAACTTTACCGTTTACACCGGCACCTACTGCCGTGATTCCTTTACCGAAGAGCCTTTCAACAGCATCTGGCGCCGCTGCATCGACAACGGCGGCGAGATCCTGGTGCACACGCACGAGGAGATCGCCCGTGTGGGCACCCGCAATAATGAAGAACCCCATATGCGCAAGGTCATCACCCGCCAGTTTCAGCGGATGAAGGCGGCAGGCATCACTCCCGCCGGCTTCCGCGGCGGACTGTATGGTTATGCCAACTTCCTTACGCCGTTGATGGAGGGGCTGGGCATGGATACCGATCTGACCGCGGCTCCTGGTATCAATAAGCCGGATCGCGCCGCCGAGTGGGAGGGTGTGCCCTATACCGCGTGGCGTCTGTGCCGCAATGACAAGTGCCATGTAGGCTGCGATTGCGCCAACCCCAGCAAGGTTGTGGAGATCCCTTTGGGGGCCGATGGACTTGGTACGGAGAACGAAAACTATCTGTATGTGGACTATGACCTGTCTTCGCTAGAGAATGCCAAGCGCATCTGGGACTGTGTGCTGGCCCGGTATGAAAAGACCGGAAAGCCGCAGATGATCCACACGCTCTTCCATACTTTTTCCATGTCTGACCCCAATATGGTCGAGCGTTACAGCCGATTCAGTGACTATATGCTGGCCACCGGCGGCGTACCTGTCAACGCGACCGAGGCGCACCGGATCTTTGAGGAAAAACTGGAGCCGTTGGGTATCTGACGCGTACCGGGGGATCCCCGGCACGCCCGGGGATCCCCCGACACACATAGAAAGAGATGTAATATGTATCAGTCACTTACCGTATCCGGCCAGACGGAGGTCTGCGACGGTGTACTCAGTCTGGTGATGTATGGTTCGGAAATGGCCCGTGCAAGCCAGCCCGGACAATTTTTGATGGTCAAGTCCTGGAATGAAGAAGTACCTTTCCTGATGCGGCCTATCAGTATCAACTCCGTGGATCGGGAAAAGGGCACCATCACCCTGCTGTATAAGGTGGTGGGAGAGGGAACTACTCTGATGTCCCACCTTAAGGAGGGAGACTCCGTTCAGGTCATCGGCCCGCTGGGCCACGGTTTCCCCATTCCGGAGAACGCCCGCCGCGCGGCGGTGATCGGCCGCGGTATGGGCATTGCCCCCCTGCGATTCCTGGTGGAGGAGTGCGTCAGCTGCGGTATCGAGGTGTATGCCTATCTTTCTGCCAAGCAGGAGAGCTTCTTGTTCCATGCGGAACTGTTCCGCTCCATGGGCGTGACGGTGCGGGAGACTACCAATCCTTACGCCAACGTGACGGATTTTTTTGCGGAGGATCTGCAGAATGTGGAGTTCGATGTGGCGTATAGCTGCGGCTCCAACCGCTTGGGCCAGCGTATGACCCAGCTTCACCGGCAGTATGGCTTCCCAGCGTATATCTCGCTGGAGGAGCATATGGCCTGTGGCATCGGTGCCTGCAAGGGTTGCGTGTGCAAGGCTCATACCCAGAACAACAATGACCCCTCTTATGTGCGCGTTTGCAAAGAGGGACCGGTATTTGACGTAGAAAGGGTGATGGAATGAGCTACATGACAGAGCTCTCCGTACAGATCGCGGGAGCGGCTTTCAAAAATCCGGTCATGCCTCCTCTGGAGCCTATGACTATTTTGACAACAACGCGGATGTATTTCCCATGAGTGAGTTGGGCGCGGTGATGGTCAAGAGCGTACACCGTATGCCCCATCCCGTCAATCCGCCTCCCCGCATTACCGAGGTACTGGGCAGTATGATAAATGCGGTGGGCATACCCCCTGTGGGTATCGAGGCTTTCATGGAGAAGCAGCTGCCCAAGTATGACAATATCGGTGCGCCGGTGGTACTCAGCATTTCCGGCAGCAGTGTCGAGCACTACCAGCAGGCACTGGAGATCGTGAACAACGATCCTCGTATCCATGCGGTAGAGTGAACCTGTCCTGCCCCAATGTGGGTACCGGTCTGGCATTTTCCTCCGATCCGCAGCTGCTGCGGCAGACGGTGACGACAGCGCGTGCCAGTACCAAGCTTCCCCTGTTTATCAAGCTTTCGCCCAACGTGACGGATATTCGGGTCAGTGCGGTCACCTGTCAGGACTGTGGAGCGGACGCTATCACGCTGTCTAACACTTTCCACGCCATGACCATCGATATCAAAAAGCATAAGTCCACATTGGGCAACATCTCCGGCGGTATGTCCGGCCCGGCTATTAAGCCGCTGAATATGTATCTTGTCTGGCGTGCCAGTGAAGCGGCGGATATTCCCATCATTGCCTGCGGCGGCATTACCTGTTGGCAGGATGCGGTGGAGTACATTATGGCCGGCGCCACGATGGTGCAGGTGGAGTGCAGCAACTTCACCAAACCCCTGTGTATGCAGGAGGTCATCACCGGACTTGACCGGTTCATGGCGGAAAACGGTTTCCGCTGCCTGGCGGATATGCGGGGCATTGCCCACCAGAAATGATCCCCGGTCGGGGATGCCCGGCTTTCCCGCAGCAAAAAGGAAAAGTAATTTGTTCATGAGGAGTCAGCATTATGTCTAAAAGAATCGTTATCGCGCTGGGCGGCAACGCACTGGGCAATACCGCCGCTGAGCAGC
>ERZ1026997.34-NODE-34-length-82655-cov-7.730169_pt1 | contig 82655 bp, 97 predicted proteins | sample MGYA00519289_ERZ1026997 | MGnify/ENA primary metagenome ERZ1026997 (study PRJEB26926, sample SAMN06164455) | human gut metagenome | biome: ENVO:00009003; feature: ENVO:2100002; material: ENVO:00002003 | host: Homo sapiens | place: USA | collected 2012 ... | reverse complement strand
GGGCTCGGAGATGTGTATAAGAGACAGGGTTGCGGAGGGAGGACTTGAACCTCCGACCTCCGGGTTATGAGCCCGACGAGCTACCAGCTGCTCTACTCCGCGATATTGAATTGGACCCGGTTGGTGCCGGTGACCGGACTCGAACCGGTACGGTATTGCTACCGGGAGATTTTAAGTCTCCTGTGTCTACCATTCCACCACACCGGCGGATATCGGCAGGGATTATAGTACCACACACAGGCGGCAAAGTCAAGGGCTTTTCAAAAATTTATTTCAAAGGCAGGGGAATATGTAATTGGACAGCCCATGGAGGCTGTTGCAAAAAGGGTCGGACCAAGGTCCGGAGAAATATGGTGCGGTGTTCATTTTTGATTTTTTCTGTTTACGACCACCCGGTATTCTGGCGGAGCTTGCGTTTTTGCCTCAAATCCTGTAAAATACAGGATGAAAAAGAACTGGCCCCACACTTCGCAGAGAACTGCTGCGAGGCCGATCGTATAAGGAAGGAGCAAGCTGCTGTGTCACAGGTAACAAAACGAGCCTTGGAACAGTCACTGAAGAATTTGCTGCTGAAAAAACCGCTGACCAAAATCACCATCAATGACATTGCCGAGGACTGCGGTATCAACCGCATGACCTTTTATTACCACTTCAAGGATATTTACGATCTTGTGGAATGGTCTTGCCTGGAGGATGCCAAGAGAGCGCTGGATGAGAAAAAGACTTATGAAACGTGGCAGCAGGGATTTTTGCAGATCTTCGAGGCGGTACAGGATAACAAGCCCTTTATTCTGAATGTTTACCGCTGCGTCCACAGGGAACAGGTCGAAAAATATCTGCGGCCGCTGGTAGACCGGCTTTTGCTGGATGTGATCGATGAAGAAGTCGGCGAAATGAAGGTCCGGGACGAGGACAAGCAATTCATCGCCCAGATCTATTCATACATCTTTATCGGGCTGATGCTCGACTGGATCAAAGACGATATGCGGGAGGACCCGCAGCAGATCGTGGACAGGCTTGCCAGGCTTATCAAAGGCTCTGTGTCAGCAGCGCTCTCCCGTTTCCAATTCTGATTTTATCATTTTTGCGAATCTGATTATAATTTTTACACTTTGCGGCTCCGTGATAAGACTTTTATCACGGAGTTTTTTCTGTTTATTGTAAGCCGGACGGGAAACGCTATAATGAGACCATCGAAAGAAAAAAATAACAGGAGGTTTTGTTATGTATTACTCTGCTGGCACTTACGAGTCCTTTGCCCATCCCGAAAAGCCCAAGGATGTGGACAAAAAATCGGCTTATATCATCGGCACCGGCCTTGCCGGCCTGACCGCCGCTTTCTATCTGGTCCGCGACGGACAGATGAAGGGCGAGCACATCCATGTATTTGAAAAGCTGGACCTGGCAGGCGGCAGCTGCGACGGCCGCAAGGACATCACCAAGGGCTTCTTTATGCGGGGCGGCCGTGAGATGGACAACCATTTTGAGGTCATGTGGGACACCTTCCGTGATGTTCCGTCCATCGAGACGCCGGGCATCTCTGTTCTGGATGAGTATTATTGGCTCAACAAGCACGATCCCAACTATTCTCTGTGCCGCGCCAGCGTGAACCGCGGTGAGGATGCCCACACGGATAAGCAGTTCAAGCTGGACAAGGACTCCGCCATGGCCCTGTCCAAGCTGTTTATGACCCCGGAAAAGGATCTGGAGGACAAGAAGATATCCGATGTTCTGCCCGATTCCTTCTGGAATACAAACTTCTGGCTGTATTGGCAGACCATGTTCGCTTTCCAACGTTGGTCCAGTGCTCTGGAGATGAAACGGTATCTGTGCCGCTATGTCCATCACATCGACGGCCTGCCCGATTTCAGCGCCCTGCGCTTCACCAAGTATAACCAGTATGAAAGCATGATCCTGCCGCTGGTGAAATATCTGGAGTCTCACGGTGTGCATATCGAGTATGGCATGGATGTCAGGAATGTCATCATCGAAACTGAGGGCGACAAGAAGGTTGCCCGGCAGATCGTGTATGTCAAGGACGGCAGGGAGCAGACCATCGACCTCATCGAGGACGATCTGGTGTTCATCACCAACGGCTGCTGCACCGACACCTCCTGCTATGGCGACCAGACCCATGCCCCCGACCTGTCCGGCGTGAAAAACGGCGCAGGCGAGTCCTGGGATATGTGGAAGGCCATTGCCGCGCAGGCGGAGCACGGCGAGTACGGCAACCCCGATGCCTTCTGCTCCGATGTGGACGCCACCAACTGGATGAGTGCTACCGTGGCCACCTCCAACGAGGAGATCATCCGGCATATTATGAACATCTGCAAGCGTGATCCCCGCTCCGGCAAGGTGACCACCGGCGGTATCGTCACCGTCAAGGACAGCACCGACAACTGGTATCTTTCCTGGACCATCAACCGCCAGCCCCAATTCAAGTCCCAGGATAAGAACATGGTGCTTGTGTGGCTGTATTCTCTGAATACCAACAGAGAGGGCAACTATGTGAAAAAGGCCATGCGGGACTGCACCGGCGAGGAGGTCTGCCGTGAGTGGCTGTATCACATCGGCGTGCCCACCGAAAAGATCGATGCGCTGGCCCACGATGCCTGCAATACCACCACCTGCTTTATGCCCTATATCAACGCCTTCTTCCAGCCCCGCAAGGAATCTGACCGTCCCAAGGTCGTGCCCGACGGCGCCGTGAACTTTGCCTTCATTGGTCAGTTCGCCGAGACGCCCCGTGACACCATCTTCACCACCGAGTATTCCATGCGTACGGGTATGGAGTCGGTCTATACCCTGCTGGACATCGACCGCGGCGTGCCGGAGGTCTGGGGCAGCAAGTACGATGTGCGTGAGATCCTGCGTGCCTGCTACTACGCCATCGACAAGAAGCCCATCAGCCAGGCGCCGCTGTCCTTCAAGGAGAGGGAAATGCTCAAGGTGCTCCTGAAAAAGGTCAAGGGCACCGATATTGAGCTCCTGCTGAAGGAAAGCGGACTCATCAAGTAAATATCCCCATTCAGCGGGCGGCTGCCGGTGCACAGGAGGCACCGGCAGCCGCTTTTTGCGCAAAAAGGAGGTAACAGAAATGCTGCTCCCCTGCATCAGATTATAACAGAACAGAAAAAATCGAGCGGTCATAAGTGAAATCCCTTATGACCACTCGATATGGTGCCGGTGGTGGGACTCGAACCCACACGGAGTCGCCCCCGGCGGATTTTGAATCCGCTACGTCTACCATTCCATCACACCGGCATACAGCTCGATTATTATACCCTATTTTGTGGACAAATGCAAGAAAAATTTGCCTCCCCTGAAACGGGGGCGTAGGACTACGATACATATTGGATGGTGCAGGCCGTCGAATCCCGCAAAATACCCCCTGGGCCCGGCAAGACCGGGTCCAGGGGGTATCTGTGTATTTCTCTCCGGCACGCTCACCTGGCGTACAGCAAGCCAATAAGCCAGTTCAGCGTCCGTCCCGGCAGAATGCGAGTCAGGAATACAAAGAACTGATAGTCCAGCCGTATGGTATAGATGGGCTTGGGCCGCCGCTTCATGGCCACCCGGGCGATAAACGCTCCGGCCTTGGCCGGGTCCATACCCGTCTGCTCGTCGTGCTCCATCCTCTGGACGGACCGGCCGATGCGGCCCTGATACACGTCGTCTCCGGCCATGGTTTTCACCCGGGCGGCGGTAAAGCCCGTGTGAATATCTCCGGGCTGTACGGCGCACACGGTAATGCCAAAGGGCCGCAGCTCGTTGGCCAGGGCCATGGTATACGCGTTCACCGCCGCCTTGCCGGCGGAATAGTACGCCTGGAACGGAATGGGGCAGGGCGCCGCCACAGAGCTCAGGTTCACGATGCGGCCCCGGCCCGCCTGGCGCATGTGGGGGATCACGGCCTTGTTCATCCGCACCATGCCGAAGAAGTTCACGTCCAGCAGCCGCTGGGCCTCCGCCGTGTCCGTAAACTCCACCGCTCCGGAGATGCCGAAGCCTGCGTTGTTGATGAGCACATCGATGCGTCCGGCCTGGCCGATGATCTCCGCCACGGCGGCGCGGACCTGGTCCTCGTCGGTGATGTCGCAGCGGATGTGGTGCAGGCCCTCCACCCCCTGCTCCCGGCGGCTGAGCTCATACACATCATAGCCCGCATCCCGCAGACACAGGGCCGTAGCCCTTCCGATGCCGGAGGTGCCTCCGGTGATAACCGCAATCTCACTCATGGTCCTTCACCAGCACGTCCGCCATGATGTCCATGGCCTCATCCAGCAGGGCCTCGGTATGGGTGGCCATATAGCTGGTCCGCAGCAGGGCCTCCCCCTCCGGCGTGGCCGGGGGCAGCGTGGGGTTCACATACACGCCCCGGTCATAAATGTCCCGGGCCACCTCCAGGGTGTGGTACGTCTCATAGGTATAGATGGGGATGATGGGCGTGGGCGCCGTCAGAGCAGACTCCCGGATCTTCAGCCTCCGGTCCGTCATGCCCCTCCGGGCGTACAGGCTCAGCGCACGCAGCCGTTCCGGCAGCTCCGGGTGGGCCTCCAGGTGCCGCAGGGCTGCCAGGGCCGTGGCGCAGTTGGCCGGCGGAATGGACGCCGAGAAGATGAAGGGACGAGAAACGTGGCGCACATAGTCCGCCACCTCCTCCGACGCCGCCATGTAGCCGCCCAGGGATGCCAGAGACTTGGAAAACGTGCCCATATACACGTCCACCTGGTCCTCCAGGCCAAAGTAGCTGGCCGTGCCACGGCCGCCCTCGCCCAGAACGCCCAGCCCGTGGGCGTCGTCCACCATGACCCGGGCCCCATACTTCTTGGCCAGAGCGCAGATCTCCGGCAGCTTGGCGATGTCGCCGCCCATGGAGAACACGCCGTCGGTGACGATCAGCGCGCCGTTCTTCTCCGGCACACGCTGCAGCATCTTCTCCAGCTCGGCCATGTCGCTGTGGCGGTAGCGCAGCATCTTGCCGTAGCTCAGCTGGCAGCCGGCGTAGATGGACGCGTGGTTCTCCCGGTCGCAGATCACATAGTCGTGCCGGTCCACCAGGGCGCTGATAATGCCCACATTGGCCTGGAACCCGGTGCCGAAGGTGACGATGCCGGGCTTGCGCAGAAACTTCCCCAGCTCTGCCTCCAGCTCCAGGTGCATCTCCAGGGTGCCGTTTAAGAACCGGGAGCCGCTGCACCCGGTGCCGTACCGCTCCAGGGCGTGAATGCCTGCCTCCACCACATCCGGCGCGATGGTCAGGCCCAGATAGTTATTGGAGCCAAGCATAATGCGGCGCTTGCCCTCCATCTGCACCTCCACGTCCTGCCGGGACTGCAATGCGTGGAAATAGGGATATACTCCCGCCTCCTTCAGTTCCTTGGCCAGAGAGGGGGCGCTGCATTTTTCAAAAATATCCATGTATAGCCTCCTTATTTGCTAATATGAAATATCAGTTTTCGTGGTGAAAACAATCATTTTTACAGGGATTTATGATTCAAGTTATTATATACTGTTCCCGGCATCCCTGTCAACCGGTGATTTTCCCGGGGGCATTTCCCCCAAGCGGCAGACCCTGTACCGGGCTAAAAAGAGCATCCGCAGGCCCCTGCGGATGCTCTTTTCCTATACGATTACACGGAACGGGTGGCCACCACGTCCACGCCGGTGCCCAGCACGTTGGGGATCACCACGTCCCCGGCGTGTACCGGGGCCGTCAGATGCACCCGGCACAGCGCCCGGGCCACATCCAGCACCCTTTCCTTGGGTACGTCTCCCCGGGTGCGGACAGACACCACCGGCAGCAGGCCGCCGGTGACCCGGACGGTGCCGGTAACGGTGCGGGCCGGATGGGTACACTCCTTCCGGGCGTAGGCGTCCCCCCGGGGACAGGTGTTGCCGGTGACCTCCGTCACCTGGCTGCCGTCCATAACGGCGGTCAGCTGGCAGCCCATAGGGCAGCCGATACACGTCAGCTCGCGGATGCTCATTGTGCCACCTCCTCCACCTGAATGGTGATCTCCGCCAACTCCCGGGGCAGGTCTGCCCGCCGCAGGGTCAGCTGCTCCATCTCGCCGGGGGTCAGGATGCGCTTATGCACCCGGCGCAGCAGCGCTCCGTCGGCGTAGACCGCCAGGTCGGCGTTCTGATACGGCTTCCCCACCCGGAACCGGACGGTGACGGACTCCTCCATCCCCTCCGGGTCCAGATACTGCGGCACTGTATACCGTACGCCGTTTTTCCCGGTCAGGCGGACGGTTTGCCGCTCCCGCCGCTGCTCCAGCAGGTACCGGGCAGCGTTTTCTCCTGCCCGTGCCGCCTCCTGGGACACAAAGTCCACCAAATCGTGAACGTGCAGCACGTTGCCGCAGGCAAACACACCGGGGATAGAGGTGGACAGATCGTCCCCAACCTCCGGGCCGCCGGTAACGGCGTCCAGCCGGACGCCTGCCTGCTGACTCAGCTCGTTTTCCGGCAGCAGACCCACGGACAGCAGCAGGGTGTCGCAGGGGATGTCCCGCTCCGTGCCGGGGATGGGGCGGCGGTTTTCGTCCACCCGGGCCAGGGTCACACCCTCCAGCCGTTCCTGTCCGTGAATATCCACCACCGTGGTGGACAGGTACAGGGGAATATCGAAATCCTCCAGGCACTGGACGATGTTCCGCTTCAGGCCGCCGGAATAGGGCATGACCTCCGCAACTGCGTGGACTTTGGCCCCCTCCAGGGTCATGCGCCGGGCCATAATCAGGCCGATGTCGCCGCTGCCCAGGATCACCACGTCCCGGCCGGGCATCAGCCCCTCCATGTTCACCAGTCGCTGGGCGGTACCGGCGGAGTAAATGCCTGCCGGGCGGCAGCCGGGGATGTTCAGCGCGCCCCGGGGCCGCTCCCGGCAGCCCATAGCCAGAATCACCGCATCGGCGCTGATCTGCATGAGTCCCGTTTCCCGGCCCGTCACCGTCAGCACCCGGTCCCGGGACAGGTCCAGCACCATGGTGTTCAGCAGATACGGAATCTCCAGCTCCCGGACCTGGTCCGCGAACCGCCGGGCGTATTCCGGCCCGGTAAGCTCCTGGGAAAAGGTGTGCAGGCCGAAGCCCGCGTGGATGCACTGGTTCAGAATACCGCCCAGCTCCCGGTCCCGCTCGAGGATCAGCAGATCCTGCACCCCGGCCCTCCGGGCGGCGATGGCGGCGGCCAGGCCCGCAGGGCCTCCGCCGATAATGGCAAGCTGTACGTGTTTCATCATGCTTCCTCCTTGGTCCGGCCGGTCAGCAGCCGGGATGTGCCGCCGTTTTTCGTCAGCTCCGTCTGGGGTACCCCCAGCTCCCGGGCCAGGATCTCCATGACCCGAGGCGTGCAGAAGCCGCCCTGGCACCGGCCCATACCGGCCCGCACCCGGCGCTTTACCCCATCCAGGGACCGGGCCCCGGGGACCCGGTGGATGGCGTCCACGATCTCCCCCTCGCTGATGCCCTCGCAGCGGCACACGATGTTGCCGTAAGCGGGGTTCTCCTCTGCCAGGCACTGCCGCCGGGCAAAGGGCAGCTCCCGCAGGTGGACGATGTCCCGGCGCACGGGGTCGAAGTTCTGCTTCTGCCGCGCATTCAGATACGCCGCCGTCTGCTCCGCCAGATATGCGCCGATGGCCGGAGCGGAGGACAGCCCCGGGGACTCGATGCCCAGGGCCTCGAAATAGCCGGGGACAGGCTGCCCCACGCGGAAATCGTCGTCCCCCTCCGCCAGATGGGCCCGCAGCCCGGCAAAGCTGGTGATCACGTCCCGCAGCGGCAGACCCGGCACGCTCTTGCGAGCCATATCCTGGGCAAAGGCCAGTCCCTCCGCCGTGGTGGCGGTCAGGTCCCGCTGCTCCTGATCCGCAGCGGTGGGGCCCACCAACAGGTTGCCATGGACCGTGGGCGTTACCAGCACGCCCTTGCCCATGGGGCCCGGCAACTGGAACACGGTGCGCTGCACCAGGCCGCCGTCCTTCTTGTCCAGCAGGCAGTATTCACCCCGGCGGGGCACGATGCGGGCGGTATCGCTGCACACCTGGTTATGGAGCACATCGCCCCACACACCGGCGGCGCTGATCACGGCCCGGGTCTCCATGGTCCCCCGGTTGGTTTCCAGGGTATAGCCCGCCTGAGTCCGGCGGATGTGCTCCACCCGGGTGTCGAAGCGGAAGGTCACGCCGTTGTGAGCGGCGTTCTCCGCCAGGGCGATGGTCATGCCGAAGGGACAGATGATGGCGCTGCTGGGGGCGTACAGGGCGGCAACGGCCTTCTCCGACAGGGCAGGCTCCAGCGCACGAAGCTGCTCTCCCCGGGCGATCTCCAGGCCCTCCACGCCGTTGACCTGTCCTCGGTGCAGAAGCTCCTCCAGATGGGGCAGGCCCGCCTCCTCAAAGCATAGCACCAGGGCCCCGTTCCGGCGATAAGGGAAGTCCAGCTCCCGGGACAGCGCCTCCATCCGGCGGCTGCCCTCCACGTTGAACCGCGCCTTCAGACTCCCCGCCGGAGCGTCGAACCCGGCGTGAACGATGGCGGAATTGGCCTTGCTGGTGCCCACGCATACGTCCTCTCCCTGCTCCACCAGGCACACGTCCAGCTGCCAGCGGCTCAGCTCCCGGGCCACGGCGCAGCCCACTGCGCCGCCGCCGATGATGACCACATCCTGCATACAAAGTGCTCCTTTCCGCGAAAAAAGAGCCACGCCAAAGCCCGCCCGGTCTCCCGGGCGGCCCTTTGCATGACTCAATCTCTCAATGCATTCAATATATTGTCATTATACGCCGTCCGCCCCCGCTTGTCAATGGCAAACGGGGGCGGACACAGGCTACTGCGCCTCAATCTTGTATAAATCAACGCGACATTTTCGAGCATGTTCCCATAACTTCCCGAAAGCCGGTGAAGCCCGATTCCAAGGGCGTTCCCGGCTTTTTCGCCTTTTGGGGAAGTTCCCGTATCTTGGCGAATCCCGGCGCATCTTGATGGCCGTGAGTAGTAAAACGAGTAGTAAAATGCGTTTTACTACTCCGCGACGCGTCGCATCTCCTCAGCAGCCGTGCAGCCATCCATATGGGCGTAGTACCCGAGCGTCATCTTGATGTCCTTATGGCCCATGATGTATTGCAGCGCCTTCGGGTTCATCCCGGCCTTCGCCATCTCCGTGCAGAACGTGTGGCGCAGCGTGTGCGGTGTCATGTCCTCGGGAAGCGGCACTCCCCCGCCCTTCGCGTACTTGCGCCTCAGCCCCCTGAACACCCGGTCGTAATCGCCGCCGACCCTCGGCAGCCCGTCCCTGTTGAGGAAGATGAAGCCCGTTCGCCCATCGACGCTCAGGGGCTTCGCCTTCGGCCTCGATGCCATGACATGCTCGAACGCGGTCATCACCTCGTCGGTCATGTAGATGTAGCGCTTGCCGCTCTCCGTCTTAGGCTCATCGACCCGGTATCCCCCGCCGACTGCGCGGGCGAGCTGGTGGTCCACGAAAATCACCCTGTTCGTCAGGTCGATGTCCGTCTCGGTCAGCCCGCACATCTCCGATATGCGCAGCCCTGTCCCGAGGAGGATGACCACCTCGTCGATGTACCTGTGGTAGACGGCATCCGACCGCATGAAACCGAGCAGCGCGTCCACCTGTTCCCGACTCAGCGGCTCCCTCTCCGTCACGTCCCTCTTGATGACGGTCGCGAGCTTGAAATCGAACGGGTTCTTGCGTATGCAGTCATCGGCTATCGCCAAGTAGAACGCCGCCTTGAGCGAACGCTTGTGGTTGGAGATGGTGGAGTAGGCGAAGCCCTTGGACTTCATGCGCTGCGCCCATTCCTTCGCGTCGGACGGCTTCACGCCGCCTATCTCCCGCGAGCCTATCGCATCCTCGAAGAGGAGTCGCTTGAGCTGCGCCCTCGACCTCTCCGTCCCCTCGCGCACGTCGAGGCGGCATCTCGTGAACTTCGCGTAGAGCTGGCTGACCGTCATCTTCTTGCCGATGGGGTCTATCCCGTCCTCAAGGTCACGGCGTATCTCGCGCTCCTTCTCGCGCAGCGGCTTGCACGGCCTCTTACCGGCAGGGAGCCTGTCGGTCTCCACCAGCCGCCATGAGTAGACGAACTTCGGTTTTTTGTCCCTGTCGATGTATTTGAAGACGTAGAGTCCGTTGGTCCTCTGGCTCTCGCCGGTGTTCAGTACCCTATTTCTGTTGTCCCGTCTTTTCTGTGACATCCATATATCGCTCCTTCCATATGGAAAGAGCCTTGGTATGCTACTTCCATTATAGCATATCCAAGGCTCTTTTTCATCCTCTAAATCACGTCCGTCGAGTCGATGAACCGCTCAAACGCCTTGCGTTTGACTTGAACGCGGTTGCCGTTCATCACCACCCAGTCAGGCGGCGGCATCTCCGAGGCAAGGCGGCGCAACTTGCCCTCGCCTATGCGGAAGTACCGGGCCGCTTCCTCGATGGTGAGCGTGTACTTCTCCCATACGGGTATGTCCTTCGCACCCATGCGCCCACCTCCCTGTCACGGCTCGAACCGCAGCATCGCGGCGAGCAGCTTTCCTTGGAGCTGCGTCTTTCTCAGGGTATCGACCCCGTACTCGACGCGCCCAGACTCATCGAGGAAGGCGTGCGTGCAGAGCTGGTCCATATAGCCGTCGAAATAGGCGAGGACCTTCTGCATGGCAACGGGGTCGCCTGAGACCGCCGCGACCATTACCTCATAGCTCATCATCGCCAATCACCTCCTCTAAACGCGCCCTCAGCGTGAGGAGCGCCTTCGAGCGCCTGAATTGGACCGTGGAGCGAGGGCACCCAAGCTCCTCGGCGATGCGCCTGTCCGTCCACTCCGCGAAGTAGTAGAGCAGGACGATGGCTTGGTCGCCTTTGGAGAGGCCATGGATGGCATCGGCGAGAACCGTATCCATCACCACGACCTCCCGACCGACCACCTCGAACACGACCTCCTCCGATATGAGGTCATCGGGTGAGGCCAGCCTGTTCAGCTCGCTCTCGTGCATGTCGGAGAACACGGTCTCCCATCGTGCCTCACGCGCCTGCTTGCGAATGATGTCCGTCCTCGCGTTGCGAAGCGTCCTCCTGCAATAGGCGCAGAACATCTTGACTACCGCCAGTTTCTCTTCTTCTGAAATCATCGTGATTCCTCCTTTCCACAAGGAACACGATACGCCGCCGGTCGTTTGCCGGGGAAAAAGGTTCTCAGAAGGAGAGATGTGTAGAAGACGTGGAGATGCTTTACTTTCAGGCACCGTACTGGACTGAAAAAAATGAGCGATGATTACCGTAGATTACCTCTGATGGCGTTAGATGACATTCGATGCACACCATCTACCCTCTTCCACCTCCCACATTGGCAACCCTCCACCCCGTCTGCGTGTAGGGGATGTGGGGCACCGTGCGGGTGCTCGGATATAATGCGGCGAAAGGGGTGTCGGGACATCCGCGCCCCGCTGCGTCCACGAGTAGAAAGGAAGATGACCATGGCGCAAGATTTTGGAGACGACATCGGCGACATCCTCGTCCGTGCATTCGGTCGAGCATGCAAGGATGCCTATCAGAACAGGAAGAGCAAGCATCTGCACGACGAATACAAGAGGATTTTCGAGAAGAACGGCATGTCCAAGGACGATGCCGCCGCGAAGGCAGAGGCGATGGCCTCCCGCGAGCATATTTGCATCCCCTTCGGCAGCTCGGTCGATGCAACCTATTTCGCTCGTGTGCTTCAAGAGAACGACATCGCCGCTGCGGCCATGTCCGATGCCATGGGCAACGGCTATATCGAGTTCGCGGAAGCTGAAATCGAGAATGTAAAGCAGTGCATCCCGCAGTTCTCCGAGGTCATGACCACACTCAAGGAAGAGCAAATCGCAAAAGTACTGGATGGCACGCCCGTTTCGGAGGATGTGTACAACAGCTTGAAGACCATATATCTTCGTCCCGACCTTCCGAAAACACAGACTAAGGAACCGGAGTCGCATGACATCGCGGAAGATGGACATGTTGGTCCTGCTGATGAGGCACCGGAGCATGTGCATGACGACCGCGTGAACGATGCCTACCATCATACTGAGGGAATCCGCGACAAGGTACTCGCAGCTCGCGAGCAGTGCCGTGACTTCGATGACTTCAAGGAACTACTCGCCAAGGAAGAGGTCGGTGTCACGGAAAGCAAGAGCGGCGAGTTGATGTTCTACGAAGCTCGTCGCGACGAAAACGGCGAAATCCTCCCACGCGGGGAGAATGAGGAAGGTCTTCTGGACTGGGCGGTTGGTGCTAAAACCCTCGCGAACAAGTGGCAGTGTGAGGCCACTCATGACTGGTTTGAAAAAAACACGCCCAAGAAACCGACTGCTCCCGAACATGATTCCGCCCGCGAGGTCATCCCACCGCAGAAGGACCTGAACCTCATCTGCAACGCGGTGCGCAGCGACCTTGAGGAACGCGGTATCCAGACACTCGACCGCGCGGACGGCAAGATGGGCTTCCTCGTGGACCAGAAACACAAGCAGGATGTCATCAAGACAGTCGAATCCCGCTTCCCCGGTCACAGCCCCGCCGACCTCGGCATCGAGTTCTTCGACCCAAATCAAGGTCATGGAACGGTGGAGAACGTCAAGGACTCACGGGAACCGCAGATGACTGACGGCTCCCTTGATATGAACGGCGCGACCCCGGACATCAATCAAGGCATCGAATCCCATGACGGCATGGATACGATGGTGAGCACGCTGCGCGTCGAACGTGAGCAGAACGGCACCGAGGTTTCACCATCCATGGTGCGTGAGCAGTCCGACCGGAGCCGCGAGGGTTACAACCTCAAGTCCAAGGCCGATGAGAACCGCGCCGCGAGCAAGCAGCTCTCGCAGACCAACGACTCCCCCGACCGCGACATCTCCGACAAGTTCCAGCAAGAGCGCTAGAAGGGAGCCTGATATGACCCATATGAACGAGTATCTGCCGGAGCGCCTTGCGGCGAATCCCTTGCAGGCCATGGAATCCGACAGCGACATCGAGGCCATCGCCGACGCGGTGATAAGCGCCAGCGTCCTGCGCGATGAATGCGACGGGGACGCGGCTTTCAAGAACAGCGCGAGGCAGCTCCTTTACGCCTGCCTAGGCTACCTGCGCGACTGGTGCTCATTGGAGCAGCGGACGGTCGGAAATCTCAAAGCTCTCCTCGATGCCGCCAGTGCTTCTGCATCGGGTGCCACCACCACCGACCTCGGTGACTTGTTCTACGAGATAGAGTCTGGCTGCAAGCGCGTCATCAGCGCGGACGGCATCACCATGAGTTGGGAGCCTACGGCTCTTGAGCGCAACGACGGCACCTGCCCCCGCGATACCAACGGTATCCGCCCCGAGGACGACTTCTGTCTCGGATGCTACAAGCGCTTCGCGCAGGGTACCGCTCCGAGCACTCGCGCCTCCATCGCCGTCTCGCTCTCCCGCGCCCTGTCGGGACGTGTGGATTAGGAAGGAGGGTCGCTTATGGCTCAAAGCAAGGGAAACCCGGAGACCAACAAAAAGGTCGCGACATCGGCTCTGTTGACGTTGTTGGCCTCCGCCGTAGGTTTTTATCTTGGAAATCGCTATTGGGAGGCGGTAGCATCCCTCGGTGGGCAGTTCTTCGAGTACTGGGGAGATGGTTTCGCCCTCATGTGGCCCCTTATCGCCGATACGCCTACCCATCTCGACATGTCCCCCAATGCCATGCTGGCGGGCCTGACCATGTGCATCATCGTCTGGCTCTTCTGGCTGCGCTACCTCGCCTTTGTGGGCAACTTCCGCGCCGGTGAGGAGAGCGGTTCGGCACGCTGGGGCACGCTCAAGGAGGGCAAGCAGTTCCGCGACCTCACCACGGAGGACAACAACCTCATCTTCACGCAGAACTTCGGCCTCGCCCTGCATCGCCCCAAGTTCAACCCTGAACTGGACCGCAACCTAAACGTGCTGGTCGTGGGCGGCTCCGGCTCCGGCAAGACGTTCAACTACGTCACTCCGAACATCTGCCAGCTCAACACGAGCTACTTCATCACCGACCCCAAGGGCACGCTCCTCAAGGACGCGGGGTTCCTGTTCACGGACAACGGGTACAAGGTGAAGTCCTTCAATACCATCAACCTCGATGAGTCCATGCACTACAACCCGCTCAAGTACGTGAAGACGGACACCGACATCCTGTCGTTCGTCAACTGCTACATCATGAACACCAATGGCGACGGCAAGGCGGGAGACCCATTCTGGGAGAACTCCGAGAAGATGCTGTATACCTCCCTCATCGCCCTGCTGCGCGACTGGTTCCCACCGGAGGACTACAACCTGTCGAGCCTGCTGACGCTGCTCTCCATGGCCGAGGCCCGAGAGAACGATGAGAACTTCAAGTCCCCGCTCGACCTGCTGTTCCTCCAAATCGAGGAGGGCAAGCGCTACATCCCGAGCGAGGGCGGTTCCCCCGCGCCGTCGATGGGCGTCTCGGGCCTCTCCCGCAGCTTCGGCACGGGCAACGCGACCGGAGACTCGGATTGGTCGTGGGAGCCGACCAACCTCAAGCGCAACTCCGACGGCGTGCGCCCCGCCGACTGCGGCGGTCTTTCGCCCGATGAGGACTTCGCCCTCATGAACTACAAGAACTTCAAGGTCGCGGCGGGCAAGACCCTCAAGTCCATCATCATCTCCTGCAACGTGCGCCTCGCCCCCATCGCCACCGCCGGTGTGCGCAGCCTGCTCGAATACGATGAGATGGAGCTTGACACGCTCGGCGACCCGGACGCGAAGGTGGCGGTCTTCGGCATCCTATCGGATACCGACAAGACGCTCTCCTTCCTGTTCGCCATCATGATGTGGCAGTGCATCGACCAGCTCTGCCGCAAGGCGCTCACCGACTACGGCGGAAAACTGCCGACACCGGTCCACTTCATCTTCGACGAGTTCGCGAACATCGGGACCATCCCGCAGATTGAGGAGACCATCGCCGTCACGCGCTCCCGCAACATCGGCATCACCATCATCCTGCAATCCATGTCCCAGCTCGAATCGAAATACGACAAGAAGGCGCAGACCATCGTGGACTGCTGCGACTCCACGTTGTTCTTGGGTGGCAAGTCCAACTCCACCAACAAGGAAATCGCGGAGATGATTGGCAAGCAGACCATCAACCAGATGACCTACGGGGAGAGTACGGGACAGTCAGGTTCGGCATCTAAGAACTTGCAGATACAGGGTCGCGACCTCATCGACGCGGCGGAAATCGGCAAGATGAGCCGTAGGAAGGCCATCTTGCTCATAGCGGGCACCAACCCGCTCATGGACGATAAGTTCGACCCGCACACCCACAAGCGATATTGCTACATCGTGGATAAACGCAATCCCAAGCGCCTGCACGACAAGCCCTTCGATTTCAAACGCTATCTTGAGGGCGGATGCGAGCCGTATGACGACCACGATGACGGTGGTACCGGTGGGACGCGTTGATTTCAATCACGTACCGTAAACGGCTATAATCTATATGACTCTGCGGGGATGCTGTTCCGGCGGCGTCCCCGCGCTTGCAACCGCGATAGAAAGGAGAGGATGGTGAAGTCACAGTGGAAGAACTCGTCCGGCTCGCCGCGAAGCCCATCGCATATATAGGATGCACGGTCATCTTCCTCGGCCTGCTACACCTTGGGATGAACTTGAGGGACGGCTGCCGTGCGGGAGGCGGCGAACTCCGAAAGGCAATCGCGATGATTGCCGCCGGAGCCGCCGTGACCGGTTTCGCCGCGATATACGGTTTCGCCGGATTCTAATCAGGTAAACAAATCAAAATAGTCAAATCAGAAAGGAAGCAATCATTATGCTCGACAACGCAGTCAACATGCTCACTCAGGGCGTCACGTTCCTCGGCGGCGTCCTCGTCGTCTTTGGACTTATCAACCTCGGCATGACCATCAAGGACGGTATGCAGGGCGGTGGCGGCCAGCTCAGTGGCGCAATCGCCATGATTGTCGGCGGTGCCATCGTCGTGGGTGCCGCCATCTACTTCGGCCAGCTCAACACCGGTTGGGCGGGCGGACTTTAGGAAAGGGGCGGTGGCCATATGCTATCCGTAGCGGTACATAAGGACATCGCCGAGTACCAGCCCAAGGTCGTGGGCAAGATGACCGGGCGCACCCTCGCGTCAATCGCGGGGGCGCTCGGTTGCTCCGTCCTCACCGGCCTCTACATCTACTTCGTGTTGGGCTGGAACGTCGGCGACAACATGATGCTCATCTACGCCGTGAGCCTCCCGTTCTGGTGCTGCGGCTTCATCCGCCCGAAGGGAATGCCCTTCGAGCAGTTCGCCGCACTCTGGCTCAAGGCGAACTTCGGCGTGGAGCGAATCTTCTACGTCCCATCTATGCAACTCAGCGGTCTCATCGGCTCGCCCGATGGGAAGAACGTCAAGAAAGGAAGGGTCTATGGGAAACACTATCGAAAGCAATGCAGCCTCAAGGGAATCGAAGCCTACTCCCCCCGTGCCGGACGTGTCATCAACTGACACCGAGGCGAACTTCGACATCGAGCAGTTCGTCCACACCTCCGGGGAGGGGTTCGGCAACGACCGCCCCATGGATGCCGATAACGGCTCGGTCGATGTGGCGGCGCTCGGCTCCGTCGCCGGTACGCCTGTCGTTGCTGGCAAGAAGATGTCCCGTAGGGAGAAGAAGCAGGCCAAGCGGGAGGTCGCACGCCTCAAGAAGGAGGCGAAGCTGGCCGAGAAGGAGGCCCGCAAGAGCTACACGTCCGTGAAGTCCCAACTCAAGGACCGCGATAAGGAACTCACCTCGAAGACGGCGGACGCACGCCGCAAGCGCGAGGGCGCGAAGGACGTAGTGAACTACATCGGTTACAACCGCATGTACCAAGACGGCATCTGCGAGGTCGAGGAGGGCCTGTTCTCCTCCTCCATCTCCTTCGGCGACACCAGCTACCACTCCGTGCGCGACGAGCAGCAGAAATCCATGTTCTCCGCGCTCACGCGACTGTACGACCAGTTCGGCGCGAACACGCTGGTCCAGATGAGCGTCATCAACACGCCGCTGCTCAAGGAAGAGGTCGGCAACCGCAAGTTCTTCGATGTCGCCCGTCAGGGAAACGACGCCGCCCGCAACGACGCGCAGGTGTTCAACGACATCCTGAACGACAAGGTGCGCGAGGGCGTGTCCAACATCCGCCGCAACCGCTACCTGACCTATTCGGTCACCGCCGAGACGGCGGACGACGCGGCACGCCAGCTCTCCCGCATCGAGACGGAATCCAGCCGCATCCTCAACTCCATGGGGTCCAAGGCCCACCTGATGAACGGCACCCAGCGGTTGTCGGTCATCCATTCGCTCCTGAACCCCTACAAGCCGTTCTACTTCGACTACCAGAAGGACATCTCCGCCAAGCGCGTGCAGACCACCAAGGACTGCATCGCCCCGACGCAGATTGACTGGCGACCGGACGGCATGTTCAACGACTGTTTCAAGCTGGATAACGGGGTGTATGGTCAGGTCTTGGTCATGAAGAAGTTCGGCTCCGAGCTTTCCGACCGGGCACTTGCCGACATCGTTGACCTGCCGCTCCCCATGGCGGTCACGTGGTTCGTTCAGCCCATGGACAAGTCCAAGGCCATCAACTTCGTCCGCACTCGAAGCGCATGGATTGACAAGGAGATAATCGAGGAGCAGCGCAGCGCCGTGAACAAGGGCTACGACTTCTCCATCCTGCCGCAGGAACTCAAGTATTCCAAGGAGGAGACTGAGGACGTCCTTGACCACTTGCAGAACAAGAACCAGCGCCTCTACGTCTTCACCGGCTTGATTTACACCTACGCGGAGAGCAAGCAGCAGCTCGACGCTCAGGTCATGCGCATCATCTCCACCGCCCGACAGAACTCCATCGAGGTGGACACCTACGATTACCGGCAGCGCCGGGGTCTCAACTCCGCGCTGCCCCTCGGCCACAACCACGTTGAAATCAGCCGCATGTTCACCACCGCGCAGGTCGCCATCCTCGTGCCCTTCGCGACGCAGGAGCTTGATGATGCCGGTGGAAACTACTACGGCCAGAACAAGCACTCGCGCAACCTCGTCATGTGCAATCGCAAGCGCCTGACAAGCCCCATGGGCTTCGTCTGCGGCAAGACCGGTTCGGGCAAGGGCATGTTCACCAAGACCGAGATGACCGGCACCATCTTCTCCAACCCCACGGACGAGATTTACGTCATCGACCGCGCCGGTGAGTACACGGCCATCGCCGAGCGCTACGGTGGCACCACCTACCACTTCGGCGTGGGCACGAATACGTTCCTGAACCCCTTCGACACGGTGTCCGTTGAGCACATGCCTCGCACCGAGCAGATAGCGTTCAAAATTGACGCGATGCTGGCGCAGGCGGGTGCTTCCGCCGCTGAGTCCGGGCAGTCCCTCTCCGAGGTTGACCAGTCCATCATCCAGCGCTGCGTGGAGCTTGCGTTCCAGCGTGCCGAGGAGCGCGGTGACGGCCTTCCGCCGACCTTGCAGGACTTCTACGACATCGCCCTTGAGCAGCCCGAGCATCAGGCGCAGACCATCGCCCTTCGCTACGAGCGGTTCGTCAAGGGTTCCATGGACTTCTTCAACCGTCAGTCCAACGTGGACTTCAACACCCGCATCGTAGACTTCAACTTGAAGGACCTGCCGGACTCCATGCTGGTCTTCGCCCTCATCAACGTCTGCGAGGCCGTGCGAAACCGCATGTACTTCAACGCGAAGCGCAACGTCCGTACATGGCTCTACGTCGAGGAGATGCAATCGCTCTTCGCCTACCCGACGGTTCTCAACTACTTCTCGCGCTTTTCCAACGAGGGGCGCAAGTTCGGCCTGCTGCTGACGGGCATCACCCAGAACGCGATTGCGATGCTCAACAACGAGGCCGCGCAGAACATCGTGCTCAACGCCGACTTCATCATGCTGCTCAAGCAGTCCCCGCTCGACCGCATGCGCTGGGTGGAGCTGCTGAACCTTTCCGAGCAGGAGGAGGAGTGCATCGACGAGTCCGCCGAGGCCGGTGACGGCCTGCTCATCGCTGGCAACGCGCGTGTGCCGATTCGCGGCAAGTTCCCGTCGGGCAACGTGCTCTACGACCTGTTCAGCACCAACCCCAACGAGACCAAGGAGCTTGAAATCGGCTCCAAGAAGAAGGGCGGCAAGGTCATCTAAGCCGGGAAAGGACGGTGAACGTCAATGAAGCCATCTGATTTCGTATCGACATCCGGCCAGAAGCAGGACATGTCGCAATCCCTATTGCAGACGGAGATGACGGATGCCGTCAACTCCGGCATCGTGGGCCGCGCCGACAAGAGCGAGAAGTCGTTGAAGAGCAACCTCTACTCAGTCGGCAAGAAGGCATCGACGGGCGGTGCCACCAGCGCCGCCCTCGCCGCCGTCACAAAAAGTCACGGTGTAAAAAAGGATTCCACCTCCACTGCCATCAAAAATAATGTCATCAACGGTGCTCTTTCAGACAGTGAACTTGAGGGTGCCGATACCGTCTACTATGGCGGCAAGGGAACCTATCGGGCAGTTCGCGGCATCCAGAAACGTATAGGCGCAAGAGCTTCCACCAATGGAAAACCTACAACAGAAAAGATTCAAGTCAAACGTCAACTCAAGAACGCCTTAAAAGGGACTAGTGTCAACGCCGCACGAGAGGCGATTTCCGGTACTGAGCTTGAGGGTGCCGATACCGTCTACTATGGCGGTAAGGGAACCTATCGGGCAGTTCGCGGCATCCAGAAACGTATAGCTGGCAAGGATGCCCTTTCTTCTAAGAAAAGCCTAGGTAAGTTATCTGAGAAGAAATCGCAGTCCAAATCCATGGATACCTTAGAGGCGAAGCGAAAAGCACAAGCGAAGGGCTATTTCAAGAAAACCGTCTACGACACGGCTGAGAAAGTCAAAGCCGCTGCGGTTGCCGAAAAGACCATCGGCGGAAAAGTACTGGTTTCCAAAGGTGGCTCCGGCCTCCTCATGTCCATCGCGCCTATCATATTGCCAGTGCTGATTATAGCGATGCTCGTCATAATCCTGTTTCTAGGCATCCTTGGAGGCATCGCCGGGGATGATGCGCAGAAAAAAGCATCTCTTGACGGTATGCCGAGTTGGGTGACTTACGACCTCGTGCTTTCCTGTCTTAAAGCACATGAGGAGTACGGGTATCCTCCAAGCGCCCTGCTCGGCCAGATGATGATTGAGAACGGCACGAGCGATGAAGGTTCCGACTTGGGCCGCTTGTACCACAATTACGGCGGCGTGAAATACTTTGGTACCATTGATGGGCTTATCACCGGGTCCGTAAGTATGCTCACGACCGAGTACATAGGCGGCAGGCCTGTTCAGATGTACTGCAACTTCGCGGTGTTCGCCTCGGATGCCGCCTATATGAAGTACCGTTGCGAATACCTTTACAAGCAACCGAATTACACGAGCGTCCCCAATTTCCAGAAGGCCATAGACGAAAAGAACTCCGAGCTGTTCCTGAAAGCCCTCGGTGAAGGCGGTTACTACACCGCCTCGACGGACTCATATATCGCCCAATATCGCTCAATCTGCGAGGCATATCCACTTGTCCCGCGTCTCGACAGCATGACCTCCGAAGAGTTCGAGAACGGCTTCGGCAACGCGTTCTATCCGGGCGGTGGGCAAGATTACGCAAGTGCCGAGCAATGGCAGAAGGACATCGTGAACGCGTGCAGTCGAGTGGGTTGGCCGGGCGCGAACCTTTGCGCAACATGGTCTAACAGAGTCTATGCAGCAGCCGGTCATCCTTGTAGTGGAAATGGCAACAGCGTCCTCGGGCATCAGGGATATGGTGCAAGCTATTATCCCTCCCGTGCTACGACTGACCTATCCCAGATAAAGGTCGGGATGCTGGTATCGGCCCAGTTCGGTTCCAACACCGCTGCGGGTAACACCTACGGCCATGTCGGCATTTATATCGGTGACGGCATGGTCATGGATAGCGTCAGTTCCGGCATCCGAAAGATTTCCCTCTCCGAATGGGTCGCCCAGAACGGCAGGGGATGGGTCGTCTGCGGCTACCCTTGGGATTGGCGCTGACGGAAAGCAGAAAGGATATAGATATGGATAAGTTCAAGCAACTCATCATCGAGCACAAAAAGGTTGCTATCATCGCCCTCTTCTTCCTCATCGTGTTCATCGGCGGCTCCGCCGTGAGTGCCATCAACGTGGCAAAGCACCGCGCCGAACAGGAGCAGACAGAACAGGATGCCCCCATAACCGAAGTCGTTGACAAAGGGAAATCTGATAAAGTGACCCTCACCGACAATCAGAAGAAGGCCATCAAAAATTATGATGACGATACGAAGGGGTTCATCGACACCCTTTCTGCATCCATCTGGTCTGCGGACGGCGGTCGATACACCCTTCGTTTCTCAGACAACTCATACGTGGAGACTGCGAATGGGAAATCCAGTGTCCATAGTTACGCCATCACCCGTATCGACAGGGAGGGGGATGGTTATGGTGGGAGTCTTCTCACCATCGTCTTTGAGACAGATACCGGCACCCATATCGTCTCATATGCTGATGGAAAGGGTGCCGCCGTACATGATGGAGATTCCAGCAAGAGCGATTCCACCATCCTCACGACAATCCAAAGCGCTTCGATGTTCTCAAAAAAAGACACGCCTTATAAACGGGCAGAATCCATAGAGAACATCACCGTGAAAGGCCTGAACAGTGAAATCACCGAACTCCTCGGTGGGGACTCCAAGAATCTCTCCTCTGAATTGAGTAAATGGTGCTCCGTTCACTATCCGTCTGTCACCGAAGCGACTTGGAACAAAGTCGCTTCAATCGACTATGAGAACAAGGCCATCACCACTGGGTTCACGCTCAATACGGAAACCCCCTATGAGCTAACGGTCATCTACATGACTGAATCCAATGAGTTTGTCTTCGGAAACTAGTCGGGATAGGAACACGCAGTTTTTATCTGCGCATTCAGGGCTTTCCAGCCTTGCAGAAAGGCAAGTAAAAATATGAATGAGAAAACACCAAAATCGAATCTGATGAAAAGGATTCGCGACTTTATACTCAAACCAAAGTTCATGGCCGTCATGCCGCTTGCGCTGACGAGTTCCATGCTCCTTCCTAATGTGGCATACGCAAGTATCTTCGATGATTTAAGCAACTGGGTCGAAGGGTTCATGGTTGACATCGGAATCACGCTCTGGAATGCCTATTTCGGTATCATCGGCTCCGCATCTGATACCTCTACCATCGTGGGTAGCTTCACCACACTCTTCGGCAACGATAGCGTCTGGAATCTCGCAAAAACAGCCCATAGTACTGTCGTCATCCCATTGGGTGAATCAATCCTAGCGTTGTTCATGCTCGTGCAGCTCGTGAAGATAAGCCAGCGAATCGACGCGACGGCAACGCTTCCGGCGGTAAAAGACATAGTTTTCTTGGCCGTTGCCTATGTTCTATTCCACTGGCTCATTATCAACTCGCTCGACATCATCAGTGCGATTTACTCCGAGTTCAACAAGATTGCCGCCAGTTTTGTCGGCGAGAACTCTTTGGTCTCATCCGCCTTGGATAAGGCTCAGTGGGACGCTGACCAAGCGAGTATCGGCGGATGTGCCCTGTTCATCGTCATGGGATTCTTCTCCATGTGCGTGGGATTCATCGCTTACGTCGTGTCCCTTGTCGTGGCTTTGGCTCGCGGCATTCAGCTATATGCCATGGCGGCGTTCTCTCCCATTCCATTATCCCTGCTCGGATTCGATGAGACACGGCAAATGGGCATCGGATTCCTCAAGAACTTCTGTGCCGCCGCGTTGGCTGGTGCCATCATGGTCTTCTTGATGGTTGCCTATCCGTTCATCGTCACATCTATCGGTGGAAGTCCGACGGCGGGAAACACGATTTTCGCCCTGACTTATGAGGGAGAGTTCATCGACACTGTTGGTATCGTTCTAGGCTGGATTGCAACCTCCTTCATGTTAATCATCGGCCTTGTAAAATCCGGTGCTTGGGCAAGGGAAATTCTAGGGGGCTAACCGTTCACCGAGAAAATGTCACCATCAACCGAAAAGGGACGGTCTTCGGTACCGTCCCTTTTCCTTTAATAATATATTATTGGGCAATCGCAAGAGCCTTGGAAAGGAGCCGCCATGCCAAACTACAACGACGCACAGGGGGTCGCCGACCTCCTCTCCCAATTCGACTTCAATATCATCAGCGAGGGTCCGGGTGACTTCTCGACCCAGCATCGCAAGTACACCTGCGAGTTCAGCAAACCCGGTATCGAGTCCTTCACCACCACGTATCAGTGCAACCCTCGCTTCGACGGTCAGCCGACCGCGACGGACGTTTTCGCCGCGCTGGCGAGCGACGCGCTCGCGGTCGATGGTCATCATATCGACGACTTCGCCGATGAGCTGGGCTTCGAGAAGCCGTCTCAGGCCATCCGCGCCTACGAGTCCTGTCAAAAGACCCTCGACTGGCTCAAAAACGGCATGCAGCTCACGACTTCCGAAATCTCCGACATCGCGGAGACCATCGACAACGAGCTGGATGAGGTCAAGGAGCAGGTCGAGCGCGTGCAGGAGGAACGCAAGGCAAAGCATGAGTTCGAGCACCCGCCGGTCCCCGAGGGCTTCACCTCCATCGAGGATTTGCAGGCGCGGCTCGACCTCGGCGAGTACGGCGACCAAATCACGGATTACACCGGCAACATCGGCGACGCTTTCGGCGAAATCGCCGATTCCAACGTAGACCTCTATAACTATGACCTGCTCAAGTGGCTTCCCGACAACTACGAGTGGCTTGAGGAGGCGGCTGCCCAAGGCCTTCTCGAAGACTGCAAGGGCGACCTCATCAAGATGACCCGGATGGCCCAATACGAGTGCTTCACGCAGGACATGTACAACCATCAGGAGGACATCGCCAAGTACGCCGCCCTCGAAGGCCTCAAAGAGGCGGGCGTGTACGCGCTGGCAGATGAGGTCTATTACGATGTGTTCGACGGCATCACCATCGACTTCGATGACAACAACATGGACATCGAGGACTTCGCCACCGAGGCGCAGACCGCGATTCAGGATGCCATGGACGAACCGCTCTACGATGCCCTCGGTTCAAACGATGAGATTCTTGAAGATGGCGAACTGCACGGTGACTTCGAGGCAATCAAGGAATCCGGTTACGATTTCCCGAACCCCTGCGCCATGAGCGTCGAGGCGGTGCGCACGGTCAACGAGAAGGGCTACGAGGCCGCGTTCAACGAGTTTTGGCGTAAGTTCATGCCTGAGAAGGGCGATGATGCGCCGACCCTCTCCGAAGCCGCCCAAGAGAACCGCGACGCGTCGGGCAAGCTCGAACAGGAGGGTCATGACGGCCAGATGCCCGAGCGCGAGGATGAGCGCGGTGACGGGGATGCCGAGCATTAGACAAGACGATGACCGGGCGGCGCGGGTCCAACCCGCCCGCCCTTTTCACATGAAGGAGGCGATGAGACATGGCGAGAATCCCCAAGCAGCGCGTCATCTTCGACGCGGGGAAATATGACTTGAACTACCTTCGCGAGACCCGCGACTCCTATTCCCCCATGACGGGCGCGGAGTTCGAGGATTCCATCAGTTATGACATGGGCGAGGACGACCTGCTCGACCTCATGGAGATGAATTGGCGCTCGAATGAGAAGGCGCTGGACGACTTCTTGGGCAAGTCCATCCTCGTTCGTTACAGCCCCGTCAACTACGATGACGGCTTCGTGCAGTTCAACCTCAATGACCTCGATGATTTGCTCCACACCTACACCTCGCCTCTGCACCGCGTGGACAAGGTGTGGGATGAGGACGGCCATCTTTTCCTCTCCGGCAGGTGGCCCGATAACTCGCCTCTCCTTGTCGAGGTCCGCAAGCTGACCGACGAGGGTGAGCGGGCTATGGACGGTATCTTAGCCGCCTCCCGCAGTGGCGGTTTCGACGCGGTGCGCGGGACTTTCCACGCCATGTGGGATGACCACACGCTCGTATCGCCTCCGCGTTACGCGGAGCTTGCATTGGGCATGCCCGCAGAGGAGTCCCTTGCCCCGCTGCCGCTCGACCTCATCGGCTTCGCCGAGGAGATTACCGAGTATGATGACAAGCTGAACTTCTACATTCCGGTCACGTTCGACTGCGATGCCGTGTTCGGGACGGACGCGTGCTCTCCCGACAACGACGATTACCTCAACATCTACGTCGATTACGACATGCGTACCGGAGAGGTCGCCGCCCACCTCGACATCTCCCTGAACCGCGCAGACGGCAGGATAGATGAACTGAGCTACCCGCTGGATGATGCGGAGTGCATTGCCCTGCTCCCGAAGATGGACGCATATTGCAGGCATGAGACCGGGAAGGGCATCGCGGAGTACGCGAAGGAGGTCATGGGCGAGCCAGAGCAACCGGTGAGCCTCAAGGCCGCTGTGAGGGAGTCGCGCGAGGCGTCGGCTGCCTTGGCGGGTAACGACGCACATGAGAACATCGGGCAGGATGCCCGCTAGGAGGGAGTGATTCGGATGGCACAGGAGAACCGCGAGGCCTATATCGCGTGGCTGCGCGACGAGATTGAGAAGCATTGCAACAGCGAGGGGCGCTATGAGGCCTATTGGGATTACAACGACAGCATCACCCCGGACCAACTCTTCAACGCTATGGAGCACTTCGAGAGGGAGGGTTATGCAAGTCCGCTCGCCTATCTGGAAGTGAGCCTCGTAGAGGACTACTACTTCACCACACCCATGGAGGAAGCCCTGCTCACGGCAATCAGCCAAGATGCGAAGTCCGCGCCCGACGGACTTGGCGAGTATTGGGATGAATCCGATGACATCTGGGGTGACCTTGAGGCCGCAGGGTACGAGGGCATCGACGCGAACCTCGATGACCTGCTCTCCCGCTCCTCCTTCAACGTCAACGTCTTCTTCGCCACCGAGGCGGAGGAGAACTTCGACATGGGCAGCATCGTCAACGCCTTCGGCAACGACTACCGCGAACCCCGCCTTGAGGACGTGGATGCCGAGGACTTGGACAATGCCCTCTCCTATCTCGTGAACCAGCAGGGCCATAGCGTCGCGGAGGTGTACGGGAATGGCGATAACACCTTCATCCGCTCCGTCCGCGAGGAGATAGATGAGAACAGCAGCGAGGCGATGAGCGAGCTTTGCGCCCTCGTGCGCATGGACGGCCAGCAGATGCTCGACTTCATCGAGAAGCGGAACGAGGCAACAGACAGCCTCGTGCTGCCGAAAGATTGCGCGACCATGGGCATCTTCAACCAGTGGGCCGGTTGCGGCGGCATGCTCGACATCCAGCTCGAAAAGGACGCGGTGCTGCCGCTCTCCATGGTGCGCGGTTTTCAGGTCGAGGGCCAGCCCGACCCTGACGGGTACACGGTCAACGAGACCTATGGCCTCGTCGGGTCGGCGTGGATGCCCGTTCACTACTGTGAGGGCACCGAGACCGGCGTGAAGGAGGATTACAGCCTCGCCCTTGACAAGGCTCGCGGCGCGGACGCAATCGAGGCACATGGGAGTGATGAACCCGTGAGCCTGAAAGCCGCCGCGAGGGAGTCCCGCGAGGCGTCGGCTGCCTTGGCGGGTAACGACGCACATGAGAACATCGGGCAGGATGCCCGCTAGGAAGGAGCATGGATATGGATAAGACACCGAAAGAGCGCATCGTCTTCGATGAGGGCGTGTATTACGGCGCTGAGGGCAGCGAGATTTCCATCGAGGACATCGCGAACCGCGAGGGCATCACCGTGGAAGAGGTGCTTGAGAACTTCACCGAGGAGGAGATATTCGAGAACGCGATGGACATGTTGGACATCGACCGCTCCGAGGAACTTGCCGGGTTGAAGGCGTTTCTCGACGGCTCCGATAACCCGCTGTCCTCATACGACAACCCACTCGGCGGTAACCGCATCATCGCTCGCGGTGCAATCGGTCGATGGGATGGCACGCGCCATGGCCTGACCGTATACAGGGACTTCGATGACATGATGGGCGGTCCCGACTCCGTGTTCAAGGACTGCGAAATCGGCAAGGTCTGGGATGAGAACGGCAGCCTGTTCATCCACGGTTACCACCACGACGGCGGGGTCGATGTCGAGGTCCGCCAGCTCACCGATGCCGGTGAGGAGGCACTGGATGTCATCGAGGACGCGTGGGTCGGCGAGCCGTTCACCATTAACGATAAGGAATACGACGGCTCTGGGGAATCCGTGAACACCGCTCTGCGCGACCTCTGGAACAGTCCCGACCTGTGCCCCTCCCCGCGCTACATGGAGCTTGCATTCGGCTGCCCCGCAGAGGAGTACGAGGCACCAGTCATCGACCCGCTTCTCGAAACCGCCGAGTTCACATCATTTGCCATCATGAGTGCTAAGGTCGCTCCGGGTACCGCGAGCGCGACCGTGCATGATGTCTCGGGTGTCCCCCATGAGGTCCCCGCAGATGTCCTCAGTGGATTGAAGGACGCTGTGCGCATCTCAGACCGTGCAGCGACCACCACCCTCTTCACTTCCCTTACCATCGCCGGATGGACCCAGAAGGGCGATGAGAGCGCCAAGGCCAGCCCGGTGAGCCTGAAAGCCGCCGCCAAGGAGGCACGCGAGTCCTCTGCGGCATTGGCGGATAACGCTGGGCACGAGAATATCGGGCAGGATGCCCGCTAGAAAGGAGGCGGCTCTATGGATTTCAACGATGCGACCGCGCTCATGCTTCTGGTTCAGGCGGTCGAGAACGACCCCTATGTATCGAGTGGGGCCGGTGAAGCCCTCGCGGACAAGGTGCGCGAGTTCATCGAGGATGAGGCGGAATTGGGCGGCTGGTACACCGAACTGATGAATGCCATCGGCGAGGGTGAAATCACCGACCCTCTTGCCGATTTCACAGTGGGACGCTTCCGCGTTCATCTCGTTCAAGAGGGCGAGCGCTACGGCGCGACCGGTGGCCTTGTGTACGGCGAGGCCTTGTCGAACGGCAGCTTCGGCATCCCAATCAACGACTGCCAACTCTACGGCCACGGCCTCCCTCTGGTGGAGTTTTACGACGTGTCGCAGGACCCAGCAAAGTTTCCCGATGGCCAGTTCGTCACCCGTTATTACATGGCCACCTTGCTCGGTATGGATTCATTCGGTCATAACATCGGAGAGATGTCGATGCTCAACCTCGACGGCGGTGTGCCGAATTGGACCATCAGCGGCGATGACTTGCAGGAGGTCCATACGCGCCTCTGTGCCGCCCGCGACTGTATCGAGCAAGAGACCTCGCATGATGATGTGAATCGCGAGGAACGGTCCTTCAAGGAGTGCGGAACCTTCACCGACCACGGCTTCGGCTTCCATGCGCAGGTCGGTACGAGAACCGATTACATCATCGGCTATCCTTACGAGAATGACGGGTGGGCCGTCCTGAACGGCAGCTATGACCTTGAGAATGACGACCTTGACTGCCATGTCCCCGAGGATTACCTGAACGGGCTTATCTCCTACTACGGCTACTCCTCTCTCGATGACCTGAAATACGTCAACGGTGACGCATGGCGCAACGTCCTCACCGGCATCATCGCGGAGCGTCAGGAGGCGAATCGCTTTGAAGTCCCCCATCTCTTCGCCGACGCCTCAGCCGCAGAGCGCTTCTGCACCTCTCACGGCGTTCCCGCCGACCACCTCATCCCCGTCATGGAGAAGGCTCGCGCCGAGTACGAGAAGGTGAAAGCCGCAGAAGCTCCCGAGAAGGCCGTGTCCCTCAAGGGCGAGGTGGAGACGGCCCGTGGCGCTTCCGCCGCGATGGCCGATAACGGAAACCATTCAAATCGTGGGCAGGACGCCCGCTAGGAAGGAGGATTGCGACATGAAGGGTATGCTCATCCCGACAAACGGAAACCCGGTCGAAATCGACATCGAGGTCGATGAGACGGGTTCCACGTTACACGACCTGCAACGCCTCGTCGGCGGGAACATCGAGCCGTTCGATGTCATCTTCGGCGAGGGCATCAGCCTCTACGTCAATGAGGAGGGCCTGTTCACCTGCCCGCCCAACCGCGCGGTGTACGCGACGAAGGGCATGGAAGAGGCCGGGTACCTCTCCATGATGGATTACAGTTCACCGGTCAAGGAGGGAGAACTGTACTCCATCCTCTGCGGCGACCTCGTGGCCGTCGGGTTCGACTTCGAGACCGGAGAGAATCGCGACCTCTCAGCCGATGAGATGTCCCGCGTAGCCGACTACTTCACCGAGGTCAGCAAACCCGGCAGCGGCATCGAGGAGGTCATCGCAATCCGCATGGGACAGCGCCGCGAGGAAGCCCGCTCGGAGGATGGCCGCGTCACCCTCAAGGGGGAGGCTCAGGCATCGCGTGCCGCCTCCGAGAAACTGGCCGAGGGACGCGACACCGGCTCACCGGCACGAGAAGACCCCTCCATCGTGTAGATATATAGAAAGCCATCATGGTAGAAAGGTAGGAAAACACCATGGCATACGACAAGAACATCCCCGACGTGCTGCAACTGCTGCGCCTCGACCTCGGTAACGTCGATTACACTGTACCGAGCGACACGACCATCGCACGGTATTCTATCGACGGCGATTACTTCCCCCGCTACTGCCTCGTGGATGTGGCCGATGATGCGGACACCATGGACGTGTTGGGTGCCATCGAGGAGACGATGCACACCATCCTCGACTACGGCGGCAACGCAGACGACCTTCGCACCACCATGGGCCTCGTGCCCGAGACGGAAATCGACTCGGACATCATCGAGTCCGGTGAGTACGTCCCCGTAGACCTCGGCTACTGCCTCGACGGCCAGCTCACGGGCTTCGAGGTGCTTCCGCTCGACGAATGCGACATCAAGGACGCGTTGAATGAACATCAGATTGAGAACGTCATGACTGCGTTCAACAACTTGTCCGTGAACCTACGCCTGCCAGCAGCCAAAGTCCTCTCGCAGGGAGGCTACACCGAGTGGCAGGCATACCAAATCTGCAAGGCTTTCGAGGTAGGCGTCGATGCGGACGTCATCGGGGAACACATCGCGAACCCGGTCCTGAACCATGCCCAGATGCGCGAGCTTCGCCGCATCGCCGTGCATACCGACTTCGCCGACCACGACGCAAGCCCCTATAAAAAGGATGTCTTCAAGACGCTCTCGAACGGTGAGTACACCGCCGAGCATCTACATCAGGCCCGTGAGCTTATGAAAACCACCGCCATCCATGACATCGCGTTCCCTCGCGACTGGCTGAAACTCGACTCACGCCAGATGGAGGTCGTGCGTCACGCCCTCAAGTCCGATGTCCCCATGGACGCCTTGGAGGAATACGCGGACGGCACCTACACCGCCGACCACATGAACGTCATCACCATGGCGCTCACCGAAGGCATGGAAAAGCCGGGAATCGAGCGCCTGATGAACCATGACCTCTCCATGGAGCAGGTCTGGGGCTTCTATTCGGCCATCTCGGGTGGTCGCTTCACGAGCGAGCAGCTTGACGTGCTGTGCGACCCCACCCGTCCCGTGGCGGTTATGGAGGCCATGCGCACCGGCCTCACCTTCGGTGTGGACACGCAGACGGTGCTGCGTCTCGCCGATGGCAGCTTCGCGCCCGAGCAGATGGAATCGCTCTACCTCGCGGCAGGCGATAAGGACATCACGCCCGAGATGCTTGATGTCATCGCCGATGCGAGCCTCAAGCCCGAGCAGATGGACGCGCTCAAAATCAGCTTCCAGCAGGGCGGCTCCATCGCCGATGTGGAGTCTGAGAAGAAGTCCATGCCGCGTTCCGTCAAGTACGCTGGGCAAGCGGGCAAGGCCGATGCCATCCATAGCACCAAGCTCCATGAGACGGCCAAGGAATCCCGCGAGGCATCCGCCCAGCTCGGCTCCGAGAGCCATGACGATAAGGCCGTCGAGCGCGAGGAGTTGGAGTAGGAATGGCATAAGCGGTTTTCCACGCTTTCAATGGCCGGAGGGTTCTCAACCCGACCCGCAGGCTGTTGGAAGGGTGGGAAACCGCCTCGACTATACATATGGGAAACTATCAGACCACAAAGGAAGGAGGCCATATGCCAGATGAGATGAACAAGCGCGAGGTCATCCTGACCATCCGCGAGTACGAGAACTCGGTGGCGATGCCCGAGGGCGAGCGCGTCACCTACCTCGACCCGCGCGGCGGGGTGCATCTGAAAGACGGCGACGATAAGGCACCGGATTACACGGGGCATGCCGCGAAGTGCGCGGAGTACCTTCGCTTCGGCGATGACGTTGACCTTGCCTCCTGCGGCGGCATGGAGCCAATTAACCAAATCAAGGTATGTGATACACCTGCTCTGCTCATAGAGGCTGGTTTCAGCCAGAAACCGATGCTCTATACCCAACGTCACCTCATGGACGCACTTCACCCCAAGAGCGAGGAGAATTATCACTGGCACGGTCTTGAAATAACCCAGATGAAGAGACTGCCTTATCTTTTGGAAAACCCCGTGCTACTCAGTGACAGCCCCTCCCGTAAAGATGCCCTTCTAGCCGTCCTCGCTGAGGTCGATGGCGACAAACTTCCGCTGATTGTGGCAATCAAGCCGGATGGCAAGGGCAACTATGAGTTACAGGAGATTGAGACGAACTTCATCCTCTTTGTTTATGGAAAGGATGACTTCGCGAAGTATTTCTCCGAGCGCATCACACCGGATAAACTCGTTTATTTCAACATGGAACAAGGCCGTAAGCTGGAGGCACTGGCGGAACTCCAATTGTTCCGTTGTCACCCCGTCGCTCACGACCTTGATAGCGTCATTATACGTCAGCCGCAGTGCATCGTCAATAGCAAAACCGCAGGTCAACACGGGTACAGTCTTAAATCAGAGGTGGAAGTCGCACGCAGTGCCGCGAAGGAACCCGTGAATGGTGAGACTGTCGTTACCCCTACCATCGAGCAGTCCCGCTAAGGCTGTCAACTGAAATACCAATAGAAAGGGTTACAAAATGGCAAATCAAAATGATGCCGGTATGGCTAAGCCGGTGATAGTCGTCGAAACCGGTGAGATATACACCTCGCGCAGTAAAGCTGCGAAGGCACTTGGCTGCTCCGCCTCAGCCGTCTACAACGCCATCAAGTCCGGCAGGCTGATTAACGGCTGGCACCTCCTCGACGCCAGCACCCAAGCAAATGCAGATGCCCTTGGCGATGCCACCGATGACAATATGCAGGCAGATGAGACTGACATCACTGCAACCTATGATGAGCGCAGCGTGCTCCTCAAGCAACTTGAAACTAAGGATAGCCAAATCAAGAACTTGCAATCGTCCATCTCGTGTCTCCTGATGCAACTCAAGGACAGGGATGCGCGGCTCGATAAGGCTCAAGAGGAAATCGACGAGCTGCATCAGCAGCTCGACAACGTGCAGAGTTATTACGCTAAGGCGTTGAATCTCTGTGAGAAGAGGACGGACGAACTCGCATCTGCCAACCGAACCGTGCAGCATTCCATTTCCCGTCAGGAGGCCCTTCGCATCGCGCTCTTCGGCGGCGATGTCACCACTCGACATGAAAAGGAGGCATAGGACATGGGACAAAAACTGGTAATCGCTGAGAAGCCGATGCTCGCACGCGACATCGCCCGCGCCATCTGCGGTAAGCAGGTGTCCGAGACTGCGCGGCTGCCCATCTCGGGCAACGGGTACACGGTCATCGCCTGCGCCGGTCACCTGCTCGAACTGGTGGAGCCGGATGCGGTGAACCCCGCATGGGGCAAACCTTGGTCGTTGGACGTGCTGCCCATCCAAATCGACGATTGGGCGAAGGAGCCGACCGAGGACAAGAAAGACTTGGTGGAGCGCATCGACTCGCTTTTGCCGGAGGCCGAGTGCGTCATCAACGCCGGTGACCCCGACGATGAAGGCCAGCTCATCGTTGATGAGGTGCTGGACTACCTCGGCTACGAGGGCGAGGTGCTGCGCGTCTACGTCAACGACAACATCGAGAAGAACATCGTCAAGGCGTTCGAGCGTCTGGTACCCAACGAGCAGTGCCGCCCTGCCGGTGACGCGGCATACGCCCGTCAGATGGCGGACAAGTGCTTCGGCGTGAACGAGACCCGCCTTGCCACCAAGCGGCTCGGGGGCCTGTTCTCCGTCGGTCGCGTGCAGACCCCGACCCTCGGGCTGGTTGTCAACCGCGATGAGGCGATAGAGAACCACGTCACCCGGAAGTATTACGAGCTGACCGCCACCGGCGGCTGTGCAGACGCGTCGGGAGCACCGGTGTTCAAGTTCAAGCCGGACAAGGACATGTTGGCCGGTGAAAAGCACGTCTTCGACCGCGATGTCCTCGATGTCATCAAGGCGAAGCTGGACGGCTCGGGTATGTCCTTCTCCACGGTCATCTCGAAGAAGGTCGAGAACCCTCCCCTGCCCTACAACCTGACGGTGCTTCTCTCCGACATGTCACGCCGCTACGGCTTCTCCGCATCGAAGACCCAGCAAATCACGCAGGATTTGCGTGATAAGTACAAGGCGATAACCTATAACCGCTCGGACTCCCAGTACCTCAAGGAGGAGCATTTCGCGCAGGCACCGGTGGTGCTTGCGCAGGCCATGGAGAACGTCGGGGCAATATGGCCGCTCGACTACTCCATCCACTCCAAGGCGTTCAACGAGAAGAACGTGACCGCTCATCACGGCATCATCCCGCAGGAGGTCAGCGCCCCCGTGGCCGACATGACCGGGGATGAAGCCAAGGTCTACACGGCCATCGTCGAGCGCTATGCCATGCAGTTCCTCCCACCCGCCACCTACGATGTGAGCACCAGTGCCTTCGCGGTCGATGGCGGGGAGTTCCAAGCCGTTGCGCGGCGCGTGCGCGAGGCCGGTTTCAAGGCCGTGTTCGGCAACGTCTCCGATGAGGACGGCGATGACGCGGCATCCGGCAACCCTTGGATTGACGAAGGCGACCATCGCCTTGAGCGCATCGAGTGCGCCGTCACCGAGAAGGAGACCGCCCCGCCCAAACCCTACACGGAAGGCACCCTCATCGCCGACATGGCATCCATCGCCAAGTACGTCACCGACCCGGAGGTCAAGGCCATCCTCAAGCAGAAGGACGACGGCAAGAAGGGCGAGCACGGTGGCATCGGCACCACGGCCACCCGAGCCTCCATCATCGAGAAGTTGAAGGAACGCGGGTACCTTGAGGACGTGAAGGGCAAGATTCGCTCCACCGACAAGGCGCGAGCCTTCTACCACCTCCTGCCGCCCGAGATTCGCGGCGCGGACGTGACCGCCCGCTGGTGGCTCATCCAGCAGGACATCGCCGATGGCAAGGCGGATGTGAACGATTTGCAGCGCAGCGTCATCGAGGTCTTCAACGGGCATCGGGAAACGGCATATGTCGGCGCGAGCATCGCGCCCAAGGCCACAGTCGTGGGCAAGTGCCCCCTCTGCGGCGCGGACGTGGTGCAGCGCAAGGCGAAATCCGGCAAGCCCTTCTATACCTGCTCCTCGAACAAGAGCGAGAAGCAGGAGGACGGGACTTGGAAACAGGTCGCGGGCTGCGGATTCAAGCTGCTGGGCTGGTGCGGCAAGACATTCACGCCGAAGCAGGTCGCATCCCTGCTCGAAGGCAAGGCGGTACCCCTCAAGGGCTGCAAGTCCAAGACCACGGGCAAGACCTTCGACTGCAAGGCGAAGCTCAAGAAGGATGGTACGATAGAGCCGATGTTCGATAGCAAGCCCAAGGGCAAGTACAACAAAACAAGGAGATAGCGCATGGACATGGCGAATGACGGCAAGGTCATCCGCCTCGACACGCCGCAGGCGGTCAAGGAGGCACTGGCTTCCGGCAAGGACCTATACAACCCCGAGACCGGCGAGTTCTGGTGGGAATATAACTACACGGGAAGCATCGCCAATACATACGTCCACCTCGACGACCCGAACCTGTTGGCGGTCATCGACAATCCCGACTTCGACCTGTACGAGGACATCGTGGGCGGGTTGAACTACACGGGTTACATCACCGACAGCATCGAGACCATCATCGAGGACGGCGAGGAGAATGCTCCGCTAATCGACCCGCGCGATGAGGTGTTCGCTCAAATCGCCTCCGAGGACGGTTGGGTCATCGCGACCCCCGAGAACGTGAGAAAGGCCGTGCAATCGCACATGACTGAAAATGGGGCCGATGCCCCCGGAAAGGAGAACGGCATGGACAAGGCCGCAGAAATCGCCGCGTGGAAGGAGAAGCACGTCCCCATCGACCGCAACGGCGATGACGCGCTCGTGATGCACAAGATGGCCGACGGGAGCCGCGAGTTCATCGTCGCCCACGGCTACGATGAGGAGACCGGGCACTGGGGTCACGGCACCTACTACGATTCCCTCGCCAGCGCGGCGGCGGACCTTGAGGGTCGCGCCATCTCCGCCCCCGGTATGGAGGTCATCTGCCCCGACTTCTGATACCGCGATGACATTGAATCTGCCCTTGAGGAAGCCGGTCTCGAAGTGAACGATGAGAACGTGGATGCTGCACTCGAAGCCCTCGACCTCGACGGCGAACCGAATCTCAGCAATTTCCATGAGCGCCTCGCCGAGACGGGCAACGAGATGATTGCAGATGCGGTGAACAACATCGAGCCGAACGGTGGCGGCGGCGATTCCCCCGAGGCCTTCGTCGATAGGGGCATCTCCCTGAAAGCCGAGGCCGAGTCCATGCGCAGGGCATCTCAGGCGCTCTCCGCCAACGGCGGCACCGATGCACCCGACGGCAAGGATGAGTGCCAGCCTTCCTTCACCCCAGACCTCTCTTAGGGTCTCCGATGATGGATGTGAACTCCGGGTACATCGGCTACTCGATGTCGCGACGCGCAGCTGAGGCTTACGAGGACGGCGAGATGCCGAAGAGCAAATGGACGAAGAAGGCCATGGTCGCGGCCATCCAATCCTATTGCGATGAGTTCGACATGTCCTTCGACCCCGATGTGCTCAAGGGCATGCACAAGGATGAGGTGTTCGAGCGGTTCTTCCACGAATCGTCGTGGCACCACACCTCCAAGTTCTTCAACGAGACGGATTTCTACAAGCTCGATGAGGATGCGGTCTGCGGGTCGTTTCGACCGATGACCGATACCGAGGTCGCAGAGCGCGATGCGGTGCGCATACAGGACATCGAGAAGGAGTGGGCCGAACGCGAGGCCATGCGGGTCGCGAGGATTGAGCAGTTGGACCGTCATCGTGCATACCGAGAGGAGCATGGATTCGCCCCCGACACGGTGGCCGCGTTCGCCCATGAGCATCCCGAATGCTGCCATGAGCGCGTGAGCCGCAAGGGCAACCGCATACTCTCCTATATCGACTACCTCGGGCATGAGCAGGTATGCCCCATTGAGCGCATCTGTGATACGCATCTGTACGGCTTCGATGCGACCGAACCGGGCAGCTTCGACAGGGCCATCGAGTGTCACCAGTTGCCCAGCACGCGAGGAATGCCCGGTAACGACCCTATCACCGTCAAGGGAGAAGCCACAGCCATGAAAGCCGCGTCAGCCGAAATGGCGGATGGCGCGGGAAAACATGACATCGGGCTAGATGCCCGGTAAGGAAAGGACGTGATGCGACATGCTCACCGATTACGAGCGCTATCAGCTCGAATGGATGATTGAACACGGGCACAGCCTCAAGGAGTTCGTGCAGGTTCTCGACCGCGTTGACCTTGACGGCATCGACAGCCTTGAAGAGGCCTATGCCATCTGGGAAAACGACTACGGTTTCGGCGGTGAAGTCTTCTCCAACGAGCGCGAGTTCAAAGAGGAGGACCTGCCCGCCATGAACGTCGGGGCACATGACGAAACGCTCCGCCAGATGGTCGCTGACACCAGCGAGATGCCCGCCGAGGCCGTCGAGCTAATCAAGGGCCTCTATGTGGTCGAGGGTGCTATGGCGCAGAACCATGGCATCGACTATCTTTTCGATAACATCGAAATCCTCACAGCCAGTGTCCGCGATATGCTCAGTCACGAGGCCGAGCGCGGTCAGTGGGAGGGCCAATACAAGAGTCTCATCGACAAATGCGAGGAGATGCGCGGCGATGAGAAATGGGATTGCCGGGACACCGATGCCCTCGTGGACGGCTTCGCAAGGGACATCGAGCGTGAAGCTGATGCCGCATCTGAAATTGACCGCATCAAGGGCGAGCTGGCGATGTACAACGCCGCGTACTACAACCCCGAGACCGGCGACCTCATCGTGAGTTACCTGCGCGATTACGAGGACCCGACGGTGGAGGTGTTTTCGTACACCCCCGATGAACTCCTCGATGAGATAGCGAGGCAGGGTGGTGACTTGGAGAACCTTGAGCTGACCGCGCACGACATCACCGCAGACGGCGATTACAGCCATCATGTCGCGACTTACCACTCGACCGATGAACTCGCCGAGTCCGGTATCTTCGGCAAGGGAGGCCTCATGGATGTATCGGGGGAAATCTCCCTCGCCGAAACGATGTCGAGCCTGAAATCTGACAAACCCGTCCTCGAAACCCCGCTAAATACCGACAACGTGCGCGAGTGGTACACGTCCACCTTCCCCGGCGATGAGCTGGGAATGAAACTCAATCCCGCCCTCACCTTCGACGATGCCCTCGCGTCGGTGCCGACGGGCAACGGCTTTTACGATTCCATCGGCGCAGGTGATTCCGTGGTGCGCGAGCGCATCTTCGAGGAGCTGTGCAACCGTTACGGCTACACCTACGATGAGGTCTATGATAGTTGGCTCAATGAGTCGCCCTTGCCCTCCCCCGCCATCTCGCAGCAGCCCGAGAAAATCGCGGTCGCGGCGGGCTACCGCTTCAACCTCGTGGACTCAAGGGAGACCTCCGGCATCGACCTCAAGGGCTGCGGCACCGTGGTCACCGTGGACGGCCATGATTACGAAATCATGAAGGGCGCGACCTACGAGGACTCCCGCAAGGTCGATGACCTGCTCGACTCCCACGGGGACAAGCCCATCTCCGATTACCGCAACCGACCGCAGGGAATGAGCCTCAAGCAGGCCGTTAGGGAGGCCCGCGAGGCATCCGCCAAGCTCGCAGAGGAGAACGGCGGCACCGAGGACCCCACCGGCAAGGATGAGCGCTAGTCATAAGGAAGGAAGTTCATGATGAAAGATGATGTCTTCATCGCCTCTCTAGTGCAATATGGTTTTCTCGACCAAGTGTACTCAAGGATAAAGAATGAGCTTCGCTATCTACCGGATACGGATGAGTTGCGCAAAGTCGTCTCCGCCGCCGCTGCCTACTCACGCACTTATACAGAGATGGGAAGCGAAACCATCTCAAGGGAAGCAGCATCGGAGTTCATCGACGAATGCTCCAAACATCCGGCAGTCACCATCAGTGGACTCGACCTGCCGGGAGATGAATACGGTCCGGTTGGGACAGTCGCAAAGAGCGAGCAGGCAGCTGGAATCATCAAAACTCTCAAGCGAAGCTCTCTTGCATCTTCCCTTGGCGACCAGCCGCAGGGTGTAAGTCTCAAGCAGGCAGCGATGGAGGCTCGTGAAGCGTCCGCTAAGCTTTTCGACAAGAACGTCGGTGCCGATGGCCCCACCAGAAGAGACGAACGCTAGAAGGGATGTTCAGATGGAACACGACCGCGATGTGACGCCAGATGTGGATGACACGACCGTCTCCGTCACCTCTTCGCTCTATGACATACAGACTTTAGCGGACGATGATTCTGACTCGCATGGGGACGGTCGCGCCATCCTGCGCGAGACCGTTCAGGTGACCTCGCATGGGCGCGTGGCGTCGAGCGCGGTGCATGAGCGCCCGGTCTCCGTCCATGGGGAATCGACCCGCGCACGGGCGGCGGCTGCCGTTCTGGCCGCGCATGTGGATGCCGAGGATGAAGTCGAGGAAAAGGAAGACAAGCGCAGGAGCCGTTAGGGCAACCGCTACCCAGATGGTGTGGTTTCCCTTCACCACCTGCCGTTTGATATACAATATAGGGTGTCTTAGGCACTCTATGGACAGAAAGGATGAGTGATAGACATGCCAGAGAACGCGAAGTACGCCAACGTCAAGATGCCTGCGGCGTTCCTCACGCCGCACGAGTTCACCGCCAAGGACGGTCGAACTTTCGAGAAGGCCTACGTTCATTTCCCGGAGGGCACCAAGGTCAATGGAATCGACCTCGGCCACTACTCCTGCGATGTGTTTCTCAACGAGCGCATGAAGCAGCAGATGCTCTCCGGCGAGCAGGTCACCATCGGCTTCAAGGCCGACGAGCCTGTTCAGGTCTGGACGGGCAAGGCCGGTGACGAGCAGAACCCGTACAAGAAGTACGAGGTCAAGCCTTGGGATTTGGTCAAGGGCCTCAAGGCAGCCAACGAGGGCTTCAAGGCCGAGAAGGCAGCTGAGCGCGAGGCTGCCAAGGAGCAGGGCGCGACCCTCAAGGGCGAGTCCGAGCAGATGCGCGAGTCCTCCGCCAAGCTGGCCGGGGACAACACGCCCGAGGAGCACGCCAACACCCGCTAGGGTCCAAGGAAGGGGGAATACGGTAGATGAAGGTCGAGGTGCTTTTCAAGAGCCACCGCTACGAGGAGTTTGATTCGTCCACGCAGACGTGCTCGGAGCCGTATCGCGGCAAGGGGCTGAACGTCCTCACCGACTGGAACCTCTATCTCGGCTCCCTTGAGGAGAACGGCATCATCCTCGTGCAGCACTGGTATGACGGGAACCCGGCATCCTCCCAAGGCAAGGTGACCTTGGAGGGGGTCGAGGTTCCCGCCTCCGTGCGCAAGGTCGGGTGCGCCATGCTGCTCGTCTCCCCTGACGAGCTGGACGAAATCGTGTGGCTCAAGAAGGACGGCGAGAAGCTGCTTTGGCGCGAGGGCGAAGACCTCATCAACGGAGAGCGCTTCTTCGCGCAGGAGCAGCTTTGCTACTCCGATGAGACCACCAAGTCCATCAACCGCCGCGCCGTGGCGGTCTACGATTACCTCGCGAACGCCCATCCGACATGGGACGAGGAGGAAGTGGCCGAGAGCATGGGCTACACCGCATCGGCCATCCGCCGCATCCGAGATGCGGAGCTATGCCAAGACCCCGAGTTCATCGAGGTCGAGGACGAAGATGACACCGAGGAGGCAGACGTGGATGCCGAGGGCGGTATTGGCGGCTACAACTTCGGTTAGAGATAGCAATCAGGCAAACCACCAAGCAATCAAGAAAGGAGTCTTTCATGGAACGAATCTTCTGCAAGATTAAACGCGTGAAGCGCAAGCTCGAAGGCAAATGCTTCACCGCCAAAGTCATGTCAGCCGTGCTCATCGCCAGCTCCATGCTCAACGCGCTCGCACCTGTCGCGGCATACGCAGCCGAGCCGGAGCTTGCGACCGTCTCGCTCTCCGAGACCCAGCACGGCAAGCTCTCCTTCGACGGCACCGAGGACATGACGCTGGCCGTCGAGGTCGGCACCGATGTCACGGTGAACGTCACCCCGGATGAGGGGTACTTCTCCGACGGCATCACCGTGTTCAAGGGTGAGGAGGAGGGCACCGCCGTCGATGTCAAGGACGGCAAGGCCACCTTCACCGTCGAGGGCGACACCATCGTCACCTCCACCTTCTACGCGAATGGAACTCCCGGCTCAGCGCCCTTTAAGGCCGTCGATGTCGATGAGGGCAAGGCATTCACCAGCGTCGAGGGCTTCATCCGCGAACATGCAGATGCCCAGTACGTCGGCGAGGGCGATGAGCTGACCCGCGCGGACGTGCTCACCGTCACCACCTCCGTGGTCGATGGCGGCAAACTCCCCGACGCGACTCTCGACAAGCTCTGGGCCGATGAGGACGGTGACGGCTTCTCCGAGCATTGGGATGCACTTCTCTCCCAACCGGTCTCCCACGCCGTGCTCTTCGAGGTTGACCCGGATGCCGACTACTACGTCGGTTGGGCCGGTGCCGACATCTCAGGCGCAAAACTCACCGACTGGGGCGCTTCCGAGAACAACGCCGACGCGAAGATGCGCGAGGGCTTCATCGTGGACGAGGCCACCGGCCTCGTATATGTGCCCAAGTCCTATACCGAGCTGAACGACAAGGGAGAGCCGATGGTGGCCTCCTCTCGAATCCAGCTCGTCTATACCGTCGAGAATGAGTCCGCCGAGGCGGCTTTCGATTTCAACAGCACCGTCAACGACGTGCGCGGCGACGTGGCCGGTAAGGGCAAGGTATCCCTTCCCGTGACAGCCGCGTCCACCAAGGTCACCCTAGCGACCGACGATGTGGCGCTTGAATCCCTGACCGGACGCACCATCGACAGCGTTACGGTCAACGGCATCGAGTACACGCCCGACATGGGAATGTGGCAGTACGATGCGGATACCGGTTCGCTTGAGTTCGCCATGGCCCCGGCGGGCATCCACGCCATGAACGTGAAGATGTCCGACAACTTCGGCAAGGGGGTCGCCAGCTTCTTCCGCATGCCCGAACCCCGCATGTCAGTGAACAACATCGGCACGTGGGAGTTCAAGAGCGCCCCTTGGGCCGGTCAGACATTCATCACCCGTGGAAAGAACGCCTACACCGGGCGCAACGTTCCCGGATACACGCTTCCGGCAGTCGAGAACCCCGGCGGCGGTAGGTACGAGAACAAGACAATCAATCAGGCCATGGGTTGGCAGGGCGTCGATGTCTCCCGCCTCCAAGCGGGCAACTACTCCATCGAGCGCACCGCTGAGATTTACGCCCAAGACAACGGAACGGTGAAAATCAACACGCCCGCCAAGCTGGCGCTCACCTGCGGCCATGTCGGCGTGAACCCGAGCTTCGGCTATGACCCGAACTACAACGAGCCAGCCGCATCCGAAGACCAGTACGGCCAGCACGTCCGCGTCTTCTCCGTATCCGGTAACGAGGCGATTGTGGGCGTGACCGTTCCCACATCCCATACTCAGGCGGGAGCGGGATTCTTCCGCATCGGGTGGCGTGTCCTCGCCGGTCACATCAACCTGCACAAGACCAGCGCCAACCCAGACATCACCAATGGCAACGACTGCTACTCCCTTGAGGGCGCGGAGTTCACCGTCCTCAATGCGACCGGGCAGACCATGGGCGTGCTGCGCACGAACTCCAACGGCGACACCAACACCCTTGAACTTCCCGAGGGCACCTACACGGTGCGCGAGACCAAGACGCCGAAGGGCTATCTTCCCGCACCTGACCAGCAAATCACGGTGCGCGGCGGTCAGCAGACAACCGCTCAGGTGACGGATATGCCTTCTGGCGACCCGATGGTCATGGTTGTCGGTAAGTATGATGGTGAAAAGGAATACTCCGAGCTACAAGGTAATATGCCTCAAGGCTCCGCATCTCTTGAGGGCGCTGAGTTCACTATCGAGTACTTCGATACCGTTGACTTCGACAGCTACGATGCAATCAAGAAGGCCGGTGTGAAACCGACCCGCTCTTGGGTAGTCCACACCGATAAAGACGGTTATGCCGAACTGTCTGACGATTACCTTGTTTCTGGTGATGAGATTTACCACGATGCAAGCGGTAATGTAACCATACCTCGTGGTTCTGTCGCCATATATGAGTCAAAGGCTCCCGAAGGATACAAGCTAAATAGCAAGGTCAACTTCCAGAAGATTCAGGAAACCCCTCTTCCTGGTGTCACTACCTTCAACATGCCCGAGGTTCCCGAATCCGTGAAGCGCGGCGGCGTGTCCGTACAGAAGTTCGACTCCGAGACCGGCAAGACCCCGCAGGGTGGAGTATCCCTTGAGGGCATCGCATTCTCCATCATCAACGACAACGAGAATACCGTGAAGGTGGACGGCAATACCTACGCCAAGGGCGAGACCGTGAAGGTCATCACGACCGATGCCAAGGGCTTCGCCACCACCGGTTCCGACACCCTCCCCTACGGCGATTACATCATCCGCGAGACGAAGACCAACGGCTCCTACCTCAACACCTCCGCCGAAATGCGCGTGCAGGTGCGCGAGGACGGCAAGGTCTACTCCTTCTCTGCCGAGGACGATGTGGAGCGCGGCGGCGTGCGACTCGTCAAGACCGACTCCGAGACCGGCAGCGACCCGCAGAACGGTCTTTCCTTCGACGGAACCCAGTTCGAGTTGAAATCCCTCAACGACAATCCCATCATCGTGGACGGCAAGACCTACACCAAGAATCAGGTCATCGACACCCTCGTCATCAAGGACGGTCAGGCTGTGACCGACCCGCACATGCTCCCCTACGGCACTTACTCCGTGCAAGAGGTCAAGGCTCCCGAAGGCTACCTGCTGGATGATACGGTCCATGAGTTCCGCATCGTCGATGACGGTGTGCTGGTGAACCCCATCGACCATGACGGCTCCATCGAGAACCAAATCATGCGCAGCGACCTTGAGTTCACCAAGAAGGGCGAGGACGGTCAGGACCGACTCGCGGGTGTGGCCTTCAAGCTCACCTCCAAGACCACCGGCGAGAGCCATGTGGTCGTGACGGATGAGAACGGCTACTTCTCCTCCGCCTCCTCTTGGAACAAGCACACCCATGAGACCAACGCCAACGACTGGGCGCTGGATGCCGATGGTGTCATCGACAGCTCCAAGCTGGACGCCACCGCAGGCGTCTGGTTCGGCGGCACCACGCCGGATGACTCCAAGGGCGCACTGCCCTACGACACCTATCTCATCGAGGAGCTTCGCTGCTCCGCCAACGAGGGCTACCAGCTCATCGAGACCTCGGTCATCGTGAGCCGCGACGGCAAGGTGTACGACTTCGGCACCCTCACCGACGTGAAGGCCTCCATCACCACCAAGGCATACGACCCGATGGACGGTGACTCGAACATCGGCATGGGCAACTTCCTCACGATTGAGGACAAGGTGGCCTACGCCAACCTCTTCCCCGGTCGCAACTACAAGCTGGTCGCGGAGCTGCACGATGCCAAGACCGGCGACCTGCTGTCCGAGGACGTGACGGAGCACACCTTCACGGCTCAGGAGCCTTCTGGCTTCGAGGTCGTTTCCATCAATGTTCCCGAGACTTATCAACATGCCGGTGAGACCATCACGGTCTACGAGAAGCTGTACGACGAGGGCGGTTCCCTCATCGCCAAGCACACCGACAAGGATGACGTGAACCAGCAGGTCACGGTCATCGTCCCTGAAATCGGCACCACCGCAGTAGATGGCGCGGACGGCGACAAGCTCGTCTCCACCGACGATGCGGCCACAGTGGTCGATACCGTCCATTACAAGAACCTCATCCCCGGTCGCCGCTACGCCCTCGTCGGTGCCCTCTTCGTGAAGAAGACCGCCGAGGATAGTGAGGTCACCGGTGAACCCCTTATGGTCGATGGCGCTCCCGTGGTGTCCTACACCACCTTCACGCCCGAGACCGCAGACGGCGATGCCGATGTGACCTTCACCTTCGACTCGCTGGCGCTCAAGGACGGCACCCAGCTCGTGGCTGCCGAAGTGCTCTTCGGCATTCCCTTGGAGCCAAGTGACCTCACCAAGCCTGATGCCGACGCGCTGCTCGAATTGATGGAGAATGCCGAAAACGTCTCCACTTTCCTCGCCAAGCACTTCGACATCGAGGATTTGGGCCAGACCGTCACCATCAAGAACCCCAAGATTGCCACCACCGCGCTGGACGGCATCGACAACGACAAGAATGTGGTCACCGATAGCGAGACGGTCATCGTGGATACCGTCGAGTACCACAACCTCGTCCCCGGCAAGGAATACACCCTCAAGGGTTCCATGCAGGTGAAGGGCGAGAAGGACGGCAAGCCCGTCGCGAAGCCCCTTGAGGTCGGTGGCAAGGCCGTCACCGCAGAGACCACCTTCACGCCTGAGAGCGCCCACGGCACGGTCAACGTGACCTTCGCCTTCGACTCCCGCGACCTTGAGGACGGCACCCAGCTCGTGGTGTTCGAGAACCTTGAGCGCGTCGGCAACGTGCTCGTGACCCATGAGGACATCGAGGACATCAACCAGATGGTGGTCGTGACCGTACCCGGCATCACCACCTCCGCACGCGATGCCATCGACGGCGACAAGGATGTGGTCGTGGATGACGAGACTACGGTCATCGACACCGTGGAGTACAAGAACCTCGTCATCGGCAAGGAGTACACCCTGAACGGCAAGCTCTACTCCAAGAGCACCGGCAAGCCCCTGTTGGTGGGCGACAAGCCTGTCACGGGCCAGACCGTCTTCACGCCCGAGAAGGCCGACGGCAAGGTCGAGGTGACCTTAACCTTCGACTCCCGCGCCATCGCCGACAAGACGGACATCGTTGTCTTCGAGAGCCTTGTGCGTTCCGGCACCGAGCTTGCGTCCCACGCCGACATCGACGACAAGAACCAGACCGTCACCGTGACCCATCCCGAAATCGGCACCACCGCCGTGGACGGCGCGGATGGCGACAAGAACGTCATCACCGATGACACCACCGAGGTCATCGACACGGTGGAGTACACGGGTCTCATCCCCGGCAAGGCGTACACCTTGAAGGGCACCCTCCATGTGAAGGTCACCGACGAGGAGGGCAAGGTCACGGAGAAGCCCCTTGAGGTGGACGGCAAGCCCGTCACCGCAGAGACCACCTTCACGCCCGAGAAGGCCGACGGAAAGGTCGATGTGGTGTTCCGCTTCAACTCCCTGACCATCCCCCACGACACGGAAATCGTGGCCTTCGAGTCCCTTGAGAAGAACGGCGTCGAAATAGCCGCCCATGCGGACATCGAGGACAAGGCGCAGACCGTCACGGTCAAGCACCCGTTCATCACCACCTCCGCGCTGGACGGCATCGACGGCGACAAGAACATCGTCACCGATGACGAGACGGTCATCGTGGACACCGTGAAATACTCCGGCCTCATCCCCGGCAAGGAGTACACCTTGAAGGGTTCCTTGCAGGTGAAGAAGTCCAACGAGGACGGCAACCTCACGGCTGAGCCTCTTGAGGTGGACGGCGAGCCGGTGACGGCAGAGACCATCTTCACGCCCGAGACCGCCAGCGGCGAGGTCGAGGTGACCTTCACCTTCGACTCCCGCGCCATCGCCGACAAGACGGACATCGTGGTCTTCGAGTCCCTTGAGCGCACCGGCGTTGAAATCGCCAGCCATGCGGACATCGAGGACGGCAAGCAGACCACGACCGCGCATGTGACGGGCATCTCCACCACGGCCACCGACGGCCTCGATGGGGACAAGAACGTCATCGCGGATGCCGAGACCACCATCACCGACGAGGTGGCCTACGAGAACGCCCTGACCGGCACCGGGTACACCATGACCGGCATCCTCATGGATGCCGAGACCGGCCTGCCCATCCTCACGGGCGAGGGCAGCGAGCAGTACACCGAAGCGGATGTCGCCGCGTTCATGCAGCAGCTCCTCGACGTGCTCGGACTCTCCGCACAGGATGAGGACGAGGGTATCGCCGACATCGTGGTCTCCGATGAGGTCTCCAAGGACGGTTCGGTGAAGAAGTCCCAGACCGTGCGCGTCCATGCGGACGGCACCTTCGAGGTCATCGACACCACCTATGAGACCGATGAGGACGGCCTGACATCCGCCACTGTGGACGCATCCGGCAAGGTGGGCTACGATGCCCTGACCGATGAGCAGAAGGAAGCCGTCTCCGATGTGGCCGTGCTCAAGGACTCCGGCATCGTGCTCAACTACTCCGCCACCGGCGAGCTTCCGGTGTCCATCGACATGGATGCCCTCGGCAAGTTCATCGCCGACAACGAAGACCTCATCTCCCATCTGGTCTACCAGACCGCCGAGTTCACCCCGGAGAAGTACGACGGCACCGTGACCATGGATTTCTACTTCAACGCCAACGATGTCATCGACCGCCTCGGCGGAGAGACCAAGGACATCGTGGTGTTCGAGGTCATGTCCAAGAACACTGTCGCGGATGAGGAGGGTTCCGCCCCCGTCATCGTCGCCTCCGAATGCGACCTCGATTCCGAGGAGCAGACCGTGAACCTCGTGCCCACCGTCATCGGCACCACCGCCACGGACAAGTCCGACGGCGACCACACGCTGATGGCCGGTAAGGATGCGGTAATCACCGACCGCGTGACCTACGAGGGCCTGATTCCGGGTAAGGAATACACCCTCAAGGCGACGCTCATGGACAAGAAGACCGGCGAGATGCTGTCCATCAACGACCAGCACGTCACCGCCGAACTCAAGTTCACGCCCAACAGCCAGAACGGCACCATCGACATCGACCTCGGCAAGTTCGACGCCTCCTCCCTCGACGGCCACGACCTCGTGGTGTTCGAGGAGCTGTACAAGCAGACCGAGCAGGGCAACGAGGCCACCGAGGTTCTGGTCGCCGAGCACAAGGACATCGACGATGAGGGGCAGACGGTCACCGTGACCACCACGCCTCCCGGCGGGTTCTTCGGCAAGACCGGCGGCAACGACTTCTTCATCGTGGTCTCCATCGCGGCACTCGCCGTGCTCGCGTGCGGCTGCGCCTACTACGGCATCAAGAACCGTCGCGCCGCAAAGGCCGAGGATGCCGCAGCCGATGAAGGCGACGACACTGACAACGGGGATGTCTCGGGCGACTCCGAGGCCTAACCCACTGCACATGCTGCGGGCGCTCCGTCCATGCGAATGGGGAGCGCCCGCCCTATCCCAGAAAGGGGGACACCCATGGATGACAAGAACCGTCTGAACGACGGAGAGAAACCGCAGACCCCCGCCGACCGCGAGGCCAAGGCCAAGCGCCGCATCCTCGTCGGTATCGCGGCGGGTGCCCTGCTCGTCGCCGGTCTCATCACCGGCGGCATCTACATGTCCGGCAGGCAGAGCGGCACGCCCACAGCTCCCGGCTCCGGCACCCCGACCGGCCAACAGGAGCAAGTCGATGGCGAGAAGCCCTGCGAGCACGACTGGACGGTCACCTACAAGACGGTGCATCACGACGCGGTGACCCACACCGAGAACGTCCCACCGGTCTACGAGACCAAGACCAGCTACCATACCGTGTGCAACGACTGCCAGCAGACCATCGACGGCATCGCCGATGCGCATATCAAGGACACCGGTCACTCCGGGTACTCCACCAACGTGCCCATCACCGGCGAGGTGCTGGTGAGCGAGGGCTTCACACGCGAGGTCACCGATTCCCCGGCCTACGATGAGTCCGTGCCGGACAAGCTCGTCTGCACGCTTTGCGGCGAGGAGAAACCGGCGACTGCCGAGTAGTGAACCTCTCTCTCAAGGCCCGGCACCCTGTAATCGGGATGCCGGGCCTTTTTTCATGGAGGCGATTCAAAAGCCAGAAACGACGGATGATATGATTAGAAGCTAGGAGGTGAACGGAATTGAAGAAGAGAACGAAATCGCGCATCGCGCTCGCGGCATCGGCGGTATTCCTGTTGAGCGCCGCAGCGCTGTTCGCCTTCCTCCTCTATTGCAGGCAGGCGGCGCATACACCGCCCTCGCCAGACGCGGCCCCCAAGTCCACGGTGGAGGACGGCGATGGGTTTCCTGCGGTCGATTGGGATTACTGGCAGGACATCAACCCGGATGTCATCGGCTGGGTCACCATTCCCGGCACCACCGTGGACTCCCCCATCCTTCAAGCTCATGGAGACGCCCCCGGCTATTACCTCAAGCACGACGTGTACGGCAACTACAACCCAGCCGGTGCCATCTACCTTGATGCCGATTGCGAGGAACTGGGGCTGTCCAGCCGCAACGCCGTCATCTTGGGGCATCATTTCTGGAACGACAAAAAGGTGGCCCCAATGGGTACCGTCGCCGATTACAAGGACGAGGACTTCGCCCGCGAGCACGCCCGCGTGCTCATCCAGACCCCGACATCGAAGATGACCTACGAGGCGCGGTTCGCGCAGATAGTCAACGGTCGCGAGCGCAATAAGCGCATCGACTTCGAGGGCGAGTCGGACTTCCATACATGGTACGGCGAATCGCGTGCGAACGCCGCCATGGTGCTCGATGCTGAGACGGAGCCGGGTCAAGTCATCTCGCTCGTCACCTGCTCCTACAACATCTGGGTCGATAACGAGCGCACCGTCCTCGTCACGAGTATGCAAGAAACGGCCAAGAATCAAGCCGAAAATACGCAAATCGCACCAGACGCATCCTGAGCCTTCTGGCGGCAATCCGACATACGGCTGGCATTAGCATAGGCCCGACCCTCTCAACGCCCCGCAGACGCGATTCTGCGGGGTCGTTTTTTCCTGCAACCTTTTGAAAATCGGCATCGGGTCGCCGTCCATGCGCGTTGATATAATGATGCCATCAGCTGACGCAGAAAGGACTGAAATGAAAGAGCAGAAGAAATCGAAGTCGCTTGAAATCGTGGAGAAGCAACGTGCGCTCGTGGTCGAGAAGATTATCGAGGACATGAAACGCGACGGACTCCATTGGTCGGAACCCTACATCCCCTCCCTCAGCCCTCACAACCCGGTATCCGGCACGGTATATCAGGGCGGCAACCGCTTCCATCTCGGTTTCGTGGGCTACATGCGCGGGTTCACGGACAACCGCTGGTGCACCTTCAACCAGATTCGCGATAGCGGCTGGCACCTCAAGAAGGGAGCAAAAGCCGCGCTCATCGAGAAATGGCGCGAGTTCTCCATCAAGGAGGAGAACGAGGACACGGGTGAGAAGGAGGTCACCGGCCACTACCTGCGCTGCGTGGGCTATTGGAACGTCTTCAACGCCAGCGAGATTGAGGGCATCCCCGCCCCACCGACGCCGGAGCATGTGAGCGACCGCACCTCCGCCATCGCGGGCGACCTCATCCTCTCCTCCCGCTGTCCCATCGTGGAATCCATGCGCTATCAGGGGAGCGCCGGTTACGCCCCCGGCTCCGACCGCATCCTCATCGCCCCGCGCGAGACCTTCCTATCGGATGAGACGTTCACCCGCGTGCTCCTGCACGAGATGACCCATTCGACCGGGCACCCATCCGCCCTCAATCGCGGCTGCAACACTGACTTCGGAAGCCCCGAGTACGCGCAGGAGGAGCTTGTGGCTGAACTCGGCTCCCTTTTTCTCTCCGCAGACCTCGGAATCCAGAGCGCCGACTATGAGGGGGAGCATTACGAGAACCATGTCTCCTACCTGCAATCGTGGATGCACGCGCTGGAAGACGACCCATCCTACCTGTTCAAGGCGGCGGCAAAGGCCGATAAGGCGGGCACCCTCATCATCGGGCGCTACAACGATGTCTTGGAGAAGCGCCGTGACCGCGACGTGGAACGCGCACCTGAGAAGGTGTCCCTCAAGGGCGAAGCCACAGCCATGAAGGGCGCGGCGAAGAGCCATGATGAACAGGCCAAAGTGCCTGAAATCGCGGTCTCCGCGCGGTAGAAAACAGTTGTGGAAATGGCTGAAATGTAGTATAATAGTAATGTAGAAAGCTATCAAACTTTAGATATAGGAATGGACTAAGAGAGAGGTGAAGTAGGATGAAATACTATGTCGAAAGCGGACTCAAGATTCCGACATTTACGAAAGGGTGGAAATTAGGAAGATTCGTCACTGGTATGGTCTTCGGTATCTTCTCCATCTGGCCCACCTCCCACTTCTATAAAAAGACATGGCCTGACATTACGACAGTTAGAAAGGTCGCGCTCAGGTACACATGGTTGGGCGCAGCAGTGAATCTCATTCTCTTCGCCCTGTCTTTCAATGTCTAATCCATCTTGGACGACAAAGGTCGATGGAATCACCTATAAGGAGGCAATCAATATGGAGAACAAATTAAAACCAGTGCCTTGGCACTTTACCATCGTATTTGATGAAGACAAGGCGATGCGCAACGGATACGATGTTGATACACTCTATGACTATGTTGGTGAAAACGTCGAACCTCTTGGCAACATCCGAATCGGTCGTGGGTCTTGGCAAGCCAAGAGCAGAGAAGTTCAGTTTGGCGCTCAGTGTCCAGCTGTCGCGATGCTCGTAAAACAACCTTGGGTTATGATGAACATCAAGTCTCTCACGACTTACGAAGACATGAACGAGCCTGATGGTGAGGACTATCTGGCGATAGTGCGCCGCACGCGACCCGAACTCATCCTCGGCTAGTCTTCAAAGAGATTGGAATAGTCATGGAACTCGACCGCAAAGAGTTTCACTTTGACCTTGATATAAAGCTCCTTAAAGATGTCTATCCATCCAAGCATGAAAACGCGTGGAAGAGCGCATGGTCTGACATCAAGAACCTCATGATGCGAAATGGTTTTGACCACCAGCAGTATTCTGGTTATGAGTCGATAGGAAGAATGAGTTATCAGAACGCGTATTTCGTCATCGACACACTAATCAGTGAGTATCCGTGGCTCACCGCTTGCGTCAAAGCCGCGACATTTACAGAAATCGGACAGCGATATAACTTGACCGAAGAATTGAAAACAAAAGGGAGCGTCAGTAATGGCGTTCCCTTTTCTCGCGATACGCGCAAGGAAATCCATTTCGACTTGAGTATAGAAGCACTCAAGCGCTCTTATTCACCATTGAGTGCTCATGCTTGGAAGAAAGCATGGTCTGACATCCGTCTCTTTTTAGAATCTCAAGGTTTCATTCATACGCAGTACTCCGGTTATGAGTCTTCCGTAAACCTTTCAATGGACTCTATCTGCTTGACTCTGAACAGTCTTATCTCTGAGCTTCCTTGGTTCCCAGAGGCGGTTAAAATCGCGACTGTCACCGAGATAGGCGACCGACATGATGCACTGGCTTATATCAAAGAGCAGCACCCAGTGGTCGCCCCCACCCCAATTATGACTCCCAATCGCACCCAACAGGTGTCCTGCCTTCGCGTTGAGGCTAATATGGCGAGAATGGCATCCAAAGTGCTTGAACGCAACCAGCTGACTTGCAGCATGCACGCCACTGATAGAGAAAGCAGATAACGGAACTCGGCGCGGAGCCGTTGTCAACGGAACGTGGAATACCGGAGCCTTGGCGAGGATATGCCGCGAAAGCCCGTTTACAGGAGGCTCACGGGAAATCCTTTTGGTAAAGGAAAGGAGGCCTCCTGCTTTCCCTGCCCTCCGGCGAGGATGGGTTCGGGTGAAACCCGAGATACGGGTCAAGGGACTCGTCCCTTGCGGGGTTCGGGGTGGAATCCCGAGATGGATTGCATCGCGCTGATATGACGAAGCCCCTGGTCGATGACCGGGGGCTTTTTCCATGCCATATATAAACCTAGAAGGGGAACAGCTCAATCGGTTTCAAACCATGGCACTTCTTTAACTTCTTGCCGCTTCCACAGGGGCACGGGTCGTTCCTCTTGAACCTCGACAGGAACATGCTGCGTTCAGCTCCGACCGATTGGGCAAGTGCATCGCACATCTCTAGGTACTCATCATGAGAGCCGCCATTGTTCGTATCGTAAATCTTCCCACGCAACTCATTGAATCGCATCCAATTCCTTATGGATGAATCATTGTCGTCATTCCATATGAACGGCAATAAATCAAGCAAACCGTTCACCTCGTCGTTGACGACATTCCATACGAAACCACCTAGGTAATAGACAAATGCGCTCTGGTAGAGCATCGCCGTCAAGTCGTTTCGCCCGCAATTCAGCTTTTCAGGCATGTTGTCACGCACCATCTTCCGTGCAAACTCTTGAGCAGCACCCACCATCTTAGTTCCAGCTTCTATAACCTCTCCGTCCTGCGTCTTACATCCGAAGGTATCCTCCTCGATGAGCTGCTTGATGTCGATGACCTCTATCTTCTCCTTCAAGCGGCTTTGGGGAACCACGTATTCGGAAAAGCGCTCATCCACGTCATCGAACATGGCTGCGAACTTCCCATCGAAGCACGCATCACGAGGCAGAGTGAGGATGTTGTTCCACGTCACCGCATCGAATCGGACATAATCATCTGTATCGAAAAAGATGAGGCATTCTGGTTTACAGGGGGCAGCGAGGAGCGAGCGGAACCGAAACTCGTCAGCTGACCGTGCGGGGAAACAGAAGACGGGGTACTCGCCACCGAGCTTGTCACGAAAACAATCGTATTGCTGATTCTGCCGAGAAGATTGTGATTCTTTGGGCTGGTAAGTTGCGAGAAGCATAACTGGCCTTTCTGTAATATGATAACTACAATACTATAAATATATAACACTACAAAAGAAAAGGGAACTCAAAGAAGCTCCCCTTTACATTTACCTATTTGATTTTCCCGCAATTCGTACAGATACGACGACCAGTTGGGACTTTTTCATCCCAAGCGTCTTTTACAAGTTTCTGCACAGGTTCATCCCATGCTTCTTTAACAGTAACAGGAGTATTTGTATATGATTGACATCCATTAAAGAAGTTTTCTTTGAAATGTGATGTCTCAAAGCCCGTAATATCCGCCCCGCATCCATTACAAATGCAGTGATACTCAACTACCGCGTCGTGATGGATATAAGTTGTCTCATATACCGCGTCGTGATGCACTGTCGCGGTTTCATCAACCCAATTATGTGCACATTGGTGCCCGCTCTGCCCACCACCGTTACCGGAGTTACCTGAGTTGGAACCACCACCACCGGCGTTATTGTTGCCATTTCCACCGTCTCCGTTGTTACCCGGCTTGGATTCCCCGGTGTCCCCAGCATCATCCTCCGCCTTCTGGCTCTCCTCCTCGACCTTCTCCTTGTCGGCGTTCGGGTTTGCCTTGGCGTTCTCCTTGACCAGCGCGATGACCTTGATGCCGTTCGCGCCGGTCAGGGTCTCATCGCCCTTCTTCACGGCGTCGCCGACGGACTTCACGATGGCGTTGAGCGCATCCGCGTCGGCCTTGTCAGCCGCGATGGGCTTGAACTCGAAGGGCAGCTCATCCCCCGCGTCCTTCCCATCCTTGTCTTCGGCCTCGGACTTCACCTTGACGGTCTTGGGAACCTCGTAGATGGAGCCGTCCTTGTCCACGGGGCTGATGAAGGAGACCTCGTACTCGCCCTCTGCGGGCACGTCGAGCGCGTGAGGCTCGTTCGCGTCGTAGGCGTGATAGTAGTCCACCTTCTCTTCCTTGTTCACGATGTGGGCGATGACCGGCGAGGACTCGCCCTTCACCCAGCCGTCCGCCTTGGCACCGAGCTGGATGACCTGCTGCTCCTGCTTTTCAGTCTGCTCGATGGGCGTAGGCTCCTTCGGCTCCGGCTTTTGCGAAGCTGCGTACCAGACACCGCCTCCGATGAGGGCGATTGCCAGCAGCCCGCCGAGTCCGGCCAACACGGCCTTCCTCTTGTCGAACTCATGGTCGAAGAGTACGATGGTACTTTTCTTCCCAACCTCCTCCCCATCGGCGGGAACGTGCGGCATCTGCTGCGTGCCCGTCTCCTGCTTATCCTTATCGAAATCCTTGTTGTCTTCCATGACCAATCTCTTCCTTTCAATCCTACGCCATCCGGTCGGCGCTTTCTTCAACTTGAACCTATATGTATGTGTCCTTGTCATCCGCACATGCGTGTTACGAGAACATCTGCCAGACGATATGGACCAAGATGAACAGCACGAGCATGAGCGCCGTCCACTTGAGGAAATGGAACATGCGGTCCGGCAGGGTGACCATCGCAAGGCGCTCGATGCGGCGCTTCGACTCCAAGACCATCGTGTCGATGGCCTTCTTGCTGCGCTGCGTCGCCTCGTCTATATTGCGAAGGGTTATCTCCTGCGCCTTCTCCTGCGCCTTGTTCACGCCGTTGAGCGCGGCCTGCTCTGCGGAATGGGTCTCGTCCTTGGCGCTGTTGTACAGCTCCTCGACTCTATCGACCAGATTGCGCATCTCATAGAGCGTCTGGTCCATCTTCTTCACGGCCTGATTGACCTCGGCCCTCTGGGCATCCACACTCTCCTTGAGCTTCTTCACGGAACCGGAGAGCCTTCGGTAATCGCTGAGGTTATCGGCCTTCTCCTCGCCCTCGCCCACCAGCTTGCGACCTGCGGCACGCATCTCACGCGCCTCCTCGCTGAGGTTCCTGACCCCGCTGATGTGCGTCTCGACGCGTTCATCATCGCGTTCGATGTCTTGCATATCTGTCCCTTGTTCTAAAGATTCCTTGAGGTGCTTCGCGCTATATGCCATGCCGTCACACCCCCTTCTCGCCCACCAGTCTGGTGCGGGTGTGGAAATCATCGCCTATGAGACCGGTTCGCATGAAGTTCTGCAAGGCATCGGCCACAGTGATGGCGGTCTGGCCGTCATCGCATTGAGCCACGCAGCACCAGTTGCCCGGTCGATGTTCCAACGCGTGGGCACGGCGCACCTCCACGACCCACTTCTCCGTCGCCTGCCCCTTACTCATAGAACTCCTCCTGCTCGTCATAATCCTCGCAACTGATGTATTCCGGGCAGTTGGACGGGTCGATGCGGCATCCATCCAAATCGGGGTATTCGCATCCCAGATTTCTGCCGAGCCAATGGGCGCAATCCGCCTCCCTGCGTTCATTGTCAGCCATTCGTTCTCCTTTCCAAGCAATAGTATTATACCATACTATATCAATAGTAAACTACTTTTCTCCAATTTTACCCATCTCCGACCGAAGCTCGAAGATGTTCGCCAAGATGAAGGCGATGCCGAAGTGGGTCATGGCATCCGACCCCTCGGGTTCGCCGCTGAGCCACCGCGCTATCGCGATGAGCGCCCAGATGGCGGCTATCGCGTACCAGAGGATGCTCTGGATGAGGTTGTCGTCCACCTTACTCATCGGTGCGGACCTCCCCGTTCTTCCTCATCTTATGACGCATCACCTGTATGGCACGCACGCTCCTGCCGGTCATGCGGGAGATTTCCCTATCGGGAATGTCGTGTTCCATAACCAGCCTCCTCTCCCAATCCCGCCACCTCGTGTGGCGGACCTCATCGTCACCGGGGCACAGGGCGTAGTTCCTCTTCCGTTGTCGGTTGCGGTACTCCCTTGCCCTCTCGCTGTCCGCGAAGTTCTTCAATGTCTTCGGCATCTTGAATCCTCCAACATCTTCAACGCGTTAGGTATCCGTTCCATGACCTGCTGAACCGTACCCGCCATCACCTCCTTATCAATGGAAGCCGTCGCGGTGACGCGGGTGTTCCATCGCTGTATCAACTCGGGTACGAACTCGTCGGTCATCTCGGCACCGCAATGGATGCAGGTGATGCCGAACAGAGGTGGCGACTTGCGCGTCGCCGGTCTGACCTCGCCGAGCATGGGTTCACTCCCGCAAAAGGGGCAGGGCTTCAAGATGTACTCGCTCATATCCTCCACCTCCTATCGTCAGTTGACATTGAACTGGTACTCTCCCCAGCTGCCCTCCGGCACATGGATGCGCGTCTGATGCTCGACCTCCCGACACTCGCCCTTCATATCGAAGGCGAAGAATGGCGAACGCGTGACATCATAGTTGCGCACCACATCGACCTCCTCGACGCGGGCATCCTCCTCAGTCGAGTCAAATATCAACTTCACCTCATCGACTTTATAACGCCTCTTCCCGTACCCGCCATCTCCATCAGAAACCATCAACGTGTAGTAATCGTCCTCATTGATTTCACCGCTCACCCCGCCGGTGCCCATGAACGAATGACCGCCGATATGACCTGAGACGTAGCTGTTCCCGTCGAGCGACGCAATCTGAACCGACTCCTCGACCTCGACCGATTCATCCCTCAACTCGAAGCTCTCGGTCACGGAACCCGTCAAGATGAACAAGACCGGCACGGCGGCGATAAGACAGGAGAAGTACCATGAGCCATTCCCCGCCCTTCTCGCATCATCGGATGCGCAATGACGCGCATCGTATGTAATTTCCCATTTACTTGCGAGTACGACGGCAATAACCCCCAACACCACCACGGATGCAATCATCCAGTCCGGTTCTCTCATCTTTCATCCCTTCTCTTCTACCGACAATCGCTCTCATGAGCTTGATGTTGGTGATATTCATGCGTCCGTTTTCCCGATGCCAAATGTCTTCTCCGATGCCTTATCGTTGAACTTCACGAGTATCGCCTTGGCTTCCATTTCCAGTTCCTCGCGACTTCTCTCAATCTGCCTCTCAACCTGTTCCTTTTCCGCCTCGATTTCGGCGATTTCGGCATCGCTCATGAAGAAGTGACTCAGGATGTCGTCTCGATGCGACGGGGGTAAATCGGCGAAAGTGTACTCCTTGAACCGCACCAATATCACCGCCCCAGCGAACATGGCCGTCAGCGCACCCGTTTCCATCACGTTGCCAAGCGAGCGGGGCACCTCCACCGCCAACGGCAGTGAGCCTAAAGACAATGCCAAGGCGATGAAGAACAGCACCTTCCGTCCGGTCGCCCTCTCCCTCTCGCTCTCCTTCTCGGAAAACCAGCGACGCGCCGCGCCCAAGTCGCATCGGTCAATCGCCGCTTTGTATCCGTACAGGCACCTATATGCTTGGAACGCCTCGGCACGTTCATCGCTATATACAGGCTCAGTCACAACCTGCCCCCTTCTATGGCTACTTCCAGTATCGGAACGGCTCGCGCCACATCCTCGCGACCACGGCTCCGATTGCCCTGTCCGGGCATACTTCGGCGAACAGCCGCCTCGTCGGTCTCACCCCATCGCGCTCCCACAGCTTCCTCAGAACACCCATGGTGACGAGAACCGCATCCAAAGCATCATCTGGCGTGATGAAGTAATCTTTGCCGTGAAGGGCCTCACCATAAATGAAGAGGATACCGGTGGAGGCTTCGCGAATCACCTTGTTCATGACGACCGACGTGGCATGTGCCCACGCCCTGCGCCTGCGCTCTTCGATGATGTTCACAATGCCTCCACCCTAGTACAAGAGGAACGAGCCGCACTTCGGGCAGAAGGTCGCCACGTCCTCGGCCAAGATGTCGAACTGCGGTTCAGTCGCATCGTCCAAATCGGTCATGTCCTGCGCGATGACACCGGCCCAGCCGCATTGCGAACACCAGATGCCATCGACCGGATTAAACGAGGACTTATTGGCGGAGTTCACGCGCGGCACGTACCTACGGCTCATGAAGCGCGAGGACTCGTGGCTGACCTCGATGTGCTCGGGCCACTCATCCTCGCGCCAGTTACCGGGAAGAATCTCATTCAGATACATCAACACCCCTCTCATGGTCGTGTGTGTTGCTACTATTGTAGCATACCATAAACCTACCAATGTGGAGATGTTGGGTATCTTCACGGGGCCGTTACTTAACGCACCTCCGGTCGCTCATGCCCGCGCTCATCCTTGCCCATGGACGGTGCTTCGCGGCGCGGCTGGGTACCGGACCCGCTCGTGCCGCCGCCCTTCTTGGGCTTGCGTGCATAGGGAACCTCGGAAGCCATCTCGACGCGCAGCTCGTCGGCACCGCGACGATATGCGAGCCACAGGCGCTTCACCTCGGGGTCATCCACGACCTCCTTGGGCGGGCGCTTGAGTTCGAGCTTCGGGAACGCGACGAGAGCGGTACCCTCCAAGCCATGCGCCTTCTTTCGGTAATCGAGGTAGCTCTTCCTCATGTCCTCTAGGTAGGCCTCGCGGATGCCGGTGACGCGTTGGCGCTCGGCTTCGATTGCCGCTCGGGCCTCGGCAATTTCCGCGCCCTTGGCCTCGATGTCCGCCTCCACGTTCTGCAAGAACCGCTCCTCAAGGCCGTTCGCGTTCAGGTCGGCATCGAGCTTTGCGAGGGAGAAGGAGTATTTGGAGTTGTCGGTGTCGGTGACGTAGAGCCTGCCCTTGCGGAACTGGGTGTCAACGCCCCAGCCCTCAAGCATCTCCCGGTACTCGTAGATGTTCTCGGCCTTGTCGGCTGCGAGACGGCACAGCTCGCGCAGGTTCATCTTGTAGGATTCTCCCCCGCGCCCCTCAATCTCCTTTTCCACCTTCGACGGCTGTTTCTTATGAACGGAGGAATTGCGCTCGTCGCGCTCCACCTGCTTCAAGCCCCATACCTTGTCCATTTTACGGATGCGGGAGGCACGTTCGACCTTGGCCTTCTGCCCGCGCCCTTCATTGAGGCGCTTTTTCGTCTGAATGTCGGAGCGATTTATGACCATATGAACGGCATAGCGATGGGTCTTGTCTTCCTTGCAATACTCGTTGTGCAGGGCAAAGACCACCTGCTGATTCGGATAGAACTTCGCCGCGTACTCCTTCGCGTAAGCCATGCACTCCTCTGGCGTGAGCTTACCACCGTTGATGTCGCATTCATCCGGGAGGAAAGCGAGTATCTGATGGTACATAATCGTGTTCCTCGACTGCCTCAACTCACCGGTCTTCTTGTCTCGGACCATTCGCGATGCCTTATCGTGACCGAAGCGCCTACGCGTGGCCTCCATGAAGGTCGCCCAGCGCTTGATATTGGTGCATCCATCCATGTTCTGGGAATCACGGAGGAGAACCTTCTTGTCATCGTTGATGTAGGCACGGAGGTTGCGCTGATGTCCATTCTCTGTGACAGCACGCTGTTTGATGATAGTCATGGGTATTCCTCCTCTCATCTATCATTTTCATCATCTACATATTTCCAATGGCAACCTTTATATTTCTTGCCAGACTTGCATGCTGCGCTTACTCCTCCGCTGTCTGGAGCAGACAGATGTAGTTGTGCCTCCGTCGCTGAGGTGAAGACCTCGCCGCTCTCGACACAGAGCACCTTCTTTGCATTATGCTTGTAATTTGACTCAGCCCCGATGGATCTTGCCACGCGACTGACATTCGAGGTTGACATGCCCAAAAAAGCTGCAATCTCCCGATAAGACTTATCGCCCTCTCGGATTAGCGTCTCTGCCTGAGCTATGACTTGCTTCGGAATACGTAAATCTGTCTCAAAACCGTTCTGACGAAGCACCTTTCCGACGGCGGTACCACTGCGTCCAACTGATTTCGCTATCGCAGAAATCGTCATCCCATTATTACGCAGCCTTATAATCTCATTCTTCTCCTTGTCACTTATGGGTTTCGCTCTCGAATTACCTCTACATTTGCTAGTTAGCCTACGGACATAGGCATAAGCTGCGTCATATTTACAGGCAAGTTCATCTATTGACATACCGGCTTCGTAATCAGCGATGAGATTTTCAATATCAATCTTCTCACGTACAGGTTTAATGAGAGCGGTCATACCCGCCCCTCTTACAATCTCATAGTACTTATTTGCGTCTATCCCGAATCTTTCAGCCAATTCATATCTAGTATAAACACGGGGGTTCTCAACAAGAAAATCGAGTAAAGGCTTATTGCGTTCTCTTGCATGGGTTAGCTGCCCGTCGAAGTCGAAGCCTATCTCCTCCAAACGGTGTATCTGCTCAGTATTAAGCCTGCCAGCACGATATACGTCTCGCAGATAACATATTGTCGAGTTTTTATCCACCTCAGTCATCTACATACTCCCAGTGATAGCCGCGATAACGATTGCCGGAACGACATGCACACGAGACACGGTTGCCATTCACGGAGTTAGGGCTGACGGACTTCTGAGCGTCATGAGCTGACAAGAAGACCTCACCTGTCTCGATACAACGTGTGCGCTTTCTTCCTTGTCGCCAATCGCTTTGTATACCGGCAGCGCTTGCGATACGGTGAACATTAGACCTGCTGATACCGAATCTATCAGCAATTACCGCCCTACTCACTCCTTCTCTAAGACATTTCTCAATCTCTCCTATATCGGTTTTTGAAAGTCTTCTACTACCCGCTGCAATATCAGCCTCATTTAACACCTTTGCAACTGTGGCAGCATTTCGCCCGACAATATTGGCTATCTCAGTGAGGGACTTACCCTCCAAGCGCAGTGCGCAAATCCGCTCTGCCTCTTTGTTGTCTATAAACTTCGGCAAGGTTTTACCGGCTCTTCTCAGAATGGCTCTTACATAATCTACGGTAATTCCATAACGGACAGCCAAAGCATTTACATCTCGGATGTTCTCGTAGTCATCCAGAAGCCCCGCAATGTTCACGCGACCTTTTACAGGCTTTACTAACTCCTCTAACCCTTGATAACGTATTATTCCGTAACACACATTCCAATCAACATCGAATATATTCGCGATTTCAGAATATGTGTACTCATGCGGATATGTTCTCAAGAGGTCTGCAACTGACTCGCGTAGTGTCACGCCTCTTGCTTTCTGACCTATAAAGTCAAAGCCGATGTCATCCAACCGTCTAATCTGGTCTTCCCCCAACTTACCTTTCTTATATGCCTTTCTTACATCGGAGACGATTTGATTCAGGTTCTTATCTCTCATAGGATGCCTCCGTTCTGCGCCGCAACTTCCTCAAGGAAGGCAATCTTATCGTCGATGCTCATCTTCGGATTCAACGCCTCGCGAAGTTCAGCCGCGAGTTCGCGTGGGTCCTTAATCTCGTCAATGACATTAAAATCCTTTGGGTCGTGGATTGGCTTCTCACCACATTCCGTCATCTCACCATACGCGCGTTCCAAGCGCTTCTGCATCCCAGTGATGCCTCCGAGCGAGCCGAAGTTGTTGCAGAGGTCGAACACGAGAGGTGTTCCATTGCTGCCGGAGCTGAGGACGCGACCGAGCTGCTGATGAAAGATGACTGGGGACTTCGTGGGACGGACCATCACGATAGCGTCGATACCGCTGATGTGGACTGCCTCGTTGAGTTGGTTGATGCAGTAGAGCACCTTGAGCACGTCACCGTCATCCTTTTTGAACTTCTCAAAGTCATCTGAGCCAGTCGAGTCGGCACTCGTCGTCTTGTAAGCGTGGATGTCCTCATTCACGCCATGGAACCATTCATGGCTCAAGGCCCTGAACTCTTGCAGCTTCTCATTGTTGGGGCAGAAGACGATTATCTTCGCATCGCTCTTCTTCAAGTGCTTCGCGATGACCGTGTCAACCCCTCCGGCATCTTGCAGTGAGCGACGCAGCTCCTCGTACTTCTTAGTGAACTTCGAGTATTTCTTCTTGTCCTTGACCTTCTCGATGGAAACTTTCAACTCGCCCAACTCCTTGGGCGCGTCGTAGAGCGCGATGACGTACTTCGGGATGGGTAGGATTCCGCGAAGCCAAGCCTCCTCAAGTTCCATGCTGCTGGCGATGTTGCCCTCGAAAATCTCATCCGCCATATCTCGCCCGTCATCCGAGAAGCGGATTGGGGTCGCGCTGAAACCGAGCAGCTTCGCATCGGGGCTGCCGTCGATGAACCACTGGACACCCTTGCTCCACTCCGGTGCCCCGCAATGATGGAACTCGTCTAGGATGATGTAGTCGTACTGTAAAGTTACATGCTCGCTCCTTGCATGTACCATCGCAGCGGAGTACGTCTTGAATTGCAGGTTATCGGGATGGAAGCCCGGTGCTATCTTCTCAAGGTTGTCCATCTGGTCGATGAACATATAGTCGTTCGTGCCGAGAAGCAGGAAACGCTTATCGGAGTTGTCTTGAACCAGCTTCGCGATAATGACGAACTTGCCGGTGCCCGTCGGCTGGATGACGCAGGCGCGGTCGCTCTGCGAGAGCATATCGCATAGCTTGTCGTAGGCATTCTGGTTGTGCGGGTAAAGCTCAATTTGAGAGTTCATATTAGTTGTCCTTCCCATTCTCTCGCTGAAACTTGCTAATCATCGACAACCTCCCAGTGAAATCCACCGGCTTTGTTGTTTATAGCGCGATAGATTTCCCTGCGGTCAATCCCCGTCTTCTCCATCGCCTTCCTCGTGCTCTCGAATACCTCACCAGTCTCGATACAACGAACTCTTACCCGAGCCTTTCCCCGTGGATGGTCGAAGAACTCATCGGATGGTTGCGATTTCTCGGCATAGAAATAGTGATGCCCCCGTGTGGCATGTCCTTTTGTCACCGCATTGTAAAGAGTCGAACGGGGAACTCCGATGGCCCTTGCACACTCATTGAATGACTCGAACTTCTCGCCAGTCTCCAAACAGATGACAGGTTGTGTCTTTATCATTCTCATCCTTTCGCAAATCGTCGTTTATGTAAATTAGTATTTAGGACTCATCACTATCGCCATCGCTGAAATCATGGGCTGTGATATAGACCTTATGCCTTGTTGCCTCTTCGCAAAGTTGACCGAGCACATCTGAGACTTTCAAGAACATATCACCCTCACGCGTCAAAACGCGAAAGGTCTCCTCCGCGTTGTAGACATCCACACCGTATGTGTTGAGAAACTTCATGAGCTGGTTCAAGTTCACACCCTGTTTATGCAACTCGGTCGCAATCTCCTCGATGGGTCCTACATCAATCATCGTGACGTTCAGATTGTCGGAATGGATGAGTGCCGTGCGCACATAATCCGAAACCGTCATCCCTAATTTAGCGGCCTTGCGTTTGATGATTTCCCTTTCCTTATTTGTCACACGGACTTTCAGCCATATATCTCTGTTCGACAAACTCTTCTCCTCACTTTCATAAAACGGAACTTCTGAAACGGTGCCGCCGCCGTTTCCAAGTTCTGGGATTGCGAAAAGCCGCCTTTTCGCTGGTTGGAGAACGGTGGTCAGGTCCCTATCTTTAGGTACCTGATTATCGGTCGAGAACCCCCTTTCGGGTAGGCTTCTAAAGCCGTCCGAAAGCAAGATGGAAGGGTGGTTCAAATGCGGTTTTACCGCGTTTGTGGCCACACTTCCTACATCTTGCAACTCGAAGAGCGACCTTGGTCGGTGAGCACTGCTATTGTAGCAGTGCGAGAGCCTTCCCGGACGGGAAATAGGGGTGCCGCCGCCCCTATTTTCTGGCCGGGAAGGCGGTGTCTCCCGGAGCTTGCGGAGGGAGACAGGAAGGTGGGGTGCCGCCGCCCCACCTTCCTCAGATTTGCGAAACGCAGACACATGATTTTGTTTTTCGGACTTGGCAGTCATGTATTTTCAGACGCTCGCGAATGGATGGATGCACTTTGCCTTGGCATGGGAACGCCGCCCCGCGAATCGGCAATCGTGTGATTCTCAAAATCGGTCGCACCGTTTTCTGGATGGCGGTGAATCGAAAATCTCGAAGGGCGATGATGCGAAGCGGCGAATCTCAGAAGATGGTTTCAGGCCACGGGTCTAATCGAAATTGGAAACGTACCAACGGCCATTCTCGACCACGATGCTGCTCCTGCCGAAATCGACATCGACAAAGATACCATCATCCTCGATGACGCGAATGTCCACGCCATCGAAGAAGTCATAGTAGCCAACGATGTCGCTGTGAAGCTCATCCACGCATGTGTCGCAGACGACCTTGCCGTTGGACTTATCGTAGATGAGGAACCCATCGTACTTCTCAGGGTCGGTGACGTAAGTGTCGAAGTCGATGATTCCGTTCTCGGTCTTCTCGGCGAAGCTGTTCAACATGCCGATGATGAAGACGGGTGCGTAATCGTGAAACATGCGATGTCCTTTCAGAATCAACCTGTTACTTGTCGAGGGCTTCGGCGAAGACGCAGCAGCGGTAGCCCGCGCTCGACATGTCGCCCTCCTTGGGCGGGTCGTTGTGCTTATAGAGGACCGCACGCCTGCCGACCCAGTAATCCGTCCCGTCATCGTTCTTACGTCCCCACAGCCACTCCGCGACCTTGCCGAGGGGGAAGCCGTTGAGGAGCGGCGAGGGAATCATCTCGTCCTCGTCCCTCCCTAACGTGCGGTAGGTGATTTCGTATTTGTCGGAATTGGCTTTCGTGGGAACTCGCTTCACGCCGACGATGGTGCAGTGAATCTTGGTCGCCATCGCCACGCGATAGGCTAGGTTGTTCTCATCCTCGGCATCAACGATTGCCCTTGCGCATAGACCCACTTCTACGGGTCTTGGTTGACGGCCCTTCACGATGGCGGCGGTCATGTAGGCCACCGGAAGAATCTCACGATAGCGTTCATCGGTCATCTTGTTCTTGCGCTCGTCCATATTGCGTCTCCCTTCGTCGCGGACGGCTGATATGGGAAACCGCCCACACGGGCGGCTCCATATTCCTACTTCAACTTCGCGACCAACTCGACGATTCCCTCGCGCTGTCGGCTACCGAGACCCTGCACGCGTCGGTTCTCCGCGATGCCGAGCTTGCGCATGATGTCATCGGCCTTCGCCTTGCCGATGCCGGGGATGCACATCAGGAACTCGTGGACGCGGATGCGCTTGGCGCGGTCATCATCGAGGGCGTCGGCAAGGGAAAGCTCCCCTTTCCTCACGAGGTCCTTGAACTCCATGCGCTCGCGCCGCGCAGCCAAGGAGCGCTCAAGTGCGGCCTTGCGCTTCTCCTCAGTCATCTCGGGCAGGTGGTTGTCGTTCTCCATTTCTATCTCCTTACTCTCCGGTCTTGCCGGTTCGCTTATTCTCAGATGCCGCCTTGCGCAAACGCCAGCGACGGTTCGAGATGGACTTCATCGAGCGCTTGATGATTGGTGAAAGCTCGCTATCGGGAATCCTTTGGATGAGAACCAACTTATCCTCGTCATCCGTCCACCTTCGCCGCTCGTACTTGAAGGCGGTCTGTGCGTAGTAGCGCTTGTGCTCGGCGCGTTTGCGGTCATGCCGCTCCGATGCGCTCAGTCTTTTCCTCACATCGCACCTCCCATTATGTGGCGGCGATGAGGGCGAGCCTCACGCTCTTGAATCCGACATCACCGGTACACACAATCTGAACCGCAATGTCCTTCAAATCGCAACCAGCGTATCGAGCAAGTGCCCGTACCGCGTCGGTCTGCTCCTTGGCGATGTAGCCCATGTGACCGAAGAACTCTCCACGCGCAAGGACCTCGATTGCCTGTGGGTCGAACTTGTTCTTCGGTTCCGGTTTCAGCTGCGCATAGGTGTTCATGTACCCCTGCACCGCATCACGACGCTGACAGGCTTCTACTTCCCGCCAACGTGCCGTCATATCTTCTCCGAACGCACACCCACGCGCCGTCGCCGCAAGGATGTACACATCGCCCGTAGGGTTGAGAACTTTGATGATGCCTTCATCCAAAACCTCGACGGCCATCTCTACGCCGTCCACTTCTTGACCTCGACCACATCGTAGGTGGCGGCGAAACCGCTGGCCTTCGCACCGAGGGTGAGCGCGTCGCAGACGGCCACCGCCTTGTCGAATGACTCGCACCACGCGACGGCCACGCCGCCGACCACCATCACGACGTAAATCTTGTCGAGCTTCGCATCTGCCGTTGTCGCCATGTCGGCTCCTTTCGCTTCGTCCTTCTTGAACGGTTCCGTGTATGCAGGTTTCTCTTTCGGCTGTTGCGCCTTCGCCTTGGGCCGCACCTTCTCCTTCATCGCCTCCAAGATTCGCGCGTCCATGTCGGCGCACCAATCGGTATAGGCCCTGATGGCGTCCTTGTTGGTGGCGCAGTTGAACATGCGGCGGTCCATCTTGCCGTCGGGCATCTGGTACGTGCCCATGTACGTCGCCCCGTGAGTCAAGCCGTAGAGCTTCCCGCGTCCGCCCTGTTGGTTGAATATGGGCTTATCCGGCTTCGACATCCGGCTCCTCCTTCACCTCGACGGCGACGCCCTCCTCTGCGGGCACGAGCCACGTGCGCCATTTAGAGGTAAACTTGCCCGCCTCGCCGTAGGCTGCGCGGAAATTGCAGACGACGCATATGCGCCCATCGCCGCCACGCGCCACGCCGATGACCGTGCCCAGCCCGAACTTCTGGGAGAGCACCTTGCCGCCGATGCGGTAGCGGTTCCCGTAGGCATCGCGGGGGAGCGCATGGATGTACTTGTATACCCCGGTTCGCTTTCCCATCGCGCACCGCCTACGCGAACTCGGCTTCGAGGAGGCGGTTGATGAGGACGGTCATGTTCTCACCCGTCTCCACCTTGTGATATTGGAGCTTCGTGTGCATGGACTTCGGGATGCGGACGTTGATGCACACCAGCTCATCGACCTCCGGCTGCGCGTGCTGGATGGAGGCCTGCTGGCGCTTGGACTTCTTCGCGGAGGTCATGAAGGCGTTGCTGTTGTTAGACATACTTCTTCTCCTTCTCGTTGATGATGGAATCTGCCAGCTCCTCAAGAGCCGGGATGACGTGGCTGTGCGGGCTGTGCTCCGCGACCGACTTGCCCTCGGCTGCGGCCTGCGAGAGGGCGACCGCGCGGGGCACCTTCGCGATGACCGGCACCTGCTCGGACTCAAGGAACTCCACGAGCTGCTTATCGAGCTTGCCGAACGCGTAGAAGTTGTTGACCACGAGCCGTATGGCCGCATCCGTGCCGGAGTCCTTGGCGATTTCATAGGTGCGCATGGTCGGTTCCACATCGCGCGTGCTCGGGAGCATGGGGATGAGGATGACGTCGGCGGCGCGGCACCAATCGCCCATGCCGTCGTTCAAGACGCCCGCCGTATCGACAATCTGGTAATCGCAGGACTCGGCGTAGTCCGGGTCATCGCAGACCTCGTGGACGGAGCCGCCCTGCGGGTCGGTGGATACGAACGCCACCGTGGAGCCTCGGCGCTCAAGCGCGAACGCCAGCTCGTCGGCGAGGGTGGTCTTGCCGACACCGCCCTTCTGGTTGAGGAACAGAATCGTGAACATATACATCAGTCCTTTCATGTCTTGATTCATGAGTCGCTTAATCAGCGAGGCCGCTCTTGCGGTATTCCAAGCAAAGGGCGCGAACCGTCACGGCGTAGATGGTGAGCAGCGCGGTGAACAGGAACGCGACCGCGAGCACTTCGGGTGCGCTCAGGCCGATATAGCAGCCCAAGGCGAGGGAGACGATAGCGCCCATCGGTGCCGCAGCGGCCACCATGATGGCGAGGCCCCCGTCGATGGGGCGCGGGTTCCGGGCCATATGCCCTCCCTTGGACTTCATCCACATCACTCTCCCCACCAGTCATCGGCCCCGTCGGGGTCGGCGGCCTTCGCAGCCTTGCAGAACGCGAGGGCGAAAAGGAGCAGGACGGCGACCATCGCCATCGCCGCCACGGACCAGACCCAACCGCCCAGACGCCATGCGAGCGCGGCGATTGCCGCAAATTCCACGAGGATGGTGGCCGGGACCACGTATTCCGCCATTCCGACCTTGACCTTATCCGAGATAGCCATATGCGGGACCTTTCATAGATGTCAGACTTGGAACGAGATGAGGATGAAGATGAGCGCGAGGAGGGCGAACAGGTAGATTCGCAGCATCCGTGCGCGGGTCATCCTCCTCCGCGCGAAGATGTAGGCGGCGTCGTGGGCGATGCCGGATGCCGCGAGCGTGACCGCCAGCATCAGGGACGCCCAACCGACCGCGAATAGGACGGGTCTCACGACCGGACCTAGAACGGGATGTCCTCGTCATAGAGGTCGAGTTCGGGTTCGGGAACCGGGGCGGGTGCCGCGTGGGACGGCTCGTAAGGGGTCGCTGGCGCGTCGCCTGTCTGCTCGCGCTTGCCGCCGCTGAACTCAAGCTGGTCCACGATGACGCTCAACTCATGGCGCTTCTCATCGTCCTTGGTCCACTGCGAGTAGCGCAGCTTGCCGTCGATGGTGACCTTAGTGCCCTTCAAGAGGTACTTGGACAGCTTCTCGGCGCGGGTGCCGAACAGTGAGCACTTGACGAACACGGGGGCATCGACGTACTCGCCCTCGGCGTTCTTGCGCTTCTCGTTGACCGCGACGGTGAACCCGGCGACCGCGAGGCCGCTGGCGGTGGCCCGCATCTCCACGTCGCGCGTCAGATTGCCCTCGATGATGACTCGGTTGATTGCCATTCTGAATCCAATCTACTCGGATATGACTACCTGCCTTTTCGGCACTACCAATATAGCAAACTACAATGCCAGTATAGTTGAAATGTAGTAACATCCATATCTTCTACACGCCGTGTACGTCGGACGTGCCAAGGCCGCGCGATTCCTGCGGTACGCCCTCCATGTACTCCTCAAGCACGATGACCTCGCCCGGTTCGACTCCATCTTCATCAAGTCCCTGCTCGCGCACCAGATAACCGTCGAACGCCAACTTGGCGATGTTGTCCACGCAACCGATGTAATAATCCTCGCACCAAGTGTCGTATATCTCCTTGGACACCTGCGCCACCGACCTGTCAACGACCTCGGCGATGTCGAGGAACGAGCACCCGGTGGCGAAGAAAGCCACGGTCTCAGCCCATTTCCTAGCTTCGCTGACGCGCCTCTTGCCGTAACGGGCACGTGCCCGTTCGAGCGTAAGGCCATGCTGCCCAAGGCTCGTGCGGATAATCCGCTCGGCCTTCTCACCCTCCCCTGCCACGCCGCGCCAACTACCGATGCCGATGGACTGGCGGAGCCAACCGCACCCGTGGGACTCGAAGAACGCATCCAAATCGGCGTAGCTCACGGGCTTGCGCCACCACGGAGCACACCAATCACCCAAGTCATATATGGAATTGATACCGAACGGGCTGTCTACCTCTTTTTGCAAAGCCAAACGCATGGTCAGCAGGTAATGGCAATCGCAGATTCCGTTGTCCTCGACAAGGTTCTCCATCTTCTTCATCCTCCCAATCCTTCAACAAATCAAGGAGGGGTCGCCGGTCTTCCGGTGCCCCTCCCATGCCACGCCTAGCGCTTTCCAAAGCTCGTGACCGAGAAGAAGTCCCCATTGCCGACGGTCTTCCGCACACGGTAATAAATCCCCTCTGCGCAAGTCTCCTTCGCTATGACAACATCGGAGGGTCTGACGTTCTTCCATCCGTACATCTCGCGAACCCACTTGTCGAGGAACGCCTTGGTGGGGTGGAATGAACGGGAAGAGACATTGCGGTAGAAGTCGCGCTTCGCCCTCTCGCGCCTCTTGGCCTTCGCTCCATCCGCCTCATGGGCATCATCGACGTACCAATCACCATCGACCTTGAAGAACACACGCTCGCTGATGACGTTCCCCGGCTCGACCCAATCGAAGGACCCCTTCGGGGCGCGGCACTCGAACAGGATGCGCGAGTCCAACCCCCGCAAATTCGCGAAGCGACCGTCCTCAGCCACCTCTTTCAACTCGGGGCGGCGGATGCCGACGGCGACGCGCTCACGGCCACGGGAGAGAAAATGCACGCCCACGACATCGCTGTAACTCGCATTGTCCATCTCAAGGACCCAGCCGTCCTCGATGTAGCGATGCACGATGCCCGTGATGATGGCGTTCAGGTCGTTGCGCTTCATGTAGATTCCTTCCCTTGGGTCTTAACGTGCTTTAATTATAGCAACCTACAATACTATAAATATGGTAACACAGTATGCCACATAGACTCTCCATAAGGAAGGGGCACCCTCGCGGATGCCCCTCTTGCCACCTAGTCGAAGACGAAGCGACCACCTTGGACGTGCATCTTCTCGCCATCGAACGTATAGCGCCAGATGCGCGGGTCCTTCTCCTCTGCCTCGTCCCAGTTCTCCATGAACACGAGGACCGAACCCGCCCCGATGACGGGGGCGCAGGCCTCGAAGACGGCGCGGCCCATGTCATCCCTGTACGCGGCGATGCCGCTGTCCTCGAAGAAGACGAAATCAATGCCATCCTCGGTCTCGTCCTCCACCGAGAAGCCGAGCCAGTTGAGGATGCCGCGCGGCCCCTCCTTCTCGGCATCGAACCAGAACTCGCCGCTCTGCGACTCCTCGTCGTAATCCCCGGCAAGCGCCTCCCTCATGCCCGCGTCCAGCGCCAGCTCGACGAACCTGCCGTAATCCTTCCTCTTGATGGAGAGGATGCCCTTCAACAGGACCGTCTTGTCCTCCCACTTAATCTTCCTCCACCAGTCGCACTTCGGCTCGAACATGTCGGTTCCTTTCTCTTGGTTGCCTGTGGCTTAATTATAGCAATGTGCCGTACTACCAATATAGCAAACTATAATACTACACGCCCTCTCCACAAAGCCGCCCCCGCAGGGAACATGGTCATAGGGGCTTGCCCCTATCCTTGCCTCCCCCATCCGTCACCCATGCGAAACAACCGCCATCTCTACAACATCGCCCTTCCTGTGACCGTCACCCCCCCTCCTCCTCTCTCCTTGCCTTCCCACCGTCCCGATTTGCGGCTCCGTGAGAAAAAACGACCCCACAGAATCGCTCCTGTGGGGTCTTGAATGTCACCCATGTCCCAGAATGACCTATGTCGGATGATGCCGCCCAAAATCGGCTCACAGCGCGTCAGGCGGGAAACGGGCAGGTCACGGCATCATGCAATCGTCTTCTCATCATCGCCCTTGCCGAGCCGATGCGCGAGGGTCAGGCACGCGACAGAGGACGCCCAAGGTGGCACCGCCGGTCTTGCCGCCCTTGAGGGCGAGGTACGCGCCGCCCGCGCAGAGCGCGAGCAGGAACACGCCCACGGCGATGAGGGCGCGGCGCTTCTTCACAACGGTGTCCGTCTGGTATGTCATCTGCATCATCCTTCCATGTAATCAGGAGTATACCTTATGTGGGCGGGCCACGGGGGTGTCGATGCCCCATGACCCGCCGTCATCCTATGAGCGCATCCGCGCTGCGCCTCGCGGTTCCTCTCCATTCCCTTTCGTATCGGTGCGTTGCGGTGCGAATCCACTGCACGTCAGCTCTTGGCACTGCCATCGCCTCTCTCGTCTATTCTTTTCCGCCGCCAGTCGCAGCGTGTCCTTTCCGTCTCACCTCGCGTCGAGGCCCCTCGCACATATCATATCCCTCTCGGTTCAGCGCCCTTCAACACGCTGCTTTTCCTTTCCATCTCGCAGCTTTGCCGGTCTTACCCGTGGTGCCGTATCTGCGTATATGGGTCGCGCGGTCAGTCCTCTTTGGCGACCTCCTCCCACTCGAAGCGGCCCTTGCCACTGTTGCGCCACTGGAACAGACCGCGCAGTGCGCCGTAGTCCAGCCATTCGCGCACGGTCTCCGCGTCCTTGGGGTTCATCACGAGGATGCTGAACTCAAGCACGGTACCGGCTGGGACGGTCTCGGATGCGGCCAGCGCCACGCGCTCGCCGGAGGCGGAGCTGGCGCGAAGCGGGCGCTCGCAGCGACCGCACTCGGCACCCTCGGGGAGCTGGAACGGGATTCTGCGCTGCTCCACGAACACGGTGCCGTCGATAACCTTCTTGAAGGCCGTCAGCTTGCTCGAACGGGTACCGGGCACGCGGCGCAGGGCCGAGCAGGCGTCCTTGAAGAAGCCCTTGATTTGGTAGTCCCAGCAGAAGGGCACGCCATCCTCCGTGTGGGGGAAGCAGGTGGTCGCGTCCTCCACGGCATCCATGCCCTCGATGACCCCGACCTCCTCAGCGCCGTTCTCCGGCTCGGGGGCCTTCGAGGCAATCCAGTTGCCGTAAATCTCGGGGTCGCCGGGGGTCATGCCCAGAGCCTCCTCAAGCAGGGTCAGGCGCACGGCGATTCGCTCACCGATGCCCTCAAGGCGGTTCCCGTCCTTCTTCATGATACGTACCATCCTTCCATGGTCCTCGGCACCGTCCCTTCGGTGCCGTCTGCTGCCTACAATCATAGCAAACTATAAAACAATAATGATGGAAACATTGAGACGCATAATTCCATCATGACTTGGGAGACCCTACCCCCTCCCCTTATGGCCGAACTTCTCACGCAGGAGCCTCATGCGCCCCGTCAAGGCGTTGGCGAAGACCTCCTCGGCAAGGAAGTCGTGGAAGCCATCGCCTACATCCGTCACCCGCCTCACGCGGTAGGGCTTGACGGACAGGAAGCCCTCGCCCACGGCAACGGCCATATCCAAGGTCGGGTACGCGCCGATGGCGGACCAGCGCCACCGCTCCCCGTCCGGCACCCAGACCTCCAAGCTGTAAACGATGTCCATGCCAGCCACGGCGACCGCCTACTCCCCAATCTCCTCGGCGATTTCACCGGCGATGCGCAGAAGCTCGCCACGGCAATAGTCCATCTTCCGGGCGTAGGACTGCATGATGACCGAAAGCTCGGCGTTCAAGACCGCAAGCTCGTCATAGCAGTCCGCCAGTGCGCGGTGGGCATCCGTGCGCTCGATGCCGAGGATGTCGCGCAGGCTGTCCATGGAGCGGCTGGGCAGGTCGGGCCACAGCTCCCTCGCCACCTCCAACGTGTCGATGACATAGGGGTAGATGAAGACGCGACCGGATTTGGCGGCTGCGGCCTGCACGAACGGGATGTCGAAGGAGGCGATGTTGTGCCCCGCGAGGGTCGCGTCTTCCCCGATGAAGTCGAGGAACGCGTCAAGCGCATCGCCGATGGCGGGAGCGCCCTTGAGCATATCGTCGGTGATGCCGTTGACGCGCCCCGCAGCCTCGGGCATAGACCCCTCAATCGCCACGAGCGTCGAGAACAAGCCCTGCGGCAGGCCGTCCTTGACGCCGATGGCGGCAATCTCGCAAATCTGGTCGCTTTCGGGGTGAAGCCCCGTGGTCTCGATGTCGAACACGACGTAATCGTACTTGGATTCCATGACCTCTCCCTCTCGGGTCGAAAAAGGGGCCGCGCCACCTGCGGCACGGCCCCGCAACCATATGAACCGGCCCGCTACTCGCGGACGACCTTCTCCAACATGACGATACCCGGCGCATCCTCGTCATCGCTGACGGGCACGGCGCTGAGATGCACCGAACCCTCCTTCACCGCAGCCGAGAAACCGGCGATGGCGAGTTCTTCGATGTCGCCGCGCAAGACATGGGCGGCATCCACCCAGCCCTCACCGCGCACCCACACCGGGAACGGCGTCGGCGTAACCATGAACATGCGCACCTCGCCCTCACCGGGCAGCTCGTCGGAGTCGGTCGTGCCACCGCCCTCCCGATGGAGCGGGCAGTTCTCGCAATCATCGTCACGGAACAGCTCGCAGAACAGTTCCTTGATGATGTCGGGGGCACCATCGTCACCGTCATCCTCGCAACGCGCCTCCTCCTCGGCCAAGGCCGCAGCAGCCGCACGGGCGTTCGCAGCCTCTTCGGCGAGCGTGGGGCGGTGGGCATCAGGTTCGCGCAGAGCGTCGTTCTTGACGGTCTCCATCAGCGCGACGGCATCCGCGACCTGCGCGGGGGAGAAGCAGGAGGTGAGGTTCAGCAGGTCATGCCCGCATCCGCACGTCCATTCCTCCTCGTGGCGCACGACCACGGTCCTGCCGCAATCGGGGCACCAGCCCACCATATAAACCACGTTGTTGTCAGCCATATGTCAATCCTTTCCCTTGATGGCTAGATAACCTCGTCCCTCAGTATACCTTTCGGATTGGGGTAGCAATCGCGCATCGCCCAGCGCTGGGACACGTACTCGACGCAATCCCGCATCTCCGGTAGGAGCTGCGCCACCGCCGCCTCCTTGCTCTGAGCGCGGCACACAGCGGTGTCCATGCCCAGCTTGTGCTTCCGCGTGGGCACCTTGCGCCGCAGCTTGATGAAGAAGTAGTAATCCATGGTGTCGTTCCCTTCCCTTCTCCTAATAGTTCAGATGACGGACGCAGGTGTTCTCATACGCCCGGTTCATCAGCCAATCCGGCACATCCTCACCGAAAGGCTCGTAATAACGCGCGACCTGACCCGGACGCGCCACGAGGACGGTGATGAGCTTGCGCGAATGCGCGTTGAACACGAGGACTATTCCCGTGCTCGTGAGCACATGGACCTCGCAACCGGCGCGGTGCCCGGTGTCCACGAGGCACTGGCGGACGATGTGGCCGAAACCCACCGTCTGGGCGATGCGCATAATGCGCTCATGGCGGTCGCGGTGGAAGTGCCCGCTCTCGCGGAGACGGCCAAGCTCACGGCGGAACGCGTCGAGGTTCCCGCCGACCTTGCGCTCGATGACGTGGAAGTAGCTGCCCATGGCGTGTCCTTTCCGTTGTGCCGCTATCATCATAGCAAACTACCAACCCACAAATATGGTAAAGTAGGAACCTACATATATCGCACACAACCCTTTTCATGGACACGCGGGAACGATTCGCCCATGCCAAGGAAAAGGGGACACCTCGTGGGTGCCCCCTTCATCGACCAGCTAGGCGATTCCGTATGACTTGCAGAGGTACTGGGCGTATGCCTCGCAGAGAAAAGCCACATGTTCGCTAACACCGTCGTAGTAAGCCTGCTCGCACTCCTCCAACTTCCCCAACTGATACTCGTCAACATACCCATCTTCATCGCCATCGAGAAGCGATTCCCAATCACAGTGGTGGAAGTTCCCCGCCCAACGAAGGACGGCCTCATTCTTATCCATCCCGGGGAAGACATCGCCGCCGAAAGCCACCAACCTGCAAAGCATTATGAACTGCTGGTTCAAATCGAGCTGCGCCACGTCATCATCGCTGTACGGTGCGCGGTACTCGTGGTAGCCGTTGAAGACGTACTGCTCTATGCCGCCGTTGCAAATCTGGTAGTCCATATTGATGACGGAGCTGAGGGCGCTGACCTCGTGGAACCGGGTCGGCGTGAGCGCGGCCTTGTCACAGGTGAGCAGCTTGTCAATCCAGTCGGTGCCATCGTCGGTCTCCATGACGCGGCTATGCGACAGCTTGACCTTCTTGTCCAGACCCTCAAGCTCGATGCCCTTGTACTTCATGGTGGGGTTCCTTCCCTCGTGGTTGCCTGTGGCTTAATTATATCAACCTACCAAGCCATAAATGTAGTAAACTACATTCCTACATATCCTCTCCACAAAGCCGCCGCCGCAGGGAACATGGTCATAGGGGCTTGCCCCTATCCTTGCCTCCCCCATCCGTCACCCTTGCGAACCAGCCGCCATGCCTACCGCACCGCCCTCATAGAAACCGTCATCCCTCCCTCCTTCCTCCCTGCCTTTCTTTCCGTTCGTCCATGGAAAAAGGGGCCGCGCCGAAGCGCGACCCCTTCCGTGCAAGCTGGTCGCTGCGTCACAAATCGTAGCCTATCCAAGCCTATCGTAGCCTATCCCTATCACGTCTGGTCTTCTCGAAGCGTGGCCGCTCCGTTCCATATCTAATCGGTGCCTCGTCCTGCCTCTCAGTTCTATTCCATCGCATCGCCGGTCTTACCCGAGGTGCCGTATCGGTGGAAATGGAAGATTGGCGGTTAATCGACCGCATAGCGCTCCGGGGCGTCCTCCATGAGGGAAACGGTGAGTTCAATTTTCGTATCATGGAGGAGGGCATTAAGCTCATATCGAATGTCGCGAGCCACTTGTCGATATAGCTCGTTAAACAATGGCACGCTATCGTTCTCGAACCCATTGCGCGACATCTCGTCAAGGCAGTTAAGCGCCTCCTGTACGCACAGCTCAAAGCCCTCCATAACTTTCGCGTCATCGCCAGTCAACCTCTTCGGGTCGTATACCTTTAGGTCGTAGCCGCTCATGTCGATTTCCTTTCCATAGACTCCGCGATGCACCGATTATACAGACCCGACTGCGACTTCCATCAGCGCGTCGATGTAGCCTCGCACGCGGTCGGCAATCTGCGCGGGGCACTTGATGTAGACCTTATCCTCATCTCCCGGTTTCATCGGCTCGGCGCTATCCGTGGATACGGGCAGCGGCACCGCAGGTGCATCAACATCGAACAAAGCGTCTTGCGACGGTTCATGTACCTTCTCGGCCTTGGCGGCGAGGGAGTCGTAGAACTCGATGACGGACTCGTTGGCGTAGAGGCGCTGCCGCTCTATCTTCGGCCACACGGTGAGTCCATCGAAGGTGGTGCAGCGGGACAGGGCGACGTAGAGCATGCCCGCGCCGAACACCTTGGAGTGGACGGCGCAGCGCTCGAAGGTCTGACCCTGCGACTTGTGGATGGTGATGGCGAACGCGAGGCGAAGGGGAATCTGCGTGAACGCGCCCACCGTGTCGGTGACAAGCTCCTGCGCGGGGTTCCCGTCATCGCCGATGATGTCGCGCACGGATGATTTCAGCACCTTCCATTCCTTCTCGGTCACCTCGACGGGGTACTCGCAGTCATCGAACTCGACCACCACGCTATCCGCCCCGACCTCCGAGATGGTCCCCAGCGAGCCGTTCGCGAGGCCGTGGTCGGGCATGTTGGCGAGCAGCATCACGCGTGCGCCCTCCACGAGGCGCAGCTTATCATCGGTCGGCTTGTCCGAGGGCTTCACGTCGCCGTGGGAGTACGCCGTGTACGTCCGCGCCCTCGCGCCCATGCGCTCCAACTCCCCCACTCGTTCGTCGTTGATAGTGGATGCCATGCGGTTCGTGGCGCACAGCCACAGGTCATCAGCCGGTGCCCGCTTGCGGTCGGAGACGGAGCGCTCATTGAAGTAGCCGATGCAGTCCCTATCGCCGATGCGGGCGCGGTTGAGCTGGCCGATGAACTCGGGGTCGCTCTGGCGCACGACCTCGGTGAGGACGTGCGGCTCGAAGTCCATGCCATTCCACAGCTGGGACTTGAAGGCGTAGCCGTCATCGTTCCCCGGCCACAGCTGCATCAGCACCCTGCGGTCATCATCGGTCACGACCGGCGGGAGCTGGAAGAAGTCGCCCACGAGCACTACCTGCTTCCTGCCCGAGACGCGCTTGGCGGCGAGCACCATGTTCATGACGCGCTCGAACAGGTCGATGCGGCACATGGAAATCTCGTCGATGATGATGACCTCCGCCTTGTTCAGCACCTTGCGCGTGAGCGTCTTCTTGTTCTCGTCGTGCGGGTCGAGCACGCCGAAACCGACCTGCAAGGTGCGGTGAATGGTCGTGCCGTTATGCAAGTTCTGCGCGGCTATCCCCGTCGGAGCCATGGCGAGGTAGGGAACCTCGCGCTCCTCAAGCTCCTCGATAAAGGCGTTGAGTACGTAGCTCTTGCCAGTACCGGCGTTACCGGACAGGAACACGTTGCGGCCAGACAACAGGGCGTCCATGGCCTCCGCCTGACCGGGCGTGAACGTGCGCTCCTCCTCTTCCATGCGACCCCTTCCAAGTCGAGATGATGCTATATGGATATGATTATATCAGACTATAAAGCAACAATGGTGTGAATCCACAATACCATGAGATGCGCACAGAGCGTCATCGGTCGGACTTTCCATCTCGGGCCTGCTCTTCGGAACGACCCGCGCCGTTCAGCTGCTCGGCTGCCCTGCCGCACTCCCTCTGGGTCGATTTGAGGGTGTATCGCCCGTCACGGTCGCCGACCTCATGGACGGTTCCCTCAAGCTCGCCACGAGAGCCATTCACGATTGTCGGCGCGACCCACTTGATTTCGAGGCCGGTGGGGTTCTCCCTCGGGCCGGTCCAGTACCCGTGCCAATGGCCGCGCCTGACATGGGGTGCCACATGCCGTCCGGTCTTGCCGCCATCCTGACCCTTCGCCTCATGCTCGTAGACGCGGCGCACCTCCCCGAGCTGCGGCGCGACGCGGAATCCCACGTCATGGACGGTGCAATCGGTCTGGCGGCTCTTGCGGGTCTGGTTCTTCTGGGGGACGTAGACCGTGCGCACATCGGCCTCCTTGGAGGAGATGTACATGAGGGTGCCGAGAATTTTTTCCATATCAGACACCCCTGCCGCTTCCATCTGCAATCTGGATGCCATTTCGAGACTATCATCTTTGGCTACGATGCCGGTCTCCACCGCCATCTTAATCTTCGCCTCTTCGGCTATCGCCAAGGTCCCAATGGCCGCGTCATCTTTGCAATCACCGATGCTTTTATAATCTTCAAGTGTGATTGGTATCGGAGCGATGGTGTTATCCATTCCCATCATAAAATCGACCTGTCCATTGAGGGCGGCTATGTGAAATCCCTCGGCGTCACGAAAGCAGAAATAGCCCTCGCGCTCGACCGTGCCGCTCAGCTCGTGACCTCTGAAAACAAAGGGAATCTCTATCGTCTCGCGATGTTGGATGAACACGCAATCGTAAGGCAGCCTGTCCAACAGCGACATCGGAAACTCCTCCGCCTCGTCAATCGACATCTCGTCCCAAAGCGCGTCATTCATCCGGTAGACCTGCTTATTCTCCTCCCAATAACCAAGGACGTCCTTCTCCATCTTCTTCAAGTTGCCGTAATGCGCCCTCGCCCTGTCGGCCCACACCTGAGCCGGTACCTTGCTCGCCGGTATCTTCATGTCGGTCTCCTCTCGAACCGTGAATCCTATTTGCCCCCATTATCCATCGCGTGAGCCGTCGAGACATGTGCGCAGCCGTGAATCGACGGGGATGGCGATGCCTCTGGGGAGTCCGAGGGGATGAAGTTCCCTCGTCATCCCTGACATGGGCATCTCCAATCATTCCAAGGCTCGTCAAGGTCATCTGATGATGCGAAGGTCTCGGGGATGCGGTCATGGCACGCGGCATGGGCGAGTCCGTATATCCGCCCCAGCGCATCGCCGTCCCATGTGCGCGTGATGCGCTCGGCAACCGCCTCCTTGCAAAGCCCTGTGATTGCCGCCATATCGGCGAGGGTGCATCCGGTGGCGAGGAAGGCCACGGTCATCGCGACCGATTCCGCCCGCCTCACGTAAAGCGCACCTAGGTCGTCCGCCCCGTCTCCCAAGGGGATGCCGTGCAGACGCATCACATCCGAGAACACGGACGCGGCATGTCCGCGCTGCTCTTCATCGTCAAGAAGGCTCCCGCCGTATTGCTTGAGGAACAACCGCAGTCTGCGGGGCGTGAGGGGCTTTCTGTACCAAGGCTCCTCGCAGCCGCCCATGAGCAGCGAGGCCTCGTCCCAGAAGGGGCTTTCCACCCCGGCTTGCAGGGCGAGTCGTTCGACCATGAGGTAACAGGCGGCTGTCCCCAAATCGCCTTCGCGCATATCCGGCATATCCCCTCCCCGACCTCTTATCTAGGTGCTATCACATCAAACCACAATACCATCAGGATAGATTAGTATCTATCTATATGAGCCACATGCCAAAGGGCACCCTCTCGGGTGCCCCACGGTGTCACCATCCCCGGTTCTCCCGTTCGGCCCTGCGGCGCTCGCGCTCGACGCGACGGCGGGCGAACTCCGCTTGGATGCGGCGGTCTCGAAGCATACCGGCGATGTAGAGCGAGACGGTCGCGATGACGACCGCGATGACACCGATGATGAACTCGATGAGCGCGGTCCTCTCGTCCCCATAGCACCTCATCACCACATCGGCGTCCGCGAACATGAACATCCCGATTGGGATGAAGAGGTACCCCGCCGCCGTGAACTTCTCGCTCTTATCCATGTCCCCCATGGTCATCTCCCTCCATCGCGCCTTGCGTTGCCACTATTATAGCAAACCATAAAGCTATAAATGTAGTAAGACAGGCATCCACATATCCATCATAAAGAAGGGCACCCACTCGGATGCCCTCTCTTGGGTATATGCCCTGCCATCTCCTCCCGCCTGCGGGCCTCGATGTCCTCCTCGTTCTCCTTCGCCAAGATTCTCGCCGTCCTCGCATCGAGCATAGGTGTTCCCCTCTCTTCCAGTCCCACACGGGGAAGGGGCACCGCCGAGGTGCCCCCTGATGTTTCCATATCCGGCTACTCGTTGAAACGGCAACGGGAATCTAACCAATCCGCCACCTCATGGAAGGCGTCTGCATCCACATCCCACGGCATGACCACCCAAATCTCGGTGAAGGGGTCGTTAGCCTTCCACTGGTCCACATCCTCCGCGAACACCACATGGAGGTCTGGCCGCTCGGCTCCCAACTCCTCCGCACGTCCGCGAGCCAGCTCGACAAGCTCCGGATAGCCCATGCCGAGGTCCACGGCGTAATCCCCGTCATACTCGGCGGCGAGCTGGACGCAGTAATCCCCATCCCACTCGACAAGGTAGCACTCCACCCCGTAGCCGTCCGACCACAAATCGTCCAGCACGCGCCTGAGTTGCACGGGAAGCTCCTCCGGCCCGATTTCGCGCCCATCGGGGGCGGTGAGGTCCGCAGTCGCGTTCGACCAGTAGCGGTGCCCCTCCGGGTACTCACCCTTCTTCAACGTGTACAGCATGTCATTTCCTCTCTTCTCGATTGCCTGTGCCCTAATTATATCAATATGGTATCCTACTAATGTAGCAAACCATAATACTACATATTCTCTCCATGAAAAGGGGCACCCTCTCGGATGCCCCTCGAAATCCCCTACTACTGCAACGCGATGCCGCATCCGGTCAACGGCTCGCCCTCGCGATACTGACGGTCAAGCTCCTCAAGCTCAAGCCTCCGCCACTTGCGGGCGTTCTCCGCATCCCCGAGGCATCCCGCATCCTCGTGCTCGCAGATTTCCTCAAGGTAGTAATCCTTCACCTGACGGCACTTCCGCTTGTACTCTTCCTCGCGCTCCATTTCCCTTCTCCCTTCTCTCGGTTGCCTGTGGCTTAATTATATCAATATAGCATTCTACCAATATAGTAAACAATAATACTACATAATCCTTCCATGAAAAAGGGCACCCTCTCGGATGCCCCTCACGTGATTACCAGAAGGCGTAGAACGCGGGAGTTTGCCGAATACCGCCGCTGTAGCTGACATGCATCCTGACCTCGAACCCGCGCTGGCGCAGGATTTCGAGGGCCTTCTCCTTCGCCCCATCCATGCAGTCGCAATAGAAGAGACACGATTCTCTCTCCCCCAGCTCCGCGTCTTGGCGAATCCTGCGCTCGCAGCGCTCAAGCGCTTCCATCACCTTTCCGTCACCGCTCATATCGCGAGCCATATCCGCAGTAAACATATCCGGTTCCTTTCTCTCTTGGTCTTACCGTGCCTTAATTATAGCAACCTATCATACTATCATTGTAGTAAACTACATTCCTACATACCCTCTCCACAATGTCGCCCCCGCAGGGAACATGGGTCATAGGGGCTAAGCCCCTATCCTTGCCCTTCCCCTCTCTCGTCACCCATGTGAACAAGCAGCCCTATCCACAGCACCGCGCTTCCCGTGACCGTCAACCAACCCTCCTCTCTCCCTGCCTTTCTTTCCGCCTTCCCATGAGAAAAGGAGCCGCGCCGAAGCGCGACCCCTTCCGTGTGTAATTCCATAGCCAAGCCATTCGCGACTCCGCCACGTTCTTCCTTCTCAGGTCCAATCTTGGCCGCGATACTCTTTTCCACCGCATCGCCGGTCTTACCCGAGGTGCCATATCGGTGGGATTCGATTGCGTCAGGCTAGTAGGGCAGCGCCAAGAGGGGCAGCACCGCGATGTAGCCGACGACGGACAACGCGATTCGGATGCCGAGGCCGATGAGCGCGAACTTCGTGCAATCGGAGCGGTACGGCGCGTCTATGTTGCACAGGGACGCCAAGATTGCGCATCCCGCACCGCCGAGCAGGCCCGCGAAGAGGTAGCCCGCCTTCTGACCGCCCGTGAGGAACGTCTTGCGCGTCACGAGCACTTGGTCGTTCTGGTTCTCCATGATTTGACTCCAATCGGACAAGGGGACCGGGGGTGCGCGTCAGCGCCCCGCCGGTCCCCATATGCAACCACCGTCAAGAAAGGAGACGGCCCGTCCATCGTAACACACTCAGCCCCGATATAACGCCTTGTTCTCCTCGTACCATCGACTGGCATCCTCGACGGTGCCCCCGCCCAAATGACCCACGACTTCGGCACCCTCGTATAAGCGGTCGGAGAAGAACGGGCGGCACTCGTCGCAGAAGGAGCGAAGGCCGCGCTCAATCCACGACGGATTGCAGGCGTTCACCCACAGCCCCTCCTCGCCCTCGATTGACACGAGGTCTGTCTCTTATACACATCTGACGCTGCCGACGATCTTACGCGTGCAGAT
>ERZ1026997.33-NODE-33-length-83277-cov-13.460623_pt1 | contig 83277 bp, 83 predicted proteins | sample MGYA00519289_ERZ1026997 | MGnify/ENA primary metagenome ERZ1026997 (study PRJEB26926, sample SAMN06164455) | human gut metagenome | biome: ENVO:00009003; feature: ENVO:2100002; material: ENVO:00002003 | host: Homo sapiens | place: USA | collected 2012 ... | reverse complement strand
AAAAGGCAGAGAAAAGCTATGGGGAAGCCACACTATTATCAGAAAGTTATCATTTGCTTTGCATCGCTCTTTTCTTTGCCTATTGCGGCGCAATTCTTGCGCTGCTGGGGAACGTTCTCTTTGGTTTCAGCGGTGCGATTTTTGAACGGCTGAGAAACCCTTTTTATTGACTACAGCGGCGCAAAATATACCCGTTTTCCTCCGAAAATCGCCGCTGCTCAAAGAGCACTTTTTCGAGTGGTTGAAAACGGCGAATTTCTCAACCGCCTGCGAAACGGCCACCTTGAAAAGTCCGCCGTCACGGGCCTTTTCTGTGCCTGACATTCACCTACGACCGCGAAAACGTCTCTCAAGGATCACCTTCGACTGCGGTTTCAAAACCTCGGAAAGCCCCGCACTGCGGGGCTTTGTGGGCGGGCTGCGGGCGCTTGCGACTGCGGCCCTTTATCTTGTTATATTATCGAACAGGGATACTTCCCAACAAAACACCTTCAAAACCGGTATCAACGCTCTCAAGAGCGATGATATAATATCCTCATGCGGACAGAGAATTTCCTGCTTCTATCTTTGTAGCCAAGTCTACTGCGCACAGACTGGAGCCTCTGCCCTGTGGGATGTCACTTATGAGCCGGATGTCGAAGCGATGGACCGCTTTCTTCTAATCTCGCAACAGGTTGTGACCTTCAGCAGCACGAGGAATGTCCGTAATTTTAACACGAGAGGAGCCTATACTATGTACATCGTTGGGATCGACATTGCCAAGAGGAAGCACGAGGCAGCGGTGATCGACGGCGAGGGTGCCGTCATCATCAAGCCGTTTTCTTTCACCAACAACTGCTCCGGGTACAATCGGCTGCTGGCCATGCTCGCCAAGGCCAAGCTGCCGCTTGACGAGGTTTCCTTTGCAATGGAGGCCACCGGACACTACTGGCTCGCTCTTTTTACCAGACTTCAGAAGGAGGGCTTCCGTGTTCAGGTCATCAACCCGGTGCAGACCAACTCCATCCGCAGCTTCTACATCCGTCAGGCCAAAACAGATCCGCGGGATGCCCTGCTCATCGCGGAGGTGATCCGTTTCGGGCACTTCTCCGAGTCTACCCTGCATCCCGAAAATATTTATGAACTGAGAGAGCTGTGCCGTGGACGGCACGCCATCGTTTCCATGCAGGCGGATGTTAAGCGAAAGGTCGTTGCCCTGCTGGATCAGGTCTTTCCTGAATATGAAACCGCTTTTACCAATCTGTTTGGCGATACTTCCATGGCAATTTTGCAAACCTGTCCTACGCCAAAGGAATTATCTGAGATGCCTCTTGAGGAGCTTTGTCATCTCATCGAAGTCTCCAGCCACAAGCGCTTCCGCATGGCAAAAGCCCAGGAGCTTCAGGAGCTTGCGCGCAATTCCTTTGGCTTCGCCATGGCCGGCGATGTTTTCAGCACGATGATCCGACTTTACGCAAAGCACCTCGATTTTTTGAAACAGCAGGTTCGAGAAATGGACCGCAAGATCGCGGAGATCATGGAGACCCTGGACACGCCGATCACTACCATCACTGGCATCGGCCCGACCCTGGGCGCGTACATCCTCAGCGAGATCGGAGACATCAGCCGTTTTTCCTCCGCGGCAAAGCTTGCCGCTTACGCGGGGATCGATCCAACCATGCGGCAGTCTGGCGAATACAACGGCGTCAGAAACCGTATGTCCAAACGAGGCTCGCCTTATTTGCGGCACGCCATTTGGCTGGCGGCTTCATCGGCGGTGCTTCACGATCCGGCACTGAAGCTTTATTTCCAGAAAAAACGAGATGAAGGGAAGCCCTACATGGCATCCGTGGGCCACGCCTGCAGGAAGATGGTCTCCATCATTTACGCCGTTATGAGAGACAACAAGGCCTACACGCCCTATATCCCAAATGAGATTTCAGTTTGACAAATTATAGCCGGTCTGTGCTTTTATCGAACAGGCGGGTTCCCAGCACAGTTCCCCATAGGAGGGGCGAAAGCGGGGGCAAACAGCGCCGATGCTTGTCTGGGGTGTAAGGATGCTACCCTCGCCCCCAAAGCCGCACACAGCGGCTCACAGGGGCGGACACGGCGGTTACATCTGCATCTCCGAAGTCTGTGCCTGTTCCTCACGAAGCTGTTGGGCGTACTCGCACAGACTCATGCCGGTCTGCTGCTGGCAGAACGCCTCCATCTTTCGCAGTAGAACATCCTGCTCGGCTGCGTTGAGCAGGTAGCTCCAGCTCTCCTCGGAGCCGTCACCCTTGCAGAGCGTCAGCTCCAGCGTGTCGCAGGGTCTATCCTCCGCGATGTCGTAGTTGGCATAGATGTTGAGCCAGTCATCGTTTTTGTCCGTGAGGACGAAGGTTCCGAAGGCAGCGTCCACATCAAAATCTGCGTCCACATAGAAGTTGAGCTTACCGTCTTCCTCCACCATGATCTCATCACTGAAAGAAAAATTCCGCGCGGAGAGGTGTCCCGCCGAGGTGATCTCTTTACCATCCAGCAGCTCCAATAGTTTGGAGAGCTGTTCATCCCCCGAAGCAAAGTGCGACCTTGTTGCATGGTAGACGGACGGGGAGACATCCCGCATCGCCCAGGTCCGCCAGCCGTCCATGGTGTGTACGGCGGAGAACTCCCGCTTGTCGAAGTTCACATCGAACACGCCGCGCACCTTGCCGGTGTTCTCCATGCGTACAGCGGTCAGGGCGTCAAACTCTTTTGCTGTGATGGGTTGCCCACCGAAAAACATTCCGATAAATTTGTCCGGCGCAGTGCCTTTCTCTGCGGTGACATAGCCGCGCAGCTTTTTGCAGGCGACCAACAGCTCCTCACCGGGCGAGGTCTTGAAGTACCACTCCTGCCCGCGCTCCGTTACATGGTAGGCGGCGTAGGTGCGGGTAGCCTCCCTCGCTTCACGCTCTGCGGCATCCTCCGCGTAGATCTCGGCACTGATGCGCTTGTATTCCTGCTCCGGGAGCTGGTTGCACAGCTCATCCAGCACATTCTCCAGATGCTCCTGCAGGGTTTCACCTTTGAGATGCTTCTCAATGGCATTCTTCCAACGCCGGTCGATCCACAATGTGATGTCTACATGATCCGCCATCTCAGTTGCCCTCCTTCACCGGGACTGCCGCAGGCTTTGGCTCACAGATCGGCGCTTTCGGAGTAGCGGCTTTGGCCGTGCGCTTAGGCTTGGGCGCAGGGGCGGCTTTGCTGTCCAGATACTCCCGCACAGCTTCCGGTACCGCCTGCTCATAGAGCTGCTTGAGGGCATCGTCCATTCGAGATTGCACGGAAGAATGTTCCTTGCGAAGGGAAAATTCCAGTGCATCCAGCTTGTCATCATCAAAGGTAAGTGTGATATTCGTTTTTTTCATTACTGTCCTCCAATCACATAGTCAAGTCCTGCCGCTGCTACATTTTTTGTAAAGGTAGGAAAGTACATAGATGAAATCCTTGCTGCTATCATTGTCAATATGACATTCCATCCTGCACCGGTTCTTCCGCCACTGGATAAGCGATGATCCGACCACCCACATTCACAAACACCTCCGGTTGCCGGAACTGCTCTGCAAACTGCTCGACAAGCTCGTCCGGCAAATCTATAAAATCATCCTCACCGATACCAGCAAGGAAGAAGTTCCCGGCAACAATGTCATAGATGTCGCCATCCTCATCACGGAGCGCACGGTTAAGCGGCAGGCCATCCAGTTTGCCTTCCTCGTTGCAGATCAACACAACCGCCTCCTCGTAGGGATACACAGCCTGGATATATCCGCCGACTGCCTGCTGCATACTGTGCAAATCATTTCCAATATCAGTTACATACGGAGCTTTTCCTGGCTCTATCATTAAAACATTCATGTTGCATCCTCCTCAGTTGTAATTGATGTACGGTATTTTTAACCAGTGTGTCCAATTGCGTTTTGCAAGTTCCGTTTTAACAACGCCATTCTTTGTTCCCATGGCCTCGATGACCTGACCGCCGCCGATGTAAACACCGATGTGTCCCTCATGCCAAACCGCAAGACCGGGGATGTCCGGCATTGTGCTAATGGGTCCGGATTCCCTTGCGGTATAGTACATCTGGTTGGCACCGATATCCGGCATCCCGTGGGTACCGTAGTCGATGGTCATCGTTTCCGGGGACAGCCAGCTGTAGCCCTTGATAAGTCCTACACAGTCGGTTGTTCTACCGCCCAACCAGTGGGCACGGATGAAGTTCTCATGATTGCCAACACCATCTGGGTATTGCGACACCTTGTAGGCGAGGAGTGACTCCGTCAGCACATTACCATAGGTGCCCCAGACATAGCCCCAGCCGGACTCCCATGCATGAACCGCATAGGTAACAAGATCGGTGGCATTCTTGGTAGTAGGATTTGCAAAGGTGGAGATGTCCAGTTCTATACTTCGATCACCACCGGCGATAAAGCTGCCATCATAGCTGCCGCCGCCTTCGGTGCCGGCAATCATGGTATAGATGTGGTTGATGTTGCTTTTATCATCCTCCGTGATTGTCCGGCCCAGCTCTGCTTCGAGATTTGCATATGCCTGATGCAGCGAAACCGGAACAGCGACGGTGTATTCTTCTGTACTGGTGACCGTACCATCCTCGCTCTCCACTTCTACCGTGCGGGTACGGGTTTCCCAAGTGTAGAAGCACTTTACAAAGCGGTTTGCTGCCCGTCTGTTGGGAGCATCGTCGCAAAAGCAGAGAGCATAAAAAACAGCCTTGACTCGGATCAGGTCAAGGCTGTTTCCACCTTCCGTCCGCACATTGACGGAGGCGACCGCCGAATCCAGAAGAGAAAAAGCGGTGCGCATATCCTCAATATGAGAACGGAATGCCATAGGCACCTCGGACGAATAGCTCGTTCCATAGAAGGCTGCGGCTACCGCCTGGTTGTTGTGATCCGCACCGCCTGTGCCGATGGAGCACATCGCGGAGATCAGGAGGATGACGGGCGAGAGAACAGCGACCAGCCCCCAGCCGATCCCTTTGCGGAGCTTCTCGTTGGAAAGGGCTGTTGCCGCGACTTTGGCGATCATACCTGCTGTTACTGCCATCAGCGACCACCCGCTGTGCCAAACAGCTTTTCCTTATAAGCGGGAGCGTGGACTTCCAGCAGATACCGCTCGTTGCCGCACTTGTACAGACAGACACCGCGCTGGGGAAACTTGATGAGGTTATATTCTGCCTCATCCAGCTGGAGCATCTCCATGTAAGACCGCTTATCGATAGATCCTGCATTGAACAGGAACTGGTGGGGCGGGATGCTGAACAGCGGCTTGGTCATTTCGCGTACCTGTTCCTGATCAAAGTCCTCCAGATTCTGCGAAGCCAGCAGCATGGCAGACTCCTTTTTGCGGACACGCTTGAGGCAGTTTCGGATGTACTCGATAGCGGTGGGGTTGGAGAGCCAGATGTACAGCTCATCCAGTGCCGCCACCGTGTTTCCTTCGGTCAAGAGCTTGTCCGACAGATAGGAGAGTACATTGAACAGCATGGCGTTACGAACATTTTTCGCTGCGCCCAACAGTCCTTTGACACCGAACACCAAGAATCGGCTGGATGTGATGTTGGTATGACCGTTGAAGAATTGCGCGTCCGCGCCCTTGCACATGGAGTGCAACCCAAGCAGGACTTCTTGAAGAAGATTTTTCGTGTAGAGCTGATGCGCTTCGGCATGATAGTTTTTGAACTCATCTTCGATCAGGTCATAGAGATCAGAGAGAACGGGATAATCTTCTGCTTGCATCCGAGCAAAGTTGCTCCGGTCCGTGATATCCCATTTCTGATACAGCTTCGACAGCATGATCTCGATGGTGTCGATGTGAGCATCGCTGAAATCTTTATAGGCGCGGAAAAAGTCCTTGAGGAAAGAGATGTGTTGTGACAGCAGGGTGCTTTTTCGAAATGCTTCCGGTGCCGCAGTATCATCCGGGTCGCCGCCATCATCCCAGCATTTGGGTTCCAGTACATTGATGATATACTGCCCCGCCATGAGGTCTGCAAAGCAGCCACCCACAGCCTCGCACATCTCTCGCTGCTCATGCTCCACATCCAATGTGATAACGGATTTCCCAGATTCCAGCAAATTGAGAATGAGGAGTTTCATCAAGTACGATTTACCTTGACCAGAGTTTCCAAGAATGAGGATATTGGCAGAAGTCTTATCCTCATCACGCTGGTCGAAGTCTACAAGGATATTACTTCCATATTTGTCCTTGCCGATGTAGAAACCTTTGGCATCCGTCTTGCCGGAATAGTTGAAGGGATAGAGATTTGCCACGGAGTTGGCGGGGAGCACACGCTCAAACTGAGCACCGAAAGCATTGTACCCCACAGGACTGACGCAGCAGAAGCCTTGCTGCTGGCGGAGCAAGAGCTTATCAACATTGAGCTTGCTACGCACCAGCTCTGTTAGCACATCGGTCTGTAACAGCTTCAGCGCATCGTAGTCTGGGGCGGTCAGTTCAAGATAAACCGCGCAGTGGAACAATGGCTCTCGATTGCGATGCATAGATGCTATCAGCGATGCCACATCCTGTAGATTGCTTTCAGCGGTGACCGTCTGCCGCAAGTCGTTTGTGTTCGAGCTGCCCATACGGTTTTTATTTGTTGCATTTTGGATGATGCGATCCTCCTCCACAGGTGTGAGCTGGCGGGTGTAGATGCGCAGAGTAATCCCGTCCTTCTCACCTAAGTGCCGCAGCAGTGCCTGCTCGTCAGTTTGAGTCGGATACTCTCGCAGTGCCCATACGCAACGGAAGGTGTTGCCGCAGATAAAGTGGTCGGGATTGAATTTCACCACAGAGGGTGCAATCATATCCAGGAAAGACTTGATACCTGTATCCTCACTGATTGTTTTCCTTATGCACTTTTGATTTCTCATAGAAACTCCCAGTCCTTTCTTCCGTGAAAAAACCGCAGCTTCATCTCGAAGCTGCGGTTTCAGTTTAGGATTTATTTTATTCTAATCCATACACCGTTGTTGTCCAAGGAAAGGCATCCGTGGTTCGATGCCCCGCCAAGGGCACCGGCGGCTTTGTAACGCGCATATGGATCATTTGGGAAGAGCGCAATTAGTTTGTTCATGGCATCGCGGACAGAAAAAGAGACTCCAATACTGGGGAAGACGGAAAGGATTGGACATGGCTTCAATACCTGAATGGCAGAGCTACGCTTTATCCAAATAGCCTGCCCTTTTAGGACTCTCTGAATTGCATATCTGGGGAAGACATCTTTAATGTAATTGCCCGCTTCATCAAATACCGGAATAGTTTTGTTCATCATTACATCGCTCCTAATGCATAAAATTATAGCTGTTTTTGATTTGGGCTGGTGCCTCCCAGCCTGCATCGGAGCGCCTTAGTTACTAATATCGTAACAAAAAATCCACACTCCCGCAACCCCTAATTTGCGCCTTATTCGCCCATGATAATCCAGCGTTCGCCATCGTGATCTTCGAACCGCTCGGTGGTCACATTCTGCTCGAAGTAGACTCCCAGCATCCTTTTGAGATCCTGCTCGGTGGCACGACGGACGGTGAAACCGTTATCCTTGATGCTCTTTTCGATGCGGGAGAGATAGCTGAACACGTCGGATTCCTTTTTGCCCTGTAGCCGAACGAGAATATAAAACTCCCGGCTGGATGCCATAAGCACTTGGATGCGATCCAGGTGTGCGCTGTCTTGCTCCAACAGCTTTCGGATGGCGGGCAGATCCTCAAGATTTGCCTGCTGTCGATAGAAATCCTTGTTATTCTCGAAGGACTCCTTCGAATTCAGAGCCAGCATTTCAATTTCCACCTGCCCTTTAATGACATTCAGAAGCGCATATATCCTCGCGCCTACACCGGAGCCCGGTAAGACAGAAATGTTAGTTGGTTTAATAGCAAAAAACACCAGATTCCCCATGCGGGTTGCGATGCCGTAGTCGGTGAAATCATCAATGCCCATGAGCTGCCGAGTAGACTGCTCACGGACATCTTTCTTTTTCTGCCTTCTGTTCATGTGTCAAGTCTCCATTCGTAGTATTGTTGTTTTGTCAGCAGGAATGCTGTAGCGTAGCGGATGAAGTCCAGAATGCTGGTTCCCTCATGCCGGATGGTCAAGAAGGCAAAGACAACCGTCAGCACCAGAGGCAGAGCGATGCCAGTCTGGGTCAGCGCCAGGACAGAGAGAAGAAGTCCTACGCCAATGATGCCAATGTCCCGCAGTTCCCACAGCCACAGAGTAGCCTTTGCAGACAGATTGTCTGGATAAATGTACATGGTTAATCACCCCCGATGAGAACGAGGGAGACCGCGGTTGCTTCCGCGGTCTCCCTCGTGGTTGTTATTCTTTTTCCGTATCTTCCAACGCACTTTCGATGATCTGGATGAGGAACTGCTTTTGCTTGAGGTTGTGGGCTACCAGATATTCCTTCAGCCGCTCGAAGAGCTCTGCCGGGATCTGTACTGCCAAGGTGCGTTCTGCTTTCATGCTAATCTGTCCTCCTTCAAAGTGTTCGGTGAAGATGCGCTCCACATATTCCGCCAGTGTGTTCAGCTCCAGCTGTTCTTTTTCTGCCATGATTTTTGCGTGGAGATCGGTGGATATCATGGCACAGAGGTTCTTTTTTCCCTCCATCGGTTCTGCTCCTTTCCTCGATTTTGCAAGCAAAGCATACTGAAAGAAGGTAAGAAAATCTATTCACCAAACCCAACGAAGAAGCAATGCGAAAGCCAGCGATACCACCAAAGCTATTATGCAGCGCGGAGCATTGCAGCGATTCGCGATATAATAAACTCCACACACGGTATCGCCACACTATTGCCCAGCGCTTTATACCTGGCGCTGTCCGAAGCATCGGGGATATCCGTCCATCCGTCCGGAAATCCCTGTAGGCGTTCGCACTCCAGAGGTGTTAAGCGGCGGATAAGGTAGGCATAGGCTTCTGCCTGTTGGCAAATTAGGTCAGTTGCGTCCTTATACTGACGGGCGCTCTGGGTACTTGCCACATTATTTTGCCTGAAGGCATCCACACGTTGCCGACTAAAGACCGCATGGCGATCCGTGGCAGTCAATGTATATGCCAAATCGTCCTGACAGCCAAGACCGTTGCCACCATTTTGAGGTTGACGATCCACAATGTTTCCGGCAATACAGATAGCATTGGAATCCTGCTCGACCAGCGGCACATTATTGCCGCCTGTGCCGTATCGCGCAGACATGGTCGGCGCGACCTTATGTGGCCCTGTGTAACGGCTATCAATGCCGTGGTTTTCGTATACGAGAGGTTGGTGTCCATGCTCCTGCGCCCGTAGTGTGCCGGACACATTTTCACTGTATTCCATCACGCTGCCGCCCTGATCATTGAGACACAAAACGGATGGCATACAATTCCCTCCGGCAGATCCTTTTAGTGTGGGAGACAGTTCCTCTCCATAGCCTATGCCCCCAGCAGAGACTCCGGCACCCGCGGAGAAGGCGGCAGTCAGCACACAGGGATATCCCTGTCCTGCCTGACCACCTCCTGCTGATAGTGCCGTATGCCGTTCCTCGGAAAGGAAGCAATCCCCGTTGCCTTTGGTCACAACGCCTGAAGCTACGAAGGTCTGTTGTTTCATCCCTGGTTGTGCGCCCAGCGCACCAGCTACATCGTGAAGATCGCGCACCTCATCCCGCTGATTGGCGGCAAAGGCCATGACTCCGTTTCTTCCAGTAGACATCCCGCAGTTGACGCCGAGCGTGGCCGCTACATCGCCAGTCAGATCACCGTTGTAGCCGTCAAAGCCTTCAACAGCTTCATCCGGCTGTGTCACGAAGGTCTGCATCTGCATATTGGTGGTTGCCATCAACGCGCCTGACACGCCGTGCAGGTCGATGCCCTCATCCCGCTGGTTGATGTGGTACGCTTCAAATCCTGTGGGCTGTCCGTCCGGGCGCATGAGCCCCGCCTGGATCTTTAGGGCACGCTCCAGCTTCTTCGGCAGTTCCTTGCCGCGCTCAAAGGCCCGGCGCAGGATGCCCAGGCAGGCTTTCGGGGACAAATAGTATTTTAGGGGCGGATCTGCCTGCAAAATCTGCGATAAGGAAGATTCTTTTGCGTCTCTGGGCGACACCCCAGTATTGAGCGTCGAGGCACCGCCACGCCAGGGAGAAATCAGCTCCCAATAGAATTCGCCCAGCAGATTCCCAGCGCCCGGAGTCAGGTCGAGGGACTGAAACGGAATCGCATTTAATGCGGACGATCTCCTCCAAAACGATTCGGAAGTCTTCGCCCTTTGGCGTTCCTGAACTAAAGGCGCCGGGAACATTTTCCCATACCATAAATCTTGGCCGAACATCGAGAGCTGTTCGGCCTCGTAATTTGTCTGCATTTCGCATCTCCTTTACCAGCCTGACCTGTTCCATGAACAGGCCGGAACGCGCCCCCGCAAGACCTGCCCTTGCGCCAGCTACGGACAGATCCTGACATGGGCTGCCCCCGCAGATGATGTCCACGGGCGGCAGCACCGCGCCATTCAGCTTTGTGATGTCGCCCACATGGATCATGCTTGGAAAGCGCTGCTTCGTGACCTCAATGGGAAAGGCTTCGATCTCCGACGCCCACACCGGCGTAATGCCGCTGCGGATTGCGGCCAAAGGGAATCCACCAATACCATCGAACAAGCTGCCCATTGTCAGTTCTCTCATCGTGCCACCGCCTGTACGACCGTGCGTGTGGTGTTGACGGCGGCCTGCGCGGTATATACAGCACTCATGAGGTTTGCCTTGGTGGAGGTATCCAGTCCGAAGGCTCCGGCGATACGGGGAATCTCACCGGCAGAGAGCATGAGTCCAAGCCCTAACAGGGCATGATCCTTGAACACCATAAGTCCGGCGACAAGGATCGTCGCCTGCAAGAACGCCGACAGGCATAAGCCGATGATCTGCTTGCACCATTGAATAAAGCCGTCTGTATATCCGCGAGGGACACTGAACATATAGAGGCTTCCCACAGCGATCTGGATGAGCAGGATGCCGCCGCGCTTTAGATTGGCGAAGAAGACCTTGACAACGGCATAAGCCATGAGGATAAGGCAGAACAGGATCATGATCCCGCTGGTGATGCTGCCGAAGCCCAGCAGCGGCCCTGCCGTCAGGTCGGATATTGATTCCACGGCGTTGAACTCCTGCATGACCTCTCCGGCCACATCCCCGATGGAAGTCCCATAGCCGGTGAGTGCCGCAGTGAAGGTCCCCTGCAGAGAAACGCACAGCTCATAAAGCCGGACCGGAACAACGGTGAAAAGGCTGACAGCCATAAAGCCCTTGATGGCATTGAGGGCGGTCTCGCGGATGTTGCCGCGGCCGCTGGAATACTCCACGCCGGTTTCAAAGGAGGCCACCACCAGCCCTGTGCCGTAGAGTGCCCATGCCAAATAGGAGAAGAACAGCACGATGCTCTGCACCCAATCCATGGTGAAGAGCTCCGCGCCCATGTTTCCCATCTCTGCAAAGAAGTTGCCGAGGAAACCCACGACTTGACCGTAGAACCAATCCACGATCTGGCCGAGTATCTTATCGGCAACAAAATCCCAAATAAACATTGATCGGTTTCACCTCACTTCCGGGTGAGGCCGCACCAGCTGCTTTGGGATATGGCAAAGGCCGTACAGCTGGTACGGCCTTCAAATCACGCTTTTGTTACATTGTCTGCTCCCACGCCCGGTCAGCGGACTGGCTCATATCCTGAAATACCTCCAGATAGTCTGACACCGCATCGGACAGCACCTCATAGTCCTGCTGAGTGGGGTGATATACATACCAGCTCACCTTTCCATAGTCATCCCAAATGTGCGGCTCCACGCCGTTTCGGAAATTGGGATTTGAGGTCATCTTTGTCCCCAGCAGATCCGAGAAGCGCAGGCGCAGGGTATCCACCTGTCCTTCGCTGCGGTTGAGGATCGTCAGCTGCAGGGCATTGTACTGATTGGCGACGATTCCAGTGACAAATTGAATCTTTGCCCGGTTCATATCGCTCAGACGCACATAGCAGGCTCTGCCCACATAAGCGGCGTCGGGGTACCGTTCTCCGACGATCTTCCGAAGCTCCTGTTCGTAAAAAGTCATTGCCTATACCTCAAATTCCGATGATCTGCCAGATGTACAGCGGTGCCGTCAGCGTGAACACGAGGCACGCGAACAGGATGGCGGGCGCCGTCCACTCGAACTGGCCGCTTTTTCTGAAGTCAAAATAAGCCGTACCAAGTTTAGCGAAGAAAAACACTGCCAGGATCAGGTCGATGGCGGGAAAGACTACATTGTTCACCACGGTCTTAATCTGACCGGATGCCGTCTGCCATGTGCTTTCCACCGCACCAGCTACATCGCCCGTACCGGCAGCGAAGGCCGTGGCGGAAAAAGCACAGCACAGAAGCAGCACAAGGGCGGTCAGAATCAGGATTCTCTTTTTTCTCATAAGTTCCTCCGTTTCTATCGTTGTTTTGCGGGAGCAATATGCCACTCCTCCCAGAGATTCCCCCGGATGGTGACGCTGTCCGTCAGGTTCATGGAAAGCATTCCTGCCGGCGTCCAGCAATCCAGAAGCCATGTGTAGGGCGTATAGCTGCCGTCCGGATACCAGATGGGCGTGAAGTGGGTGCGGCGGTTGTAGGTGCTGTAGGGGTTGGCTTTGAATTGGAATGTCGTGCTTCGCCCGGAGATATCTGCCTCCAGCAGCCGCCAACAGTTCTCATAGCCAAACTCTGGGAAATAGGTCACTGCATTCTGCGCCGCCGTGACAGCTGCACTCTGATTTGTGGTGACTTTTGCGGTCACCTTCTCCTGAACGCCATAGCCGCTTTTCAGCGTGGATGCGGTCGCTGTGGGGCTCTTCTCGTCCGGCGTGATCTTCATACTGCCGGCCAAGCTTGCAGAGTAGCCGTTATAGTCAAACTCCCACCAGCCATGATCCTCCCACCAGCCGTTATCCACCCAATGATACCAGCGGTCCCTGTGGGTCTTGCCGTCCGCATCCGTCCAGCGGTCTGTGTGCCAGCATTTCTGCCAGTTTTCTACCCACTCCCAATTCTCCTGCCACCACGGTGACCAGATGCCCCAGGACGCTGAGGTCACTTGCTCTTTCTCTGGAATGGTGGACTGACGGAAAGCATCGTTGCGGTCATCTGCCAGAGGGTTGGGCGGGTCATTGCCGTCCAGATCCACGATATTACAGGTGATGGTACCCTGTGCCGAGCCGCCGCCAGACACGCTGACAGAAATCGTTATGACGCAGGGTTCCGCGGGAGTACGCCAGCGCACCCACGCCAGCTGGCTGTCGCCGTCCGGGTAGTAAACATTACTGACAGTGTAAGTCCTGCCCTGAATGTTAAAGCGTACCGATACGGGTTTGTCTGGGTCGGACTGTCCACCGCGCACCTCCACGGAGGTGATGACTTCTGTGTTGACACGGTATTCATAATCAAAGTCATTGATTTCAGGCGGCGTGGTCACCTCGTTGAAGCGGACGATGCCGATGCCAAGAGATGAGATGATGTCACCGTTGGATGCCTTCTCCGTGCGGCTACCGGACCATGCAGTGTAGCCGAGATCCGCTTCCTCCAGAAAAATCGCCAGCGGCAGATTTTTATGGGTGAGCGTGCCCAGCTTCTTTCTGAGATCGCCGTTGACGACCTGATCATACAGCGCCGCTTCCGTGGCGGTCATGGCAAACTGTTGACCGTTATAGCAAAGATAGGCCAGCGGCTCTACTACCAGCTTGTAGTCTCCGCCAATGAGCGTATCGAAGTCCATTCCTGCGTATCCAGCAATAGAACGGATAACCTGTTCATCGGTAAAATAGCTTCGGATGGCTGCAATGCTGGCTTTGCTGCTGCCCGTAGAGATAATCTTAGGCAAGCTTTGACTCGGATTTCGATATGAATATCCGCTGACCGATACGGACAATCCTCGTCCCGCATTGTAAGACAACTTGGACACCTTTCCGAAGTGAGCAACATTTGCTACAGGAACCTTGTTGGTTAAGTCGATGGGGATTCGCACTACAGAATGGGAACCTACATCCACGATAGACACTCTTACGCCATCCATGCCAGGATTCCAGTAGTTTGTCTTTGATCCATTCCCCATGCCGCCGCCACCGCCATCAAAGTTGCCATCGCCTGTGGCATAGGCGGGAACGATGGCGGATATTGCCAGCACAAGCGCCAGCAGCAGGGGCAAAAGCCTTTTCATGTGCATTTCTCCTTGTCATGAAGATAAAGAAAGACACGGCTTCTTCTTAGCCGTGTCTTTCCTGTGATTGTGCGGGCTTAGCCGCCCATGATTCCAATTTTGTTGCCGTTTTCATACATGTCGTCCAGCGTTCCGCCATCGTTTGGACCACTGGGTGTCACATAGCCGAAGCCCGGAACATATACCTGTCCGGCATCATTGGTGCTACCGCCTGCAGGCTCAGTGGGCTGGGGCTTCACCTCAGTCTGCTCCGGTTTGTAGGTGGGCGGCGTTTCCTTGTTGCGGTTCGCTTCCGGCACATCATCCGGCACATGGTCCTTTTCCGTCTTGCTGGGATGCTCCGGTGCATCCGGCTTGGTGGGCGTACCCTGAATGGTCTGCTCTGTGCCGGAGTTGTCCGCATCCCTGCCGAGATCATGCTGTTCGCCATCCATCTTGATATCCACCTTTACCTCCGGATCGCTGATGTTCACTACCGGATCTTTCGTGTCCGGCACATCGTCCGAGATGGCGGGGTCAATGGGCATGGGTACCGCAGCAAGGCGGCTGACGATCCCCACCACCAGTGCCGCGCAGAGCAGGACGCCTGCCGCAATGAGGATGATGCGTTTTGTTTTCTCTGTCATAATCGAACTCCTTTCTTTGTAGGGGTTGATGAACTATCATCTTATCCTGAACATACCACAGCTCTGTGTGGAAGTCTACTGCAAGAAAATAAAAGCACTAAAACTTTGGGATATACTTGGCTTCGACCCGCAGATTTACACTTACAGGCGGCAGCACACGTCCGGCAAAGCGGGTGGGGACCTCCAGATGGAGGGTGGCGGTTGCGAGATACCCCTCGCTCCGGCCTGATGCGATGGCGTTGTTGGAGATATGAACGGACAGGTCGGAGAGCGTATACTCCAGCTCGTTTCCGGCGTATTTCATGTAGCCTTCGCCATCTGTGGTAAGGCCGAGGATATAGGACAGGTTGCCATAGATGTCACCGGCATCGATGGACTCGAACCACTCGCCGTCCCCCTCTGGGAACCAGCCTGCGGCATAGCCCTCCCGCACAGAATGGTACACATCGTCATAGTTCTCATTGACCGTGGCAATGACCGCCTGCTGCACCGCGTCCCGCACACCCTGCACGATGATGTTGACTCGAAAATACTCGGAGATGAGCATAAAGAGCATGAGAAGGCAGAGTGTCACGGCGATGACCATGGGATAGCCCTCGCCGGAACGGGAGCGAAAAAGTAGCTTTCTCATTTCCAATACACCTCCGATCTGCCACTGGCCTGTGCCGTCAGCTCAATGGGGAAGCTGCCAAGCCCACCGAAGCCGATGTCCACATCTATGGTCAGCGTCACCGTCACCTCCTCATTGAGTTGGATGCGGCCGGTACGGGACCAGCGGATATCCGGGTCGATCTCCAACCGCTCAGACAGCACCTGTGCGCGGGAGGTCGTTTCGTTGCCGACTCTGCCGGTGATCTCGGCTTCCCGCACCAGCTCGGCGGCGAAGGTGTCAAGCTGCTGCTTGGCAACATACACAGGAAGTACCTTCACCGCCAATGCGATCACCAGCATGGCGCAGAGGACGAGGACGCAGGTATCGATATAGCCCTCGCCGGAGCGTTTCTTCCATTTGTTTCTCATCCGAACAGCCCTCCCATCGAGGTGAGGATCTGCATGAGGATGACCACAATGTAGATGAGCATAAAGCAGACCAGCATGACGAAGGAGTACACACGGATCTTGGGCGGGATCTTCGCTGCCTGCGCCTTGAGTCGTTGGAGCTCCAGCTGTTTCATATCGTGCGCCAGCATCTGAAAATAGATGCGCCCGTCATCACCGCGCAGGACGCCGATGAGCCCACGCACGATGTCCGAGAGCATGGGCGACGCCAACCGTCCCTCGAAGCGAACCAGTGCAGCCTCGTAAGAGGACGAGCGCATATCCGCTGTCAGCACATCCAGCTCACGGCCAAAATCGGGACCGGCGTGACGCTTATAGTTTTCAAGGATCGTCAGCACGTCGCGGCTTGCGCCCAATTCCTGCTCCACTGTGGCAACAAAGCGGGGCAGCTCTCCCTCGATCTTCTCGCGGCGTTCTGCAACCATTTCCTCCGCCTTGCGGCTCTCCTTGAAGTAAAGCAATATCGACAGCAGCACCACGATGGGCGAGAGCAGAGGGAAGATCAGCAGACACGGAATGACCGCCAGCAGTGCGGCGGCAGGCTTGAGAATGGTATAGGCCAAGTAGACCTCCGGCGTCATATCCATGCCGGCAGCATTGAGCGTGCGCTCTAGCCGATGCCTCTTGTATTCATCCATTCGGATATACTTGGAGAGCTTGATAGCCCAGCCAAGGAAGAGGGCGTCCAGCGACTTCATCCGCGTTTTCTCGGTTCGCCCTGCGGACAGGAGCGCCTTCTCCGTGGAGAGACGGGGCAGCTTCAGAATATCTGCCAAGATGAAGAACAGTCCCGCGGCAACAGCCACGCCGAAAAGGAACAGTAAGATCGTCATGTCCGTCACCTCCGATATTCAATGGGCTGGGTTAGCTTGACCACTCTGGCAAAAGAGAGAAAGATAGCGGCGGCGCAGACCGCCAGCACCGCTTTGCCGGGAACAGTGGTCATCAAGGTTGCATACCAGTCCTTGTTGAGAAAGTACAGCAGTGGGATATTCAGCACCACCAGTGCCGCCATGGAGATGAATTCCTTGCGAGGAGCGAACACGAGATTCTCCAGTTCCCCATTGATGATGCGCATATCTGAGAGCTTTCCCACAATGGGGTTGAGGGTACTTTTTAGGCTGTGGTCGTACTGACAAGCAGCGAGAGCCTCACACCATTCTTGCCACACCTCATTATCAATAGCAGACTTCAGTTCCGCCAACGCCGCATTCATATCCGGGTCAATGTGCTTGATGCGGGTGAGGAAGCTGCGGAACACGCCGTGCACGGGCGGGTTCAGATAATTGATGTTCTCCTCCACGGCGGTCTGCAGATCCTCACTGCGGAGGTAGGCCGTGGTGATGATGGAAAGTGCTGTTTCCAGCTCGGCGGCGATGTCTTTCTTGTAATGTCCGGCCGTGAGCTTGATGTACCAGAACGGTAAAAACATCATACCCGTTGCTAAAACCGGAATGAGCAGAAAGTTATTCAGTACGATAGCTATGCCTGCCCCCATTGCAAAGAACAGCAGCGATGCCGCGCACAGCATAGGAAATCGATCCTCCTTGCCGGTGGCTTTCAGGATCGTCTGCACTTCTAATATCTCACGACGCATAAAGTTCGGTTTCTTGCGCTGGGTGGCTTCGTTGATTTCATCACGGATGCTCCTAGGACCGACGGTCAACCGGTGAAATACACCCAGCGTGAAATTCATGGGCGAGATGCGAAAGATAAGAAATGCGCCGGCAATCATGCCAACGCACGCAGTCAGCAGCAGGGCTGTCAAGTGGCGTTCACCTCCTTCTTGGGGTTCAAAAGTGCCTGTAGTTCCTCGTTGGGCATACCGTTTTCCAGCAGGCGTTTGCGTAGACTCACGGAGATCTCATTCACCTGCGTGTGATGTCCTTCGATGACGAATTTGCCGTCTTCCATGTGGTTTTCCGTGATAACATAGCGGAACAGCGTGTTGTAGCGGCGATCCCCATTGGGCTGGATCTCACATTCCATGATCTCCATCATGCGGCGCTGCTTGTTCTCCAGCTGCTTGCAGAAGACCACGATGGGGTATGCCTCCGTCACATAGCTGAGAAGCGTTTCATCGGACATATCCACGGCTCGTTTGCACAGGGACACCATGCGGCGGTAGGTCGCCTCGCAGGAGTTGGAGTGGATGGTAGTCAACACCGCCACACCCACGCGGGCGGCCTCCTGCGCGGCATTGGCCTCGGCGCCGCGCATCTCGCCCACCACCAGGATATCTGGGTTGAAGCGCAGGCAGATATCCACCAGTGCAATCTGATCGATCCGCTGACGCTCATTTTCACTGTCGCGGGTCAGGGTGTGGACCACCGAGTTGACTACCTTACCGTTTTCCTCCCGCACCAGCTCCAGCTCACGGGAGCCGTTCTCGATGGTGAAGATACGTTTACTGTCGGGTATGGTGGTCAGCAGCCAGCCTGCCGCCGTGGTCTTGCCGGAAGAGGTGGCACCAGCCACACAAATGGAGATCCCGTAGCGCAAAAATACGGAAAGCCAGTCCAGCATTTCCTCTGTGGCTGTGCCGCTGCGGAGCAGATCCTCACGGCTGAGATTGTGGCGGTTGACAATTCGGATGGAGGCGGCAACGCCCACATCCTCATCCACCACGGGGGACTTCATAGCCGCAATACGGGTGTTGCGGGTCAGGTGTCCCGTGACCAGAGGACTGGCGTTGTCCAGTACCATGCCGGAAGCGTGGAGCATACGACGGATGACGGCGAGCGCATGTTCCGGCGAATCGAAATGCTCTTCCAATTTCTCATTTCTGCCATCCGAATACTGCACTTCGATATCCCGCCACGAGTTGATGTTGATTTCCTCAATGCCGTCTCCATAGATGTAGCTGGTCAAAAAGCCATACTCCGCCATCTCAGAATAGATGGCGTCCGCCAGTTCCGTCTGCGTCATGCCTGCTACGGCGATACGTTGATCCTGCAGGTACTTGGTGATATAGCGCTGAAGCTGCTCTTTTGCATCTTCGCCACCCTGAGAGATTAGGGAGGAATAGGAGCCAGAGATGTATTCCTGTACTTCCTGTAGCACGGAGCTAAAGTCTTTGCCTTCAGTTTCCGGTGTAAAGAACAGGTTGTGAGCCCGTCCGACCGTGCTGGCATCAGTGTTCAAGGTCCGCTGCGGCGTGTCGTCCACCACAACCGGAACGACATCTAACTCTGAGCTGTCATGGAACTCTAAAGCATCTCTTTTTTCTGCGTTTGCCGCAAAGAGCGAAGCACTTCTCTTTGTTCCAAGGGCCATGTCAAAACACCTCCTCAATGATCTTTTCCAGCTCTTTGCGGAAGGCGCGACTGTCCTTGAGAGAAAGGTCAGAAAACAGATTGCCGGCGAGATACTGCTCCTCCAATTCCTGCGAATAAGGCAATTTGAAGGTCACACTGCCGAGCACTTTGCCAATATGGTCCGCCGCTTGAAAAGGCTTAACATTTGCCGCCACTTTATACTGTTTGTCTGCATCCCACTTGGCATCCTTCAACAATGGAAGTTGACTGGAAAAGTAGCTGATGCTTTTGAGATCGCAGTTAGCAAGACGCAAAACACTGTCAGCCTCCATCAACGCTACAGCGGAGAGAATATCGTTTGCAATATAGCTGCCACAGTCCACAATGACATAGGGTGCGATCTGTCGCAGCCCATCCAGCAGCTCTATTGCCTGCTTTTCGGTAAAAGGCGGAATGCTGTACTCATTTTCACCCTTGAGTAATCCCAACACAGTGAGATAGTTGCTGCGCTTGAGGGTGACAAGGTTATGCTTGATGAGATTTTCTCCAATGCGGGCAGCAGCAAGGATATTGCCGAGGGATCTCTCACATTCCAGTTCATCTGGAGAACAGATGCAGGGAAGCATAGGGGCAGTCATGTCGCAGAGAAGAAGAATAACATTCTTCTTTTTGGCGGAAAGCATTTTTGCGATTTTCACCGCCGTCACCGTCTTGCCACTGCCGGGACTGCCCCAAACCGCCAGCATGCCGCCGCTGTCGTTCTGTACTTCTGGCTGTTCCGATCCCTCGGAGCTGCGTCGAAAGATACCGGCTTTCTTGAAATTCATTCCATCACCTCGTTATCGGGCTTAGCAGCAACAGAATCAGCATTTTCGCTCTCTGAGGAAGACTCCTCCGGCTCGGCGTACAGCTCCTCAATGAGTTCGTCCTGCGTTTCGATAAACTGCTTTGCGCCGTCCACCGTACCGCGATAGACGAGAGACAAATGGAGCTTGGCGTCCTGCTCTAACTCTGCCAGCACTTTGGCCTGCTCCGGCAGGACAAGGAAAGTTACAGTAGAGGGCAGTTCCTTCTCGTCACTCTTCGCTTCACCGGTATTGGCGTCATAGCCGGTGCTGGCGGTGACAGAGATGATCTCCACGTACTGCAGTTCAGCGGGGATGCAGGTTTCACCATCCTCTGGGTAGTCTGCCACGATAACCGATACGATGTCGCCGCTCTGGAGCTTACCGGAGAGTCCGGTGGCGAAGCTCTTGATGGTGACGGAGATGGCCTGCTTCGTGCCGTCCAGATTATAGAGATAAGCATTTTCGGCGGCGGGCGCTTCCGAGAGCTTGGCAGCGAGAATATAATCGCCAACGGCAAGATCCGCCTTGGCGTATTTGCCCACTACATTGTTTTTTGTGGTCATAAGGCCGGATGGGAGATTGTAGGAACCGACCTCGGCCGTGGTGACCATATCCTTGGTGATAAGTTCACCGGCGTGAATGTCCTTTGTGACGCGGACGATCTCTGCCTTCTGACTGATCCCCCGATTGAACAGCGGCGTGATGCCGAAGCAGATCACCAGTGCCAGCAGAATGCAGATGACGCCGATGACCGTGCGGTTTTTGAAAATACTCATGGAGCAAGTCCTCCTTCGTTTTAGATGATATATGCGGTGATAAAACCAACTGCGAGAAATGGTGCAAGCGGATAACTCTCCGGTGGGCGCTCCGCTCCGCGCAGTGTCCGCTCAATGGCTACCGCAAGATAAAAAAGGCAGTACAGCAGGAGCGCCAGCACCAGTCCAGCGCCGCCGCGCAGGACACCCAGCAGGAAGCCGGAAGCGGCGATAAGCAGCGCATCTCCCATGCCGCCACACCCTCTGTTACTTGCCAGTAGGAACGGAACGGACAGCAGTAGACCCAAAAGGTGGGCGGGGCTGAAGGAAATCAGCCCCGCCCCTGCGATAATGATACTGGAAAGGTCATAGATCTGCCTGTGCCGGAGATCCGTCCATGCTGCGCTCATAAGTCCGGTGAGGAACAGTGTCCCCTGTAGGACAGACATCACGATTAACCAGCGTAGTTGAACATCTCCGTGATGCGCTTGTTCAGCGTGGGCATGACCACATCGCCGAACAGAGCATAGAGGCCTGCCAGCAACAGAGCACCCAGCACCACGGCGATGAGGATCTTGACGGCGGTGTCGATGTAGCCCTCGCCAGAGCGATAGGTCGCGGCAAGGCGGATGGCGTTGGCGCGGATGGAATTGACGGTGTTCTTGATAAACTTCTTCATGTGATAATTTCCTCCAAGTTATATGTTTTGTGTTGTGGGTGATTACATGGTCTGTTCCGCAGCGGGAGCGTGGTTCGTCTGCTGGGGCTGTCGGAACGACTGCTCATAGGCATCCAGCACCGCATCGTTGAACTGCTGGCGAGCCTCCTTCGTGCAGGGGAAGCAGATGTCGTGATAGTCGCCGCGGCTGTCCTTGTACTGAGGCATGGCGACAAAGGGCCCTTTCTCGCCGCGGATGACCTTCACGCCGCGAATGGCAAATACGCCGTTGATGTCCACATTGGCGTTGGCGAGGGTGTACTTGCTGTCCTTCACGGGATAGATGCGCACGGCGTACTCCACGGGGAGCGGGGTATCCGGTGCAGGGGTGGGAGCTGTTGCCTTGGTTTGGGCTTTGGGCATTGGGATTCCTCCTTTTCTGATTTGGATATGAAAAAAGCACCCGGTCAGGTGCTCATTTCACAGGCTCATATCCATTTCCTGCTGGGGTGCAAACTCGATCTGCTGGAAGCCGATGCGGTCGCAGTAATAGAACTCACTGCCGCCTTCATCGTATAGTTCCAGCACATCCGAGATGCCGATGGGGCGGCTGTCATAGCCGGGAACGGGGTTGCGGAAGATGGTGTAGATCTCCTCTAGGTCGTTGGTACCGACTTGACCCTCATAGACCATCTCATAGTTCTTTCGACTCGGATGACCGAATCGCTGTACCATCGTCTCATAGGAAACGAAACGGATATTGATGGGGCTGTCCCGCGAGAGCTGCCATACACGGCAGTTCTTCAGGGGCAGAGCCTCTGGGTCGAAGCGGCCGCTGCGCTGCCCCAGCAGGAGACGGTCATAGACGCCGTCCTCCCAGCGGATGGTGAGAGCCTGCTTTTGCAGAAAACTCTCCAGTTCCTGCGTTTGGAACATGGTATCCACCACCGCCTCCTTTTCTGCGATGTATCCGGCAGGATTGCTGTAATAGAAGATGCGGTTGTGGTTATCAATGCAGATGCGCTGCACTTGGTTCACCTCCGATCATTCCAGCTTCATCTCACCTGTGGCCGGTGCCTCCTGCTGTGGCGCAGTCAGCTCCATGAGCTTCTCACGCGCCCAGTCGGGAAGATACTTTTCATCCAGCACACCGATGAACTCATGTCGATTCCAGCGGGTCATCTCACCGTCACCCAGGCAGGTGCAGCGCACCGAGCGGCCAATGGTGTGAGGCGAACAGCCAAAGCCGTCATGGGCATACCAGAGCTGGTTTTCCTGACTCCAGCAGGATTCCTTGAGGGTATCCGGTGACAGCACCAACACCTTGCCGGTATAGTCCTGCTCGGCGCGGTCACCGACGCAGTGCTCCGCGCCGAAGAGATTCAGAGCCTGCACCGCCTTGCGGTAGAAACTGACGAAGCCATCCAGCACAGCCGGATGGCTTCGGACAACAAAATCGCTGTTGTGGATGAGATCTGTGGGAATATATATCTTCTCTGCCCAATGCTTGTTGGCATAGCTGAAACGCCCGTCCCACTTGAGCTCATGCAAGGTATTGGCAAGCACCCACGCGGTGCGCTTGAAGCCATATTCGTCCAGCACGGTCTTTAAACAATCTGTCTGAAGGTTCATGCCATCAAAGTTCTGGCGAATGGCGTCCTCGATAGCATTTCGGCAGGCGATGTTTGCCTTATGGCTCTCCCACCAAAGGGAAAGCTCATTCCGCTTACGGGCTTCAGTAGCGGAATACGGGTAGGGATAGGTTTCATTCATTTTGGATATCTCACCTCGCTTCTTCTTTGAATGCCTACGGTATCACTTATCGTAGATAATATCATTCTCCATCAGAGCATCTTCCAGAGCGGACAAACAACAGCCGGACTTGCGCAGAGCGTACAGGATTACGGGCGATACATCGGAGAGGTCGAAGTCATTGTCTGCCTCGCAGACGGTAATCACGCCGGAGTCCTCATCCACATAGCAGTCCAGCTTGGCGTCGGGCGCGATGTCCGCCTCCTCTCGGGCCCAATCGGGAACGGTGACAGAAGGTCGGCAAAGTTCTTCGATTGACAGATTACTGTAAACACAACCGTCTTCATCGCACTCGTCACAGTGGCCACAGGTGTCCCGCAAGGACAGGAGGATCTGACCAACATGGGCGGTCAACGCCGTGAGCAACTTGACATATTCCATTGTGGTCATTTTGGATTTCGTCAGGATCACAGCTCCGTCCAGCGTGGTCAGCTCCAGCTTTGCGTTGTCGGGGATGCCACTCAGCTTCATTGCCACAGGCGGGATGGTGGTGGCCTTGTCTCTGGTAAGAATAAAGTTCATAGTATGGTTCCTCCTCATTTTTCTTTGATTGGTGTTTTGATGGCATGGGTAGGTTCGTGCATCAGCTCGTATCGGGTATCGCTGCTGCCATCCAGCAAGCAGTCTAAAGTCAGCTGCCAGCAGGCTTTACGGGGATCGTAGTTGGTGATGATGGCTTCCTCATATTCGCTGCCTGCCGTCTGCGACATACTGTTGGGACGGACAGTGCGAAAGATGAAGAACTCTTTATAAAGTTCTGAAATGTACGGGCAGTAGTTGTAGGACACCATAACATACCCGCGGCAATTCAGAAGCGTGTCATGGAGCCGCTGGTGATTCGCTTTTGGGAAGCCTACCTCATAGCACTCCGCCTCAAAGTAGGGCGGGTCGCAGTAGATCCAGGCATCCTCCCGGTCATACTGGCGGATGACATCCTCAAAGTCCTTATTTTCCACGATGACATTTGCCAATCGGCGAGAGCATTCCCATATCAGGTGAAAGAAGCGGCGGATATCACAAGGTTTGCCGCCGAAGGATTTGGCGCTGCCGCTGAAACTGTAGCGAACTAGTTTGAAGTAATCTGCGGCACGGCGGATATCTCCGCGCGGAGCGCGTTCCAGCATAAGAGCGCGGATGGCTTCAGCATCGGGAGGCTTCAAGTAGACCTCTGTCAGATTCATTTCCTCCTGCAGGTAATCATCCGTGAACTCACCTCTGGAGAAGAACTTGTAAAGAACATTGAAGTCATCCCGCGTATTCAACGGCAAGAAACCCAATTCTGAAAGCAGCGCAAGCGTGCGGCTTTTCACACAGCAAAACAGGTTGGTAAGGTTCCCGTTGAAGTCGTTGTAGACCTCCATGCACCCATGCCGAGTAGGGCGGTTCATGGTCACTGTGCCGCTGCCCCCAAACACATCGATGAAGCGGCTATATCGCTCCGGTGCCATCTTGTTAATGATCCACAGCAGCTTACCTTTGCCGCCCACCCAAGGGATAAAGCTGTTCAAGATGCACCTTCTCTCAAGGGAAAAGCATCCAGTGACCGCTCTAATCCGCGTCTTGCTGCCGCAAGTCCATTTTCCATGCTCTGAAGCTGCTGAATCGTGGAGAAGACTTCGCCGGCAGTCGCAGCGTAAAAATATCCGCATCGATCACTCCCAATGGGAATACCTTTGCGTCTCATACGGTTTACCAGTTTACGAAGATCTGTTCCGCTAATCCCAAGAGCCGCTTCCAGTTCAGCACCGCTCGCTCTGTATTTTCGCCCAGTACATGCTCCTTTCAGATAATTCAATAATTTTTCTTCTCGCATTTCTGTTCCTTTCCGAGACCGTTATCCCGGATTAGGGAGCGAAATGAGAAAAAAGGAGGGGCCGCTTTCCCCATCCGGGAATACGGCCCCTTGCTGTTTATTATTTCTATTCCGTCCGCACAGAACGGTTACCGTTCTTTTTGCTCCTGTGAATTGAATAACATCTCCAATATACTTTAAGAACGGATTCCGTTCAAAAGGAGATTGCTGTATGGATCAGGTCGCATTGGGAAAACGAATCAAAGCTGCCCGTGAGCGTGCCGGTATGACGCAGGAGGATCTTGCTGCTGCCGTGGACTACAGCGTGGACCACGTGAGTGTGGTCGAGCGCGGAGTCAAAGCACCAAAGCTGGATAAGTTGGTTACCATCGCCAATGTACTCAAGGTTGGAACGGACGAGCTGCTTCAGGATAATTTGGATGCGGCAACACTGCTTCACGCCACAGAGCTCTCCGAGCGATTGAAAGCACTGTCCCCAGAAGGGCAGCGCAAGGTGATGAATGTGCTGGACACTTTGGTCGACGAATTGCGGTAACACCGGTGCAGAGGTTTGCTTTTTTGCAGACCTCTGTTTTTTTCGACTGCGTTCGACGCTTTTCCCCTAACCCCCTGTGCTATTGTAGTTCTATAAGAACGACAACCGTTCAATATAGCAAGGAGTGATACCATGAAGAGAAAGAACATAAGCGCCGATACCGCGCTGTTAGAAGTTGCCCGTAGACACAACACCACCGTCGATGAGGTACGAAAAGAGATCCGGATTGCAATGGCGGTGGCAATGTGTAGCCCTGATCCTAATGTACAGAAAAGATGGCGTGAGATTCCACATGATGGTGAAGTCCTCACGCTGGAAGACTTTATCGCCTATGCTGCGCGGAAATGCCTGGAGAGGTTGTAAGCTGCTTTGCTCATCTCATCGTCATATTCGCTTCTGATGCTTTCTGTACCGGCGACAGCATGGGCTGATAGTCCGTACGGTGCAGCAGACCGTAGGGTGAGAGCACTGCGTTGTCCTCCCTGATGAGGTCGCAGCCGTAGGCGTAGAGGTTTACATGGGAAAGCAGCAATTCCACCGAGTGGTCATCCGTCATGAAGTGAAGCTGATCGATGGCAGTTTCCTGCGGCGAGCTGATCTCCGGTGTGAGGACATAGTCATCCAGGCACTCTGTCAAGCCCATGGCGGTTTCAATGTCCTGCACCTCAAACTGTTCCAGCAGAGCCTTCAACTTCGGAAGCTGCTTTTCAGGAAAAGGCATATCCTGCACTGCTTTGGCGAACTCATTGAACGCCTCCAGTTCAGAGGGGAGGTCTGTGAAAAAGGCAGCGTTGGGAAGAATGCCGTCATAGTTGAGGACAACGGTATTTTCCCAATTCAGGGTGCCGAGCTGCTCCTGCACTGCGGACAATTCCGCTTCGGTTGCAGGAAGGTCCAGCGTCACCGTGCGCACATCTTTGGAGTCAGGATGCAGACCAAGGGCCAGGCGGAACAAGTAGCTTGGCTTCGACGGCAGCGTCTTTTGGACGGGCGGCGCAGTGGTCAGTTCTCCATCCCGCAGCACATACAGGCTGCCCACAAAAACACCGTTTTCACTGCATCGCATCATTCTTCCAATGCCGGCGAAGTCCAGCATCTCGAATACCTTGTCGGATATACCATCCAGTTCGGGGATAAAATCGTTTTCTGCGTAAAACCGGCCGAGGGCAGCATCGTCTGCGGCATCCACTACATGATAACAGTTGGTCTTTGCGCTGACCGCCAGATTCCGCAGATCCTGCAGCGTGATGACGCCGCCGTTGGTATCGACTTTATTCTGTACCTCCATGCGCAGGAAACCGTCAAAGGCAACCTCCTGCACCTCGTCCAGCTCCGACAGAAGTGCGGCGAGATCGTTAAGCTCGTTGAGACTGATCTCTAACCCGTCCAAATGGGGAGCGAGATACTCAAAGGCATAGTAGTCTTCGATCTCCATGTACAGGATATCGTCTGTCTGAAGCCGCACCTTTTCCATGGCGTCCCACAGTTCCCACGGTGAGGCAGGCAAGTCCAGCTTTGCGTATGCATCGCTGTTAGGATTGCCCTCCTTTGCCAGATACATGGCAAACACTTTTTTAGCCAAACTTCATCCCTCCCATTTTCATCCCGTTCTGCTCATAGGTCTTCGGGTCCGCGCCGGGGACATCCCAGCCGTGTAATCCCGTGAGTTTTGTTATCCGAGGAGTTTCCCCGAATACAAGGAAACCCCTCGGGTATACACAAAAGTTACAGGATAATCTATTCTCGTAGAAACCAAATAACATCGGTCTTTTCATCTCCTTTTTCCTTTTCAGGTGCTGGCAATTTTGCAGGGAGGCCGCGTTCTCGTAAGATTTTGTTTGCTTGATCTGAGGTAACGGTGGCATAAATCATGGTGGACTGAATAGATGAATGTCCCAAAAATGCTTTAATTGCAGGCAGCGAACATCCGCATGCCAGCATATCAACTGCAATCGTATGGCGAAATGCGTGTGGGGTATAGGCTTTTTGCTGGAATAACCCTGGATGTAATTTTTTAGCCATATTCACATACTTGGAAACAACTTCCTCTACACACGAAATCGTCATATGCTCGTTTCGCTGGCTCGAAAAAACATGACGGTTTTTGTCTCCATAAAATAAACCTGCCTGTTTGAAATGAACTCTCAATAGATCTGCACATTCATTGGGGATAACAATTCGCCGGGCCTTGCTTCCTTTGCCCACCAAGCGCACACGGGTTTCTACACCAAAAGTAACATCATTTGCAGTTAGGTCGCAAAGCTCCTGCGCTCTGGCGCCGCTTGCATAGAGAAAACTCATGAGGACAACATCTCTCCGCCCGCAAATTGTTTGTCGATTTGGCAACGACAATAATATCTGCATTTCTTCTGGCAAAAAGAATACGACATCATCTCCGCTTCTTTTAGAGGCCCTCTTTCTCTCGGTTCCCAGAACGCAAGACGAAAATGCTCCGGCAGATACCACATCTCTTCTCAATGCGAATTTAGCAAAGGAAGACAGCGCAGCAAGGCGTTGGTTCCTGGTTTGTTTACTGCAGCCGCGTGTGGTTTCTATCCATGACAAAAATTCATCAACTATACTGCTGTCCAGTACAGAGAACGTTACTTTACCCGCAGGGATCCCCTTTTCTTCTTCTAAGAAAATGAAAAAGATCCGCAAGGCTGCTTTGTAAGATCGGATTGTATTTTCACTGACACCTTTCGTGTCTGGAAGATAGCTGTCAAAAAATTCGGTCAACAGCCTTATAAATTCCATACCTCGCTTCATTCGTCAATCACCTCCGGGAAGATATTGTGCTTCCTTGTATAGTCCGTAATCAGAGTATGGTCTCGCTGGAAAAAATCGTAGTTTGCCTGCAAGTATTTATCGGTCTCTCTTAGGTCGCAATGTCCGAGATATGTGGATATGAAAGGAACGGCATCGGCAAAATCAAGCGGCGTTTGCAGTAATTGGTCAAATGCTTTTGCCACAAATGTGTGCCTGAAGCAGTGGAGGCACGGCCCGCGCTCATATTTCCGTACCCGTTCAAAATCAATGCCGCAGTCCTGTAGAAGATGTCCCATCCTTTTCCGGGCCCACTCTGCTGAATAGCGTCTTCCGCTGGTGCTATTCACAAACAGATATTCTCTCTGTGGTACAATAGATAAATACGCTCGAATGAGTTCTGTCAGTGAAATATCCATAGGCACATACCGTTGCTTGTCATTTTTGGCGTGTCGGACAAATAGCACCCCTAAATTCAAGTCTATATCTCTCGTTTCCATCTTCAACGCCTCATTTCTGCGCAAACCGCATCCGTACAGCATCCGTAATAAAATACAAAATAGGACTGCACTTTCTGGATTATAATCGCTATATGGAAGACTATCAGCGGAGGCTATCATTCTTTTCCATTCTTCATCGCTAAAAACATACGGCGCATAGGTATAAGAACACCGCGGGTATTCCGGTTCAAATGCGGTAATGTTTATAGAACGCAAATATTTTGAAAGCCCCCTGTAGCGTGCAATGTAGCTTACTTTATTTGCGCTTGTACCACATATCGTAGAAAGCCATTGGTTGATAATGCTTTCACTGAGACATTTTTCGAAAGTATGATTTTGCAGCAAAAAAGAATCCAGACTCCTAAGCATGATTTCATGGTTACGTGTGCTTCGCCCAGCCGATAAAAGCAACTGTAGATAATTGCTAAACTCAACAGCCAGGAAACTTTTGAAATCATTTTTCATTGGGAACCCTCCCCATGTTGCTTAGCCACTCTTTAAGTTTATCTGTTGCTGGAGGGACGGCAACTGCACACCGTCTAAGGTTTTCAATATCCAGTCGGACATAATTGTTAAAACAAAGCGAGCTTTGATGCCCTAAAACCTTTTGTACAACAGAATAGGGAATATCTTCTGCCACCAACTCCGTCGCCAGGCTCATGCGCAGTGCGTGCGGGCCAGTTTTTCTCCTGTCGGTGTCTATACCTGCCTTCGCCAAATAGCGAGACATTTCATGATGCGCTACAGTTTGCCCAATTGGTGTAAACGGACATTGTACCCGTAAAAATATATTCTCACTGTCCGAACTGGGACGGCCCTTTGTTAGATAGGCTAAAAGAGCTTCTTTAACATCCGGTAAAAGTTCCAGTCTTGCAGATACACCGGTTTTTTTCTGAACAAATTCGATGGTATTTGTATCCCAATGAATATTTTTCTTTTTCAAGTTGCAGATATCAGACGTACGGATGCCGAGTCGTGCGGCCAGCAGCAACATGGCACGGTCCCGTAATCCTTTGTCGGTACTTTTATCTACAACATTTAGAAGCTTTTGGATTTCATCTTTTGAATAGACAGTAGGCATGGGTTTTGCGCGGCGAACCGCGGGGACAAATTCAGCCAAATTCAACGGATGAATCTGCTCTTGATAAAGATATTTCATGAGTTTTCTAACTGCACAGCGAAAGTTCTCTTTCGAGCCACTTGCTGAAAACGCTGCAGAGAGGATCTGTGCGTTAATTTCCTTTAGATCTGAAATCCCTTGCTGTTCTACGAAATGAAGAAATTCGTAACAATACAGATCTTGAAGTTTGCGTGTACCATCGCTAATAGACTGCTTACAGAGCATTTCATCGAATCTCTCAAAGACACCGCTAAAGTGCTTTAAATCTTTCTGCTTTTTCCGTGTATGGACTACGACATATGGTCTTTTGTTTAGAATGTCATTCAGCCGTCTCACATAAAAAGACATGTAAAACTGTCGACCGCTGGAGATTCTGCCACCATGTGTTGCCAAATAAGTTTCACCTACGGCTTCGGTGTACTCAAGGATTTGATTCTCTCTCATGTAGCGATCTACTCTGCCCATGGCTTCACGGTAATGTCGAATAGACTCGCTGGGGTACTCCTTTTCGTGTAGTTGGGAAAGAAGATCCTCCCACAACTGCGGCATATTGCCCGTGACAATTTCACATTTCATGGAATGCACCACCTTCTATATTTCTGAATGGCTTTTGCCTTTTTCAGAATACAAGACGGTGGTGCATTGAGCAATATTATCCCAGCAGCAGAATTTAGAAAGGTGTGATATAAGTGAATGATATGAAAACTCCTCGGATAACAAAACTCACGGGATTACACGGCTTATCCCAGTTCTAAGATAAGCCGTGCATGCTGCCGCACTCCATTGCCAGCCGCTGCTCCCGCGTCACCCCAAGCCGCTCGTTGTTATAGTCCGCTATCTCACGGTTATGCGCGGGATCGTCCGTGGACCAGTTGCTGGGGTAGTAACCGCTTTCACCGCGCTTGATGCAGATAAGTTCCCCGGTGCCGGGGAGGGTGGAGAAGCACAGCTCCGGCAACCCCTCTGCGAGCTTGGGGGAGAAAAGCTCCTGCTCCGTCTGGATGCTCCACTCGTCCGAATTCCAAAAGTGGACATACAATTCACCGCCGTCATCCACGGAGATCTCCCGCTGCTCGAAACCCTCGCACCAGCCGTCCGAAGCCTGTCCGGTGATAAACTCTTTCAAAGTATCCATTTCGGTGTCCGACAATTCCCCGGCAACACGGCACTCCGCAACGCCCCAAAGCTCTCCGCCTCGGCTGTCTACCGTGAACACAGCGGAGTGGACCTTTGTGTTGATGCTGTCAGGCTTATGATACCAGTGCATGATGCCGCGCTCGGTTTCCTCTGGCATCCGGTTTTTCACCAGTGCCGCCGTGATCTGATCCTGGTAGCCGCGCAGCTCACGGCCCTCAAGCAATGTACTGCTGTCGTCGAAATCACCGTACTCGTTTCGCTCGTAGAGGTCGGCGGTCAGGGGCATATACAGCTTGAGGGTGGTCAGCTTGGGCGGCAGCACCGTGAAGCTGTCCTCGCCGGGGGCGAGCGGCAGCGTGCGGCCATTGTCCCACTTCATAAAAATTTGCCCCTCATCGTCCACGAAGTCCACCTCGCCCTCCATTCCAGCGGGAATGGGATGCCAGGGGTCATCCATAGAATTGAGCCGGATGCGGGTGCCGGGGGGATACTGTTGCCTGATAAAATTCACCATTTTTCTGTCCATACTCACATTCCTCCCATTGTCATGCCCTGTTTGGGCAGTTTTTGATATTCCTCCAACTGACGGGGATTTTCCTCGCCATAGAAGTCAAAGACGATATCATCCACAGCTTTGCGGACGGCAGAATCATCGGTCAGCACCTCATACCGAAAGCCAGTGGTCGGGCGATACGGAAGTTCTTCCCTCACACACTTGAGAAAGGCTTCGGCATCGGTAAACTCCTGTGCATCGCCATTGGCATAGGACACGCGGCCCACCAGGGGCTTGTCCCGCGCCATGTTCTGCCGCTGGACATCCAGATCATAGGCCGTACAGTAGCAGTTATAATCTCCAGGGGACGGATTGCAGCGCAGGCAGTAGCGGTAATGCTCCGTTTCCACAATGTAACCGTAGTTCTGTGTCCAGCCGCCGCTGATTTTCCCGCCGTGTTCGTAGCAGAAACGCTCCATCGCGAAGCGGTTTTTCAGCACACTCTCCCGCAGCGTGTCCACGACCTCCTGCAGTTCCGCTTTGAACGCGGGGCTGTTCAGTCCCTCCGGGCCGCGAGGCCACCATGTATGCCAGAACTCGTTGCCGCTGCGTCCGAAGTCCATGCGGACATGTCCAACGGTACCCAGCCGCTTATCTTCTTCAGGGTGTGGGGTATAAAATAAGCCCGCCTCCTCCGGGCGGGCAGGTCGGATATGAAATTTCATGTTCTCCGCGGGATACGGGAGCTGATGCGCCTCGCAAAACTCACGGAGCGTCATGTTGCCTTCATCGAGAAAACCGAGCTCATCCCGCACATCCAGCCACCCGGATTTAGGCATCGCCAGCTTTTCCGGCATCAGCACCGAGCCTGCGTGGTTGACCACAACATTTTCTTCCATGTAGCACAGCTCACCGGGATCATCGTCAGAGCCGCGAATGTCATAGCAGTACCAGCCCTTCGGCACGGTATCGTGGGCGATACGCCCGTTGGTGAACAGCGTGGGCTTATCAAATACTTCAAGGTGCTGGAATTTCTCTGTTCTTGCGTTTACAGCCATTTGGGTTTCCTCCCTTTCTTTTTTGGTAACGGCAAACATACTACACATCTGCCGCAAAGTCTACTGAAACATTTGCTGCCCCTGTGTCTGCTCCGAAAAGGGCGGGTCCAAGCGGCGCAGCAGGCCGAACTCTGTTTTTGCCACACAGTCGTTTTCCATACAGTCCTGACCGTATTGCTCAAAATCCATGTAGCCGTCCAGCTCATAGATGGCATCATCGTCCAGTCCCAGCGTTTCCTGCAATCGCTGCTGACCGTAACCGTAGGCGCCCTCCGTGATGCGTTGGTAGTTGTCCAAATTTCGCAGGAGATCACAGGCACGGCGCAGGGTTTCCGGCTTCTCTGCCTCCAGCACGGCGGCGTAGGTCAGTAGCATGCCGTCCTTTTGCCAGATGTCCTCCAATGCTTCGGCAAAATCGTTGTAATCCTCCACGGCGGGGCAATCCGTATCGCGGATCAGCTCCCCGATATAAGGCACCTTGAAGCGAATATCACAGAGCATGGCATCCGCGAAAACATCAATATCGAGGTAAGCCTTCACAGCGTCGAGGTATTCCTCGTCAGCGGGGAGGACGAGGGTGTAGTCCGGCTTTCCATTGACGCGCAGCGTCATGCGGAGCATTTCATCCCTGCTCTCATCCCGCCAAGGCTCTGCCGGCGAAAGATAGCTGCGGTCAATTGCCATATCCAGTGTCAGCAAACTGCGGGCGTTGGGGACAAAGGCACTGTACCGGGCATAGTTGTAGCCTTGCGGATCAATAAGGAATCCGTCCGTTCCCTCTGCGTCGAGGATGAGCAAACAGTGTCTGGCATCCTCATCGCGCTGGATGGCGTCTTTGTTCTCTGCAATGAAATCGTAGTCAGCCAGCAGTGCGCGGCTGAACTGCTGGAACCGCGGGCTTGGCAGTTCGATGACCTTATCCACGGCACAGGGGTCTGCTTCACACTCTGTCTGCTTATACTTCAGTTCTGCTTGAATGATCATCGTGAAAGCCCTCCCATCTCCATGCGGCTGCTCTGGCTGCCGTTCATCACTTCCTCTATGCTGGTGTAGCCCTTGTACGCGATGTAGCCCCGGTCGGTGAACATCCCGTCCTCCGCGTTCATGCGCTCCGTGCCGTACTTTTCATAGTCATAAAAAGCGTCGAGATTTTCGTCATACTCGAAGTGGCCGGACTGCTGGATCATGTACTTGCCGTATTCCTCCGGCGTATGCGCGCCGGGAGCGAAGTCAAAGAGGTCAAGGCTTTCCGCAAGGTTTTTGATCTGTGCCGCGGACTTTGGCTCTGCCAGCATGACCACGGCGCCCAACTTTTCCATATCCGCTTTTGATAACCCATTCGTTGCCCCTGCCAGTTCGTTGAGATCAGAGAGAGTTTCGTACTCCATATCCAACAGGATATCCACCTCGTTGGGAAGCTGGCTGTCATCCAGCCGCAGGCGGACATCGGCGGAGTCTGTGATGCCCCCGCGAAGGAGGGCGCGGTCGATCTCCTCCTGCACCATGGGAAGGAACAGCCATGTGATGTGATTGGTGTCCTCCGGCTCTCTTTTGGAGGTCACCGCAACGGTGATGGCGTTCGGCTCATAGTAATAGCAGGGGAAGAACCGGCCGTCATAGATCTGCTCTAACTTCATGCCGTTGTCGTAGACCACGCCGTAGGGGGTGATCGTGCCGCCGCCGCTTTCGATGAGCTGCCGTGCGGTTTCCTCGCCATCCAGTTTGTTCAGCTCATCCACACTTGCGCTGCCGCCGTGCAGGTTCATGTAGTGGTCACGGCCAACAGCGTCGAGGTCGGAAAAGTCGGTAATGACCGTGGCCTGCTGGCAGCAGAAGGTCAGGTTGATGAGATCCTTCAGCTCGAACAGCTCCAGCTTGTGCGCCATCGCCTGAAACTGTGCGGCCTCGCCGGTGTCGAAGCTGTCCAGTCTCTTGGCGAGGTAGTTCAGCTCCTCCACATTGACTGTAAGCATTTCCGTGCGCTTGAGGACAGTATAGAAGCTGTCAATCTTCTCCACATTGCAGTCGGCTTTGACCGCGTCGCCGATCTCCAATGCCTCCAACAGCTCCATGCAGTGCGCGTACTGGTCGCGGGGGATGGGGAACGGGATGGTCGCCACGCCGTATTCCGGGTGACTGGGGTTACTGAGAACTGCTTGAATCATCATTTGTGTTTTCCTCCAATCCGTTGATTTTGTTCATCCGTGTCCGCAGGCAGGTATCTTCACTCTGCCAACAGATGAAGCCATGCCCTGGATAGGGACAGCCTTTGCAACGCTCAAAAAGTGTGCAACCGTGAATCTCCGGCGGGTCGCGGGGAAAGTCTGGGGCAAAGACTGGGGCATACCAATGCCCCAATGAGCTTTTCCGGTTGATCTGCGGCATTTCATTTCCTCCATAATAAAAATTGGCCGGAGTCTTATTGCTAAAACTCCGGCCATTGCCATGTAGTATTACATTGTCTGTTCCTGCGAGACTCGTTCCAATGCTTCCTCCTGCTGTCGGATTCGCTCGTTCAAATCCGGCACGCACACCTCAATCTGTTGCTGGACACTGCGGATTACTTCCTCCTGCTTGTCAGTGAGTTCAAAGAACTCCCCGTCCACAGAGTCGGCACAGCAGCGATAAATCTCAGTCAGCTGCTCTGGGCTGAAAAGCTGTTCCGTTTGGATCAGCCCGGAGCGTGTGGCGAAATCCTGCTTGGCAGCATCGTAGTTCTCCATGAAATAGTGCCCGTGTACCACGCCTGTGCGGTCATAGTCCCAATTCCATGTGACGAATTGAACGCCGTGTTTGCTCGGAGTGCCTGCCAGCACCGTGTCGCCAAAGTCAGCGAGGATACGGTAGTCGCCATCCAGTCCGCTGGCTTTGAGCTGCGGAGCGGATTCCATAGTGGTCATATACTCCAGCGTCTTCGCGGCGATGTCCTCGACGCGAAACAGGGCATCCTCTGCCTGGGGCGTGTCCACATCCTCTCGCCGATAGAACACGCTGCCCCTGCCGGTGATTCGACACAGCGGAGCATTGTTCCACAGAATGGAACGTTCGCAGTCTTCCAGCGACTTTGTTTCAAAGCCCACACGGTGGAGAGAAATGCTGATTTCTTCGAGGTAGCGAAGCTGCTGCCCAGTGTTGCTGTTGTTCATGTGATGAACCTCCTCGTAAACTGAAAAGAGGTTGGTATCAAAATATGATACCAACCTCTTCAATAAAAAGTTTCAAATTATTATGAGAAAGATGAGAGACAAAAGGTCCCTGAGAGCGTAAAGCCCACCATAAAGCAGGCCAAATCAGCCGAGAATTTAGTTCAAGTCCTGCCTAACGCTCTGAAATGCCCTTGTGTATCTATAAAACACGCTTTGAAAAAACAGGGCATAAAAACGCCGAAACCCCTGATTTCTCAGGGGTTTCAGGTGAGTGTATCTATTTTGGTCACTCAAGATGGTTGCGGAGGCAGGACTTGAACCTGCGACCTCCGGGTTATGAGCCCGACGAGCTACCAACTGCTCTACTCCGCGATATAGAGTTTTTGCGGAATTTAGAGCTCCGAAGAATCGGAAAAGTCTCCGGGTTATGAGCCCGACGAGCTACCAACTGCTCTACTCCGCGATATTGTACTGTACCGGGTGGTGCCGGTGACCGGACTCGAACCGGTACGGCATTGCTGCCGGGAGATTTTAAGTCTCCTGTGTCTACCATTCCACCACACCGGCGGATCAGGCACTTGTTAGAATACCACACCGCCCGGCCTGTGTCAACACCTTTTGGAAAAAACATTTCGACAAAGTTATAAAACCCCGTTGCGCGCCGCGCTTTTCTGCGCTATAATGTGTCCACGGAACAAACTGGAACAGGAGGAACATCCTATGAATATTTGGCATGATATCGCGCCTGCGCGGGTAAAGCCCGAGGATTTCTGGGCGGTCATCGAGATCGAAAAGGGCTCCAAGAACAAGTACGAGATGGACAAGGATACCGGTATGCTGCGGCTGGACCGTATCCTCTACACCTCTACCCACTATCCCGCCAACTACGGCTTCATTCCCCGCACCTGGGCCGACGACGGCGATCCCCTGGACGTGCTGGTGCTGTGCAGCGAGTCCATCCGCCCCATGAGTCTGGTGCGCTGCTTCCCCATCGGCGTCATCACCATGGAGGACGGCGGCGACCTGGATGAGAAGATCATCGCCATCCCCTTCGAGGACCCCACCTATCATCTGTATACGGATATTTCCGAGCTGCCTGCCCACGTGGCCAGCGAGATCAAGCACTTCTTCCGGGTCTATAAGAGCCTGGAGGGCAAGGAGACCGTGGTCAGCGACGTGCTGGGCCGTCAGGCGGCGGTGGATATCATCATCAAGTGCCAGGATGCCTACATCGAGAAATACTGCAAGTGACATACCGCGCCGCCATCCCCGCCGATGGCGGCGCTTTTTCTGCGGGCGGGAAACCTTTTCCGAAGGAATTGCGTCTATATAGCAGATGAGTCTTTTGAAAGGAGGCGGATCCTATGAAAAAACGTGCGGCAGCGCTGGTGCTGGCGCTGCTGATGCTGCTGGCCCTGCCCGGCTGCGGCACCAAGGCGCAGGCACTGACCAAGGATATCGTGCCCCAGGCACTGGACACGACTACCGACCTGACTGCCGGAGGCGAGGCGGTGTCGGCCTTTGCCCTGTCACTGCTTCGCAGTGAACGGGCGGGAGAGACGGGTGTGCTGCTGTCACCGGTGTCCATCCTGAACGCACTGGGCATGACGGCCAACGGCGCCGGTGGAACTACCCTGAAGCAGATGGAAACGGCGGCGGGCATGAGTCTGAACCAGCTGAATGAATTTCTGTACACCTACCGCATGAGCCTGCCGGCCGCGTACAAGAGCTGCGCCGTTTCGCTGGCCAACTCCGCGTGGGTGCGGGATACCTTCCGGGTGGAGGACAGCTTCCTGCGCGCCTGCGTCAACTACTACAATGCGGAGATCTATCGTTCCGCGTTCGACGGCAGTCTGGTCACCGACCTGAACCGCTGGGTCAGCAAGGAGACAAACGGCCTGATCGACAGTCTGCTGGAGCAGGCACCCGGCGAGGCCACCATGCTGTATCTGGTCAACGCCGCCTGCTTTGACGCCCGGTGGGAGACGCCCTACGAAGCGTCGGATATCCGCGAGGGAGGGACCTTCACCGCCGCTTCCGGTGCGCGCCAGACGGCGGATTACCTGACCAGCAGCGAGAGCATCTATCTGTCCGGCAACAACGTCACCGGCTTCCTGAAGCCCTATGACGGCGGGAAATATGCGTTCGTAGCGCTGCTGCCCGACGAGGGCGTGACGCTGGAGGACTACCTGAAGAACCTCACCGGTGAGCATCTGTATCAGCTGATCACCGGTCACCAATACGCCGATGTGCAGGCGTCCATCCCGCGGTTTACCGCCCAAACGGAGCTGGAGCTGGAGAAAGCGCTGACGGCTATGGGTATCACGGACCTGTTTGACGTGTCCAGAGCTGACCTGCGGGCTATGGGCAGCGCGCCCAGCGGCAATAATCTGTACGTCTCCTCCGTGCTGCACAAGACGTATCTGTCGCTGGACGAAAACGGCACCAAGGCCGCCGCGGCCACGTCAGTGCAGGTGAACGGCGGCAGCGCGCGGCCCACCGACGTCAAGACCGTGACGCTGGATCGCCCCTTCCTCTACATGGTCGTGGACACCCACGCCTGCGTGCCCCTGTTCATGGGCACCGTCACATCTATGGAATAAGCGAAAAAAGAACGCCCGACAGGGCGTTCTTTTCGCTTATTCGCCGCCGTTCACATAGTCGTGGGGATCGATGACCGCACCGTCCCGGCTGACGGAGAAGTGGAGATGCGGCCCCATGCGGCTCTCGGCGGCGGAGGTGCTGCCCACATAGCCGATGACCTCCCCGGCGGTCACGGCCTGGCCCTGCGCCACAGGCGTATTTTCCTGTAAGCTGCTGTACTGGGTGGCGTACCCGCCGTCGTGCTGAATGACCACCGTGGTGCCCATCAGCTCGTCGTCGGTAACGGACTGCACGGTCCCCGCGGCAGCGGTCTTCACCGCCGCGCCCTCATCGGCCTGCACGTCGATGCCGTCGTGGGTGCGCCAGTCGGCCATGGTGGGGTCATATAACAGCTCCGTCATGCTGAACACCGTCACTGTGGTGCCGTCCAGAGGGGATACCACCTGGGGCAGCAGCTCTGCCGGCTCGGTGATCTCCACCTCCTCCACCGGGTCGGGGATGACCACCGGCGCAGGCTTTACCACCGGCTGGGTGGGGGTGACGGGCTGGATATCCAGCACCGGCGGCGTGTCCGTCTGCTCCACGGTCACCGGGCGCTCTCTCAGGGCGAAATAGCCGATCGTTCCTGCTGCCACAAGGCACAGGGCGATGGCTATGTAATAGCCCCGCCCGGCGAACATGGCCCGCAGCCGTTCGTTTCGGGAGTCCTTCATATGCGTGTCCCTTTCCTGGCGGGAAGCCCCGCCGCCGCCCCTTCCGGCGGGCGGCACGCCGAAATAAAACATCCTCTGCCCGTATTGTCGCCGGACAGAGGATGTTTTATTCATATTCAGTCGTCGAATTCCGCCCGCAGGCCCCGCCGCAGCAGGGCACTCAGCTCTGCCCGGGGATCGGCGCTTTCGTACAGGATGTTGTGTACCGCCATGCATATCGGCAGCTCCACGCCGTACTTTTCGCGGAGCACCATCAGTGCCTCCACTGTGTAATAGCCCTCCGCCAGCCGGTGGTAGTCCTGATGGCGGATGAAGGACTCGCCGAACTGTCGGTTATGGCTGTAGGGCGAGAACACCGTGGCCTCGTAGTCCCCCAGATGGCACAGCCCGTAGGCTGACAGCTCATTGCCGCCCATAGCCTTGATGAGCCGCGCCACCTCCCGGGTGCCCCGGCTCATCAGCGCGCCCTTCAGGCTGGACATCTCCACGCCGTCCAGAAAGCCCGCCGCAATGCCCACCACGTTCTTGGCCGCGGCGCCTACCTCGTTGCCGATCATGTCGCCGCCGTAGTAGAAACGGATCAGGTCGCTGGAGAATTCCTGTACCAGTCGGCGCTTTACAGCGTCGTTCCCACTGTCGATGACCATGCAGTTGGGGATGCCCCGGTAGAACTCCTGCACATGGCCCGGCCCCAGCCAGACCGCCACGGTGTTGCTCTCATGCAGCAGCGATCCGGCGATAACGCTGAGCCGTTCGCCGGTGCCCATCTCCAGGCCCTTCATGCACAGCACCACCGTCTTGCCCCGCAGGGCCTGCATAGGGGCCTCTGCCAGCAGAGAACGCAGGCTCTGGGAGCCGATGGAGATGATGACCGTCTCCGCCTGCTCCACGTCCCGCAGGTCGGTGGTCAGCCCCACGGAGTCTGGCAGCGTCAGCAGATCGTTCTGCCGGGTGGCCAGAAAGGACTGCATACGGGGCGAGCTCTGCCGCCCGTACAGCGTCACATGATGGCCGATGTGATCCAGATACCAGGTGATGAGGGAACCCCACCGCCCGCAGCCGATGACAAATATGTTCATGGGTTTGTCTCCTTATAAGGAAGTCCCGAAGCCGCGCTTCGGGACTTCGCGTAAAAGCGGATCGTTCGTTTTACTTCACGATCAGCGTCTTGCCGTCCATCTCCTCCGGGCAGGCCAGACCCATCACGTCCAGAATGGTGGGCGCGATGTCCGCCAGCCGGCCGGGCCGCAGCTCTGTGCCGGCGCCGCACAGGATGAAGGGTACCAGATTGGTGGTGTGGGCGGTCATGGGGCTGCCGTCGGGCTGCTTCATATCCTCGGCGTTGCCGTGGTCGGCGGTCACCATGGCGATGCCGCCCATCTTCAGCGTGGCGTCCACCACCTTGCCCACGCAGGTGTCCACCGTCTCTACGGCCTTGATGGCGGCCTCCAGCACGCCGGTGTGCCCCACCATGTCGCAGTTGGCGAAGTTCAGGATGATGACGTCATAGGCGCCTGACTCGATGCGCTCCACACACTTGTCGCACACCTCGAAGGCGCTCATCTCCGGCTGGAGGTCATAGGTGGCCACCTTGGGAGAGGGCACCAGCACCCGGTCCTCGCCGGGGTACTGCGTCTCCACGCCGCCGTTGAAGAAGAACGTCACATGGGCATACTTCTCCGTCTCGGCGATCCGCAGCTGGGTCATGCCCATGCGGCTGAGGTACTCACCCAGCCCATTCTTCACGGCGATGCGGGGCCACGCCACCAGCACGTTGGGCATGGAGGCGTCGTACTCCGTGTTGCACACATAGGTGGTGGGGAAGAACTCCCGGGCAAAGCCGTCAAAGTCCGGGTCCACGATGGCCCGGGTGATCTCCCGGGCCCGGTCGGGCCGGTAGTTGAAGAAGATGATGCTGTCATTGTCGCTGATGGTGCCGTCGCCGTCCACCACCACCGGCTCCATGAACTCGTCGGTGATGTTGTTGGCATAGCTCTCCGCCACGGCGGCCACCGGGTCATCACTGCGGCGGCCCTCGCCGTACACCATAGCGTCATAGGCCATCTGTACGCGCTCCCACCGCTTGTCGCGGTCCATGGCGTAGTAGCGGCCCATCACCGTGGCGATCTTGCCGATGCCCAGCTGGGCGCACTTGTCGGCGAGTGCCTGCACGAAGCCCTTGCCGCTGGTGGGGGACACGTCCCGGCCATCCAGGAAGCAATGGACGTACACCTTGGTCAGCCCCTTGTCCTTAGCCATTTGCAGCAGGGCGAACAGGTGCTCGATGTGGGAGTGTACGCCGCCGTCCGACAGCAGACCGCACAGGTGCAGACTGGTGCCCTTCTCCAGGCAGTTGTCCATCGCCTGGTTATAGGCCTCGTTCTTAAAGAAGCTGCCGTCCTCGATAGCGCGGCTGATGCGGGGCAGGTCCTGAAACACCACGCGGCCGCCGCCGATGTTGGTGTGGCCTACCTCGCTGTTGCCCATCTGCCCGGCGGGCAGACCCACGTCCAGTCCGCTGGCGGACAGCGTGGTGTGGGCGTATTCCTGAAACAGCTTATCCAGCACCGGCGTCTTGGCCAGAGTGACGGCATTGTCGTCCGCGGGGGGCGCAATGCCGAAGCCGTCCATGATGATGAGGGTGGTAGGGGTCTTATTCATGCCGTTCCTCCTTGGAAATGCTCAGCCTTGGTTGGCAGCATTGATGATGGCGATAAAGTCCTCAGGGTTCAGAGAGGCGCCGCCGATAAGGCCGCCGTCGATGTCCGGCTGGGCCAGCAGCTCCGCCGCGTTGGCGGGCTTCATGGAGCCGCCGTACTGGATGGTGATGCTGCGGGCGATACGGGCGCCGTACAGGTGACGCACGGTGGTGCGGATAAAGGTGCAGACCTCAGCGGCCTGCTCGGCGGTAGCGGTCTTGCCGGTGCCGATGGCCCACACAGGCTCATAGGCGATCACGCACTTCCGCAGCTTCTCCGCGGGCACGCCGGCCAGGGCGGACTTGACCTGCAGCGCGATCAGCTCCATGGTGATGCCCAGCTCCCGCTGCTCCAGCGTCTCACCCACGCAGATGATGGGGTGCAGACCCGCCTCCAGCGCGGAGAGCACCTTGCGGTTGACGGTGAGATCCGTCTCGCCGAAATACTGGCGGCGCTCAGAGTGACCGATGATGACGTACTTTACGCCCAGGTCCTTCAGCATATCGGCGGAGACTTCGCCGGTGTACGCGCCGTTCTTCTCATAAAACACATTCTGTGCGCCCACGGACACGCGGGCATCCTTGAAGCCCTTGATGGCGGCGGCGATATCTACGGAGGGCACGCACACCACAATGTCGCACCATTTGGCCTTGGGCAGCAGGGCCTTCAGTTCCTCGGCAAACTTCTTCGTCTCGCTGGCGGTCTTGTTCATCTTCCAGTTGCCGGCGATAATGGTCTTGCGATATCTGCGATTCATAACAAACTAACTCCTCGTCTTTTACTCTTATATAGAAATGGGGATATGCACACAAAATAAAACGGTTTTCGCCAAAGCCCGCGCGGCCGATCCGATCCGCTGGCCGCGGCGAAGATGCCGGACCTTACTTGTCCAGCAGGCAGGCCACGCCGGGCAGCTCCTTACCCTCCAGGAACTCCAGCGACGCGCCGCCGCCGGTGCTGATGTGGGTGATCTTGTCGGCAAAGCCCAACTGCTCCACCGCCGCCGCGCTGTCGCCGCCGCCCACGATGGTCACGGCGCCGCTGTCAGCCAGTGCCTGGGCCATGGCCCGGGTGCCGGCGGCGAAGTTGTCAAACTCAAACACGCCCATGGGGCCGTTCCACACCACGGTGCCCGCGCCCTTCACGGCGCCGCAGAAGGTCTTGATGGTGTCGGGACCGATATCCATGCCCTCCCAGCTCTCGGGAATGGCCATGGTGCTGACCACCTGGCGCTTGGCGTCATTGGAGAAGTCATCCGCCGCCACGGTGTCTGTGGGCAGCAGAAGCTTCACGCCGTTCTTTTTGGCCTTTTCGATCATTTCCAGGGCGTAATCCAGCTTATCCGGCTCACACAGGCTCTTGCCGATGCTGCCGCCCTGGGCCTTGGCAAAGGTATACGCCATGCCGCCGCCGATGATGATGGTGTCCGCCTTGTCCAGCAGGTTGTTGATGACCGCGATCTTGTCGCTGACCTTGGCGCCGCCCAGCACCGCCACAAAGGGCCGCTTGGGGTCGTCCAGGGCCTTGCCCATGACGGACAGCTCTCTGGCCACCAGGAAGCCGGACACCGCCGGCAGGTATGCCGCCACACCGACGGTGGAGGCGTGGGCACGGTGCACGGTGCCGAAGGCGTCGGACACATACAGCTCCGCCATGTCCGCCAGCTCCTTGGCGAAGCCGGGGTCGTTCTTCTCCTCGCGGATATCGAACCGCAGGTTCTCCAGCAGCATGATCTGGCCGGGCTGCAGGGCAGCGGCCTTGACTTTGGCATCTTCACCCACGATATCCTTGGCGAAGATGACCTCCCGGCCCAGCAGCTGGCTCAAACGCTCCGCCACGGGCGCCAGCGTCAGCTTCATCTTCCACTCGCCCTTGGGCTTGCCCAGGTGGGAGCAGGCGATGACCGCCGCGCCGTTGTCCAGCAGATACTTGATGGTGGGCAGTGCCGCCACGATGCGCTTGTCGCTGGTGATCGCGCCCGTTTCCTTGTCCTGGGGCACGTTGAAGTCGCAGCGCAGCAGGACCTTCTTGCCCTTGACGTCTACATCCTGTACCGTTTTTTTATTGTAATTCATGGAATACGCTCCTCTCACGTGAAATTCATATATTTGCCATCTCGCCGGTTCCGGCGAGACCGGGAAAGCCATTCTGCCGCAGCGCCTCATAGGTGAGGATCGCCACGGAGTTGCTCAGGTTCAGGCTCCGCGCCTCCGGGCGCATGGGCAGCCGTATGCACCGGTCATAGTGGGTCCTGCGGAAGTCCTCCGGCAGCCCGGCTGTCTCCTTGCCGAAGAACAGCCAGCAATCCGGCGAGAACCGTGCCCGGGTGTAGTCCTGCGGCGCCTTGGTGGTGGCCAGCCACAGATCGGCGGCCGCCTCCGGGTGCCGCGCAAACAGCGCCTCCAACCCGTCGTAGTCCTGTACGTTCACCAGGTGCCAGTAATCCAGTCCGGCGCGCTTCACCGCCCGGTCGGAAATATCAAAGCCCAGGGGCCGCACCAGGTGCAGCTGACTGCCGGTGGCGGCGCAGGTGCGGGCGATGTTGCCGCAATTCTGGGGTATTTCCGGTTCGACCAGTACGATGTGCAGCATGACCGTATCACACTCCTATTACATAAGCGACAACTATTGTAAAACAATGTAATGGGAAATGCAACTATAAAATACCAAAAGCAGGCGATATTTCTCCGAAACATTCAAAATACTTTCTGTTTGCCCCACCAAAAGACAGACGAACGCCCGCGGCCCGCCGCCGAAAAAATTATTGCCGAAAAAAACGGGAAAAATACTGGATTTTCCCGCAGGACCTGTTATAATAGGGGCAGAGAACAATGCAGAAAGAGGTGAGTGCCAATGGGCCGCATTCGCGCCGACAAGTGCAATACCGTCCATGACCGCGCCCGCCTTTCGGGTGCCGTGCCGTCCACGCTGTACGCCGCGCTGTAAAGCGCACTGTCAGTGGGCGGCATTTTTGTTTTCTTTTTAACAAGTGCGGAACAGCGCAGCTGTTTGCAATATACCTGTACCTATAAAAATTCGGATAGAAAGCGAGAGTACGCACCATGATTTCTCACGGCAAGGATATGAAGATCTTTACAGGCAACGCCAATCCCGCGCTGGCACAGGAGATCTGCAAGCTCATCGGCATCAAGCTGGGCGAGGCAGAGGTTAAAAGCTTCGCTGACGGTGAGGCGTCCGTCTCCCTGTACGAGACCGTCCGCGGCAGCGATGTGTTCCTCATCAACTCCACCTGCAAACCCGTCAACGACAGCCTGATGGAGCTGCTCATCATGATCGACGCCTGCAAGCGTGCCAGCGCCGGCCGTGTCACCGCCGTGATCCCCTATTTCGGCTATGCCCGTCAGGACCGTAAGGCCAAGTCCCGCGATCCTATCTCCGCCAAGCTGGTGGCCAATATGCTCACCGCCTCCGGCGCCGACCGCGTGCTGACCATGGACCTGCACGCCAGCCAGATCCAGGGTTTCTTCGATATCCCCGTGGATAACCTGCTGGGCAACCCCGTGTTCGTGGACTATTACGCCAAGAAGTTCGGCGAAAAGTGCGAGGACATGGTGGTCGTCTCTCCCGATGTGGGCTCTGTGGCCCGCGCCCGCACCTTCGCCCAGAAGCTGCATATGGGCCTGGCCATCGTGGACAAGCGCCGCCAGAAGGCCAACCAGTGCGAGGTCATGAACGTCATCGGCGACGTGGAGGGCAAGGACTGCATCCTCTTCGACGATATGATCGACACCGCTGGTTCCATCTGCAACGCCGCCAAGGCTATTGTGGAGGTGGGCGGAGCCAACAGCGTATATGCCTGCGCCAGCCACGGCGTGCTGTCCGGCCCCGCGCTGGAGCGCCTGAACAACAGCGTCATCAAGGAGGTCGCCCTGCTGAACACCATTCCCGAGTCCATGGGCGAGGGCTGCGACAAGATCAAGTATATCTCCGTGGCCCCCATGTTCGCCGAGGCCATCGAGCGCATCTATCAGGAGATCTCCATTGCCAAGCTGTTCAACTAAAATACTTTCCAAACCCGGAAAACGGTGCTATAATAAGAGGACTGCGTCTGCAGTCCTCTTATTTTGTGCATGCAAGGAGGCGACAGCCTTGTTTTTTAATCGGAACGGCAGCGGCGGCGTGGAGTGGCTGCTGGTGGGCCTGGGTAATCCCGGCAGCAAGTACGAGTCCACCCGCCACAATATGGGCTGGCTGGCCCTGGACAGCCTGATGGAAAAGGAGAAATTCGCCCTGAATAAGCTCCGCTTCAAGGCATGGACCGGTATGCTGGACTACAAGGGACATAAAATACTGGTGATGAAGCCCCAGACCTACATGAACCTCTCCGGTGAGTCCGTGGGCGAGGCCGCGCGGTTCTACAAGGTGCCCGCCGACCATGTGCTGGTCATCTCCGATGACGTGTCCCTGCCGGTGGGCAAGCTGCGTATCCGCAAAAGCGGCTCCGCCGGCGGTCACAACGGGCTGAAGAACATCATTCAGCACCTGGGTACCGATGCCTTTCCCCGCATCAAGGTGGGTGTGGGGATGCCCGATCACCCGGATCACGAGATGATCGACTGGGTCATCGGCAAGCCCCAGGGCGAGGAGGCCAAGACCCTCCGCGCTGCCCTGGACCATGCAGCCGATGCCGCCTTGTCCGTCATTGATGAAGGCCCGGACCGGGCTATGAACAGATTTAACTGACCGGCCGAAGTCCCTCTCCGTGCGGAGAGGGACCGGCACGAAGTGCCGCCGGAGGGGAAAGGAGGGATGCCCCGTGACCGGATTGTTAGACAAGTTATCTGCTCTGCCGCAGCTTCAGGAGCTGCTGGCGGCGCTGCACAGCAGCGCCGTTACCTGCTGCGCTGCCGTGACGGGGCTGTCCCCTGTTCATCGGGCCATGTTCTCCGCCGCGCTGGCGGCAGAGACGAAGCGTCCGCTGCTGCTCCTGTGTGCCGATGAGAAGGACGTTCAGCGTCAGGCGGCGGATATCCGCGTTCTGCTGGGCGTGGAGCCGGTGTGCTTGCCGGAGCGCGAATTGCAGCTGCGCCCCGCCGCTTACAGCCGCCAGTGGGAGAATGCCCGGCTGTCCGCCCTGTACCGTATGGCCCGGGGCGATGCCCCCGTTGTGGTGACCACCGCCGCCGCCCTGGTGCAGCGCTGTCTGTCCCGGGAGGTGCTGCTCGCCGCCGCCTTTTCTCTGGAGGTGGGCGCGCGGTACGACGTGCAGGACCTCTGCCGCCGCCTGACCGCCGCCGGCTACACCCGCACCGATCAGGTGGAGGGGCCCGGCCAGTTTGCCCTGCGGGGCGGTATTCTGGACGTGTTCTCCCCTGGGGAGGAGCGCCCGCTGCGCTGTGAGTTTTTTGACGATGAGCTGGATAGCCTGGGCGAGTTCGAGACAGCCACCCAGCGCCGGGTGCTGAACCGCCGTCAGGTATGTATTCTGCCGGCGTCCGAGCTGCTGCCCTTTGCCGAAGAGACCACCGCCGCCGACGCCGCCGGGCGCATGGAGGATGCCGCCCGCCGCCTGAAGAAGGAGCACGCCGCCATTCGTCAGCGTCTGCTGGACGATGCCGAACTGCTGCGCCAGGGGATCGCGCCACCCGGCGCGGACCGCTATATGGCCGCCGTCTGCCCGGACAAGACCACCGCGTTTGACTATCTGGCCCAGGACACCATCCTCTGTGCCGGCGAGGCCGGCCGGGTGCAGGAGACGCTCCGGGCCTTTCTGTTCCAGACCCGTCAGGATGTTACCGCCGCCGTGGAGGCCGGTCTCATGGCCGGCGCCTTCGGCGACCTGACCCTTACTGAGCCGGAGCTGGAGACGGTGCTCTCCCGCTTTGCCCTCTGCCAGCTGGAGAGCCTGCCCACCAGCCGCTATCTGCTGCCGCCCCGCCTGCTGCTGGACGTCAGCGCCAAGCAGCTCTCCGGCTACGGCGGCAGCCTGGATGCCGCCGCCACCGACATCACCCACTATCTGACCGCCGGCTTCGGCGTGCTGGTGCTCTGCGGCGGCGCGGTCCGCTGCCGCAATATGCAGGAGTTCCTCCAGCGGCGCCATATCCCCGCCGCCCTGGCACTGGAGGGCGATGCCGTCCCCGCCCCGGGCCAGACGCTCGTCTCCGTGGGGGCGCTGTCCGCCGGCAGCGAGTGGCCCGCCCTGAAGCTGGCCGTCCTGACGGAGGGGCAGCTGACCCGTGCCCTGTCCGGCAAGGCCAAAAAGCCCCGCCAACCCAAGTCCGACAGCCGCCAGCGGCTGCTGAGCTACGCCGACCTGGAGGTGGGCGACCTGGTGGTCCACATCCACCACGGAATCGGCCGCTTTGCCGGGATGATCCGCCTGCCGGTGGACGGCGTGGAGAAGGACTACATCAAGATACAGTACGCCGGCAGCGACTGCCTGTACGTCCCCGCCACCTCACTGGATCTGGTCAGCAAGTATATCGGCGGCGGGGATGACACCGAGAGGGTGAAGCTCAACAAGCTCTCCGGCGACCAGTGGACCAAGACCACCCGCCGTGCCAAGGCCGCGGCCAAGGACCTGGCCGACGGGCTCATCAAGCTGTACGCCCAGCGCCAACGCTTGGGCGGCCACGCCTTTTCACCGGATACCCCCTGGCAGCAGGAGTTTGAGGAGGCCTTTGACTATACGGAGACCGACGATCAGCTGACTGCCATCCGGGAGATCAAGGCCGATATGGAGAAACCCGTGCCCATGGATCGGCTGCTCTGCGGCGACGTGGGCTACGGTAAGACGGAGGTGGCCCTCCGTGCCGCCATGAAGTGTATCCTGGACGGCAAGCAGGTGGCGCTGCTGGTGCCCACCACCGTGCTGGCGCAGCAGCACTATGCCACCGCCGCCGCCCGGTTTCGGGCCTTCCCGGTCACGGTGGAGGTCCTGTCCCGCTTCCGCACCCCCAAGCAGGTCAAGGATGTGCTGGAACGGGTGAAGGATGGTCGTGTGGACCTGCTTATCGGCACCCATAAGCTGCTGGGCAAGGGCGTGCAGTTCAAAGACCTGGGTCTGCTCATCATCGACGAGGAGCAGCGCTTCGGCGTCACCCACAAGGAGCGTCTGCGTCAGGTGGCCCGGCAGGTGGACACCCTGACCCTCTCTGCCACGCCAATTCCCCGGACGCTGAACATGGCCATGTCCGGCATCCGCGACATGAGCACCATTGAGCAGCCGCCCCAGGACCGCCAGAGCGTCCAGACCTACGTGCTGGAGCATGACTGGGGCCTTCTGGCGGATGCCATCCGCCGGGAGTTGGGCCGGGGCGGACAGGTGTATTACCTGCATAACCGGGTGGACAGCATCGATGCCACTGCCGCCCGTCTCCGTGACCTGCTGGGCGAGGACGTTGCCATCGAGACGGCCCACGGCAAGATGGCCGAGGGCCAGCTCAGCGACGTGATGGCCCGCATGGCCGAGGGTGAGATCGACGTGCTGGTCTGCACCACCATTATCGAGACCGGCATCGATATCCCCAATGTAAACACGCTGATCATCGAGGACGCGGACAACATGGGGTTGAGCCAGCTGCACCAGCTGAGGGGCCGCATCGGCCGCAGTCCCCGCCGGGCCTACGCCTATCTGACCTACCGGGCCGGCAAGGTGCTCACCGAGGTGGCCGCCAAGCGTCTGACCGCCATCCGCGAGTATGTAGAGTTTGGCTCCGGCTTCAAGATCGCCATGCGCGACCTGGAGATCCGCGGCGCGGGCAATCTGCTGGGCCCGGAGCAGTCCGGTTACATGATGTCCGTGGGCTATGATATGTACCTGAAGCTGCTGAACGACGCGGTGCTGGAGCAGCAGGGCAAGACCGCCCCCACCCGGGTGGAGTGCTCCGCTGACATCACCGTGGCGGCCTATATCCCGGAGTCTTACGTTCCCGCTGCCCGGCAGCGCATGGACCTCTACCGCCGCATCGCAGCCCTCCGCACGCCGGAGGACGAGTCCGAGCTCACCGACGAGCTGCTGGACCGCTACGGCGACGTGCCGCCGCCGGTGACGGCGCTGCTGCGGGTGGCGCTGCTCCGCGCCGCCGCTATGGACTGCGGTGTTACCGATATCACCCAGAAGGGCCGCCAGCTGGTGTTTAGCTTTGACGATCGGGTGGATGCCGCCGCGCTGCTGGCGGTGTGCACCATGGCGGCCTACCGCAGCCGCGCGCAGCTATCCGCCGGGGCAGCGCCCCGCCTGACACTGTATATGCAGCCCGGGGAGGAACCACTGGCCGCCGCCGGCGCGCTGATGGAGGCCCTGCGGCTCCACGAGACAGATACACAACAAATGAACGGGGCGCAGCCCCCTGAGGAGGCAAAACATGAAGAATAACTGGATCCGTTTTCTGGCGGGCGCGCTGGTGTCCGTCATGCTGGTGGGCGCGTTTGCCCTCACCGGCGGCATGAAGGGCGGTAAGAGCACCGAGGGCCTGCTGTATCAGGCCAGCGGCCTTCACCCGGACGGCGAGATGCTGGTCGTCGACGGTCAGATCGTCACCTGTGAGGAGTACCTCTATTGGGTGGACTACGTCTGTACCTATCTGGCGAGCCAGCTGCCGGACGTGGACTGGAACGCCGCCGTGTCCGAGGGCGGCATCACCTACGGCGACTATGTAAAGCTGGAGGCGGTGAACGCCGCCAAGCGCTTTGCCGTCACTCGCGCCTGGGCAGAGCAGGCGGGCATCGCCCTCACCGACGGCGACATGGCCGCCCTGGCCCTCCAGCGGCAGAAGCTGGTGTCCCTTTACGGCGAGGAGGGCTATCAGCAGCAGTTGGCCCTGATGGGCATCAGCGAGGAGACCTTCGACGGTATGCTGGCCGCCCAGTACCTGAACAGCAGCCTGCAAACGGCCTATGGCCCCGGCGGCAGCCTGTATGACGAGGATGCCGTCCGCGCCTACGCCCAGGAGCAGGGCTATGCCAGCGTCTATGTGCTGACCCTCACCGGCGAAAATGCCGAGACCATGGCCGCCGATCTGCTGGAGCGCTGGCAGAAGGCGGAGGACAAGGCGGCGGAGTACGCCGCCATGTGCGAGGAGCTGCAGCAGGAGGCTGTGGGCGCCGTTACCCTGACCGCCGCTGAGGGCGATCCCCTCAGCGACGCCATCATGGCGCTGGAGCTGGAGGAGCTGACTGCCGTCATTGATCCCTACGGCGATGGCTCCTGCTATGTGATCCTGCGTACCGATCTGGACCTGTCCGTGGCTGCGGACGCCTATTTCCAGCAGGTCCAGAGCGACCGGCTGGCCAACGCCTCCGTGGTGTCCAATGCCAAGCTGTACAGCAGCCTGGACGTGGGAGCCTTCTATGACCGAATGACGGAGCTCCGCGCGGAGATGCAGGCCGCCATGGCGGAGGCTGGTGGTCATACCGCCGATGATGGCCATGACCACAGCGCCGACGCCGGTACCGACACGGCGGGGGAGGACACTGCCGATACCGGAGCTGACGCCGAACCGGCGGCATGAGGATGCGTCATTTCGTCAAAATGACGGGAAACCGCCATTTGATATGCCCGATTTGACGATTTTTTAACGAAGCTGCAATTTGGGATTGACTATTGTTAAATTTGTGACTATCATTAGGGATAGACAGGCGTGAGACTTTGTTGTATACTATCTTCAACATATTTTATAGGAGGTAACTTTCATGAAAGACCTGTATGTTGTCAACTGCTGCCGTACCGCCATCGGTTCCTTTGGCGGCTCCCTGAAGAACACCCCTGCCGCCGAAATGGGCGCCGTGGTGGTCAAGGAGGCTCTGAAGCGCGCAAACGTGGCTCCCGAGAATGTGGATGAGCTGATGTTCGGCTGCATCCTGACCTCTGCCCAGGGCCAGAATGTGGCCCGTCAGGTCTCCATCAAGGCTGGTATCCCCTATTCCGTCCCCGCCTATACCGTAGGCATGGTCTGCGGCTCCGGTATGAAGTCCGTCATCGAGGGCGCCCGTTCCATCCTGGCCGGTGACTCCGACATCGTTGTCTGCGGCGGTACCGAGAACATGAGCGCCGCTCCCTTTGCCTCCATGGACGCCCGCTGGGGCGCTCGTATGGGCGACAAGAAGCTGGTGGACACCATGATCAAGGACGGCCTGTGGGACGCCTATAACAACTACCACATGGGTACCACTGCCGAGAATATCAACGACATCTGGGGTATCACCCGCCGCGAGCAGGACGAGTTCGCCGCCGCCTCCCAGCAGAAGACTGAGGCCGCCCAGGCCGCCGGCAGGTTCGATGACGAGATCGTCCCCGTGATGATCAAGGTCAAGAAGGAAATGGTTCCCTTCGCCAAGGATGAGTATCCCAAGGCCGGTGTCACCGCGGACAGCATCGCCAAGCTGAAGGGTGCGTTCCCCGTGGGCCCCGAGTCCCCCAACCCCGTGGTGGTCAACACCTTCGAGCCCACCGGCTGCCAGGATGCTCCCGATAAGGGCACCCAGCGCGTTACCGCCGCCAACGCCTCCGGCATCAACGACGGCGCTGCCGCCATCGTGCTGGCCTCCGGCGAGGCTGTGGCCAAGTACGGTCTGAAGCCCATGGCCAAGCTGATCGGCTGGGGCCAGGGCGGCGTGGATCCCAAGATCATGGGCGTCGGCCCCGTGGTCGCTTCCCGCAACGCCATGAAGAAGGCCGGCGTCACCATCGATGACATCGACCTGATCGAGGCCAACGAGGCCTTTGCCGCCCAGTCCATCGCCGTGGCCCGCGAGCTGCACTTTGACATGAGCAAGGTCAACGTCAACGGCGGCGCCATCGCTCTGGGCCATCCCGTGGGCGCCTCCGGCGCGCGTATCATTGTTACCCTGCTGCACGAGATGCAGAAGCGTCCCGAGGCCAAGAAGGGCCTGGCGACCCTGTGCATCGGCGGCGGCATGGGCACCGCAGTCGTGTTCGAGAAGTGCTGAACTGAATGAAAAAGAAGCGGCTCTTATGAGCCGCTTCTTTTTGTACGCCGGGGAAAAACAGGGAGGCCGCGCAGCGGCCTCCCAAAATCTTTATTTCTTGATCTCACCGTTAGCGGCGGCGGTCAGGTACGCGTTGATGAAACCATCGATATCGCCGTCCATCACCGCCTGGATGTTGCCCATCTCATAGCCGGTGCGGGTGTCCTTGGCCAGAGTGTAGGGCATAAATACATAGGAACGGATCTGGCTGCCCCACTCGATCTTCATCTGCACGCCCTTCAGATCGCTGATCTTCTCCGCGTGCTGCTGCAGCTTCAGCTCCGCCAGCTTTGCCCGCAGCATCTTCATGGCGTTGTCCCGGTTCTGGAACTGGCTGCGTTCCGTCTGGCAGAATACCACGATGCCCGTGGGCAGGTGGGTCAGACGCACGGCGGAGGACGTCTTGTTGATGTGCTGACCGCCTGCGCCGGAGCTGCGGCAGGCCTGCATTTCGATGTCCTCCGGCCGGATCTCGATCTCGCTGTCATCGTCCAGCTCCGGCATGACCTCCAGCGCGGCAAAGCTGGTCTGCCGCCGGGCGTTGGCGTCAAAGGGGCTCACGCGCACCAACCGGTGCACGCCGTTCTCGCTCTTCAGATAGCCATAGGCGTTCTCGCCCTCGATGAGGATAGTGGCGGATTTGATGCCCGCCTCGTCGCCGGCCTCATAGTCCATCAGCTGGTAGGTGTACCCGTGGCGCTCGGCCCAGCGGGTGTACATCCGGTACAGCATCTCCGTCCAGTCCTGGGCCTCGGTGCCGCCGGCGCCGGCGTGGAAGGTCAGAATGGCGTTGTTGGCATCGTATTCGCCGCTGAGCAACGCCGCCAGCCGGCGCTCGCTGATCTCCTTTTCCAGCGTCTCGTATCCGCTGACGACCTCCTCCAGCTGGCTGGGGTCGTCCTCCTCCTGGGCCATCTCGCACAGGGTCAGGGTGTCCTCCCACTCGGAAACCAGCTTGTCATGCTTTTTGATCTTGTTCTCCAGGCGCTTTACCTGACGGCTCACCTGTTGGCTGCGCTCCAGATCGTTCCAGAAGCCCTCCTGCTCCGTCTCCTTCTGCAGCTCGGCCAGCTCCTCACGGGCCTTGGGGATACCCAGCGCCTTCTCCAGCTCGCCCAGGGTGGGCTCCAGCGCCTGCAGTTTCTGTTTATACTCGTCGTACTCGATAACGGCCATATATCGTCTCTCCTTGTGCCTGTAAATTTCCTTAGCCTTACTATTATACCAAAAAACAGCCGTTTGTAAAGGGGACAAAACAGGCGTGCGCGAAGCGCACGCCTGTTTTCACTTACTCAGCTTGAAATAGTCTCCCGAGCCCGCCAGGTTCGTGACCTCCGTCAGCACCAGAATGTTGTCGGCCTCCGCCGCCAGCTCTGCCATGCTGCCCCGGTAGTACCGCAGGTCGATCATGGTGATGGTCTCATAGTCGCCGGTGAGGAACGGTACGAAGGAATTGGCGAAGGAGTCCTTCACCAGCAGCAAGTGTTTCCCGTTCTCCGTGCCGGTGGTGATGACGCACTGGCCGTAGTTGCCGCCCAGAAACAGCTCATACTTATCCTTCTGCTCCAGGGCGGACAGGTCGTACAGCGCGCCGTCTTTCCCGTCGCACACCACGCTCTCCACCGTGATCTCCGGCGCGTAGTACACGCTGTCGTATACGCTGTCCGGCAGCAGCACCTTGGAGTACAGCGTGCCGCGGAAGCTGTCCGTGGCCAGCGTCAGGTCATAGCTGCGGGCGGTGTGCCCCGTGGCCTGTGCCCACAGTGTATAGGCCGCCTGCGCGCCCATGGTGGTCCAGTGGTGGTCCGTGTGGTAGTAGGGATCGTCCACCGCCGATAGCGTTTCCCGGCTGTCCAGCAGCGTGCTGCCCAGAATATCGCCCAGCTGGCCGAAGGCCTTGTCCTCGTTGAAATACGGCGCGTTCTCCGGCAGCATATCCCTCAGAATTCCGGCCGGGCTGGGCACGATCAGCGCCGTGCAGGGCTTACCGCTGGCGGCAAAGAAATCCCGGATATACCCGGCGTTCTTCTCCAGCCTTACCCAGTCAAAGCTGTCATCGGTCACCTTGGCAAAGTACCTCCCGTCCGCGCCCAGATAGGTGCCGCTGATGTCCTCCTTGCCCTCGGCCCGCTGCAGCACCGACCGGGCGGCGGTCCAGAAGTCCCGGAAGACGATCTGGTCGCTGGTATAGTCCTCCACATCCTCCATGAAGTCGCCGGACATGATGCGGTCCCAGGTGAGTCTGGGCGTCAGCTGCAAATAGCGGTTCTCGTTCTCCGAGAATGCCCGGTCCGGCGTCAGGAAAAAGCTGCCGACAGACAGCGCCAACAGTATGCCGCCGATGGCGATCAGCGGCGCGATGCCGCTTCGTTTCTTCATAGCGCCGCCTCCTTAAAATCTAAAGTACAAAAACGGGTTGTAACTGTCGCCCACCAGAAACGCCATGCTCACCAGCAGTACGACGACTACCCACACCGTTCGCAGTCCATCCGACAGGGCGGGGGAGAGGGCCTGTTCCCGCTTTTCCCACAGCCGCTTGGGAAGGCTCGTGCAGCCGATGATGCCCAGGACCAGCAGCAGCCAGTCGCACCGCAGCAGATAGGCGGTGGTGCCGTCGGCAAAGGCGCCGGAGAACATGTGCCCCAGATACGCGCCCAGGGCGCTGAAATCCGTAATGGCGAACAGAACCCAGCCCAGCACGAAGCACAGGCAGGTGTAGACGTGCCCCACAAACCGGGGCGCCTTGTCCAGCCACTTCAGCAGGAATGTCTTTTCCAGCAGCAGCAGTACGGCGTAGTATACGCCCCACAGGACAAAATTCCAGCTGGCGCCGTGCCACAGGCCGGTCAGCAGCCAGACGATGGCAATGTTCAGGAGCTGCCGCCCCTTGCCCTTGCGGTTACCGCCCAGGGGGATGTAGACATACTCCCGGAACCAGGTGGACAGGCTGATGTGCCACCGCCGCCAGAACTCGGTGACGGAACGGGACTCATAGGGATAGTTGAAGTTCTCCAGGAAATGGAACCCGAAGAAATGCCCCAGGCCGATGGCCATGTCCGAGTAGCCGGAGAAGTCAAAGTAGATCTGGAACGTGTACGCGATGGCGCCGATCCACGCCGTGACCGCTGTGGGGTCCGACATGGCGGCGATGTCCTCCCAGATGGCCCCCATCTGGTTGGCGATGAGCACCTTCTTGCCCAGACCGATCACCAGCCGCTGCAAACCCTCGCTGGCCTCGCTCACCGACTCCCGCCGATGCTCCAGGTCGTAGGCCACCGTCTTGTACTGCACGATAGGCCCCGCGATCAGCTGGGGGAACAGCGTTACATACGCGCCGAAGTCCACGATGTTCCGCTGGGGCGGCACCAGCCCCCGGTACACGTCGATGGTATAGCTCATGGTCTGGAAGGTGTAGAAGGAGATACCGATGGGCAGCAGCAGCCCCAGCGCCGGGATGGCTGTGCCCAGCAGGCCGTTCAGGTTGCTGATGGCAAAATCCGTGTACTTGAAAAAGCCCAGGATCGCCAGGTTTCCCACCACAGAGATGACCAGCACCGCCTTGGCGCCGCCCGCCCTTCCCTTGCTCCGAAAGTGGCCGATGGCCAGACCGTTGCAGTAGTCGAACACCGTGGAGAACAGCATGATCAGAATGTACTTCGGCTCACCCCAGCCGTAAAACAGCAGGCTGAAGACAAGCAGCAGCCCGTTCCGCAGCTTCCGTGGGCAGATATAGTATAAAATAGCCACCAGCGGCAAAAACGCCAGTAAAAATGTGGTGCTGCTGAATACCATGTGATGTGCTCTCCTTTGCGGATAGTCAGAAAAAGGAACAGGGCGGGCTTGCCCGCCCTGTTCAAAACAGATGTCACTTCACGCCGGCCAGCTTACCCATCTGATAGCTGCCGCGTATGGCGGACAGGTTGTTGACGAACAACACGTCCGTCACGCCCTTGGCTTTGGCCAGTGCGCTGACGCTGCCGCCGTAATACCGGTAGTCCACCACATACACCGTCTGGTAGTGGTCCACCAGAAACGGTACAAAGGCGTTGCCGAAGGATTCCTTCACCACGATGCAGCTCTGCCCATTGCTGACTTCGGGATTCTCGATCACGGTGAAGGGGTTGTCGCCCATGATGAACGCGCCGTATTTCAGGCTGGCCGCTGCGGTGGACTCGTCAAAGATCACCTTGCCGCCGGTGAGCTCGCTGTCCTCGCTGCTGCCGTACTTCATGGCGGCGGTGCTGCTGACGGGATGATAGGCGTTCACCGTATCCGGATCATCCGCCATGGCCTGAGGCTTGCCGCCGTCGTTGTAGAAGGAGCCCAAAAAGCCCGTGTACTGGCTCACCTCATAGTCGCTGAGGTCGTGGGGCGTAATGCCCTTGACATTGCAGAACTGTACATAGGCGTAATAGGCGCCCAGCGCCGTCCAATGGTGGTCGGTGCGGAAATAGATGTACTCCGTCCGATGGGCGTTCAGCGCGTCATGCAGGGGCACCGTTTTTATATTCTGTCCCATTCCCGCCAGAATATCCTTTTCGGCCTGTGCCTGATCGCTGCCGGGTATGTCGCTGAGCAGGCTGTCCGGCAGGGTGATGCTGCTGGACAGGGGGATCGCCATGGCGTAGACATTGCTGACGCCGCTGAGGCTGTCCGCCACGGCGTTGACCGTGGACTGGTACTTCTCCGCCAGGGAGCCCACATAGTTGTACATCTCATATCCGGCATTGCCCACGATGTATACGCCGCCGGACTGATAGGGCGTGGCGTCGGTGGTGATCACATTGGAGGCTGCCGGCTTCGTGGTGGTCACGGTAGACTTATCAGTGTTCCCATCGCCGTTCCCGCTTTGACCACCCTTTTGATCGCCCTCCGGGTCCTTCGCGGTATTGTCCGCATCGCCGGTCCCGTCAGGTTCGCCGTCCGCGGGCTGGGTGACGGCAGGGCTGTCTGTATCCTTGTCCGGCGCCTTTTTGCCGCTGAATACATCGGTGAAGATGGCCAGCACCGCCACCACCAGCGCCGCGGCGGCGATCAGAAGCAGCAGCGCGCCGCCTCCGCCCCGCTGCCGCCGTTCATAGCGCGGACTCATCCTACATACTCCTTGATGACCGCATTGGCGGTGTCGGTGTCAGAGGTAACGCACAGCACCACGCAGGTGCCGTAAGTGGCGAAAACGGCGTTGTTCAGGCGCTCGGCCTCCTCGGGCTGGTAGCGCCCGGCCTCCTGCGTCTGGCTGTCCAGCAGCTCCTGCATGGCGATCTTCACCGCTGATGCGTCCGTCTTATCCTTGCAGGACACCACAAAGATCTCCTCCATGGTGCTGCCGTCAGACATATAGGCGGCAGCGCTGCTGCCCTCGGGCAGTTCCAGATAGTCTCCGGCGTCGATAGCGCTCATGGTGCTGTCAAACTGTACGCGCTCGGTCAGCGCCTTGCCCAGCCCCTCGGCGTCCACCGTGGCGGAGGCCTTATCGCCGCAGGCGGCCAGGGACAGGACCATCAGCATGGCCAGCAGCAGGGTCATAAAACGTTTCATAGAATTGCTCCTTATCATTCACTCAAGACTGTTTTGCCCGCCGGCACACAAGATACCGGCTCAATACATCATTATAATACAAACCGCGCGGAAGTAAAAGGGGGTAAATACAAACAAGCCATTTATTTTCCGCCAAGGCTTTCACTACCTATGACGGAGCGACCCCGCCGCGGGTTCCGAAAAAAAGAGACCGCAAAGCGGTCTCTTTTTCAAAAGTCAATGGTCCCGTTCAGTACCTTCAGGTCGTAGGGCTCGAACACCACCCTGCGGTAGGCGTCCACGTCCATCTTCACGCCTGTCCAGTCGCTGTGTATCTCGCCGTTCTGCTTGATGAGGATGTCGTACAGAATGTCGTAGGTCACGCCGTCCGGCCCCTTCTCCTCAATGGTGGAGTAGGGCAGCGTCTTGTGGTACGTCATGTGCAGGCCCTTGTACTCGAAGTGGAAGCCGTTGCGCATCCGGCAGCCGTCCAGCCCCTTGTAGGTGAACAGGCGCTTCAGGTCCTGCAATATCTTGTCGTGTTCCTCTTCGTACAGGTTCTCCGGTGTCGTCTCGGTGTAGTCGTACCGGAACTGGATGGGGATACGATAGGGCAGGAAGCGCTCCACATAGTCCACCAGCTTCGCCGCCGGATAGTTCTTGTACAGCACGCAGTTGATGCGCGTGGGGCAGGCGATCTTTCCCAGCACCTGGTCAGGGCTTTCCTCCACATAGTGCTGCAGGTGGCGGGAGATGTTCATGCAGGTAATCTTGTCCTTGTTCCTCTCCGTGAAGGCCAGCATTTCCTCGAAGGAGGTGTGGGCCTGGGCGGGGAAGGTGGTGTTGATATAGATCTTGTGGGTGGCGGGGATGGCGTCCAGCATCTGCTGCAGTGCGTTCAGGTCGGCCAGCGGCTCGCCGCCGGTGAACACAAAATCACACCGGGGAGTGATGCCGTCCATCACCCGGATGCTTGCCAGTATCTTCTCCAGACTGAAGCCGGAGCAGTCCGCGTATTCTTTTTTGTTGATGCAGAAGGGGCAGTTGTTCTGGCAGTCGTAGGGTACGAACACCGTCACGGTGGCGCCGCCTTCCCGCGTTTTATAGGGATGGGCCATGTTGTTGACAACCTCACATCAAAATGTACCAAGATATTGTAAAACAAATAGTGATGGAAAGCAAGGGAAATGTTCAAAAATCCATTGTTTTCTTCTTAACAAAGCGCCTGCGCTCCGCCGTCAGTAGGCGCTGTCCGCCAATTCGACGCGAATAGCGGCAAAGGCCGCCTCCTCCCCCCGCTCCTTCAGCAGCAGGAGCCAGCGATCCAGCAGTGCCGCCGTCTCCGGATGCATGAAGCGGCTGGCATCCGTCCGCCGTAGGTCCTTGCTCCGCTGGTAGTAGTCGTAGGGGGAGGCGTCCGTATATGCGTCGCCCTGATAGACTCGGCAGGCGGCGATCCGGTCGCAGAACATCTCCGCCACATACTTTTTCGGCATTTTGCATCCGCCGATATAGATGGTCCCATCCTCCCGGCGGCAGTAGTCGATCCAGTACTCAAAGTGGTGGCGGTTGCGCCCCTTGTGGTGCAGCCACGCCAGACTCACGCCGTTTTCCAGGCGCTCTTGGTCGTTGGGGCTGCGCCAGCCCTGGTAGTATTTTACGCCCCGCCAAAACTCCGTGGGGCTGTATTTGCTCAGGTCGTGGGTCAGACCCTGCCACACCAGACCCAGCTTGAAGCAATAGTGCCGCACCAGGTGCCGGTGACGGTTGACGGTATGTAAATGCGCGCGGAATGGCATGGCGGCACCTCCTGAAACAAGCTACCTGACAGTATAGCACATCCGGCGCGAAAAGGACAGGGGAAATTTCCACCGGGGCATAAGACGGCGCAAAGCGCGGCAGACTACGCGGGAGGTGAGACGTACATGGTCGATATGGCATTTTTTCGCGGCGGACTGGGGCGCTGGCTGCCGCCGTCCGTACCGCCGGTGGACGAGGCGGTGCTGCTGCGCCGGTGCTGGGAGCTGTTGGTGCTGGACCGGCCCGGCACGGCGCGGCTGGCGGTGTTGGGCCGCGCGCCGCTGTGCCGCACGGTGCTGCTGCCCCAGGAAAACACCGCCGCGCCTCTGCGGGCGCAGCAGGTGGTGGGCTGCGGCCTGTCGCCCCGATGCAGCCTGACGCTGTCCGGCCTGACGCCCCGCCCGGTGCTGTGCGTGCAGCGGCGGCTGACGGCGGTGAACGGCGCGGCCATCGAGCCGCAGGATATCCCCCTGCCCCTGCGCTGGGGGCGGCTTCCGCCGGAGGCGCTGCTGCTGGCCGCCGGCGCCTGGCTGCTGGCGGAGGGCCGTCTGCCGGACTGAAAAGCAAGAGGAGCGCCCACATGGGCGCTCCTCTTGCTTTCTCCCCGGTTTCCCCTGTCGGTGTCAGCATAAGGTATCCAGCTTTTCGGTGAACAGCTTGTCGTTGATCTGGAACAAGGTCATGCTGTGGCTCAGACCATAGAGAATGATGGCGTCCCGCCGGTCACGGGTGTACAGCGGCGCGTGCCGCGCCTGCCGCAGCAGGCCCTGGGCGTCCTCCACCGATGCGCCCAGGCCGAAGCATACGCACAGCAGGCGGTTGCGGGAGGGGAAGCGGCAGCCGGAGAACAGCTGGTGCAGATATACCTCGCTGATACCGGACTGCTTGGCCAGCGCGGCCTTGGAGAGGCCGGTGGTGGTATAGAGCCGCTGCAGCGTCAGCTGTAGCGGCGTGTCCCGGAAATTTTCATTGTTCTCCGACAGAAAGCGGTCCAGATTATTGCTGCTCGGCAAATTCAAATATATGTGGGTGTATTTGAAGTGATTTCACAAGAAAAACTTTCGCAAATATGTTAATATTTCACCTGCTATTTAGGACACCTCGTTTTCTTAGTATCAAAATAGTATCACAGAAAGCCTGCGATTGCAAGGGATCTAGGCTTTGCAAGCCCCTGCCAAAATTGGCCTCAATTTGAGGCCAATTTCGGCTACTGACCTCCGCCCAAAATTAAAGGAGGCGGGCAAGCACCCCTAGGGCTTGCCCGCCTTGATAACCGCAGGGCAAGACCGGGCGGGGCGGTCAATGGCGGCGCACTTGTGCGCCGTTCATCTCGACCATTGACAGCCCCGACAGAGGTTGCTGCTCCCCGATAAAATTCGTATTTGTTACTCGATACTGAACTCAGCGAATAGGTAAAAACCATCGTCTGTACCATAAGAGCCATCTTCTGTCGATGGATAAAAGAACTTAACGACTCTGTATTCTCCCGCCGAAAGCGAACCATATATTTCAGACCAATTGATATTCAAATCTCTTTCTCCTTGAAAAATATATGTTTCGGTGTCAGTAGTTCTATCGCCGATCTCTTTTACTGGTGACCATTTATCATCTTCCTTTTTTTCAATAGAAAAATCGTAATTGATCCCGCCATTGATATCAATTCCTGTGTTATTTGAAATGCGAACTGTCAAACCTGAAGGAGTTACACTTCCCTCTACAACTTTCATCGTGACATCCCCAAAATTGATATTTTTATTCTGGACGCAACCTGCCATCCATAGTGCAAGTACAAAGCAAAGTGATAATACGAGAATCTTTTTCATTTCATATACCTCCACAACAAATCCATCATTTTTCTCCACTACTTTTATATGATATTTCGGTTTACCATTTATTTTTTAGAACAGCATATCATAAACCTATAGGAAAATCTACTTTTTTACCTACCTCCCCGGTCAAAAGTGCGCCGTGTTCGATTGCCACTTTTCTCTGCCTGTTCCCGCTGTTTATCGGCCCGTACTGCCGCCTTCACCTGCTGGCGGCGTGCCTTGCCGCGGCGCTGCTTTTGCTGCTGCCCCGCAGGGCGGAGCTGCCGCCGGCGGATGCGGAGACGCCCACCGCCCCGGACGCGGCCATGGACCCCTATCTGACGGCCTGCCAGACCTACTATACCGCCGGGGACGGGCGGGAGTACCATGTGTTCACCGCCATGACGCCGAACCCCTATGACCCCACCACGCCGGTGGGCTACTGTTGCAGGCTGATCCCCGATGGGAGCGGCAATGACTTCCCCGCCACCGTCATGGTGCAGGACGCGACCACACAGGAGGACTGCCCGGAGGACTTTGCAGCGTTGCTGGACAGCTGGGACGTGACCGTCAGTGCGCCGGAGGGCGTGGGCCGTGTGAGCCTGTGGGACGCGGAGGAGGAAACACCGGAGTCCCCGGCGCTGCTGTACCGGCGGCTGCGTGCGGATCCCACCTGCACCCACAACGAGGTGGTCTGGACGCTGCGCATGAAGAGCGGCGACGTGCTGCACCTGACCATGACCGTGGAATTTGAGGAGCAGCAGGCGCTGCGCATCACGCCGGAGGACGCGCCGCTGGAAACGGCGCAGGAGCTGCAGGCGCTGCTGGATCGGCTGGCGGAGGAGTACGACGCGAACACGTCCATCACGGTGGAGCTGCCGGACGTGACCTATGACGCGCCGGTGTCGGTGGGCTGCGCGGTCACGCTGAAGGGCAGCGGCACCACCTTTGCCGCGCCGGTGACGGTGACGCCCCTGAGCGACACGGAGCGGTGTCACGCCTACGTCCGCTTTTCGGAGGTCAGCTTCGAGGGAGACGGAGGCGGAACCGGCGTGACCGCCAGAGCGCCCACCTATCTGGAGAACTGCCGCGTAACCGACTGGGACGTGGGAGCGCTGGCCGTGAACGGCGGCTGGGTCTATCTCCACGGCGGGTATATCGGCGGCAACGGGGTGGGCGCGCGGTACGACTCCGCGTACAGCAACTCCTATACATATACCATCAGGCGCATCGACTTTTTGAACAACACCACGGCGCTGGAGCTTCTGTGCCTGCCGCCGAACTCCTATGCGGCGCTGGATGACTGCCGCTTCCGGGGCAACGGAACGGATGTATACAACCCCGGCGGCTACCGCATCGAGGTGAACAACGGCACGGAGGTCACCTTGTGAGAACGTAAAAAAGAACCGCCCGAAGGCGGTTCTTTTTTCGTGCGGGAAGGGCCGTTTACAGGTTCTTCTCGTAGGACTCGATCATCTTCTTGACCATCTGGCCGCCCACGGAGCCGGCCTCGCGGCTGGTCAGGTGACCGTTGTAACCGTTCTTCAGGTTCACGCCGACCTCAGAGGCGGCCTCCATCTTGAACTGATCCATAGCGGCCTTGGCCTCGGGGACATTCAGCTTGTTGCTGTTCTTGGTAGACATCGTTGTGTTCTCCTTTCATGTTGTGGGGCAAATGCCCTTGTTGGGTATCGCAACGGTAGTTTTGCCGCCCGACAGCGCGATATGCATGAAAAACAGTGGCAAATGCTGGATACGGCGCCTAAAAAGGATGGACAAACGGGCGTATTCATGGTATACTAAATTCACTTAACAGCGAGGGGGACCTTCTTTCAGGAAGGACCGAGCAGGGAGGAAGAGGAAAAAGCGCGGCAGCTGCCGCGCTTTTTCGCGTCCTGCGCCGGGCAAAAAAGAGGGAGATGACAACACCATCTCCCTCTCCGCTATGTAAAAAATAAGTCGGAGCAAGCATACAAACCTGCTCCGACGTGGTCCGAGTGTCGAGATTCGAACTCGAGGCCTCTTGAACCCCATTCAAGCGCGATACCAAACTTCGCCACACCCGGATATTCTGTTGTGCCTCAAACAGCCCACTTAGAATACCACAGTTTTCGGCGGTTTGCAAGTCCTATTTTGAATTTTTTTCAAATTTCTTCCGAGGCTTTTTGTTGACAAAGGCGTCGGCGCATGGTAATATAATACTCGCGTTTGGCACGAGAGACGCTTTTGCACACGGAGAGATGGCTGAGTGGTCGAAAGCACCGGTCTTGAAAACCGGCGATGTGAAAGCATCCGTGGGTTCGAATCCCACTCTCTCCGCCAGAAAATAAATATGTATGCGGAAGTACCCAAGTGGCCGAAGGGGCTCCCCTGCTAAGGGAGTAGGCCGTCAAAAGCGGCGCGAGGGTTCAAATCCCTCCTTCCGCGCCAGCAAAAAGAGACATCCGAAAGGATGTCTCTTTTTGCTTCACGCGGCTGATTTTGCCCTTCCCCCGTGAAACCACCCGTTGACAAACCGCGCCGAACGGTTTATACTTATTGCCATCAAAAAGCGATGACGGAGAAGAAGCTGTGTTTCCGCGGCCAAAGAGAGGGGCGTCCCGGCTGAAAGCGCCCTGCCGACCATGCGGCCTGTACCACTCCCGAGCGGCCTGCGAGGAGCAGGACGGGTATCGCCCGTTACAGCGATCGAAAGCGACGGCGTATGCCGGATCTCTTCCGCCGATACTGCGTTGCAGAAGCTTGAAATACAGACCGTATTCCTGCGCTCCTGCGCCTTGTCTCGACGAAAGATATCCCGCCATCCGCAGCGGACAGTAAAAATGCTGCGTATGCCGTAAGCAGGGTGGAACCGTGGAGTAATGCCTATTACCTCACCCCTGATACCATTCAGGGGTGGGGATTTTTATTTATCCAGCCCCGATCACAAGGAGGAACAGACTATGAGCGAAGTCAACAAGGAAAACAAGGAATTTACGTTTGAAAACGAACAGTACCGCAAGACCTACTGGCACACCTGCTCCCACATCCTGGCCCAGGCTGTCAAGCGCCTGCACCCGGAGGTGAAGCTGGCCATCGGCCCCAGCATCGACAACGGCTTTTATTACGATCTGGACGCGCCCTTCGCCTTCACCCAGGACGACCTGGGCGAGATCGAGGCTGAAATGCGTAAGATCTGTAAAGAGAAGCTGAAGCTGGAGCGCTTCGAGCTGCCCCGCGAGGAAGCCATCAAGTATATGGAGGAGAAAGAGGAGCCCTATAAGGTCGAGCTGATCAACGATCTGCCCGAGGACGCCCACATCTCCTTCTACAAGCAGGGCGAGTTCGTGGACCTGTGCGCCGGTCCCCATGTGGACTCCACCGGCCGCATCAAGGGCAACGGCATCAAGCTGACCGCCTGCAACGCCGCTTACTGGCGCGGCGACTCCAACCGCCAGACCCTGCAGCGTATCTACGGCGTGGCCTTCCCCAGCAAGGACGAGCTGGATGCCTATCTGAAGGAGCGGGAGGAGGCCGTGAAGCGCGACCACAATAAGCTGGGACGCGAGCTGGAATATTTCACCACTGTGGACTGCATTGGCCAGGGCTTGCCCATCCTGCTGCCCAAGGGTGCCCGCGTTATCCAGCTGCTGCAGCGCTGGGTGGAGGACACCGAGCAGCAGCGTGGCTATCTGCTGACCAAGACGCCCCTGATGGCCAAGCGTGAGCTGTACAAGATCTCCGGTCACTGGGATCATTATCTGGACGGCATGTTCGTCATGGGAGATCCCGCGGATGAGACGAAGGAGTGCTTTGCCCTGCGTCCCATGACCTGCCCGTTCCAGTATCAGGTGTTCCTGAACCGCGGCCGCAGCTACCGCGACCTGCCCATGCGTCTGGGCGAGACATCCACCCTGTTCCGCAACGAGGACTCCGGTGAGATGCACGGCCTGATCCGCGTCCGCCAGTTCACCATCTCCGAGGGACATCTGGTGCTGCGCCCCGACCAGCTGGAGGAGGAGTTCAAGCAGTGCCTGGATCTGGCCAAGTACTGCCTGGGCACCGTGGGCCTGTTGGAAAAGTGCACGTTCCGCTTCTCCCAGTGGGACCCCGCCAACCCCAACAACAAGTACGAGGGCACGGCGGAGCAGTGGGACCACGCCCAGGCCGCCATGGAGCGCATCCTGAAGGATCTGAACGTGGACTACACCGTGGGCATTGACGAGGCCGCGTTCTACGGCCCCAAGCTGGACATCCAGTACAAGAATGTGTACGGCAAGGAGGATACCCTTGTCACCATCCAGATCGATATGCTGCTGGCGGAGCGCTTCGGCATGTACTATATCGATGAGAACGGCAACAAGGCCCTGCCCTATATCATCCACCGCACGTCTCTGGGCTGCTATGAGCGGACGCTGGCCTACCTGATCGAGGAGTACGCCGGTGCGCTGCCCACCTGGATGATGCCCGAGCAGGTACGCTTCCTGCCTATTACTGACCGCGCTGCCGACTACTGCGTGCAGCAGGCCGCGGAGCTGCGCAAGCAGGGCTTCCGCGTGGAGGTGGACAGCCGCAACGAGAAGATCGGCAAGAAGATCCGCGAGGCTACCCTGGAGAAGATCCCCTTCATGCTGGTGGTTGGCGACCGCGACATGGAGAACGGCACCGTCTCCGTCCGTACCCGCAAGGGCGAGGACCTGGGCGCCATGACGCTGGAGGATTTCTCTGCCAAGCTGCGCCAGATCGTGGATGAGAAGCAGAAGATCTGACAAGTGCCATAAGTTATAAGGTAAGCGAGAGAGACAGGCGGAAGCCTGTCTCTTTTGCTGCAGTCAGACAAAAAACAGATTTCGCCAAAAGAAAAGTTTATTATAGCAAAACAGCAGGCTTCTGACAGAAAACCGCATGAAAAATACATGAAAATGATGCAAATGCGCCAAAAACTGTGGGAAAGTGTGTGGATGAAAAACAAGGAGATGCGCTATTGAACACTATTCAGAGGCACAAATATGTTGACAGAGTGTGAACTTATCTGGTAAAATCAAATGGGTGCGCAGCACCCGAATGCATAGAAGAGAACAGGGCGCGCCCTGTTCGCTGTTTCCTTCTGGCGGAGGAAACAACAAACTATGGTAAAGGAATTAGGAGGTAAACATGAAAAAAGTAGTTTCTCTGCTGCTGGCTCTCATCATGGCGCTCTCCCTGGTCGCCTGCGGCGAAAAGAAGGGCGAGACCGATGATAACACCGTGCCCTACAAGATCGGCATCGTGACCGGCTCCGTCTCTCAGTCCGAGGACGACCGCCGCGGCGCCGAGGCCTTCCAGAAGGAGTATGGCGAGGATATGGTCCAGCTGGCCATCTATCCCGACAACTTCACCGAGGAGACTGAGACCACCATCCAGTCCATCGTGAACCTGTCCGCCGATCCCCTGATGAAGGCCATCATCGTCAACCAGTCCGTTCCCGGCACCACCGAGGCGTTCCGTAAGATCAAGGAGACCCGCCCTGACATCATCTGCATCGCAGGTGAGGCTCACGAGGACCTGCCCGAGATCGGCTCCGCTGCCGACCTGGTCACCAACAATGACTTCGTCTCCCGCGGCTATCTGATCATCCGCACCGCGCACGAGCTGGGCTGCGACACCTTCGTACATATCTCCTTCCCCCGCCACATGTCCTATGAGACCATGAGCCGCCGCGTGGCCATCATGAAGGCCGCCTGCGAGGAGTTCGGCATGAAGTTCGTCCTGGAGACGGCTCCCGATCCCACCTCTGACGTCGGCGTTTCCGGCGCTCAGGCCTACATTCTGGAGCAGGTGCCCGCATGGGTCGAGAAGTACGGCCAGAAGGCTGCTTACTTCTGCACCAACGATGCGCACACCGAGCCTCTGCTGAAGCGCCTGCTGGAGTGCGGCGGCTACTTCATCGAGGCCGACCTGCCCTCCCCCCTGATGGGCTATCCCGGCGCGCTGGGTATTGATCTGACCGAGGAAGCCGGTGATTTCGAGAAGATCCTGACCAAGGTCGAGTCCGCCATCGTGGAGAAGGGCGGCGCCGATCACTTCGGCACCTGGGCTTACTCCTACGGCTACACCCTGTCCGCCGGCCTGGCCCTGCACGCCAAGAACGTGCTGGACGGCAAGAGCGAGCTGAAGGACATGGACGATGTGGCTGCCGCGCTGCAGGTCTACTCTCCCAAGGCGGCCTGGAACGGCGCCAGCTACACCAACGCCACCACCGGCGCGAAGTCTGAAAACGTGTTCCTGATCTATCAGGATACCTATATCATGGGTGATCCCGGCCACTTCATGGGCAACGCCGACGTGGAGATCCCGGAGAAGTACTTCACCGTCAGCTGACGACAGGCTTTTGAAGCAACCATTAAAGCGGGGAGGGAGGGCATCCTCCCTCCTCGCTGCTATAGGTAGGGATGAATATGGAAAAGAACAATGCTCCGCTGCTTGAGATGCGGAATATCAAAAAGGGCTTTTTCGGCAATCAGGTGCTCACAGACATCAACTTCACCTTGAAAGAGGGCGAGGTGCTGGGTCTGGTGGGCGAAAACGGCGCCGGAAAGAGCACCTTGATGAAAATACTGTTTGGCATGGACGTGATCCGTGAGACGGGCGGCTACGAGGGGGATGTCCTGATCGACGGAGAAAAAGTGCAGTTCAACACCCCCTTTGATGCGCTGAAGGCCGGCATCGGCATGGTGCATCAGGAGTTCTCACTGATCCCCGGCTTTACTGCCACGGAGAACATCCTCCTCAACCGCGAGCCCAAGAAAAAAAGCGTCATTTCAGAAGTGTTCGGCCCGCGCCTGGACACTCTCGACTATAAGGAAATGGATAACCGCGCCGCAAAAGCCATCGAGAAGATGGGCGTGGCTATCGACCAGAAGATGGTCATCAGCAGCATGCCCGTGGGGCACAAGCAGTTCACGGAGATCGCCCGCGAGCTGAGCAAGGAGAACCTGAAGCTGCTGATCCTGGACGAACCCACCGCCGTGCTCACCGAGCAGGAGGCACAGGCCCTGCTGGACTCCATCCGCGGCATGGCCTCCCGGGGCATCGCCGTGATCTTCATCACCCACCGTCTGCAGGAGATCCTGTCGGTGTGCGATAAGGTGGTCATCATGCGGGACGGTTATGTGGTCAAGGACGTGGCCGCCCGCGAGACGGACGTCCGCGACATCACCCACTACATGGTGGGGCGCGAGGTGGCTGCCGGCGGCGCTGCCCACGACATCCGCGACCACTCCGATGCCCGCACCATTCTGTCCATCCGCAAGCTGTGGGTGGATATGCCCGGCGAGATCGTCCGCAACGTGGATCTGGACGTGAAGGAGGGCGAGATCCTGGGCATCGGCGGTCTGGCCGGCCAGGGCAAGCTGGGTATTCCCAACGGCGTTATGGGCCTGTATGAGGCGGGCGGCACCGTGGAGTTCGACGGCAAGCCCATCGCGCTGAACAGCCCCCGGAAGTGCCTGGACTCCCAGCTGGCCTTTGTGTCCGAGGATCGGCGCGGCGTGGGTCTGCTGCTGGATGAGTCACTGGAGTGGAACGTGGCGTTCCCCGCCATGCAGGTGCAGAACAAGTTCCTGAAGAGAATGGGTTTCTTCACATGGCGCGACGAAAAGGCCATCCACACGGTGACGAACCGGTATATCGATGAATTGCAGATCAAGTGTACCGGCTCCGGCCAGAAGGCCAGAGAGCTGTCCGGCGGCAACCAGCAGAAGGTGTGTCTGGCCAAGGCGTTCGCGCTGGAGCCCCGCTTCCTCTTCGTGTCCGAGCCTACCCGCGGCATCGACGTGGGCGCCAAGGCGCTGGTGCTGGAGGCGCTGAAGAAATTTAACCGCGAATCCGGCGTCACGGTGGTGATGATCTCCTCCGAGCTGGAGGAGTTGCGCCAGATCTGCGACCGCATCGCCATCGTCTCCGGCGGCAGGGTCGCCGGTATCCTGCCTGCTGACCATTCCTCCGAGGAGTTCGGTATGCTCATGGTCAGTCAGGTGAAGTAAGGAGGAAGAAATGGGCAATACGACCACACTTGGAAACAAGTCAAAATTCCGAGAGCTGCTGGACAGCTTCGGCCTGCCGCGTCTGATCATCGCGTGCTTCCTGCTGCTGCTGCTCATCGCCGCGCCCTGCGTGGGGCTGGATTTCCCCACACAGATCACCAATATCATCACCCGTTTCAGCTGGAACGCCGTGATGGTGTTGGCCATGGTGCCCATGGTACACTCCGGCTGCGGCCTGAACTTCGGCCTGCCGCTGGGTATCGTGTCCGGACTGCTGGGTGCCACGCTGTCCATCGAGCTGGGCTACACCGGCTTTGCCAGCTTCCTTATGGCCATCCTCATCGCCACGCCCTTTGCCCTGCTGTTCGGCGGCGGCTATGGTTGGCTGCTGAACAAGATCAAGGGCGGCGAGATGATGATCGCCACCTATGTGGGCTTCTCGTCCGTGTCCTTCATGTGCATGATGTGGCTGCTGCTGCCGTATAAGCACCCTACCATGGTGTGGGGCTTCTCCGCCAGCGGTCTGCGTACCGTCATCTCGCTGGAGGGCTATTACGACAAGGCGCTGGCCAACATTCTGACCATCGACCTGAACAGCATCGGCATCAATCTGGTGATCCCCACCGGTACGCTGCTGTTCTTCATGCTGATGGCCGTGCTGATGTGGGCGTTCCTGCACACCAAGACCGGCACCGCCATGACCGCTGTGGGCTCCAACCCCGCCTTTGCCCGCGCAGCGGGCATCAACGTGGACAAGATGCGGCTTATCTCCGTGATCATGTCCACCTGGCTGGGTGCTGTGGGTATTCTGGTGTATGAGCAGGGCTTCGGCTTCATACAGCTGTACAACGGCCCCTTCTGGATGGCCATGCCCGCCGTGGCCGCCATCCTTATCGGCGGCGCGTCGGTGAACAAGGCATCCATCGGCAATGTGATTATCGGTACGATCCTGTATCAGGGCGTGGTGACCATGACCCCCACCGTGATGAGCGCCGCCTTCCAGATGGATATGAGCGAGGTCATCCGTATCGTGGTATCCAACGGCATGATCCTCTATGCCCTGACCAGAAAGACGGAAAGGGGGCGCTGACATGAAGGGTAAGAGATTCGACGTAAAGCAATTCCTGGGCAAAAACTCAGTGCCCGTCCTGTTTATCATCATCTGCGCCGTGCTTATTCCCGTGTCCGGCCTGCCGGTGAGCTACATACTTAACGAGGCTATGACCCGTCTGGGGCGCAACGCCTTTTTGATCCTGAGCCTGCTGATCCCCATTATGGCCGGTATGGGTCTGAACTTTGCCATGACGCTGGGCGCTATGGCCGGCGAGATCGCGCTGATCCTGGTGGCGGACTGGCAGATCTGGGGTATCCCCGGTCTGGTGCTGGCGGCCATCCTGTCCATCCCTCTGTCCATTCTGCTGGGTCTTATGTGCGGCAGCATCCTGAACCGCGCCAAGGGCCGCGAGATGGTCACCAGCTACTTTATCGCCTATTGCATGACCGGTGTGTACCAGCTGGTGGTGCTGTATATGATGGGGCCCATCATCCCCATCCTCCACAACACACTGAAGCTGCCCCGCGGCTTTGGTATCCGCAACACAGTCAGCCTTCTGCAGATGCGGCAGAGCGTGGATAACGCGCTGGCCGTCTATGTGGGCGGCGTGAAGATCCCCGTGCTGACGCTGATCATCATCGCATTGGCCTGCCTGTTCATCGTGTGGTTCCGCCGCACGAAGCTGGGACAGGACATGCGCGCGGTGGGACAGGACATGAATGTGGCGCGGGACGCCGGCATCAATGTGGACCGCACCCGCCTGATCTCCATCGTCATGTCCACCGTGTTCGCGGGCTTCGGCATGATCATCTACCTGCAGAACATGGGCAACTTCCCCACCTATACGGCGCATACCAACGTCGGCATGTTCTGCATCGCCGCGCTGCTGGTGGGCGGTGCCTCCGTGGAAAAGGCGTCCATCGGCAACGTGTTCCTGGGTGTGCTCCTGTTCCATACCATGTTCATCGTGGCGCCGGCCGCCGGAACCAAGATCACCGGCGACTCCATGATCGGCGAGTACTTCCGTGTGTTCGTGTCCTACGCCGTTATCACCGTGGCACTGGTCATGTACGAGGCCAAGAAGCGCAAGGAGAACCGCACGCTGGGTCAGCAGCTGGCCATTGAGCAGAAGGCCGAGGAGGAGGGGAGAACCGCATGAAAACGACGAAACGCTCGTGGATCATCCGTATTGCCTTTATCCTGGTGCTGGTGCTCGTCGCCGTGCTGATGCTGCGCATCGGACGCGGCCACACCGTCTATTTCGACAACCGCGCAGTGGACAAGGGCGGCCAGTCTGTGGAGGCACCCTATAAGATCACTGTGTATGTGAACGGTGAGCAGATCTCCAAGCTGTACGAAAAGGAGCGCTGCTTGACCACCGTCATCGGCGACAAGCTGGAGCTGACCGTGGAGGTCATGCAGCAGAAGGGCGGCAGCGAGACAACGGAAACGTACCAAATGACACTGCCCCATAACATCGACGGCATCATCATCAACCTGCCGGCGTATATGGCTGGTCTGCCGGAGGAGGCCTATCTGGAGGAATTCATCCCCGCGCCTCCCACCGAGGAGGACGACGAGGAAGCGCCCAACACCGAGGACGATATGGGCCTGGGCGACTTCTGATAATGTGTGCTGCATACACAGCCCATGCGAAAGCATGGGCTGTGGGCGCATAGGGACTTGCTTGCGGGCGGCAGGCGGATATGCTATACTGAATGGGCGGCGCGGAGACCGCGGCCGCATGGGAAAGGAGTATCAAAATGGCTGTTTTGAAAGGCTTGAAGCCAGAAAAGGTGTTCGCATATTTTGAAAAGCTGTGCTCGGTGCCCCACGGCAGCGGCAACACGAAGATCATCAGCGATCTGTGCGTGGACTTTGCCAAGGAACTGGGACTGAAGTACCGGCAGGAGCCGTGCAACAACGTGGTGATCTGGAAGGCGGCGTCCCCCGGCTGCGAGAGCGCCGAGCCGATCATCCTGCAGGGACACATCGACATGGTGTGCGCCAAGACCGACGACTGCACCAAGGACATGACCCGCGAGGGACTTGACCTGATGACCGACGGTGAGTGGATCTGGGCGGACAAGACGTCGCTGGGCGGCGACAACTGCATTGCCGTGGCCATGATCCTGGCGATCCTGTCGGACGATACGCTGGTGCATCCGCCCATCGAGGCGGTATTCACCGTGGACGAGGAGGTGGGCATGGACGGCGCCTTTGCGCTGGACTGCTCTGACCTGAAGGGCAAAAAGCTGCTGAATTTGGACTCCGAGCTGGAGGGCGTGTTCACCGTGTCCTGCGCAGGCGGCATGCACTCCGATTGCCTGCTGCCCGCAGCGCTGACCGATGCGGCGGGCATGGAGGGCTTCGGCATCACCGTGGCCGGCTTGCGGGGCGGTCACTCCGGTGCGGACATCCATCTGGGACGCGGCAGCGGCAACCGCCTCATGGGACGGGTACTGGCCACAGCGCTGGAGAAGTTCCCCGGTCTGCGGCTGGCAGCCTTCTCCGGCGGGCAGTTCGACAACGTGATCTGCTCCCGCTGCGATGCGGCGGTGGCGCTGCCCAAGGGCAGCGGCCGGGCGTTCGAAGCGTTTATTCGGGAGTTTGGGGGGGTGCTGAAGAACGAGTACGCCGTCACCGACCCCGATGTGACGCTGACCTGCGCGGCAGCGGAGACGGCAAAAGCCGTGTCCGCAGAGCGCACCGTGACACTGGTGCAGGCGCTGACGGCCATGCCGCAGGGCGTGGAGGCTATGGACACGGATTTCCCCGGTCTGGTGCAGACATCCCTGAATATGGGCGTGGTGAAGCTGGACGGCGACGGACTGCACATCGCGTTCTCCATCCGGTCGTCCATCGCGTCCCGGAAGCTGATGCTGGCGCAGCGCGTGCGGGCTGTGGCGGCGCTGGCGGGCGGCACTGTGGCAGAGCGGGGCGTGTACCCCGGCTGGCAGTACAAGAGGGAGTCGCAGTTCCGGGATACGCTGCTGGCGGCGTATAAGGATCTTACCGGTAAGGACGGCGTGGTGGAGGCCACCCACGGCGGTCTGGAGTGCGGATTGCTGATGGAGAAGATCCCCGGTCTGGACGCGGTGTCCATGGGGCCGGAGCTGCACGATGTACACTCCGTGCGGGAGCGGCTAAGCGTGCCCTCCACGGAGCGCACCTATGAACTGGTATGCGAGCTGCTGCGGCGCAGCTGTTGAATGTGACAGAAAGCTGAGAGGCGGGGCAAAGCCCCGCCTCTGTTATTTTGCAGGATTGCCCGGCAGAAAATGCACTTCTTGCGGGGTGTTCCTGCATAAAACAATTTAGCATTATGAATAGACCACCGCTAAAAAGTACCATGATACAGACAAAACTGCGGATTTGCTGAAAGAAATGCCGACTAAGAAAAACGGGATGTCCGTGCGGGGCAAACGATCCCTCTGCAGAAAAATGAAATTTTCCGCATTTAGATATTGCAAAAAGTTTACGCCTGCGATATAATGGCACCGTTGAACACCGCCGTGCCCGACCGGCCGGCGGAAAAAGCTGTTTTTCAGGAAGAGGAAAACAATTTATCTATCAATAAGGAGAAAGAACATGAAAAAGTTTTTTGCACTGGTTCTGGCGCTGGTCATGGCGCTGAGCCTGGTCGCCTGCGGCGACAAGAAGGACGACAGCGGCGATGTGACCGCTGAGCATACCGACACCACCACCGTGGCCGTGGGTGCTGTGATCCTGGCCCGCGATGACGTGTCCAGCGACGACGTGTACAAGTTCGTGGCGGACATCTTCGACAACGCCGCGTCCCTGACCACCAGCCACGCCAAGTACGGCGAGCTGAGTCTGGAGTACGGCGCTTCCATCACCTCCGTGCCCTATCACCCCGGCGCTGCCAAGTACTTCTCCGAGAAGGGCTTTGAGGTCGCCGCCGTGAAGGACGGCGCCGGCAACACCGACTCCCGCAACCTGCGCTTCGTCACCGGCGGCGAGTCCGGCACCTACTACGCCTTCGGCTCCGTCATCGCCCAGCACGCCACCAACAACGCCGGCATCAACGTCGTGGGTCTGGTGGGCAACGGCTCTCAGGCCAACGTGCAGGAGCTGGTGGACGGCACCGCTGACTTCGCGTTCTGCCAGTCCGACGTGATGGCCTACGCCTACAACGGCACCAACCTGTTCGAGAGCAAGGTCGAGGGCTTCTCCACTGTGGCCGCCCTGTACATGGAGCAGGTGCAGATCGTCACCACCAACGCCAGCATCAAGACCGTGGCTGACCTGGCCGGCAAGTCCGTGTCCATCGGCGCTCCCGGTTCCGGCGTGTACTTCAACGCCATTGACGTCCTGGGTGCTTACGGGCTGACCGAGGACGACATCAAGCCCACCTACCAGTCCTTCAGCGACAGCGCCGACGCCCTGAAGAACGGCCAGATCGACGCCGCCTTCATCGTGGCCGGTGCCCCCACCACCGCTGTGACCGACCTGGCCACCACCAAGGATACCTACCTGGTCAGTCTGGACAGCGAGCACATCGCCAAGCTGCTGGAGACCTCCGACTATTACACCGAGACGGTCATCGCCAAGGACGTGTACTTCGGCGACTGATCCTTAACGGACAATTGACAAAAACCGAGGCTACGGCGGGGTTTCCCGCCGTAGTCCTCGCGCTATTCTGTAATCTTCAGGGAGAGAAACGACTATGAGCATCGACAAGAAAAAACCGGATACCAGCCCGGCCGACGGCGTCAATACCGCCGCGGACGAGGCCCCGGATCTGGACGCGGTCATGCGTAAATATGACCGTGAATCCGCCACCCGCCTGTGGGAGGGTACGCCCCAGCTGATCATCCGCATCCTCATGGCCGCGTTCGGTCTGTTCTGCATCGGCATGACCCTGTTTTCCAAGGCCATGCCCGAGATCCGGCTCACCATGTTCGTGGGCTGCATCATTATCATCGGCTTCCTGACCTACCCCGCCAGCAAGCACCACGTCAGGGTCAACTACCTGCCCTGGTACGATATCGTGCTGATGGTGGTGGGCGCGGCCTGCTTCTTCTACTTCGCGCTGAACGCCATGACGCTGGTGCGCCTGTCCACCCGTATCGAGACGGTCCACGTCATCATCGGCGTGGTGGGTATCCTGATCCTGATGGAGCTGTGCCGCCGCTGCGTGGGTCTGCCTATTCTGTGCGTGGCCGGCGTGCTGATCGTGTACGCGTTCATCAACCAGCTGAGCTACGCCGGCGCGGTGAACGGTGCCACCCTGTATGACGCGCTGAAAACCATCATCTACAAGCTGTTCTACACCACCTCCGGCGTCATCGGCACGCCCATCAACGTGTGCTATACCTACATCGTTCTGTTCATCATCTTCGGCGCGTTCCTGGAGCGCACCGGCATCGCCAACTTCTTCATCAGCTTTGCCAACCGTCTGGCTGGCTGGTCCAGCGGCGGCCCGGCGAAGGTGGCTGTTATCAGCTCCGCCCTGTGCGGCATGGTGTCCGGCTCCTCCGTGGGCAACACCGTCACCACCGGTTCCTTCACCATCCCCATGATGAAGAAGACCGGCTACAAGCCCGAGTTCGCCGGCGCCGTCGAGGCCGCGGCCTCCACCGGCGGCCAGATCATGCCCCCCATCATGGGTGCGGCAGCCTTCCTCATGGCCGAGTACATGAAGCTGCCCTACGCCCAGGTGGCCGTCAAGGCCATCCTGCCCGCGCTGCTGTACTTCACCGGGATCTTCATCGCCGTCCATCTGGAGGCCAAGAAGCTGGGCCTGAAGGGCGTTCCCCGCGAGGAGCTGCCTGCGTGGCGTCTGCTGGTCCGTGACTGCTACCTGATCATTCCTCTGATCCTGCTGGTGTGGCTGGTGTCCTCCGGCAGCAAGACCATGTCCCACTCCGCGGCCTATTCCATTCTGGCCGCCATTGCCGTGGGCTTCGTCAATTTCTTCCTGCAGGGCAAGCGCGGTGAGGGCGACACCCAGCCCATGACAACCGGCAAGGCGCTGGGTAATGCCGGCAAGCGCTCCTTCTTCTCCGCGGTGGAGTCTCTGGAAGCCGGTTCCCGCGGCGCTATCACCGTGGCCGTGGCCTGCAGCATGGCGGGCATCATCGCCGGCTGTATCACCGTCACCGGCCTGGCCTCCATCCTCATCAACGCCATCGTCCAGCTGGCGGGCAACGCCACCATCGTCGGCCTGGTGCTGACCATGCTGTGCTGTATCGTCCTGGGCATGGGCGTACCCACCACGGCCAACTACTGCATCATGGCCTCCACCTGCGCGCCCATCCTCATTCAGCTGGGCTTCCCGCTGGTGGCCGCCCACTTCTTCGTGTTCTACTTCGGCATCGTGGCGGATATCACGCCCCCTGTGGCTCTGGCGGCCTACGCCGGCTCGGCCATCGCCAAGTCCGACCCCATGAAGACCGGCATCAACGCCACCAAGCTGGCCATCGCCGCCTTTATCGTGCCGTACATCTTCGCCTACAGTCCGGCCCTGCTGTTTGAGAACATCTCCGGCTGGTGGGAGGTGGCGCAGATCTGCATCAGCGCGCTGCTGGGCATCTTCGCCATCGCGGCGTCCCTCAACGGCTTCCTGTATAAGAAGATCCACCCCGTGCTGCGTATCGTCCTGGTCATCGGCGGCCTGGGCATGATGATCCCCGGCACCCTCACCGACGCGGTCGGCCTGGTGCTGGTGGCGGCGGTCATCGCCTACCAGAAGATCAGCGCCAAGAAGCACGGCGGCCCCGTGGTGACGGCCTGACCCCATTTGAAGCAAAAGCATCTCCGCACACCGTGCGGGGATGCTTTTTTACACCATGTTCATACATTTCCGCGCATTTTGCCTAAAGTGCATAGTACGGGCATCTTGCAAAAACTGTCTGAATTTGGTATGATACAGGCGGTAAGGCAGTTTTTGCACAAAGAGAGGAGCATGGACATGGCACAGACCACAAAAAACGCCATTCGCAAGGGCTTTCTGGACCTGCTGGAGCAGCGGCCGCTGGATAAGATCTCCGTGGTGGACATCGCAGATCACTGCGGCGTGAACCGGAATACGTTTTATTACTACTACTGCGACATCTACGCCCTGGTGCGCGAGGTGCTGGAGACGGAGCTGGACCGCGTCCTCAACGCACCACCCCTCTGCACCAGCTGGTACCAGCTGATGATGCGGGTGACGGCGTTCATGCGCGCCAACCGCCGCGCGGTCTACCACCTGTACCAGTCCAGACAGCGCGACCTGCTGGAGCACGAGTATTACCAGGTGGTCTACGGTGCCGTGGAGGATCTGGTGCGCCGTACGGCGGAGGACCTGCCGGTGGCGGAGACGGATGTGCAGTCCATCGCGGCGCTGTATACGGCCACGCTGGTGGGCCTGCTGCAAAGCTGGCTGCACTACGGCATGAAGCACGATGAGGAGCAGTTCGTGGAGCGCGTCACCCGCCTGACGGAGGGCACGCTGCGCTACGCGCTGGAGCGCAGCTGCGGGGTGGAGAAGGCGTGAGCGGCTTCTGGAAATGCGTCCTGTACGCGGCGGCGCTGGCCCTGCTGGCGCACCCGCTGGGTCAGGCGATCCCCGGTCCCTTTGACCCGGAGAAGCGGCTCTTCCGCAGCCGGAAATGGGAGCAGAACGGCCGCATCTACACCAAATTGGCCATCGATAAGTGGAAGAAGCTGGTGCCGGACATGAGCCGCATCCTGCCGGACATGGTGAAGAAGGAACTGCCCGGCAGCGGCGTCGTGACGGCGGATCAGGCCGCGGCGCTGGTGCAGGAGACGTGCCGCGCGGAGCTGGTCCACGGGGCCTCCTGTTTGCTGGGCCTGGCGTTTCTGTGGCTGTGGCCCGGCTGGGGCGGCACGATCGTGCTGGCGGTGTGGGTGCTGCTGGCCAATCTGCCCTTTATTCTGATACAACGCTACAACCGCCCCCGGCTCATGCGCCTGGCGGCGCTGCTGCGAAAGCGAGCGCAGCGGAAAGGAGAGCAAAATGCGCGTACTGATCCTGACCTGTAACACCGGCGGCGGGCACAACGCCGTAGCCGCCGCCCTGCGTGACAGCCTCCAACGCTGCGGCGCATCCTGCGACGTGATGGACGGCTTGGGCTTCATCTCCAAAAAGGCATCCAAATTCGTTTCCAAGTGGCACACCCGGTTCTACCGCCGGTATCCCAGGCTCTACAAGGCGGGCTATATGTCCGCCGAGGGCGACAAGGAGATGGACCGGCGCGACGGCCCGGTGTACCGCTATATTGCCCGCGGTGCCCGCCGTCTGGGCCGCACGCTGCAAAGCGGCGGCTACGATGCCGTTGTCTGTGTCCACGTGATCCCCGCCATGATGATGACGGCGCTGAAGCAGGCATGGAGCGCCTGTCCGGTGTTCTGCTTCGTGGCCACGGACTATACCTGCAGCCCCACGGTGGGTGCCTGTACCCCGGATATCTGCGTCATTCCCCATCAGGAGCTGGCCGACGAGTTCGTCAGCTGCGGCATTGCCCGCGATACCCTTCTGCCCGCCGGCATCCCCGTGCGTTCCGCCTTCCGCGAGCATGGCGATAGAGCCGCGGCGCGGAAGGCTCTGGGCCTGCCGGAGACTGGCCGCCACATCGTCCTCATGTCCGGCAGCATCGGCTGCGGCCCCATGGGCGACGTGGCGGAGGACCTGGATATGCGTATGGCCGACGGCGACTTTGCCACGGTGCTGTGCGGCAGCAACAAGCAGATGCGCTATGCCCTGGAGCTGCGCCGCCTGTACCGCGTGGAGGCTGTGGGCTTCACTACCCAGGTGCAGCTGTACATGGACAGCGCGGATGTGCTGGTCAGCAAGCCCGGCGGCATCAGCATCACCGAGGCCGGCACCCGCGGCGTGCCGCTGCTGCTGGCGGATATGGTGGGCGGCTGCGAAACGCGGAACGAGGCGTTCTTCACCGCCCACGGCTGGGCGGCCTCCTGCCCGCCGGACAACATGGCCGCGTCGGCCCTGGCCTTTCTGGAGGACGAACAGCAGCGTCAGGCCATCACCGCTGCCCAGAGCCGCGATTTCGACGGCCTGGCCGCCGACCGTGTGGCCGCCGCCGTCCTCGCCCGCTGCAAGAAATGACCCCAGCGCCCACGGCAGCAGCCGTGGGCGCCTTCTTTGCGCTTTTTGTACGGCGTCCCTCTTGCATTTCGCGCAAACTGTCGGTATACTTGTTAAAGAAATATCGATTTGTTCACAGGCAGGTCATATTCGTATAGTAGGATGAAACTGCGGCCCCGGACGTGGGCTGCGGCCGAAAGGAGGGCGTCTGCCCATGATGATCGAAAAAAGCGGTACCATCCGCCTGCGGGACATTCCCACCGCCGCGGGCCTTTCCCCGAAGGAGCAGGAGCTGGCGGCGGGCATGGTGCGGGTGACGCACCTGTACCGCAGTGCGCTGAAGGTAGCCGTAACGCAGATGGAGATCCTGGACGAGGAGTTCGCCCGTCTGTATGACCACTCGCCCATCCACCACATCGAATACCGTATCAAGACGCTGGACAGCATCATCGACAAGCTGCGCCGCCGGGGCCTGGAGGTCAGCATCGACAACATCTATGCCCACATCCAGGACGTGGCCGGTATCCGCGTCATCTGCAACTATCTGGATGATATCTACTACCTGCGCTCCCTGCTCACCCGCAGCGAGTCCTATACCGTCCTCCGCGAGGTGGACTATATCAAGGAGCCCAAGGACACCGGTTACCGCAGTCTGCACCTGATCGTCAACGTGCCCATCGTCATCAGCGAGGGCACCATGGTCCTGCCGGTGGAGATCCAGCTCCGCACCATCGCCATGGATATGTGGGCCAGTCTGGAGCACGAGCTGCGGTATAAATCCGACCGCAAATTCACCCAGCAGGATGCCGCCCGCCTGCGCCTGTGCTCCGACGCCATCAGCGAGATCGACCGGGAGATGCAGGATATCTACCAGGGCAACGAACCCCAATACCACGCCTGAACACAAAAGACCGGCCCCGCCGGTCTTTTTTCGTCCCCAGCCAAGGCCCATAACTTCCCCTAATGCCTCCCACACCGATTTGTTATGCCAACATCTGGATATTCCCGTTGCCTTTCGCGACACTTTCTGGTAAGATGGTCGTACAACAGAGCCTGCGCGCCAAAAAACTTTCCCAATAAGAAATTTTGCGGCACACAGGCCCGGGAGAGAAATATGTGAGCCATAGAAGGAGGAACCGCCATGAAGAGACGACTGCTCCCCATTCTGATGACCCTGGTATTGGTATGCGCGCTGCCCATATGGGCAGCTTTTGTTACATCGGGGGATGTAACAAATCCCCTGGTGTCCACCGCCGACGCGGCGGAGCCGTCTGTACCGGTTAAGGTGAGCACCGCCACCGATTTGCAAAGCAACATAGATGCCGGAAATTCCGTTAAGCTGACAAAGAATATTGACATCAACACGGCCCTGAATGTCACGAGTACGCTGACCCTCGACCTGAACGGCTGTGTATTGAGGATGAGAGGTAACACCAGTGTGTTTTACGTGTATAATAACGCGACTCTGACCATACAGGACAGCAGCGCGGCGAAGTCCGGCACCATCACCGGCGGTAATGCCGGCGATGGCGGCGGCGTATACATAGGAGACAATTTATCAGAAGGACACCTTGTGATGACCGGCGGCACCATCACCGGCTGTGCGACCGACTCCTCCCGGGGTGACGGCCGGGGCGGCGGTGTGTTTGTATTTAAGGGGAGCTTTACCATGTCCGGTACGGCCAAGATCACCAACTGCACCGCTTTTTGGGGTGGCGGCGTTGTGGTACATACCGGATCGAGTACATTCACTATGAACGGCGGTGAGATCAGCGATTGCAAAGCTTCCAGTACCGGCGGTGGTGTTTGCCTGATCAGCGGTGCAGGGTTTGAAATGACCGGCGGTATCATCCGGGATTGCACAGCCGATTGGCGACCGGAGAGCAGTGCGATCAATATACAGCCGGGAACGATGAAAGCCCACGGCGGCAAGGTAGAAGGAAATGTTTGGGTGGTGGATGAAAACAACGGTATTACGCGTGAAACTACAAAAGATGACTACACCATTTTCAACGGGACGATCACATTTAAGAATGGCAATACTACGGCTATGTACCCGGTGAAATTTGATTTGGTCCAGGGCAGTGACAATGACATTACGGTGAGAGAGACGAAGCTGGGCTCCCCGGCAGAAAAGCCCGCTGACCCGACCAAACCAAATCTTGTTTTCCAATATTGGTACGAAGCGGGAACGGATGGCTCTGCCGCATGGAACTTCAGTACGCCGGTGACGCGTCCCCTGCATCTGCTGGCCAAGTGGGAGGAAAAACCCCAAACCGGCGGCTACTACTACGCCCCGCCCGCGGAGCAGCCCATCGAGGCCCCCAAGACCGCCGACCCCGGCGTAGCCCTCTACGCCGCCCTGTCACTCCTGTCTCTGACCGGCCTGACCTGCGCCACCAAAAAGAGATAAACAAACAAAAAGAGATAAACAAAGCCAAAAGAAGCGCCCCCGGGCGAAAAAAGCCTTCCCCTCGAGTGGCGCACCCCCCCAAAGCCTTCCCCTTGATGGGTCCGCGGTATTGAATGACACGCCGGTGGCGTGTCAGACCCGCGGACCGACCGACCCGCAGGGAGACAGGTGCCAGCGAAGCTGACGGATGAGGGGCCTTTCGTCTCCTGTCCCGCCCGCAGGCGGCGTCCCCATACCACGGCGGCGTTAGCCGCCACCTACCCATTGCGGTGCTCCGCGCCGCAATGGGCGCGATTTGATAATCGCCACTCGACCAGCGCACCAACCCCTACCCTCACTGCATCAGCGGCAGCGGCGCAAGGATAATTTCGCGCCCCGGCGCGAGCTACTTTTGTCTGCGGTGACAAAAGTAGCCAAAAGCACCGCTTAGACCTACGGTCTAAGAACCCCTCGCGCGCTATGCCCAACAGCGATTTCCCGCGTATTCTCGCGGACAGAGCCCTTTGTTATCGTTGTCGGTCAAAAGGACTGCGTGTACGTTCACCGGCGCGGAGGCTGACGCGGCCGCTTGCTTCAGCCACGGCAGAAATTTTCCGCTCCTGCCGCCGCACCCCCAAGCCTTCCCCCTTGATGGGTCGCGGTATTAAATGACGCACCCCTCAAGCCTTCCCCTTGACGGCTTCGCGCCGTTGAATGATGCACCCCTCAAGCCTTCCCCTTGAGGGGAAGGTGGCAGCCGCAGGCTGACGGATGAGGTGTTACCCCCGTCCCGCCCGCAGGCGTACTTTCAATTTCCCCGGCGGCGTCAGCCGCCACCAACCA